>JAEEGJ010021988.1_pt1 | contig 13605 bp, 11 predicted proteins | sample 8958761 | NCBI WGS metagenome assembly JAEEGJ01 (sample SAMN16246546, study PRJNA631951) | gut metagenome | biome: gut microbiome; feature: rumen; material: RS-attached | host: Bos | place: Iran: Karaj | collected 2018-10 | reverse complement strand
ATAATATTTCCTCCTTGAAATTGTGTAGTGCCGCTTCCCTGCGGCGGTTAATGGTTTTTAGGCTTATGAAGGTTCGGATCCGCGCTCACCCGAGCTTTCCTGTTGCCTTACATTCATTATATCGGACTGTTCCCGAAAAAGTTAAGGCTTTTTTTCAAATTTACAATTTGTTTACATTCGCTTTGGAACTTTATCACTTTATTCGCCTAAAGTACCTATTAATCCGATCAGATCCCCAATACCTGTCATTCTTCCAAAAAAATGGATCCTCTACTGTCTGCGACATAAATCCATCATCAGATATCATAATAGGACTAATCAATGATAGAAGAATTATATCAAAGTTTTATTCACCATCTTTCATAATATATCTTTTAGATCTGTCTTCCTGTTGAAAAATGAATCTTCAAGCGTAAGATTTAAGAATCCATCATCTCTTATTTCCACGTTATGAATCAATGTCAAAAATGCCTCATCCAATCCCTTATTGAACCGTCTTTCTTTCTCAGGACATATTTTCATATATTGCTTTACATATTCAGCTATTCCAGTCTGAGTTTTCATTATGCAATCAATATTATCTGCAGATCTTGTTTCTATTGAAAACACAGGCTCTCCGCCAGAATCGAATTCGTCTATTGACGCTTCCGGAGAAGTAAGAATCATTTCCAATACATAATAGTTTTTGAATATCGCACTGGACTCTCGTTCTTCTTCTGTGTAGAATGGCTTTATGTCAAGTTTTTTGTCTCTCATAAATTCCGGTTCAAGCTGCAAGAAGTAAAAACCCTTAATTGGTTTTTTTATCATTTTTTGCAAATAAAATTGGCTTGTTCCTTTTGCGACAAAGTCAAAGAAAGAAATGCCTCCCTCGTAATCACCGATTTTCCTTATATACTTAAGATTGTTTTCCTTTTTTATTTTTGCATTTTTTAAAATTGCATTCGTATATTTCAAAATACCCTCTTTGTTCTTTTCAATATCTTTTTCATCCAAGGTGTCTGCATCTATCCCGAACCTTGATTTTAAGCTATCTTCACAATTTCCACTAAAATTCATGCTTTCAACATATTCAATATCTTTTGCGCTCTCTACGCCGGCTCTAATAGCAGCCATTCTGGAAATATAGAAATATTGAGCATGTTGATTTGGATACATGATTTCATAGAGTTTCTTAAGCAAGTACCCATCCCTTGCACATAAAAGCCTGTTTTTACAACCGCTATTTTCGGATTCCTCTTCAAACCATTGTGTAAAGTCCATAATCATTGGAGCACAGAATAAAAATCCTACATCCTTAGCATCATCAACATGAATTTTCTTTGCAGCATCTTCAAACTGAAATGGGCTGTTAAATAGTTTTGCAACAAACATTCCAATCTTTATTTGGTCTGATACAGAATTTTTTTCTTCTTGAATATTTAATCCCCCAACCAATTCAAAAAGTTCAGAAGCACTGTATATCCGAAAAGCTTTTATCCCGTGTCTCTTTGCAGATTCAACATCCGAAACAATATCGTCACCGATGTGAAGAATATCTTTTTCTCCAGCAGCATCAATCAAACAATCAAAAAGGTTTCCAGTCTTTAAAGTATTGTATTCGCAAGAAACTAAAGTGTCGGAAACATCTTTAATTCCGACTTTATCAAGCAATTTCGTAATCTGTTCCTTGGTATAATATGAATCCGAAGTTATATAGACAGCTTTTCTCTGTTTTTTTATATCATTAAGAAGATTCACAACATCTCTTCTAGCTTCTATGAGTTTCATGTCGACATCAAATTCAGCTTCCGCAAGTTCTCTTGCCGAAGTTTTTATATAGTCTTCTTCTTTTAATAATTCCAAATATATTTCTTCAAGTTTGGGAGACCTTCTGAAAGAAAGCTTTTTTTCAGCTTTAGTCCTTTTATTTATAAAATCCGGAATATTAATTCCAACTTCGCAAAGGCGAATATTTACAAGATTTAATAAACCCTCAAACGATGTAATATTCCTAACAATCAAAGTATTAAACAAATCGAAGCTGATTACCTTGGATCTGTTTATCGCTTCTAATAATTCCCTTTTTGTGTATCCATTTGCAGATGCAAAGTCATAAACCACTTTTGCATCTACAAGCAAGTTGTTTCCACGAACATCAAACACATCCATACCGGTTTCACGACACAGATCTCCTATTCGCTTTGCTATCACCCTGCAAGATTCGGGTCTTGCTATCACCAGAATCATTACATTTTTCAGTTTGACAACATCGTGTATATCTAAAATAGGGTAGCCGAATTGCTTTCCGGATGATCTAAAACCATCAAGAAGCCCTACAATTTTATATCTTCCACGCCATTCTCGAATCATTCTTTCGGTTTCAGTTGAAAGACCATATATTACGATTTTTCTATCTTTTATTATTTCGGATAACACACTTTGCATTTTCTATAATCCAAAACCGTTTAGTGACTTTTTCGAAAAAATGAAATCATTCTCTAATTCAAATATCTTGGTATATGTCTTTTCCATAATAGATTTTTTTATCTGTTGCCGGCTATCAAAAAACATATTCGCTATTATAATTCCATCAAATTGGTATTTATTGATTTCTTCAGGATTGCATACATCAAGCCCTTGTTTTTTATATTCTTCGTAATTCCTATCAAACCATGCAACAACTTCACAAAACCCGGTCTGTGTAATATAAGAATAAAGCCTTTGCCCGTAGGTGCCGGCTCCATATATTGCTACTTTCATACCACGAACAACTTCATAATATGGATATAGATACGTTAATTTATCATATTCCTCATACAACTGGTTTGCTCGTGGAATCATCAAAAAAAGCATATATGTTATCCATTGCCTTTTTAAACCATATTCTTTTGGAAAATTATCTAATTTCTTTCCCGCAAAGGTGTTCAACAGAGCCAAACGCTTCCTTTCTATTATTGAATTTGGTGTTTGCTTTATCATGGAATTAGCAGTCTGACGATAGTGATAATAAGCCTTTCTTTCAAAAGCAACACTATCTGCATCCAATAAGCACGGGTATATGCAAACGGCATCCTCGCCCAATGTGATCCCATCCTCCACTTCGTATTGGTGCTTTTCCAGTAATTCTTTTTTCAAAATAACATCCCAAAGTGTGGGAATCACCTGCCATTCAAAAAAACGATTGCCTGAAATCATGTGCTGATATACAAACTCTTTTAATCGTTTTTTATCATATATCCCTTCGCTAATGCTGTGGCATACAAGTTTTTGATGATCTCCCGTGTTTTCGTAATGGTCAAAAAAAACCATATCTACATGATTATCATCAATACTTTTGAGCATCCTCTCACAAGCATCAGGTTCAATCCAATCATCGCCGTCAACATATATAATATATCTACCTCTAGCTCTTTTAAGCCCCTCTTTCCTTGCGCTTACAAGGCCACCGTTCTCTTTGTGTATAACAACAATTCGTGAGTCTTTTCTTGAATATTCATCGCATATTTCTCCCGATGAATCGGATGAACCATCATCAACTAATATAATCTCCATATTGGGACACGATTGCTCGATTATACTTTCAACGCATTCTCCTAGGTATTCATCTATATTATAAATTGGAACAATCACAGAAAGATCACACATATATATACACCACTTATTTTATATTGTTTCTATAAAGTCAGTTAATGAAACAGTACCCTCTTTAAGAACAATGTCTTTATTTCGTATTTCATTGACATATTCTGCTTTATTCTTCCACTTTGGCTCATCATGGTATAAAAACGTATCAGTTTTGAAGTCATATTCTATTATGGAATTACGCATCGAACTATAGAAAACCATCGCATCATCCACAATATTTGCGCAAAGAACATCACACTTAGTAAACTTTTCCCATATATCCTTTGAAGCTCCGTTCCACGAAAAATCTTTGAATCTATGAATTGTTTTTTCTTTGAGATTTACCCTATAAATAATTGGCTGATTCATAGCAAAAGCAAAAACATTATCTTTATACAATATCATTTGTCCAAAGCCAAGTTCAGGCGATGTACAATCAATATATTTATCTATGTGATAAAAATTTTTATTCTTTTTATCCACCACTAGTATCTTTTCTCCTAAACCCGCGTAAAGATATTTATCCTCGTATTCCAACGCCGCAAGAGCATATATGCTTTTTTCTTTCAAAAATATATCACAAAATGTATAGTCATTCGTATTGAACACAGAGAGCATATTCTTTTCATTTACATATATGTATAAATTATCATCATCAAAAAGAACGTTACAGTTAGTGAAAAGAGTGGTGCTTTCGCCAGTTTCATGCAACGATATATTGTCACTTTCCAGGTCAAGTTCAACTATAGCAGGATATCTGCCCGGAATAAAAAATAACTTGTTGTTAATATGAACCATATCAATAAACAGTGGCTTCCCAAACTTTTCACCATAACATTTCAAGGCGATTTTTAAAGATTCATCGCTTTCAAAGTCATAAATCAAAATTTCCGTGGCATTTCTTGGTGAAAAATAAACTTTTGAACCTATTATAATTACTTTCCCATACTGCATTTTGCTGTTTGAATCCATATAAGCCTTCAAACACTTTATTTCATATGATGCATTTTTATAATCATATTCTACGATACGTCCGGTAAAAACATCGGAAAAGTAGATTATTTTATTGAATGCAGCAAACCCACAAAAGCCAACCTTATTCTCCATTTTTCCCTTTCTAAATTGACAGTTTTATTATCTTTCCCTTATATCCAGATTCCATTAAATAAGCTAAAATTTCATCTTCATATAACTTTGATACCGCAATTATGATTTTTTCAGTTCTTTTTCCTTCTTCGGGGGTAAACTTAACGACATCTTTATTTAGCAACTGCCTCTTGTCACCCTCTTTAGTTACAAACACCTTATCAATTTCAATATTTATACTTTCAAAAAAGTGCATCAATTCGGTAGCAATATTACCCGCCCCATATATAGCTACGCTTTTGCATGTCCGTATTTCATTTAACGTGGCATTATCGAGCACATTAATATATTTAGAGTATTCGTTAAATTTCAAATTTTTTACAAAGTGATTAACTATTGGGTAGTCACTATAATCTGTGTTCCGACATTTTTTTAAATTACTATATATCATGGAAAGAATGGTTGTTAAATATGCTTCACAGCTTTCTACAAAACCAGCAGATTGTTTTGTTTGAATAGTTTCATTCCATATTATAAGGAGCCTACTGTATCCCACTATTAATCCTGAAGCACGGTTCACATAATTAGGCTGATGCAAAATCGACTGTTCTCTCTGACGATAAAAGTACCCGACTTCATTTACAACAGAAACAATTCGAGCCTTATTTAACACCTCGAATGTATACGGAATATCTTCATGTAATATTCCATCAATGAATTGAATTTTTTCTTCACATATAAATTCTCTTTTATACAAAGCACTCCAGACGCTTCCAAACATTTCATGGTTTCTTACCATTTGATCAAATATTGTCAAGCCATCTGCAGTACAATATATATTCTTTCGTTTGCGTCTGTCACTGCTTATAATACCCACATTTCCAAATTCCTCAGCATCATAATACAGTGCATCAATCGATTCCTGCTTTGCTTTCTTTACAAAGGATGAGATACAATCGGAGTTGATGTAATCATCGGAGTCCACAAATAAAATATACTGTCCCTCAGCATATTTCATGCCCTCATTACGAGTAGCTGCAAGCCCGAGATTTTTTGAATTTTTCTTTATCACAATATTATTATTTTTTTCATATCTACTTAAAACAATGTACGAATCGTCAGTAGAACAATCATCCACGCATATTATTTGAGTCTCAATCCCCTTAATTGCTATGATTGACTCTAAGCATTCCTCTATGTAATTCTCAACATTATAAACAGGAACAATAATTGATAAGTCTATCATTCGACCATCCTTTACAATTCTGACAGTTTTACAACTCGTCCACTATATTTTTTTGACTTTAATATTGTTTCTATATCGTTCTCATATTTTAGTGATCCTATCAAAATGATCTTTGCATTTTTTAAACATTCCTTTGAAGGGTGTTTTACAGTTTTTCCAGCCAATTTGATTCCATCTAACTCTTTATTTGAATCAAATATACCATTTACTTTCTCTACAAGATTCTCTTTAGCAAGATGTTGCATTATTTGTTTACACATATCACCGGCACCATATATATAAATACCATGTGCGGATTTCTCAAACAATTGAGATATTCGATAAAAATCTATGCCCTCTGTTTTACTATTATTCCATAAATCATTTCTGTACATTCCTTGCATAGGTTCAAACGGTAGAGATGGAACCAGTGATTTTTTTCTGGCTATGCAGCATATGCAAACTCCACTTTCAAAGGAATGTTCTGATATTAATTGATTTATTTCTGAAACATTCATAAATCTACAATCTGCGGAAAATATCAGCCTATCCCTCTGGCCCCTGGGTTGCTTTAGGCAAAGAAAATTTTCTATTAGTTCAAAGCCACTTTCATTGACATATGTATCTTCAAAAAAGCATGGAGAAAAACTGTAGAAGCCATGATTCACCCATCCAGAACATGGCAGCATGTGATATATTATTCCGCCTTCTGCCACCATACAATTCATATTATTTATAGCATTGGACACATTATAAACATGCTCTAAAGTTCCTCCATCAATAACTAAATCATAGCAGCAAGAATGTGGGTTCACAGATACCGGCTTGTTCAAGTCAAAAATAATATTGGCCCCTTCATAATCCGAGCAATCCATAGAATCTATGTTTTCTATGCCATCCAAAGTTTCTAACACATCTAATGCATTGACGCGCTCAATACACATTAGTTTTTCAAATTTGTCATGGTCAAAGGAAATATTAAATGCAATAAAATCATTCTTTACTTGCTCGAGATTTGTAAGCAGACTTTGAACGCCTAAAGATAGACAATTCTTAATTCCGTATACTTCTATTAGTTGAGCTAGTTTTACTATCTCATATCTCATCAAAGCCATTCTTATACTCTACCTTCTACTATAGTTTTAACCTCTGTACTACGATATTGCTCCTTAGGTATTAACCAGCAGTTTAATCTGCTATGACGATGTTCTATGAACTTATCAGTATAAAGATCATAATAATAGACTTCATATTCTTCCTTTAAGTATTCTTTAATTTCGGGGAGTCGTTCATTTTGCTCAATCAAAATCAATGGATGGTTTTGTTTTATTATATCTTTTGCACCCTTTAGTGCTTGATATTCTAATCCTTCAACATCCATTTTTATAAACCATATATCTTCATGATAAAGTATTATTTCATCCATTGGAGCAACCTTCAATATTTTTTCATTGACATCAACTCCAAGCTTTCTCCCTTCCAAAAAATCAGAATCAAAACTACCTGCTTCGGCCGGATTAACCGGTTCGTAAAACACCATGCTACCGGCCTTGTCTGACACACCGCACTGAATCAATTCAATTCTGTTCTTGTCGTCAATGATGTCTTTTAAAATCTTTAATTCTTGATAGCAATTCGGATTTGCTTCGATTGATATAATCTTGCATTCCTTGGTAAGATAACTAAACGCGTATATACTCTGTCCGAATTGTGCTCCTATATCCAATATTGTTCCCTTAAGATTTTCTGCCCTTTTTATTGCAAGATAATCTTCATCGTAATAAGGAATTCTTTCTAGGCGTATGAAATTTCTTAACAAATTACGTCCCAGCTTTGACTTTTCGATTGTATCTAGTTCAGGCAGCCCTTCGTTCCTTACCATAATCCAGGGAATACCGATAGTTGCATCCTTGACCGAAATCTTTATTACCATTTCGTCAGAAAAAATATTAAAATACAATCCACATTCATCATTATTCAATTGAATTTTTTTATTTATTGCTAAATCAACAACTTCTATATCCCTTTTTTGTTTATACACGTCAAAAACATTAAATATCGCTTTATTAAATATACTATCCCGTATTCCAAGAATGCATTCAGCATTACCATTAATAAAATACCAGTCTTTTATCACCCTAAAGTTGGAATACTTCTCAACCATTCTTTTCCATGGAGTATAGAATTCATCCTGCTTTTTCCATCTTTCCCATAAAGAGTTAATATATCCAAATGGTATAATCTGGTATTCTTGAAATCCTAATTTCAAGAGTTCTTCTTTTATCTCAACTTTATAGTAAAGAGAACCTATCAAGCACAATGCGTAGTCATTTACCTGTATATGGTCTCTGGGAATAATAGTCTTTTTACCGGTTATAAAATTAAAAACCTTTCCCCACACATTTTCATTACTGTCAGTAAAGTCAACATTTGTAGTATCTATATCAAAATGTCCCAACGTAAACTTAAGTCTTTCTCCGCATCCATATATCAGTGTTTTATTCATACAATCACTCCCTTATAATTGATTCAAGCGGTTTCCTTTCAAACACTTCCAATTTCCCGCCTCTTGTGGCATTATAGATATTCACGCCTCGTTTTTCTGATATTATCCTTGCCGCTCGATATGCATTCAGCATTTTTTCAGGATGTATAGCATTTAAGCGAATATCCTTATAATGTTTCTGATATCCTTCAAAATGGTTAGATTCAGCGTAGATATCATCTGAATAATTAAAGTCCACGCCCAGTAAATATATTTCTTTAAAGCCCATATACACAGCTAACTGCAGGCACACATATGTAACAGTATATCCATTATAAATAAATCTATCAGGGTGCAGCGAAAACCCAACTCTGCCAGGACGACAATCCTGCATTATCATTTTATATGGGATAGAAGATTGCGATTTTTCAAGTTTCCAATAATCAATAACGCTTCCATTAATAAACTTATATCTCAAATCAAGATTAGAAATATCTTCGGAAAGATCTTCGATCATCTTCTGGTCCTCAACCACGTAATAGTCCGGACGCCAAGACGTTTTTTCAAACAGATTATAGATTCTGTTCATACTTATGCATATAATATTATTATCATGCAAATAATTTACATCAGCTAAAGTGAGGCTTGGCCCCGTCGCAACTATGCAGCAAGCTTCATCTCTGTGTATATCATTGAAAGCTGATATTTCGCTGTTATAAATAGGATACATACTTTCAATGTACTCTTCGACATCGACACTTCGAACGCCAGGCAACTCTCTAGAACCATCTTTACGGACGAAACACCACCCCTCATAGTTAATGAACTTTTCATCATAAAATCTATAATCTTTTCTTAAAACTTCATATACCTTTTCATTATCGTTGGTTTCCTTATACAAGGCCACATTCAACCCAAGTTCAGCAAAATAATCATACATATAGATATTAAACCAATTAATACCCTGAAATACTATGCCGTCATAGCGTTTGGGCTTATCCATCTTTCCGAAAAAGAAGTTTGTCTCTACTGTCATATCCACCCCACGAGGATGATCACTGAATGCAAGATACTCTCCTATTCCATTGGATTTTAACTCATCAATAATCTGGTCCTCGTACTCTATAGGAGTAACAAGTACTATATATTTTTTTGTTTCATGTATTTTTTTTACATACTCAATATCTTTTATTGGAATATTTTCTATACTTTGGCCCACTAGTTCTTTGTTATTATCAACAAAGCAATGAATTTTATTTTTTCCAAATATTTCTAAGGCCTGCTTTCCTCTTACACCAGCACCCCACACAATAAATTCCATCAATTTCTCCTCACCTAATCCAGCACAAAAACATCGCAGTTCTTGCAATGTTCAAAGTTTTCTCTTCCGTTAAGAATTGTTTTTCTTAAATTTTCATATACTTCGCCATACCATATATCAGTAAGCGACTGCGCATTTGCATCCCCAAGAGTCGTTTTTCCAAGAGGATCATTACAACATAATGACACTTTTCCGTCAGGGCGTATTATCAACTGTTGAAACGGCTGAACGCATGAGATATTCTTCTCAATTTTGACTTGAGTTCTATTTGGTGCATCTCCACCTCTCGATGTTAATATCTCGTTTGGTTTCCTCAAAACAATAGTAACTTTTTCTTTTATTTCAGGATGTTCCTCTGCATACTCCAAAATCATTTTACTGGCAGAAATTAGCTCCAATTCCTGGTTGTAATTGTCAACAATCAACTCATCCAGATATTCTATCAATTGTAAGAATATTTCTTTTGTCAATAATGTTCCATTTGTGTATAAATGCATTCTTGCATAAGGAAGTTTTTCCCTTGCATATTTATGGAAGTCTATTATACGTTTATCTATAAGAGGTTCATTGTTAGAAAAAAGCGCAAGCCTCCCCTTATATTCTAGTTCTGAGAGTTCATCTATAATTTTTTTAAACAATGATTCTTCCATCATTGCAAAATGTCTTTTCTCATTTCCAACACTTACCGGGCAAAAAGAGCAAGCCCCATTGCACCTGTTAACCGTTTCAATTTCAACATGATGAAACAAGTGATGTTCTTTGTATAATTGCTCTACTTTGCGGTTAATTGCCCCCTTCTTAAGGCATCCATCATTTTTATCAAGCCATTCTTTTTCACTTAAATCTCTGTCACAATTATTTTCATATGGATTTTCGATCAAAATCTTAGGGCTATAATAGCTTCTTCGTATTATCACAGAATGGTATATTTCATAATTCTCTATACCTGCACTTTTTAATTGTTCAATGATGTCACTAAAAAAAGAAGTGCATATAATCACTTTATATTCCTTATCTATTTCTTCTCGCTCATTAAACAAAATTATGGAAACTCCTCCAATACTTTTGCCCCTTTTAGTTTCATCATTATCCCAAATACAAATTACGTTATCTGCACCATATTCTTTTAACGCCTCTCTTCCGAAATAACCTGCACCAAATATCACATACTTCATTGTTTTCACCTTCCTATATTCTTTTTTGTGGTAACAAATTCAATATCTGTTAATTGAGAGTATTTTTCCAAAGCTTTGTTCATGCCTTTATTCATTTTCAAAGTATAATCACCACTTGTAACCAGTTCCGTACTGTAATGCGTATAATTGCTTTCTATATCCGAGTTATACCCATCAACTCCAGCTAAATAAATCTTAGAAACACCACTGTTTATTAGTAGTTTAATAAGCATCATAGTGGCATTATCCCTAATATCTTTTTCGTCGCACAACAAAGAACAATAGTCAACAACATAGTGGTATTTCTCTAATTTCACATTTGATGTGATTATGATTTTATTACTATCCACTTTTGTCATATTATTGGCTCGTTTTATGTTGCTTAAAAATACGTAGTCCGTGTGGATTGCTTTAAAATCAAAGTTGATACTAATGGTTGTCACTTCAGTATCTTCAACGAATTTCTTGATCTTTGACACTTCCTCATCTATACTTTTTCCAGGTGCTATAATTAATACCTGTTTGTCTTCAAATATTTCTCCTATCTTTGCATCTACCTGAGTTTCCATTTCTTTTACACTCATATACGTCAGGTAAAGATTCTCTATATATCCTTTATCAAAAGTATTCCTTTTTATCGGATCGACTAATGACAGTAATTCCTGCATCATGGAAATTGTCAATGTATTTTTATCCGCAACATAAGTTCCATAGTTAGGATGCATTCCATAAGAAGCTGATAGATAATTTGGAAGCGAGTAACCCCAATACTTTTTTTGATAAAAAATGTTTATTATTTCGTCTATAAGTTTAAGAACAGGTTCAACTTTATAAGAGCAGTCATAATAATCATTTGCATATGAAATAAACAATTCTGTATTTAAATTCCCCGCTCCCCTGCCCATGCCCATTATGCAACTGTCAATAATTAGTTCTCTATTGTTGATTTCCTGTACAAACAGTTGAGCATTTGAAAATGCAAGTTGTAAATTGTTATGAGAATGGAGCCCTAATATAATATCTTTCTTTAAGATAAAATCAGCCATTGAGCTGAATTTCTTAACATCATCCGGTTTCATATTGCCAAAACTATCTACAATATAAAAAGCGTAAGGCCTAATTTCATTAGCATAATTTAACAGTTTGACAAACTCATCGGAAGAATAGTTCATCGCAACCATTGGTTGCACGAAAACGAGATATCCCTTCTCTTTTATTCTCTTAATAACTTCCAAGGCCCCATCAATATCCTTTTTATGGAATGCAAGCCTTATACCATCTATCCCGTCTTCCGTATGCTCAGGCAATGATTCAACGTCATAATCACCATAATTCATTAACAGCACAAATTTACTATTATTACTTTTGTGTGTAATGAACTTATTGGCTTCCTCAACGCTTGCGAATCTGGATCTGTCAATTGATACTTTACTATTAGTAATTAAGCCACATTCTATAATATCCATCTTGGCAGATATAAGATTTGTTATGATCATTTTTATGTTATTTTTGCCAAACTTCCAATCATTACAGTAGCCTCCATCACGAAGTGTACTGTCTAAAATATTCATTCGTTTATTCATATTATGTTTCTCCACTCTGTTTATAGAGTTGTATCGCATCGGCAATTATAAAATCTTCATATTCATCAATGTCACAACTTTCAATCTCACTAACTTCAATTAAAGAGGGATTTAATCCAATTCTTCGACCCATTTCAGAAATAATATGCTTTTTATATATGTAAAAACCGCTCGTTTCCACATACAAGGGTTCTAGGTCCTGTGTTCTCGGAATATCTTCCAAGTTATAGTTAAAAGGCTTTCCATCCTTCCAGATGAAATCCTGCATTTTTTTTACCGCAAAAGCAGAATCATGACCTTCCTTTATCACAGCATTTATTCCTTTATCTATTGATTCAACGCTTACAAACGGAGCTGTAGCATGTGTCATAACATAAACATCTGCAACAACATCCTCGGCAAATCTTCTTAACACTTCATTCATCTTTGTAGAATCTTGATCTAAAGATTTGTCACGCTTAATATACTTCACTCCCTCCGGGATATATTTTTTTATATCTTCGTTACTGCAATACACATAAACGCTGTCTATGTATTTGCTTTTTAATACAGTTGACAAAATATACCAGCATAGCGGGTGACCGTTTTTAAATTCTTTAGTGTTTTTTTGAGGCAATCTAACATTATTTAATTTCATCGGGACCACTGCCACTATTTTCATATCCATTTCTCTCGCTTGTTATTTTAAATATTCACCACAAAAAGACTCATACCCTATTGTGGTTACTGAGCCTTCAAATCCGTAATACTTGACTCCATTCACACCTGAAATCTGCATATTGGATACTCCGATATATGTGTAATCTTAAAGTAGTCTTCTGACACTTACCCTCTACACGTATACGTAATATATTTCGGCAAAAAGTCACAAAATACTTAGGTTAATTACACTTATTTCTGTGATCAATATTCTAATCAATTGAACTATTACATCAAAAGAGGAGACCTTACGGTCTCCTCTTCTTGCGCGTGAACTATTTAACTTAGGTTTTGTTCTGCAGTACCGGTTATTAGCCGAGAAGGCTGAGAACACCCTGGTTGGACTGGCTAGCCTGAGCCAGCATTGCCTGACCTGCCTGCTGAAGAATGTTCTGGTTAGAGAACTTAACCATCTCAGTAGCCAT
>JAEEGJ010021987.1_pt1 | contig 13605 bp, 10 predicted proteins | sample 8958761 | NCBI WGS metagenome assembly JAEEGJ01 (sample SAMN16246546, study PRJNA631951) | gut metagenome | biome: gut microbiome; feature: rumen; material: RS-attached | host: Bos | place: Iran: Karaj | collected 2018-10 | reverse complement strand
TCCGTCTGATACCGATTCTGTATGGACTTGAAGTTTCGGCCCATCTTAAAGAACCTGCTTTATGGGCCGATGCAGGATATAAGGTAGCTTATGACCAGTTCTGCGATTTGGGTAATTGGGGACATTATGTCGTACCCATTGACTGGGACAACCCCAATAGTATAAGAAAGGGCAAGAAAGGTATCAAGCCTACTCCGGATGGAGGTTATAGGGTTGAATGCGGCAAGAGCGTTTACTTAACTGACTCAATAGGGGCGCTGATTAGCTGGAAGTGGAATAATGAGGAGATTCTGGCCACACCCCTTGAGCCTTATTTCTGGAAACCGGCCAATGACAACCAGATACGCAATGATTATGCCCGTACAATGGGCGTGTGGCGCAATGTGGCGGCCGAAAGGGTCACGGTTGACAAGGATGCCCGGATAAAGAAATACTATCACAGTCCCTCAAAGGAAAAGTTCAGGCAGCTACGTTATGAATTTACCACCGGGGTTGGGGCTGAGGTGACCTTATGCTATGAATTCAGAGAACACTATGTTACGGTAGCTCTCAGTTATGATCCTGCTCAGGTCAATGTTGAATCAATGCCTAAGTTCGGTATACGTATGGGAGTACCCACCGAGTATGACAGTGTGAAATGGAGCGGCCGTGGGCCTTGGGAGAACTATCCTGACCGCAAAAACGGCGCTTTATTTGGAAGATACACCTTGCCCGTGAATGAGTATATGGTTGATTATGTATACCCACAAGACAATTCCAACCGCAGTGACTGTTATGATTTCACGTTGAAATCACACAACCGCTCATTACAGGTATACTCTATGGAACCATTCAATCTGAGAATATGGAACTACTCCGAGGAGGATTTGGAGAAAGCTCGTCACGGGTATGAACTGCCACAGCGTGATTATCTGAACATCAATATCGATAAGGAGATAATAGGCGTGGGCGGAAACGATGCGTGGGGCGCCAGGACTGAGCCTCAGTATATACCATCGGCCAAGGAACCTCACAGCCTCTCATTCTCAATCCGTTTGGAGTAGGTTACTGCAGTCTTAGCCGGCTTATTACGGGATAGTGGTCACTGTCCTTCTGGGTGCGGTCTATCCGGGTGTGAAGTGGGGTGATGTTTCTGCTGCAGAAGATATGGTCTATGCGATAGTACAGTTTGTACTCATGGTATGTTATGCCCATTCCAACGCCGGATTTGGCGTATGCATCGGTCATGAAACGGTTGAACACATGATGGGAGTATGAGAGCGGGGTGTCATTGAAGTCTCCGCAAACAATCGTATATTTTGCTGTCTCGTTCCTGGCGTGCTCTGCGATCATGCGGGCCTGTACAGCCCTCTGTGAAGTTGATTCAAGAAGGTTCTTGAGTACCTTCTTGGATGCCTTGTAGTGTGTGCTGTCGGTAGGGTTCTTTATGAATTTGTGATATTCCGAAATCTCGGTGTCTTTCAGCTTGTTGGACTGAAGATGGCAGTTATATACGGCCAAAGTGTCACCGCCAACAAGGACTTTCAGATAGAGACAGCCGTTTCCGGAGTTCTCAAAGTTTATGGTTTCACTGCCTGCAACAGGATACTTTGAAAAATAGGCCTCGCTCGAAGAGGCTGCTGACACTCCTACGTACGGGTAGATGGAAGTTACTTTCCTGTCACGTGATGCCTTGTTGATGATATCACGTGGTGCCTCCTGGATGAATACCATATCGGCATCAAGATCCAGGATATAATTCAGTACAGGGTTGTTTAACGTCCAGTCCTTGTTGTCGTCTATGCCAAATCCTTCAGTATTGTAGGATATTACGGTTAAATACGGTGCCTTTACATCATGTGACTTGAACAGATGAAGCGGGAAATACCGTAATGTGGGAATCAGGCAGATCAGTATGGTTGCCAGTGACACAAGCGCACCTTTTTTCCATGTAAGCAGCCATAGAATCAGAAATGCCAGATTCAGGGAGAAAAGGAACGGAAATGCCAATCCGGAAAGAGAGGCAAAGGGCCACTTCCCTATTGGGGCTGCCATTGAACCGAAGCAACTGAATATAAGGAGCAGTGCAATCAGTAGATTGACAGCCAGAAGAGGATATGCCAACAGTTTTCCTAAAAACTTCATTTTTTGCTGAAAAGTTTATCCAGCCAGACTGCAACTGCTGTAACAGGGGTGGTGATATCCTTTCCCTTGCGGAGGAGGTAATGGAATGCCCAACCTACAGCTGCGGCACCCAGGTGAACCAGATCTGTGGCGGGATTGACTTTTGGCAGCATTGCCACGTCAATGATGGCAATTGCAGTGACTATGTATTTTATCTTGACCGGGCCGATGAGCGGTATGGGCTCGGTGACATCGGGCACACGGAATGCAAGAGCGGTGCAGATGGTCAGGATACAGGCAGAGCAGAGCGGGGTGCTGCCTGTCCAGTCTTTTAGCTGAAGTGACGGGAACAGCATGAATAAGCCGGTGAAAAAGGCCATTCCTGCAATTCCGCCCAGTATGTAAAGACCACGCAGATTATTTGATGTGAAATAGCGCATGAACACGTTCCCCAGCCAGTACAGGATAATCATATTGAAGATCAGGTGCCACAGTCCCCAACTGGCAAAAAGTGACGTTACAATACTCCAGGGTCTTCTGATAAGCAGATAGGGACTCCACGGGTAGTTGCATACTATATAGGCGTATCTGTCTTCACCGAATGAGAACAGGGTGAAGTTGATGTCCATCAGGAGCATGACCAGGAATACGGCGCAGTTGATGAACACCAGACGGGTCACAATGTCGCCGGAGCGGAATTTGGATATCAGTTCGTCCAGAAGACTCATCACCAGGTGAATTTGATATGGTTGTCCTTGCGTTCCTTGTGTCTCCAATAGAGCAGGATAAGGAATCCGGTGAGCATTCCGCCCAGATGCGCAAAGTGGGCAACGTTATCTGCAGCGCTGCCTCTGATGCCCAGGCCAAGTTCCAGAATGACATAACCTACAACCAGCCACTTGGCCTTGATGGGTAACGGGAAGGGTATTATGAACAGCTGGTTGTCAGGGAAGGTCATTCCGTAACCCAGCAGAATTCCGTATACTGCGCCCGATGCTCCAACGGTAAGAATGCTGTCCAGGAACTGCATCATGGGCATTGTCATTCCGTTGCCAATTGCTACGACCTTATAATGGGAATAGACCAGGCCGTAATGTACAAACTGGCAGAGTTCCTGTGTGAGTCCTGCGCCTATGCCGCAGAGCAGATAGAATAACAGGAACTTTTTTGATCCCCACTGGATTTCCATGATGCGTCCGAACATCCAGACTGCAAACATGTTGAAGAATATGTGCTGGAATCCTTCATGAAGGAACATGTATGTAATCAACTGCCATATCCTGAAACTTGGTGCCAGGAAGAAATGCAGTCCCAGCAGTTTATGCAGGTCTATTCCGTATTTTGACAGAGCCATAGTACCCATCCAACAGAGAACGTTGATGATGAGCAGATTTTTAGTTATAGGTGGTAGCTTATTCATAATCTATGTTATGGGCAGCAAAAGTAGCCATTTTTTCAGTAACTTTGCGGTCCACAATACGATAATATGAAAATAGAGAGTTTGGTAGCTGAAAAGACCGTTCAAGCCATTAAGGCACTCTACGGTCAGGAGATTGAGGCCTCATCGGTCCAGGTACAGAAGACCAAGAAGGAGTTTGAGGGCCATCTGACAATAGTTGTATTCCCCTATCTCAAGATGTCACGCAAGGGTCCGGAACAGACTGCCGGCGAGATTGGCGTATGGTTGATGGAGAACGTTGAGGAGATAAGTTCATACAATGTGATCAAGGGCTTCCTCAATCTGGTAATCTCCACATCGGCATGGGTGGATATGCTGAACGGTATCAATGAAGACCCGCAGTTCGGACTGCGTAAGGCTACACCGGATTCTCCGCTCGTAATGATTGAGTATTCAAGTCCCAATACCAACAAACCGCTTCATCTGGGTCACGTACGTAACAACCTGCTGGGCGGCGCCCTTTCAAATGTGATGGCTGCCAACGGCTACAAGGTAGTAAAGACCAACATAGTTAACGACCGCGGTATCCACATCTGTAAGTCAATGCTTGCTTGGCTCAAGTGGGGCAACGGCGCGACTCCCGAATCCACCGGTAAAAAGGGTGATCACCTGATCGGTGACTACTACGTGGAGTTTGACAAGCACTTCCGCGCCGAGGTAAAGAGCCTGCTGCCCGCCAATTTTGCCGAACTGGACGAGAAGGCCCAGGAGGAGGCTAAGGCCAAGGCCGAGAAGGAGTCACCCCTGATGCAGGAGGCTCATGCCATGCTGGTAAAGTGGGAGGCAGGTGACCCTGAGGTACGTGCACTCTGGGAGCGCATGAACAGCTGGGTATATGCCGGATTTGATGAGACTTACAAGCGTCTTGGTGTAAGCTTTGACAAGATATACTACGAGTCACAGACCTATCTGGAGGGTAAGAAAACCGTGATGGAGGGTCTGGAGAAAGGTCTGTTCTTCCGCAAGGAGGACGGCTCCGTTTGGGCCGACCTGGCCGAGAACGGTCTGGACCAGAAACTGCTGCTGCGCAGTGACGGCACATCGGTCTACATGACTCAGGATATAGGTACAGCCCAGCTGCGTTTCAAGGATTACCCGATTGACCGCATGATCTATGTAGTAGGAAACGAGCAGAACTACCACTTCCAGGTGCTCTCGATACTGCTTGACCGTCTGGGATTCAAGTGGGGCAAGGATCTGGTTCACTTCTCATACGGAATGGTAGAATTGCCCGAGGGTAAGATGAAGAGCCGTGAGGGAACTGTCGTAGATGCCGATGACCTGATGGATGAGATGATTGAGACCGCACGCGCCACATCGGCCGAACTTGGCAAGCTGGACGGCCTGACCAAGGAGGAGCAGGATGAGATAATGCGTATTGTGGGTATGGGTGCCCTCAAGTACTTCATACTTAAGGTCGATGCCCGTAAGAACATGACTTTCAATCCCAAGGAATCCATCGATTTCAACGGCAATACCGGTCCGTTCATCCAGTATACCTACGCCCGCATACGCTCCATCATGCGTAAGGCTGCCGAGGAGGGTATCAAACTGGAGGGCAAGCTTTATGCCGATGACAACTCTCAGATATCAGAGAAAGAGATAGGACTGATTCAGATGCTCAACGGTTTCCGTGATGTAGTGAGTCAGGCTGCCGATGATTACAACCCGTCAGTCATTGCCAACTACTGCTATGACCTGGCCAAGGAGTTCAACCAGTTCTACCATGACTTCAGCATCATGAAAGAGCCTAACCGCGACCTCAAGATGTTCCGTCTGGTTCTGGCACAGAACGTTGGCAAGATCATCAAACTGGGCATGGGTCTTCTTGGTATAGAAGTACCCGAAAGGATGTAATTCTCAATAGGTGGGATCCCAACTAGGAGTCCGAAGGACGCGACCGGAGGGAGCTAAGCGACTAAAAGGAGCGCTTTTGCGGAGCAAAATAAAAAAAGAAATTGTATTTTTGGGACATGTCACAAAAATACTACGTTGTCTGGATAGGTCTTAATCCGGGGGTTTATGATTCCTGGGAGGCCTGCCGACAGCAGGTAGAAGGATGGAAAGGTGCCGTTTATAAAGCCTTTGATACCAGGGCGGAGGCCGAGGAGGCCATCAATATGCCGCCCGAGAACTATATAGAGAAGAAAACTCCCGATCATACCGGCCGCAAGAAGAAGGAAAAGCCCATTCCACCGGAGGTTATCCGTCAGGCATTGGCAGTGGATGCAGCCTGCAGCGGCAATCCCGGACAGATGGAATACCGGGGTGTCTATCTGGGTGATATGGAGGAGAAATTCCACTTTGGCCCTATTCTGGGCACAAATAATATCGGTGAATTCCTGGCTATAGTTCATGCTCTGGCGCTTTACAAGAGCCGTGGGCTGGACTGGCCTCTTTACAGTGACTCGCGTAACGCCATTGACTGGGTGCAGAAGAAACAGTGCCGCACCAAACTGGAGCGTACTCCTGAAACCGAGGCCGTATTCCAGCGCATAGAGAGTGCCGAGCGTTGGCTCAGGGATAACACTTACCGCAATCAGATAATCAAGTGGGATACAAAGAAGTGGGGTGAGATACCCGCTGACTTCGGCCGCAAATAACCTTTCCTAGTTTCGTGGCCTGTCAGCGTTCTGATGCTGTTTGAGCCACTGGCTGTACTCCTCGTAATTGCGTTTCCAGCGGTTGTGGGTCCACAACCAGATTTCGGGATTCTCTTTTATGTTGTCCTCAAGCAGACGCATATATTTTTCAGTTACCGCAAAATCGGGCAAATCCTTGGTGTGGTCATACATCAGTTGGAAATCACATTTGTAATAACCGCGGCGTTTACGGGTGATATGGAAATACCAGACCTCGGTATCCAGTTTGCGGGCAAGCCTTTCAGATCCGGTGAAAACGGGGGTTTTGCGGTTCATGAACTGGGTCCAGTAATGTGTGTTCCACCAGAGGGGCACCTGATCGGCTATCATTCCCACCACGAAGGTGTTGCCTGCAGAGCGGAACTCCAGCAGCCTGCGCATGATCTGCTCCATGGGTATGCTCTGAGTGCCGTATTTGCTGCGTAGTTTGAGCATGAACTGCTCCATTACCGGGTTCTCAAGTTTATGATAGACCTGGCATCCCTGAAAGCCGTCCAGGTCCTCAAAGAAACGCATCATGGAGGGGATGAGTTCCCAGTTTCCCATGTGTCCCAGATATCCTATGACAGACCTGCCTTTCTGCAGATCCTTTCTTATGTCATCATATCCTGTGAACTCCATGTGGCGATGCACCCAGCGCTTGCTTGCCGATACGGTTTTAAGGCCTTCCATTATCTGACACAGGAACTGGTAGTAGAAACGGCGTTCGGTCCTGTGCAGCCATTTTTTGTCTTTCTCGGGGAAAGAGAGCGCAAGATTATTCTGTACAATCTTTTTGCGGTATCTCAGAGGCGGGCAGATATACATCAGCAGCCATATGATATCGGCAAACAGATACAGGAAAGTCATGGGCAGCAGTGATATCACCCATACAATGCCAAACAGGATATATGCTATTACCTTGCTCATGATCAGAAAGTATAATTGAACCGGGCTCCCAATACGTAAGAGCGCCAGACCTTGTCGTAGAAATCAACACCTCCGTGTAAGGTGACACTTGAGAAAGCCGATGTACGTACTGTCATACCTATGTTTCCGTAGCAGTGCTTTCCGGCCGGAATTGACCATTCCAACGTCTGATTCTTCTCCTTGTCGGCATAGAAACTGTAACTGTTGGCCTTAGGAGAATAACCTGCTATGGCCTGGCCGTTCAGGGTAATCCTCTCAATGACGGGAATGTCAATGTCCACGCCTGCTCCCACTGTGTAGACATCGGCTACACTTCCCAGATGTTCCAGGTATATATCCTCCTGTCCTGTCCATTTCATCTGGGTGAGTCCGGCACGGAGAGTGGGGCCTATGTACCAGGGCATCCATGATGCGTCTATACCTATTGAGCAGGCAGGCTTGGCGTAGGGGTTACCGTATCCCTGAGATGTGAAGACATCAGATTGCATGCTGTAATCCGAGTAGAGTCCGAACTTCCAGACTGGCATGTCTTCCAGGTCGGGAACTGTGATAGCGTGCTTTACGCCCTGCTCTCCGAACAATATGTCGGTCAGTTCATATGCCAGTTCTGTCGAGAAGATTCCTATTGCGGCGCCGCCCAGCACATCTGAGCACCAGTGACGGTTCGCAATCACGCGGAATATGCCGGTGGTTGCGGCAATTCCGTATCCGGCCGCGCTTATCCAGGGGCTCAGGGTCTCGCCGTACTCCTTATGCAGCATCTGTGCGGCCATGAAGGCGGTGGCTGTGTGGCCCGACGGGTATGAATTGAAAGCCCTGCCGTCGGGGCGTTCCCTCTTTACTATATGCTTAGTGGGGCGGGCTATCAGGTTCATGATGGCAAAAGACCCGATATCGGCCGTAATCATACGGGGCCAGTCGCTGCGTCCCTCTACGCCGAAGGCCTTCATGGCATACATTATCGCCGCGGGAGAGTACTGAAGGAAATCGGCCGATTTCAACGGCGGTTGGGTGATGCCTCCGAACTTGACTATACGCTTGTCAAGATAGTTGTCGTTGTACAGGATGCTCATGGACAGCAGTCCCATGGGAAGCAATGAACGCTGGGTCAGCGACTCCGGCTTGTAGGCTATGCTTGTGGAGTCATATCCCAGTGACCAGTTAAGGGAGTAGTCAATCTCCTTCAGTGGCTTGTACGGCTTGAAGGGATTGATTGCGTCCGCCCCGGTTACGGACAACAGAACCAGTATTATGACAAGGAGTTTCTTCATTGCGGATTAACTAGACTTTTAATCATGCTTATCCTGTATCTGAGCGTTATGAGCTGCTGGTTGTGTATGGGTGCTCCGGGAGTGAAATGAAGGTTCCAGCGGAAACCCAATTCCACGTTTTCATCGGAAATAAACACAACGCCAAGCTCGGTCTTGTTGTAGAAAGAGTGGTTGTAAAACGGGTCACTACGATGGAACGCAAGTCCGGCCTCGGGATCATCCAGATACTGCATCTGAGGGCCTCCTGCATATACGGTGCTCTTTATGTCAAACATCTTCCATCCCAGTTGCAGGTCACCCAGGAATCCTATGGGGTTGTACCAGAAATCATAGGCACGGCAGTTGTTTATCGTGAAAAGCACGCCGGCATCGGCCTTGAGTCTGAAATCGGATGCCTGCCCTTTTGAAAGATCAAACGTCAGATAGGGATTGATCTGGAACTTCTCGTAAAGGGCGTGATTGTGCTGCATGGTATTGGCAAAATGGGTCATTGCCATAAACCAGCCGCCGCCCAGCATGCCGTTGCCCAGGTAGCCGTCCCAGACTATGCGGAAAGCCTCGCGGTCGGTGTATGTCTGACGGCTGAACCAGTTGCAGTACAGTTCTGACTGGAACAATCGGCCGCTGTACTGAATGACGGTACCGCCTATGTTGGGCTCAAAGAATGCTATTGAATCGTACAGGAAAGCGTCCGGAAGCTGGCGCTGCAGACTTCTGCGGGGTATGGACCCGAAGTAGGTGGTCCATTTCTCGCCGCCGTAACGGTAATACATGATTACATCCGGACTGATACACCGGTCTGATCCGAACTCCCAGATCTTTGACAAGCCCGCTACGAAAGAGTGTGACCCGTAGTCCATGCCTACTTCCGGCATGACGCGCATTCCGTAGATGGTCTGTGGAAGCATGTCGTTCTTGAACTCGCGGTTGTCAAACAGACCGTCAAAAGCCAGATTGGCACGCAATCGCTGGCCGTAGGCGTTGAGACACATCACGGACAGACACAAAACGGCTATTCTCCTGACTTTAAAACTCATCGGCTTCAAAACTTATCAACATATTGTGCAAAGTTACCTATTTATAACGCATTTCCCGTTTTTTGAGCGGTATAAAATTTGTAACTTTGCGCATTAAATCAATGATTTCACTTAATGAAAGAGCTTTTTAGGTTCCTGAAACGTTTTATACGTCCTTACCGCCGCAATATTGCCGGTAGTGTGGCTTATAACCTTCTGTCTGCCTTAATGAATGTGTTCTCATTCGCTCTGCTGATCCCTATATTGAGAATCCTGTTCAAGATCAGCACGGAAACATATGAATATGTCCCGTTATCGGAGGCTGAGAATATGAGGAACTTCTTTCATATCCTTAAGGATGATTTCTTCTGCCTGGTGACTGATTTCATCGCCCGATACGGAGAGTCCACGACACTTCTTGCCCTGGGCCTTATGCTGATAGTGATGACCCTGCTCAAAACCGGCTGCTATTTTGGATCGGCCGCCGTGATGGTTCCTCTGCGTAACGGTGTGGTTCGTGACATCAGAATTCAGATATACGACAAGATACTGAGCCTTCCCATGGGTTTCTTCAGCAAGGAGCGCAAGGGAGATATCATAACCCGCATGAGCGGAGACGTATTAGAGATTGAAAATTCACTGGCCCAGTCTCTGGATATGCTCATTAAGAACCCTATACTGGTTGTGGTATATCTGGGCACTCTGATTGCAATAAGCTGGCAGCTGACAATCTTTACACTGGTTATCGGTCCGCTTATCATTTGGGTTATGGGCTCAATAGGACGTAAACTGAAGGCCAAATCACTTGTGGTTCAGTCATACTGGAGCGAGACCATGTCAGAACTGGAGGAGACTCTGGGAGGCCTGCGCGTAATTAAGGCTTTCCTTGCCGAGGAGAAGATGTCAAAGCGTTTTGCTGGCAGCAGCGAGCAACTCCTCAAGGCGTCCAACCGTGTACACTTGCGTCAGGCACTGGCCCATCCGGTAAGTGAGTTTATGGGAACCGCGCTGATTGTGGTGGTTCTCTGGTACGGCGGCACTCTTATTCTTAATTCTGCGCACGCTCCTATTGACGGTCCTACATTCATCTACTATCTGACAATACTTTACAGTGTCATCAATCCTATCAAGGATTTCTCAAAGGCCGGTTATGCCGTGCCTAAGGGACTTGCATCCCTGGAGCGCGTTGACAAGATCCTGCTTGCCGATAACAACATTAAGGATGCCGATAACCCAGTAGAGATAAGTGCCCTCAGCAAGGAGATTAAGTATGAGGGTGTTTCATTCTCTTACGAGCAGGACCGCGAGGTTCTCCATGAAATCAACCTGACCATACCCAGAGGCAAGACAATAGCCTTGGTGGGACAATCGGGCTCGGGTAAATCGACCCTGGTTGACCTGCTCCCGCGTTTCTATGACGTGAGTAAAGGCTCCATCACCATTGACGGACAGGATATACGCAACATATCCCTCAAGTCGCTGCGCGGACTGATGGGTAACGTTAACCAGGAGGCCATCCTCTTTAACGATACATTCTACAACAACATCACGTTCGGTGTAAAGAACGCCACCCGTGAACAGGTCATCGCGGCCGCCAAGATAGCCAATGCGCATGACTTCATTATGGAGAGTGAGAACGGTTATGACACAAACATAGGTGACCGCGGATGTCTGCTTTCAGGCGGTCAGCGCCAGCGCATAAGCATTGCCCGCGCCATATTGAAGAACCCGCCCATACTGATCCTGGATGAGGCAACAAGCGCATTGGATACTGAGTCGGAGCGTCTGGTTCAGGAGGCTCTGGAGCGTCTTATGAAGGATCGTACAACCATAGCTATAGCCCACCGCTTGTCGACCATTAAGAATGCCGATGAAATCTGCGTTTTGCATGAGGGAAAGATAGTTGAGAGAGGAACGCATGAGGAGCTGATAGCCCTGAACGGCTACTACAAGCGACTGAACGATATGCAGCAACTGTAAACAACATAAAAATCATGGTCAAAATCGGAACACCGCTTACCAAGGTTGCCAAAAAGGCACTTCTTTGCGGTTCAGGAGAACTTGGAAAAGAGGTTGCAATTGAATTGCAGCGTTATGGAGTTGAGGTCGTAGCACTCGACCGTTACGAGAACGCCCCTGCCATGCAGGTGGCTCATCGCAGTTACGTTCTGTCAATGCTTGACGGTGCACGTCTGCGCGAGATTATTGAAAAGGAGAAACCGGATATGATCATTCCGGAGGTAGAGGCAATAGCCACTCCTGAGCTGGTTAAACTTGAGAAGGAGGGTTACAATGTAATTCCTACCGCCAATGCCACATTCCTCACCATGAACCGCAAGGGCATCCGCCAGCTGGCTCATGAGACTCTGGGACTTCCCACCTCAAACTATCGCTTTGCAGCCACCCGTGAGGAGTTCGATGCTGCCATCAAGGAAATAGGTACTCCGTGCGTTGTCAAGCCTATCATGAGTTCTTCAGGTCACGGTCAGAGCGTATGCAAGACTCCCGCTGATGCAGACAACTCTTGGAAGATTGCCCAGGAGGGAGGCCGCGCCGGAGGCGGTGAGGTTATCGTAGAGGGCTTTGTAAAGTTTGACTATGAGATTACCCTTCTTACCGTCCGTCACTCAGGTGGCACAACATTCCTCAACCCCATCGGTCACCATCAGGTAGACGGTGACTACCGCGAGTCATGGCAGGCACAGCCCATGAGCGACAAGGCTCTGGCTCAGGCTCAGGACATTGCAAAGAAGATAACCGACGCTCTGGGCGGTTACGGTATCTTTGGCGTTGAGATGTTCGTATGCGGTGACAACGTGCTGTTCAGCGAGGTTTCACCCCGTCCGCACGACACCGGTATGGTTACAATGATTTCACAGGATCTCTCAGAGTTCGCACTGCATGCACGTGCCGTCCTGGGTCTTCCTATTCCCAAGATCAACTTCTTTGGTCCCAGCGCATCAAAGGCTATCGTAGTTGAGGGTGACACCAACATGATTGAGTTTGAGAATGTTGATGAGATACTTGCCGAGCCCGACGTTCAGGTTCGTTTCTTCGGCAAGCCGTTCATTAAGGGTCACCGCCGTATGGGCGTTATCCTGGCTCGCGCAGAGAGCGTAGAGAAAGCGCTTGAGAAGGTTGAGAAGGCTTACGCCAAGTTGAAGGTGAAGGTCTATTAATCTACAACCAGACTTTTGGTTGTCATATACTCAAGGTACTGTTGGATCAGTGCCTTGAGTTTTTTTGTCATCTCCTGCTCGGTGTCGGGACGGCTGCCTTTGAGATTCTGCCTGAGGGTGGGGTCTGACTTATACGTGAACAGACCTGTCTCATTTGTGCCGTCAAACTGGAGGAGGTAGTCTCCCTGATAGTATGAGTAAAGACCGTTCTGGAAGGTGGCGCCCCAGGTCTCTTCATCGGGAGTATTGAACAGGTTCTGGCCGAAACTGATGACGGGTTTGTCATATCCCAGATAACCCAGTACGGAGGGGAATATGTCAGACTGCTGGGCAATGGCATTGCGCTTGCCTGCAAGAGAGTCCGACGGGCAGTAGAAAACCACCGGAACGCGGAAATTTCCGTAGTCGGACTGGTAGTCGGGATGCTCCGAGAGATTTGTATGGTCAGCGGTAAGGACAAACAGCGTATTGTTGAACCAGGGCTGTCCGGACGCCTTTTCAAAAAAGAGTTTCAGGGCATTGTCCGAGTAGCGTATTCCCCGATAGATAGGCAGATTTCCTTCAACCGGATACTTTTGCTGATATCTCTCCGGGACATTGTAGGGATGATGAGACGAAGCCGTGAAGGCCGATGTCAGGAACGGTTCCTTAAAGGTTCCCATCATATCGCACATATACTGCAGGAACTCCTCGTCCCAGATGGCCCAGAAACCGTCAAACACCGAATTGCCGCCGTACTCGGGCTTCTTTACGAAATCCTCCATTCCAAAGTAGTCGTTGTAGCCTATCACCCTTGAGAAGGACTGGAATCCCATGGATCCGTTATCGGCGCCGTGGAAGAATGCCGAGTAGTAACCCTTGGTGCCCAGTTCCTTGGCCAGTCCCGTAATCTCCTTGGACATGATGGTAGGTGTCAGGAACAGATGGTCCTTGAGCATGGGTATGCCGGAGAGTACTGAAGGCATGGCGTCAATGCTCTTGCGTCCGTTGGCCAATGATGTCTCAAACACGAGCGAGCGGCTTATG
>JAEEGJ010021985.1_pt1 | contig 13607 bp, 10 predicted proteins | sample 8958761 | NCBI WGS metagenome assembly JAEEGJ01 (sample SAMN16246546, study PRJNA631951) | gut metagenome | biome: gut microbiome; feature: rumen; material: RS-attached | host: Bos | place: Iran: Karaj | collected 2018-10 | reverse complement strand
ACGGAGGCACGGAAGGCCCGCAGATGACCTCCGCCGACAGCTTTGTGCTGGACCAAAGCTACCGGGTCCACGTCCGGCTGACCCCGGTGGGGGAATGGGCCTTCTCTGACGAAACCTCTGCCACCATCAACGGAATCCCCGCCGAGTCCCGGGGAGTCAGCATGGGCGGAGACGTCTGGTATTACGTGGATCTGACGGCGAAGGAAGCCCCTGTCTGTGAAGTCACCGTCACCCCGCCCATGCCGGGGCAGAATCCGGTATCCACCGGCGAATCCGGAGATCTGAATCTGTTTACCGTAGCCACGGTGGCTTACATGCCGGTGAATAGCGACGGCAGCCTGGGCGCGGCGCTGAAGGAGACGGACGTATTCACGCCGAATCAGGTCTATCGGGTCGTGCTGGTTCTGTGGCCGGTGGGAGGCTGGGAATTCAGCAAGGATACGAAAGTGACCGTCAACGGCATAGAGGCGACTTGCCTGCTGGCAATCAGCGGCAACGGCATGTATTACGTGGATATGAAGTGCGAGAACCCCTTTGTGGACGTGCACGAGAGCGACTTTTTCTTCAACCCCGTGATGTGGGCGGTGGGGCGCACCGTCACCGGCGGCACGGACAAGACCCATTTCTCCCCGGAGCGGACGGTCATGCGTGCCGACTCCATGGTGTTCTTCTGGGCCGCCAACGGCCGGCCGGGGTTCAGCTCCACCGACAAGACCTTTAAGGACGTGAAGGAGACGCACTGGGCCTACAAGGCTGTGATGTGGGCCGTGGAGAACGGCATCACCGGCGGCACCAACACCGAGGGCACCAAGTTCAGCCCCCAGCGTACCTGCTCCCGCAGTGAGATTCTGCAGTTCCTGTACGCCGCCCTGGGCAAGCCCGCATATACCATTGAAAACCCCTACAGCGACGTGAAGGAAAAGCACTGGTACTACGAGGGCGCCATCTGGGCCTATGAAAATGGCCTGGAAAAGGGCGAGGGCGGCAGGTTCAACGCCGCTACCCCCTGCACCCGAGCCTACGTAGTGACCTACCTCTACCGCTACTTCACCGGAAACGAGCTGGCGGAGTAGGGGCGAGAATTGCTTGTCCCAATGAATTGCGCCTGGGAGCTGACCGTTTATCACGGTCAGCTCCCAGGCGTGCTATTATGCGATTCATCCCCGCCCGAACACCAGCCGCTCCAGGGCCTGGGCGACCCCGTTTTCGTCGCAGGAGGCAGTGTGCGCATCTGCGGCGGCCCTGGCCTCGGGGGAGGCGTTTGCCATGGCAACTCCGATCCCGGCAGCGCGGAGCATGGAGGCGTCGTTCAGGTCGTCTCCAAAGGCGATCGTCTCCCCCAGGGGGATCCCCAAATGAGCGGCCAGCCCCTGCAGCGCCAGCCCCTTTTGGGCGTTCAGACTGTTCAATTCCACATTCCGGGGCAGGGAGCTGGTAACGGCAAGATCGGGGAAGCGGACTGCCATATCCGCCATGGCCCGGGTCCGAAGGTCCTGGTCCAGAAAAAACATCTGAATTTTCTGCACATCGTGCCCCACCTGGGCCAAATGGGCCTTCAGCTCCGGCACGGGGGTGCGGAATTTTTTGAGCATCTCCAGGCTGTGCCGGTGGGGCGCGAAGTCTGCCGCCCGGTCATAGTGGTTCCGGCTCATCCAGCCCCAGTCGTCCATGTAGCAGTCGTAGATCACCGGCAGGCTGTCCAGAAACGCCATGACCTCCACGGCCCGCCGCCAGGAGATCTCCGCCCGCAGCAGGGGCCGGGCGGCCCGAACGTCCCAGACCTGGGCCCCGTTGACGGTGATGGCGTAGTGAATGAAGGGAAGGGAGCGGACGTTCTCCGGGATTGCCGCAAAGAAGCGCCCCGTGGCGGGGACGATCTCGATTCCAGCCTCCGCCGCCCGGGCCAGGGCGGCCCGGTTTTCCGCCGTCAGCTCCTTGTCCGTGGTCAGCAGGGTTCCGTCCAGGTCCAGCGCAATCAGCTTCATGTTTTTCCTCTTGCATCGATTCAGTCGCGCCGTAGGGCGGCCTGATCCCAGGCCGCCGCGCCATCCGATTTTGCCGCGTTTCCGGCGGCCAGAGGGCTGGTCGCCCTACGCAGGGAGAGGGCGCGACGGAATCATTCTTTCGCATTGTTATTTCCCGTCCGGGAAGCTGGTGAAGGCGCCCCGTTCCATGGGCGGGATGCCGTTCCGCTCCCGCTCCGCCTCGATGGCCCGGATCAGAAAGGCCATGTTCCGGGCCAGATTCCGCATGACCTGCAGGCCCTCCAGATCCTTCCGCACGTCCTCGGCGGTGAAGCCGTGGACCTGGTTCCAATAGCTGGAGGAGGCCACCGGCATGCCGCTGATGGTGAAATACTTGTTCAGCACGTCGAAGCTGGCGGTGTTGCCGCCCCGGCGGCAGCTTACCACCGCTGCGCCCACCTTCATGTGCTTGGAGTAGTTGGAGCTGTAAAACAGCCGGTCCAGGAAAGACAGCAGGGTCCCGTTGGGGGAGCCGTAGTAGACGGGGCTGCCCACCACCAGACCGGCGGCCTCCTTGAATTTGGGCGCGGTTTCGTTTACCAGGTCGTCGAAGACGCAGCGGCCCAGGTCGTCGCACTTGCCGCAGGCAATACAGCCCCGGACAGACTTGCTTCCCACCTGGATCAGCTCCGTTTCCATGCCCTCCGCCTCAAAGACACGGATCATCTCCCCCAGGGCCTCCGCCGTGCAGCCGTGGGGCCGGGGACTACCGTTCAAAAGCAATACCTTTGCCATTATGATTCCTCCTGATTTGTTGATTCAGCCAGCCAATAATCCATAAATACCGGGATCCGCTTCTTCCGGCAGGCTTCACTTTGCTTTCCGCCGGAGAAGCCGGCTGCAGTCCCGCAGGGCATAGAGGGTCATCAGACCGCCCAGGGAGCTTCCGGCAATAGCGGATCACTTCTCTGTGTTATTCCGCAACGACAACTTTCTTGTGGAGCCGTTCCATTGCTTCCAGGCCAAGAAACGGCTGCAGACATTCCAAACCGATGAGATAGTCGTCGAGCGTGATGCGTTCCAGCTTGTTTGCCAGGCGGCAGAGGGCATCTGTGGACAAAAACGGAGCGACGGAGCTCAATATGACCAACGTGTCGGGCACGACCCGCTCGGACAGACGGTCCATTGTCTCCGTGGAGAGATAGGGCCCCAGGGCTGAGAGCAGTCCAACGTCCAGAGCAAAGTCCCTGTTGTGTTCCAACGCTTCCATCCATTTCGCGCACTGCTCGCCGGGGACGAAAGGAGACAGAGACAGAAGCTCGCCCACACTGTCGGGAACCAAGTTAGCCCCAATTTCCGCAGTTAACGCCTCGTCGATGTACGGGGCAAGCTGCGTCAGCGTTGCCAAATCCCGAATGTCGGATTTCCGTGCCTGAACCGCTTCTATGAGCTGCTCGGGTGGGAGCATGGGGGCAACGGCTGTGATTGCTTTCATCGACGCGTTTTGAAGCGCTTTAGGGTCAGACAGCATAGCTTCTGCAAGATCCTGACTTTGCGAGGCCCCAATCAGTTCATAGAGATCTATTTCCAGCAATTCGCACAGGCCGGAAAGCTTTGCAAGATCCGGCAGGGAAGCGCCGCGCTCCCAGTTGGATACGGCTTGGTAGGTTATGCCGAGCCGATCCGCGAGGGCGCTTTGCGTGAGGTTTTTTCTGATACGTGCTTCTTTTAGAATGTGAGAGATGTGATCGACATCAAACATGGAGCATTCCTCCGAGTTATTCAGTTTGGCCGGCATGTTCATCATAAATCCGGCGACCTGAAAAGTCAATCAAGCAATGCTTGAGAGGCTGCGACTGCGCGCAAAAGCACGAATCATGCTTTCAGTTTGTAGAAACGATTTTGGGTCATGCCTTCCGCTGCAACGATACCATCCCGGACCAGTGCGGCGAGATAGCTCCTCGTGGTGGACGGCGACAGACCCAGATACGCTGCAATCTCTGCGGTGCTCGCCCTTGCGTGGTCGGTCAGATAGTCAATAACCAACTGCCGCCGGACGGCTTTCCCCGTGGGAATGGTCTTGGTACCGGCTGCAGCGGTGGCTCGCTGAGGAAGCTCTGGGGAGAACGAAAGAGAAACGGTGATCAAGTCCGGGGAAAAGGACTGGGTGATTTTTGGCTCCGTCCAGCCGAGTTCCCGACAGATTCGGATGATTTTTGGAATACCGCTGCCGGAGCACTCCCCGGCGTCAATCATGTGGAACAGCTTCAGCAGGGTGCCGTTTCGCGGATCGGAGACGCCGCCGCACCGGGCGGCGTTCAGCTCCACGCGGAAGCTGCCGGGGTTGGAGAGGGTGATGCCCGTCTCTGTTTTTACCACGGTAACGCCGCCCTGGCCGTAATAATCCGCATTGACCAAACAGTTAACCAGGGTCTCCCGGAGCACGTCCAGCGCTGACGCTTGGAAGCGCCTGGCCAGCCTGCCGCAGACCCGGGAAAAGAAATCGAAGACATTTCCACTCCAAGCTCCTGCGCCGGATCGAATGCGGTATGCCCGGCGGGAGCCGGAGGTTTCCCGGTATTCCAGACAGTAGGCGGGATACTCCCGCAAAATCTCCCGTTGGGAGCCGAACATCAGCAGCCCCGCCGCAGTGGGGTGCAGGCTCCCGTCTTTGCCCCGGCCAAGGGCGCCAAGCCTGAGCAGCAGGTCTTCATCGCCCAGCGATTCCCATTCGCCGCCGGGCTGGCAGGCCAGCAGACGACTCCGGTAGCGGTTCAGAGTCTCCCGGCAGAACAGCTCCGGTCCCGGGTGCTCCAAAACCGCCATGTCCTGCGTTTTGACCGCGGCGTCCCGGTACATGGCGCGGAGCTCGTCCTCCGTGCAGCGATAGTCTCCCTCGCCGCTGCGCCGATAGCTGTTCCGGGGACTTCCCTCCACAAAGACGGGCCTGTCAAAGCGCTGGGCCCGGGGGACGGTGATGACGATAATGTGCTTTCCCTCCACGGTTTCGATCTGCACGTCCCGGTTCAGCAGGATATTCACGCTGGCGGTATGGGGATCGTTGAGCCTGTCCCAAAACTCCTGTACCAGTCCCTCCGGATCCGGCAGATCCACGGGATGCAGGGACTTGTCCCGGTATTCTTCCACCCCCAGCAGGATGATCCCGCCCAGGGCGTTGGCAAAGGCGGAGTAGGTCTCCCAAATGCTGTGGGGCAGCCCGCCCAGGGCCTTTTTTGCCTCGATGCGGTTGTTCTCCCGATATTGCTCCAAATGCTGTAAATCAATCATAATCCGGCCTCCCGCGGCAGAAAATTGTCTCAAAAAAATTATACCGTTTCCTGGGGAAAAATGCAACAGGGAAAAGAGAAGCTTTTCTGCGAAAAATCCGGCGAATCCTTGCACAGCCCTCCGCGCTCAGAAAATTGCGGTGTTCCAAAACGAATGCCGGAAGCAGCCGAGCTGAAAGGGCCGAAGCGATCCCGCCCGGCGGGCGGACCCCGGAAGAACGGGCGGGGAGCCGCGTGGCCCCCCTGCGCCAAAACGTAGAAATTTTCCAATAAACCAAAAGACAGTTTGTGTAAAATGATGGGGAAGACCGGCCGGGATTCCAAGCGCAGCCCCAAAACGATGCCCAGCGGAAAATCGGCCTTTTCCGTGCATTTTTGGAGAAAATCGGTTCAGAGCGATTCAAAATCTGTATTTTTCGGCCTTTTGTGGAACAAAAGCGGGCGTTTTTGAAATAATCGCGTTCGGCCTGCGAGTCCTGCAGAGACGAGATTTTGATGCGAACAATCGTTAAAAAAGGGTTAACGTAATGTGAAAAATGGGTGTACTTTTTGAATTAAAAAGCTTGACTATCTGAATATAATGTGTTAGTATCTCCAAGGTTGAAGAGTCGGCGCGACACACCCGGCTTTCTGGTTATTTTTTTGCCGCCTTTGCAGACAGAGGCGGGTGAAAGGGAGGAACACAATTATGAGAAAGAGATGGATCGGCGCCTTGCTTGCCCTGTGCATGGTGCTCGCAATGCTGCCGGCCGGCGTGGTTACCGCCCGGGCGGAGGACAACACGTTCACCTTCACGAACGCGGCGGACGCCTACGTGTTTACCAAGTCCGGAAACGATATTCTGATTACCAGCGAAGAAGACTGGAACGCTCTGTCCGCAGCGGTCAAGGCAGGCAACACCTGCAAGGGCTTGAGCTTCCGGCTGACCGATGATATTTCTGTTTCCTGCATGGTGGGCGAGCAGATCAGCAATTCCACGGTGAGACGCTTCGCCGGCAGCTTTGACGGCGACGGCTGCACCCTGACTGTGAACCTCGACGCCTCCGTTAAGGCGGGACAGTTCAAGTACAATCAGAACTATGCGGCGCCCTTCGGTTACGCCAACGGCGTGACGGTCAAGAACCTTGTGGTGGCGGGCACCATCAAGACCAACAAGAAATATGCCGCCGGTGTGGTTGCTTCCCTGACCAACGGCGGACGGCTGGAGAACGTCTGCGTTACCGCCACCATCGACTCCCGGGTCAACGGCGACGGCACCCACGGCGGCCTGGTGGCCATCAACGAGAACGGCCCTGCCGGCGCGTTTGACCGTTCCCCCCTGCTGATCCTCAAGGATTGTTCCTTTGAGGGCCGTTTCCTGGGCAAGAATACCTACAACTGCGGCGGCCTGGTTGGCTTCAACAAGGCGAAGGTGCGGCTGCAGGACTGCATCTTTGCCCCGCTGGAGCTCACCATCAACGACGGCTATCTCTTCGATCTGTCCGAGACCTTCGTTCGTATGGAGGCCTCCAACCCCATGCGCAACCTGATTGTCTACGGAGACAACTATTACACCATCCCTCTGGGCTACGTCAACTACTGGGCCATCTGGGCCTGCAGCGTCCTGGTGGACGCCGATGAGGGCTGCGACGTGACGGTCAAGTGCAACGGCGTCGTCATCAAGCACCGCGCCTTGGTTTTGCCCGGCGCGAAGCTGACTGTGGAAGCCAAGGCCAAGCCCGGCTACGTGCTGATCGAGACCCCGCGGCCTCGCTATACCGTGTGGGGCAATCTGGTCATCCGGGCCAGATCCAAGGCTGTGGAGCAGGGCTACGTTGTGACCCTGAACCATGAAAATGGCGCCGAGCCCACCTGGAGCGGCGTCCAGAGCCTGACCAACGCGCATTACGGCGACTACCTGACCATCACCGCCGGCGCTGCCGACGAGGGTTATGAGTTCATCGGCTGGTATCAGTCCAACGGCAAGCTGCTGACCAAGTCGGAGACCTACAACGTTTACGTGTACAGCGACGTGACCTATGAGGCTCGCTATCAGCTGGCGGCGAACAAAGTTGTGGCCTTTATCTCCAATGACCTGGTTTTGAAGACCATGGAGAAGGTTGACGCCATCACTGCCGACGACTTCCCGGCCAACCCCACGCCGAACAGCGGCTACCGTTTTGTCGGCTGGAGCATGACCGCGGAGGAAGTGAACGCCGCGCTGGCTAGCGAGGCCATGGCTGCCGGCGGCACGGTTACCGTTAGCGCAAAGTTTGAGAAGATTGTTGCGCCCGGTTCCTTTGCTGTGAGCATCTGCAATGGTGAGCAGGAGGATCGGATCAATGTACAGCTGAACGCAGGACAGTGGTATGACGTGTCTGCCATGGAAGTGCCTGGAAAATACTTTGCCTACTGGAAGTGTGAGCAGAGCGGAGGATTTGAGGTCAGATCCTACAGAGAAAACACCTCTTTCTGGCTGACGCAGGATTCAACGCTTACCGCTGTCTATGACGACGCTGCTGTTGAGCAGCTTGGTACTGCCGGACTCACCTCTGTGACCTATGACAAGGATTCCTCCAAGCTGATTTCCGTTGCTTACCTGACTGTGCCGGATGGAGCGATTATCCGTGCTGCCGGTCTGGTGGCGGCCTCCAATAACGAGGGAAGCAAATATACTGCGGGCGATGCGTTGATCACGGATAACGCCGATTACGTGAAAGCGCTGGCAAATGCGGTCGGGCAGAGCGAGCCTGTAATCTATACCTGGACCAAAACCAAGGTGAATAAGCCCGGCGAGGTCTGGTATGTACGTCCTTACGTGATTTACGCAGACGAGTCTGGTGCAGAGCACACGATTTACGGAGAGATGTACACCGCAGTGATTGATGATCTCATGCGTGGGATTTGACGGTAAAGGAGTACAAAAGCTATGAAAGAAGCTTACGAAGCTCTGGACATGGAAGTCATCGCCTTCGAAACTGAAGATGTCATCGGAATTAGCGGCGGTGATCAGGATGCCATCGGCGGCGACGTGGATGCTGCGGGCGGCGGATACTGGTTTGGCGGCTGATTGCCTGTGTATAATCAGCTTCAACAATAATAGATAGTATAACACAAACGACAGGCAGCCTGCGCTGCCTGTCGTTTTGATATGCCGGCGATTGTAAATGAAGGTTTGCGTCGTGGAAAAAAATGGAATCGATTCCACCGGCGCCGCGCTGCCCGGCGCCGCGCATAATTCCCCGATTTTCGCAAAGAATAGGAACACAAAAATGAGAACGAGGAGAATGCCGATATGAAAGCTACGGGAATCGTGCGGCGAATCGACGACCTGGGACGGGTGGTGATCCCGAAGGAAATCCGCCGCACCCTGCGCATCCGGGAGGGAGACCCCCTGGAGATTTTCACGGAGAAGGACGGGGAGGTCATTTTTAAGAAGTACTCTCCCATGGGGGAGATGACGGAATTTGCCGGGCGGATCTGCGAGGCCCTGCACAAAAACACCGGCTTTCTGGCGGTAGTCTGTGACCGGGACACGGTCGTTGCCGCTGCCGGTCCGGGGCAGGGAAGCGTGGCGGAGCGGCGGCTGTCCCCGGCGCTGTTTCGCCGTCTGGAGGATCGGGAGCGCTACTGCGCCGGAGGCCGGGGCGTTCCCACGGCCATGGTAGAGGGAGGGGCCGCTGTGGTAGGCGCGGCTGTCCCCATTCTGTCCCGGGGAGACCTGCTGGGGGGCGTTCTGCTGGGGGCGGACCCGGAGCGGGGCCGCTGGCCTGCCGACTTTGAGCTGCGGCTCCTGGACGTGGTGGCGGCCTTCCTGGGCAGGCAGATGGAGCAGTAGTCAGGCACAGCCCTGCGGTTTGTCCTTGCTTTTTTCCCGGTTTGTGTTATACTATCCAAAACACGAAGGACAGGGAGGCGGGGCAATGCGCTACGAGATCCTTCTGATTGATTTGGACGACACCATTCTGGACTTCGGCGCGGGAGAGGCGAAGGCCTACTCCCGGGCGCTGACGGAGTTCGGCGTTTCCCCGACCCCGGCCCTGCTGGACCGTTACCGGGAGGTCAACGTCTGCTGGTGGGAGAAGCTGGAGCGGGGAGAGGCGGACCGGGACGCCATCCTGGTGGAGCGGCATCGGCAGATGTTCTCGGAGCAGGGTTTGAACCTGGACCCGGCGGCCTTTGAGGACTCGTATCACCGAAACCTGGGGCTGGAGCACGACTTCCTGCCCGGCGCGCGGGAGCTGCTGGACTATTTGAAGGGCCGGGGCTATCGGCTCTTTCTGGCCTCCAACGGGGTGGCGGAGACCCAGTATTCCCGGCTGGCCGGGGCAAAGCTCGGACCCTATTTTGAGGCCCTCTTCATCTCCGAGCAGATAGGATTCCATAAGCCGGACCCGGCCTATTTCGCCCGGTGCTTTGCCCGGATTCCCGGCTTTGCACGGGAGAAGACCCTGATGATCGGCGACAGTCTCAGCTCGGACATTCTGGGCGGGATCCGGGCCGGGATCGACACCCTCTGGCTCAACCGGAAGGGCAAAACCCTGCCGCCGGAGCTGCGGCCCAGCTACCAGGTGGCCGACCTGGAAGAGATCCGGAAGATCCTGTGATCGCTTCACCTCCGAAGACGCGGCCTGCGCGTCTCCGGAGGTGACTTTTGTTCCCGAAAAACCTTCTCGAGAGACTTCAAAAAAAACACATAAAAAGGGCTTGACATTTCTATTTCTTGTTGGTATCCTATAATCCGAACACAAGATATTGTGGTTGTTATGTCAACGCTCTTCCTATATGTTGTCCACATCTTGTCCACACGGTTTTCCACAGGGAGATAATACGCCCCGGCCGCAGTCGGGCAGACGGCCCGACAGGAGGTAGATATGAAGCTCGGTGGATTACAGAAAATGACCCTGCTGGACTTTCCCGGGCGTGTGGCCTGCACGGTGTTCACCGCGGGCTGCAATTTTCGCTGCCCTTTTTGTCACAACAGCAGCCTGGTGGTTTCCCCGGCGGCGCCGGAATTCAGCCAGGATGATTTTTTTGCCTTTTTGCGGAAGCGTCAGGGCCTTTTGGACGGCGTAGCCGTCACCGGCGGCGAGCCCCTGCTCCACCCGGACATGCCGGAGCTTCTGGAGAAGATTCGGGCCCTGGGCTTTGCTGTGAAGCTGGACACCAACGGCGCCTTCCCGGAGCGGCTGCGGGCCGTCCTGGAAGCGGACCTGGCGGACTATGTGGCCATGGACGTCAAAAACAGCCGGGAGAAGTACGAGCAGACTGCCGGAGCGACAGGCATCCTGCCCCGGGTGGAGGAGAGCGTCGCCCTGCTGATGGCAGGGAAGACCCCCTTTGAGTTCCGCACCACGCTGGTGGACGAGCTTCACGAGCCGGAGGACTTTGCAGCCATCGGCCGCTGGATCGCCGGCACGGAGCGTTATTTCATTCAGGGCTTCGTGGATTCCGGCGACATTCTGGCCGGCGGCGAACGCTTCCACGCCGCGAGCCCCGAAAAAGCGAAGGCCTGTCTGGAAGCAGTCCGCCCCTTCGTGCCGAACGCGCAGCTGCGGGGGGTGGAGGCGTGAAGGACCTGCTGACGCATATTTGAAGTATGGTTGCGCCATATATGACATAATGGGGCAGTTTTCGCTGAAATTTCAGTTCTGTTTCATCTGTTCATTCACAGAAATAATAAACCATAATCTGCGCGAAGCGCATGCATCATATCCCGCCAGGAATACCGCATCTCACGCAAGTGAAACTTCATTATCCCGTTTACGTCCCACTTAACAGATTATAATCAATTTACCGATATACAGAAAAGGAGAGACCACCATGTATCAGGTAGTCAAACGCAACGACAAGGTCGTTGATTTCGACATCAGCAAGATCGCCACTGCCATCAAGAAGGCCTTTGACGCCAAGCAGAAGCAGTACAACGAGGACACCATTGACTTTCTGGCCCTGAAGGTCACCGCCGACTTCCAGAGCAAGATTAAAGACGGCAAGATTGCTGTGGAGGACATTCAGGACTCTGTGGAAGCCGTTCTGGGCCGTGCCGGCTATGAAGATGTGGCCAAGGCCTACATCCTCTACCGCCGCCAGCGGGAGAAGCTCCGCAACGTGTCCGAGACCATGCTGGACTACAAGTCCGTGGTGGATCAGTATCTGAAGGTCATGGACTGGCGGGTGAAGGAAAACTCCACCGTTACGTATTCCGTAGGCGGCCTGATCCTCTCCAACTCCGGCGCCATCACCGCCAACTACTGGCTCTCTGAGATCTATGACGATGAGATTGCCAACGCCCACCGCAACTGCGACTTCCACATCCACGACATGTCCATGCTCACCGGCTACTGCGCGGGCTGGAGCCTGAAGCAGCTGATCCAGGAGGGCCTGGGCGGCGTGCCCGGCAAGATCACCTCCGCCCCCGCCAAGCACCTGGCCACCCTCTGCAACCAGATGGTCAACTTCCTGGGCATCATGCAGAACGAGTGGGCGGGCGCCCAGGCCTTCTCCTCCTTTGACACCTACCTGGCCCCCTTCGTCAAGTATGACGATCTGCCCTACGACCAGGTGAAGAAGTGCGTGGAGTCCTTCATCTACGGGGTCAACACCCCCTCCCGCTGGGGCACCCAGGCGCCCTTCAGCAACGTCACCCTGGACTGGACTGTGCCCAACGACCTGGCCGAGCTGCCCGCCATTGTGGGCGGCAAAGAGATGTCCTTCAAGTACAAGGACTGCCAGAAGGAAATGGACATGATCAACAAGGCCTTCATCGAGGTCATGATCGAGGGCGACGCCAACGGCCGGGGCTTCCAGTACCCCATCCCCACCTATTCCATCACCCGGGACTTCGACTGGAGCGAGACGGAGAACAACAAGCTCCTCTTCGAGATGACCGCCAAGTACGGCACGCCCTACTTCTCCAACTATATCAACTCCGACATGGAGCCCAGCGACGTGCGCAGCATGTGCTGCCGCCTGCGGCTGGACCTGCGGGAGCTGCGCAAAAAGAGCGGCGGCTTCTTCGGCAGCGGCGAATCCACCGGCAGCATCGGCGTGGTGACGATCAACCTGCCCCGGCTGGCCTATGAAGCGGCTGATGAAAAGGACTTCTACCAGAAGCTGGACCGCCTGATGGACATCGCGGCCCGCAGCCTGAAGACCAAGCGCACCGTGATCACCAAGCTGCTGGAAGGCGGCCTGTATCCCTACACCAAGCGTTACCTGGGCACCTTCAGCAACCACTTCAGCACCATCGGCCTGGTGGGCATGAACGAAGCGGCGCTGAACGCCAACTGGCTGAAACAGGACCTGACCCATACGGAAGCGCAGAAGTTCGCGCAGGATGTGCTGAACCATATGCGGGAACGCCTGAGCGACTATCAGGAACAGTACGGGGACCTGTACAACCTGGAAGCCACTCCCGCAGAGTCCACTTCCTACCGCTTTGCCAAGCACGACAGGGAGCAGTATCCGGATATCGTTACCGCCAACATGAACGGAACTCCCTACTACACCAATTCCAGCCATCTGCCCGTAGGCTACAGCGAGGATATTTTCTCCGCGCTGGACGTGCAGGACGAACTGCAGACCCTGTATACCTCCGGAACCGTGTTCCATGCTTTCCTGGGCGAGAAGCTTCCGGACTGGAAGGCGGCGGCCAACCTGGTGCGCAAGATCGCTGAAAACTACAAGCTGCCTTACTACACCATGAGCCCCACCTACTCTGTATGCAAGGATCACGGATACCTGACCGGCGAGCAGTATGTCTGCCCCCACTGCGGCGCGAAAACCGAAGTGTACAGCCGGATTACCGGATACTACCGTCCCGTCCAGAACTGGAACGACGGCAAGGCACAGGAATTCAAGGACCGGAAGGTGTACGACGTCGGACATTCCCACCTGACCCATACCGGACCTGTGGTTGCCGCGCCGGCAGCGGCAGCGCCAGCTCCCGCTGCGGAACCGGAACCCGAAAAGAAGCCGGAAAATGCCGGAAACTCCCGGGCGCTGCTGTTTGTGAGCCAGACCTGCCCGAACTGCAAGCTGGCAATCAGCCTGCTGGAAAAGGAAGGCTTCCTCTTCAAGAAGGTTGTGGCGACGGAGAACATTGAGCTGACCAATAAATACGGCGTGAAACAGGCTCCGACGCTGGTGGTGCTCGGCGCAGGCGATGAGTTCTCCAAGTTCAAGGGCGTGTCTGAAATCAAAGGCATGCTGACAGCCCGCCAGGCGGTATAAAGAAGGAGCGGCAGCCGGCGGACTGCGGTCAGAAAATATGCGGGGGCGCAGTGCGCTCCCGCTTTTCGGAGGACACGATGGTTGATATTACTGTTGTCGGCGGCGGACCTGCGGGAATGACAGCCGCCCTGTACGGCCTGCG
>JAEEGJ010021975.1_pt1 | contig 13613 bp, 11 predicted proteins | sample 8958761 | NCBI WGS metagenome assembly JAEEGJ01 (sample SAMN16246546, study PRJNA631951) | gut metagenome | biome: gut microbiome; feature: rumen; material: RS-attached | host: Bos | place: Iran: Karaj | collected 2018-10 | reverse complement strand
GGTAGTAATTGTCTTTATACTGAGAGCCGGCAGCTGTGGCTTTGGCAGAGTGTTAGGAATCACAAAATGCTGAGAACCATCTGCAAACTTACCGATTGTGTCAGTATGAAGACCTGCTGTTTTTTCAAGAATGATGCTTACAATGGTTGCAGCAATAATAACAACAAAACTTCCCGGAATCTTTTTAATGAACTTAGACCAGATAAAAATAAAAGCAAGGCAGATAGCTGCCATAGCAAAAGAGTACCAGTTGATTGTAGCAGCCGAACGAACGTAAACAATAATCTTCGGTAAGAAGTCCCCTGGCATCTTTGAATACTCTTCACCAAGAATCATCATTGGAGTAGAAAAATCAGGGCGGAGACCAAAGAAGTCACCAAGCTGGCCTGCCGCAATTGTTACTGCAATACCGGCAGTAAAGCCTGTAACGATTGTGTAAGGGATAAACTTTACAAGACCACCCATTTTAAAGGCACCAAGAAGAATCAAAATGATTCCGGCCATAACAGTGGCAGTTGCAAGTCCGCTCAAACCGTACTGAGCAACAACACCGTAAACAATTACCGCAAAAGCACCTGTAGGGCCACCAATCTGAACACGGCTTCCGCCAAAGGCAGAAATACAAAAACCTGCAATGATTGCAGTAAAAAGGCCTGCTGCAGGATTTACACCTGAAGCAATGGCGAAGGCAATGGCGAGTGGAAGCGCAACGATTCCAACAATCACACCCGCGATAAGGTCACTTACAAAAGTTTTCGAATTGTAAGTCTTAATTGAATTAATTAATTCTGGTTTAAACATAGTGCTACGATTATATCGACTTTGCGTGAAAAAATCAAAAATGTGTTGTATAATAGTAATTATGGAAAGAAAAGGATTTAAAGAAAGAGGCTGTGGTGTTCTTATGCACATTTCATCATTACCAGGTCCTTATGGAATTGGTACTCTTGGTGAAAATGCATATAAATTTGTAGATTTCTTGAGGGAAGCTGGACAGACTTACTGGCAGATTCTTCCGGTATGTCCGACAAGTTATGGAGACTCTCCGTATCAGAGTTTTTCAACGTTTGCAGGAAATCCGTATTTTATAGATTTTGATTTACTTGAAAAAGATGGTTATCTTGCAAAATCAGATTATGAAGGAATTAACTGGGGCTCGGATGAAACAAGTGTTGATTTTGGTATGCTTTATATCAAACGACATGAACTTTTTGAAAAAATCCAGAATTACTTTGAAAAGAAAATTCCTTCTGATTATAAAGCTTTTTGTGAAAAGAATTCTTTCTGGCTTGATGATTATGCACTCTTTATGTCTGTAAAAGATGCCCATAATGGAATTGCCTTCCTTGAATGGGAAGAGGATATCCGAATGCGTGAGCCAGATGCTGTAAAAGTATGGACTGAAAAATGCAGTCATAGAATTGAATATTATAAGATGCTTCAGTATTTCTTCTTTAAGCAGTGGGGCGATCTTCGTGCTTATGCAGCAAAAAATGATATCAGCATAATTGGTGATATTCCAATTTATGTTGCAGCCGACAGTGCAGATGTCTGGACCCATCCTGAAAATTTCCGACTCCACAAAAATGGAATTCCTAAAGAGGTTGCCGGTTGTCCTCCAGATGCCTTTACGGATTTGGGCCAGCTGTGGGGAAATCCTGTTTATAACTGGAGAAAGTTAAAATCAACTGGTTACAAATGGTGGAAGCAGCGAATCAAAGCAAGCCTTGAAATTTACGATATTCTTAGAATAGATCATTTCCGTGGCTTTGAATCTTTCTATACTATTAAATATGGTTCATCGGATGCAAAGAAAGGAAAATGGCGAAAAGGTCCTGGAGCAAAATTATTCAAAGAGCTTGAAAAGGAACTTGGAAAGGTTCCAATCATTGCGGAAGATCTTGGCTTTTTGACTGAGAAAGTTCATAAGATGCTCAGAGAATGCGGCTATCCTGGAATGAAAGTTATTCAGTTTGCTTTTGATGGAAACAAAGCTAATTCATACCTGCCGGAAAATAATCCTGTGAACAGTATTGTTTACACAGGTTCACATGATAATGAACCGATTAATGGCTGGGTTGAAACTGCAAATCCTCAGGAAATCCAAAATGCAATGGAATATTTCAATCTCAAGGATAAGTCACAATTGCGTGAAGCAATGATGAAAGCTGCACTAAGCAGTAAGGCTTTTGTCTGTATTCTTACAATGCAGGATTTGATTGGTCTTGGAATTGGAAGCAGAATGAACACTCCTTCTTCTGTTGGACATAACTGGAAGTGGCGTGCCCGCGAAAGTGAAATTACAAGGGAAATTGCCGTCGAGTTAAGAGAAGCAACAACAGAAGCTAAACGATTAATGTAGAGATAAATTATAAATATGAGACTCAATAAGAAATTTTTTGCAATTCTGATTGTAGCAGTATTGTGTGCTGCCGCATATTTTTCATGGGATTATTTTGGAAGTCGTGGCGAAAAAATCAGCTATAAGGAATTCTGGCAGAGTGTTGAGCGTGATGAAATAAGCAGCGTTAAATTTGAAGGTGAGAAAATTTACTTTGAAAAAACTTCTGCAGATGGCTCTGCAAAAAACACCTTTGTAACTGATAATCCTCAGTCTCCTGTTCTTGCAGAAGAATTGATGAAGAGGGGGATTTCAGTAAGTGTAGCAAAAGACGGCACTGAAATTCTTTCTCTGATTTTTGATTTGATTTTTTATCTTTTTTTCTTTGGTGTGATTTTTATTGCCTTCAGAAAGTTTATTAGTCCTAACACCTTTAAGGTTGTTCATAAAACTGGCGTAAAGTTTGATGATGTTGTAGGTATGGATAAACTCAAGCGCGATATGGTGCAGGTTATGGAAATTATGAAAAAGCCTGCCGAATACGCAAAACGTGGAATCCGTATGCCAAAGGGAATTTTGCTGGAAGGTGAACCTGGAAATGGTAAGACACTTTTTGCAAAAGCGCTGGCTGGTGAAGCTAAGGTAAATTTTATTCCTGCAAAAGCAACAGATTTTGAAAGTATGTTTATGGCGATTGGTCCTCTTAAGGTAAAGTTGCTTTTTAAGAAGGCTCGTCGTCGTGCTCCTTGTATTGTTTTTATTGATGAGTTTGATGGAATTGGTACGATAAGAAATTACAGCGGGTCTGCAATCGAAACTGAAAATACCCGTATTGTTACTGCTTTGTTAAATGAGCTGGACGGTTTTGAAGCTTCGAATGGTGTGCTTGTGATAGCTGCAACTAACAGTATTAAAGCTCTGGATCCAGCTTTGATTCGACCTGGTCGTTTTGATGCAAAACTTACAGTTCCTTACCCTGATGAAGCAGCTCGCCGCCAGCTTGTTGAAATGTATACCCGTGGAAAGCAGCCGGCAACTGAATGTTCATCAGAAACTCTTGCAAAATTGTTCAATGGCTATTCCTGCGCAAAAATTGAAAGCGTACTAAATAGAGCGGCCTTACTTGCAGGGCAGGCTGGCCGTTCCGAGTTTACACTGGAAGATGTAAAGACTGCCGCAGCAGAGTGCTAGGCTCTCTCTGCCAGTTCTTCCCAGCGCGGATACTTTTCTTCGAGCAGTGCTTCTATTTCCTTATAGCGTTCACTGGCCTTGCGAACTTCTTCAAAATCAGACGAGGCCATTTTAGGCTCAAGTTCTTTTTGTTCAGCTTCGAGTGCCGGGATTTCTTCGTTAAGTTGTTCAAACTCTTTCTGCTCTTTGAACGAAAGTTTTTTCTTTTGATTAGTTATGGAGGAGGGAGAAGGTTCTCCCTGGCTCGCACTTCGTTGCTCACCACCCTCTCTAGCGGGCTCAGTCGCCGCCCGCAACGCCTGCTCTTTTTTTACTTCATCGCGATACTCAATATACTCCGAACACTTTCCAACAAAGCCGCTGATATCACCGTTTTCTTCCATAATAAAAAGACTGTCTACAGTTTTGTCCATAAAGTAGCGGTCGTGACTTACAAGCAGGAGACAGCCTTCGTAGCCTTCAAGAAACTGCTCGAGAATGTTCATTGTAAAAATATCAAAGTCATTTGTAGGTTCGTCTAATACAAGAAAGTTAGGGTTCTCTAACAAAAGTCGAACAAGATACAATCTCTTTCGTTCGCCACCACTCAAAGTGCTTACCGGTGAATGCTGAATCTTTCCTTCAAATCCAAACTCTTCAAGAAACTTAGTGGCACTAACTTCTTTTTTACCGTTGTTAAGAGTCATATGTTCTGCGGTTTCTTTTATGTATTCAAGTACTGTTAAGTTAGTGTCTTTAAAGACTGGATTTTGTGTGTAATAACCAAACTTTGTGTTTACACCAATATCAATACTTCCGCTGTCTGGAGCGAGATTTCCAGTAATTATATTGAGGAAGGTAGATTTACCAGAGCCATTGTCTCCAAAGATTCCGATTTTCTGACCTTTTGTAAAGACATAAGAAAAATTTGAAATAACAGGTACGTAATTTGTTTTGTTTTCTTTTTCGCCTTGTTCGCTGACATACCCCTTTGGATAATTCTTAGAAATATTATGCAGCTCAAGTACCTTGCCGCCAAGCCGCTTTCCTTTTACTTCAAATGTAAAACCTTTGTCTGCCTTAAATTTTTCGCGGTTAATCAACTGCTCGTCACGCTGAATGCGGGCTTTTATTTTTGTGCCGCGTGCGCAAGGTCCCCTGAGCAGCCACTCCCGCTCAAAGCGTAACACGGATTCAATTCTTCGTTCAGTATTCGCTTCAATTTCAGCCTCAGTTTCTTTCTTTTCAAGATACTGACTATAGTTACCTTCATAAAGTTTAAGGTGATTTCTTGCAAGTTCATAAATGTTTGTACAAACCGCATCAAGGAACCAGCGGTCATGAGTAACCATAAGAACAGAACGTTTTGTATCATGCAGATAATTCTGCAGCCAGAAGATTGTAGAAATATCCAGATGGTTGGTAGGCTCGTCTAACAAAAGTAATTTTGTGTCTTCTACAAGTACCTGTGCAAGTGCAACCTTTTTGCACATTCCACCGCTGAGAGTTCCCATGCGGCGGGTCATATCAGTAATTCCGAGTGTGCTTAAAATAGAACTAATCTGTGCTTCGTAATTCCACAAATCTGCAACATCCATTTTGTGCATGATATCTTCGTATCTGTGCTGGAGTCCATCTGATTGAGATTCACGGGTAGCCATCTCTTCGCAGATTTCTTCATATTCGCGGATTACAGAAAGCTTGGGAGAATTATTCTTAAAAATATGCTCGCGGATTGTATCATCAGGATTAAAAGCAGGAGTCTGCGGAAGATAAGAAACTCCGGCTTCCTTATTAATTACTACAGTTCCTTCATCTGGCTGCAATACACCAGCAATAGTTGCGAGAAGGGTAGACTTACCAGTTCCGTTTCGTCCAATTAATGCTGCTTTTTCTCCTTCCTGAATTCCAAAAGTTACTTCAGTAAAGAGTGGTTTTTCGCGGCCAATTTTAGCCAGATTATTTATAGAAAGAATATTCAAAATTTACTCCAAAAAAACAACAGAAAATCAACAGAGAGACAGTTTACTCTAAGGTCTTAAGCAGTTCAAGACTCTTTTCTGCGAGTTCACCTCTGTTTGCTGCATTGTAAATCTCTGCTGAATGTTTCAGAGCTTTTTTTGCTTCATTTTTATTTGCGTCAGATGGAGAACCCTTCAAAAGAATTACTGCCTTTATATAATAATCTGCTCCGAGTGCCATAGAGTTTTCTGCACAACGGTCATAGTAAATGGCGGTGTTTAATGCTTTTAGTGCTTCTTTTACATTTCCTGACTGTGAATGATTCTGCGCAATCTTATACCAGGTAATTCCAATTTCAGAAAGATATCTGTTGTCTGTAAAAAGTTTTGCAGCTTCATTATAGAGTTTATCAGCTTCTTTATATTTTCCAGAAAGTCTGTAGACATCTCCAAGAATACTGTCGCACTGAGCGTGATTATATGGCTGATTCTTAAAAACTTTTTTTGCATCATCCATTTTGTCTACAATTGTTTTATAGTTTTTCTGAACTTCATTTTGAGCAATAAGAATTCGTGCTTCTGACATTGCACATAAAAGTTCGCTTTCTTCAATCTTGTTAGTCTGTGCTGACAGTGCGTATGCCTGCTCAAGATAAAGTTTTGCTTTTTCGATTGCCGGTGGATTATAAGAAAGATACAAACTAACGTGCGTTAGTGAAACAGACAGTAATAAATCATAATTATCGATTGAAACAGCCTGTGTGCGAGCCTTTACTAACATATCTTCTGCCTGATCATAGTTTCCGCTTAAAATACAGGCATTTGCCGCTTCAATAGAATCTACGCAGGAATTATGAATTGTACTTATATACATCTGTCGCTTAGGACCAGATGAACAGCCTGTGTTTAAAAAAATCGAAAATACAAAAATAACAGCTGCTGATAAAATACTTTTTTTCATTAGAAGTTATCCTCTCTGAGCTTTGGTGTTGCGCTTTCTTTTTCTGGCTTTTCAGAGATGCCATTTTTCAAAAGCGGATTATTCTTAAGTCCTTCCATTACATCCTGCATCTGTTTAAGAAGTGTCTGAACTTGAGAAATAAGAAGTGAGATACCCGGCATTTCCCCTTCAAGAGAAGTTGTAATACCATTGATATCACCCATAGTTGAATCCAGCTGCAAAAGAACATTTGCAATTGAGCCTTGAGCGTTTTCATCTTCCAGAAGTTTTGGAACTAAACCAGATGTATCTGCAGTCAGGTTATTAAGATTTGTGAGAATGCCATTAATCTGCTTAATTGTATTTGAAAGAGGAGTGTCCTCGCTGCCTTCAAGTGCAACATTCAGCTGTTTAACAAGAGTATCTATGTCACTAACAAGAGTTGTTGCAAGTGCAAGAATTGTATTAATAGAATCAGTCTGTTCAACAACACTAACCTTATGAGCTTTTATAAGAGCAGTTGCTTCTTCGCTTGAGCGTTCTGGAACAAAAGAATTTTCCGCAAGAAACTCCGTGCTATTTCCAGGATAAAAAACTACAGAAGAACCCAACGGGCTTGAAAGAATTTCAATTATTGAGTTTTTGACAATTTTATTTTTGTAATCATCTGTGATATAGAAATTAACAACAACTCTGTCGCTGTCATCTAAAGAAAAGCTTTTGATTTTTCCAATTTCAAAGCCCTTGTAAGTTATAGCTTTTCCATCACTGATATTTGAGGCTGATGAAATGATTGTATAATAATTGTGTTTTGGAACAAACCATTTTTGTGTTGATCCAATCAAAAAGATAATGAATATTAATGCAATGATTGCAATAAGACTCAAGATTCCAACTATCTGATCTGCATACTTAATTTTAAATTTCATAAATCACCCTCATAGTAATCGTCCATCTGGTTTATATCATCCAGAAGAATCTTACCTTTAATTTCACCATCTTCAAAATATATTTTATCACAGAGAATTGAGTTGATTAAATAGTTGTCGTGACTAACAAACACAACGGTTTTATTCTCAGCGATAAAGTTTTTAAGAATAGAAATAAAAAGATCTTCTGTTTTATCATCAATTGATTCTGTAGGCTCGTCTAAAAAAAGAACTTCTGGTTCACAGATAAGGGCGCGGGCAAAACTGATTTTCTTTTGTTCACCAATAGAAAGTGCTGCCGGTCTATGTGTAAGAGGCTTTGTGAATTCTACAAGATCAGTAAACTTTTTTATTCGTGCTTTACGTTCTTTTACGCTCATTTCAGGAAAATGAAGCTGAAGAGGCAGATCAAGATTATGATAGATATCCTGATTTGCCCACAGTGCCGAATCCTGAAACATAAAGGCGGTTCTTTTTCTGAAGTCAAGATTTTGTTTGCGATTCAAAGTATGAATGTCTTTATCTTCAAAAGTGATTGTTCCTGAGGTTGGAGGAATTAAGCCTGCAAGAAGTTTTAGTGCAGTTGATTTTCCGCTTCCTGGTTTTCCCAAAAAAACAGTGACTGAACTTTTTTCAATGTAATGCGAAATATTATTTATGATTTTATGATCATTGTCTTCATAGCAAACTTGAATCATCTTTAGAATGGCCATCTGATTTCCCTCGTCCTAAAGCATGTATGACAGAACCGTAATAAATACGTCTGCTATGATGATGTATAAAAAGGCCTTACTAACAGCTTTAAGACCAGCCAGAGGAATGTCGGTGGAAGCACGTCCGGCGCTAAATCCATAAAGCGTAGCAGAACCGGAAATTATCATACCAAAGACAAGACTTTTTAATATCGAAATCAAAATGATTTTTAAATCAAGGGATAAGAATAGATTTCGTATATAGTCGGAAATACTTGTCGTTGAAACAAACTGAATTATGATGGCAGGGCAGAGTAGTCCGAAAAGCGAAAAATAAATATTCAAAAAGAACAGTGAAAAAGTAACTCCCAAAAAACGAGGAGCAGCAATATGGGCAATCGGATCAATTCCAATAGAAATGTAGGCTTCAATTTCGTGTCTTACAACCATAGTACTTATTTCCGTTGCAATTGCAGTTGCAGAACGGGCTGTTACAATAAAAGCAATTAGAATTGGCCCTAGTTCACGCATTATCAGGAGAACCAGTAAATCATATTTGAGTTTTCCCTGTCCTAAAGCAGTAAGAAAAGAGTTTCCAATCATAAATACAGAAGAGCCGATTCCGGCAGCAAGAAAACAGCAGATTGGCAGGGCTTCAACATAAGTAAAGAGAAGCTGCATTGTAAGGATTTTTCGGGCAGTTTTTCCACGCTGGGCAAATAAAAACGATGCGGCTATCAATTTTCCAAGATAACCAGTCATGTAAAGAAATTCTTTTACCTTTTGTATAAATGAGTGTCCAAGCGCTGAGACCATTTTAAAATTAACTTCTCCTCTATAAAATATATATCAAAATTTGAGTTTTCGCTACAATAAATAACTGATGAAAAAAATATTGTTTCTGATTATTTCAATTTTTGCATTATCAACTCTATGGGGGGAGGGAGAAGCATCGTCTCCGGAACTCGATGAAGGTCACGCTGAAAATTCGCCTCTTTATTGGGGTAATCCTTCTGATGCAAACAATAACTTAGATTATTCAGATGAGTTAATTGCGGAATTAGTTTCCCAAAATTATCTGATGGAAAAGCCTCAGTTTACAATCAGTTATAATAATGAATCCTTGAATCCAAACTGGGTAGCCTGGCATTTAGGTCTAGCAGATTTGGGAGAAGCCGATCGCTCAGATTCCTTTCGTCCGGATACAGAATTGCCGGAAGGCTGGTATGCAGTCCGCAAAAATGATTACAAGTTTACCTATTATGGTTTTGACCGTGGGCACATTTGTCCTTCTGCAGATCGAACTGCTACAAAAGAAGATAACAATATGACTTTTTTGATGACAAATATGGTTCCGCAGAGTCCTGACAATAACCGTATAGTTTGGGTAGCTTTAGAAAAGTTTGAACGTGAACAGGTTTTACAGGGAAAAGAAGCTTATATTTTTGCAGGCCCTTATGGACGGGGTGGCACTGGAGATAAAGGATACTTCGAAGAGATTCCTATTAAACTGAAGGATGGAACTGAACTTGCAATAACCATACCGTCGCACACCTGGAAGATTATTCTTTTTATGCCAGAAGGTGAAAATGATTTTGAGCGTGCCGTTACAGAAGGACTTTGCGAGATTTTAGCAGTAAACGTTCCCAACGAAAAAGGCTGCGGCAAAAACGGCAGCTGGCAGCAGTATCTCTGCAGTGTAGATTATATAGAAGAAATCACCGGTTATGACTTCTTTGAACTCCTTCCCGACGATGTTGAAGAAAAAATTGAATCACGAGTTATGGGCGAAGCTGGTCAATAGAACTATTTTTGTACAATTACTGACGATTTTTATATATTTGAATCCTTAGTGTTGTCATGATAAAATATATTCTATGGACAATAAAATTAAAGAACTTTTATCAAAACTCACTCTTGAAGAAAAGGCCGGCCTTTGTTCCGGCAAAGATTTCTGGCGTACAAAGCCGGTAGAAAGACTCGGCATCCCATCCGTTATGGTAAGTGATGGTCCAAGCGGCCTGCGTACTCAGTTTGATAACGGTGTGGATGAAAATGATTCCCGCCCGGCAGTAAGCTTCCCTTCTGGTTGTGCAACTGCTTCCAGCTTCGACCGCTCACTTCTGCGCCACCTCGGCGAGATTCTCGGCGAAGAAGCAAATAATTACAATGTTTCAACAGTACTCGGCCCTGCAATCAATATTAAACGTTCGCCGCTTTGTGGACGCAACTTCGAATATCTTAGCGAGGACCCTTATGTTTCGGGCGAACTCGGTGCCGCTTACATCAGCGGCGTTCAGTCAAAGAATGTTGGAACTTCAGTAAAACACTTTGCCGCAAACAATCAGGAGACAAACCGCTTTTCTGTTAGTGAAGAGGTTGATGAACGCACACTTCGCGAAATCTATCTTCCAGGTTTTGAAACCTGTGTTAAAAAATCAGCTCCTACAACAATTATGTGCTCTTATAACGCAATCAACGGAGAGCTTTCAAGCCAGAATAAGTGGCTGCTCAAAGACTTGCTCCGCGACGAGTGGGGCTATAAGGGAATGGTAGTTTCTGACTGGGGTGCAGTTTACGACCGCGTAAAGGGAATTAAAGCTGACCTCAACCTTGAAATGCCATATTCAGGCGGTCTTACAGACAAGGACATTGTTGAAGCTGTAAACTCTGGTAAGCTCACTATGGAAGAACTCGATGAGTCAGTTTCTCACGTACTCGAAATGGTTTTGAACTATGCAGAGCATAAGCAGTCCGGCGAGTTTGATATGGAAAAAGACCACGCCGCATCAGCTAAAATTGCAGAAGAATCCTGCGTACTTCTTAAGAATGATGATACAGTACTTCCTCTTAAAGCTCCTGCAGAAAAAATCCTCTTCGTTGGCTGCTTTGCAGAAAATCCACGTTATGGTGGAGGTGGAAGCTCAAAAATCAAATGCTACAAAATGACAAGCGCAGTAGATGCAGCCCGCGAAGCCGGTCTAAAGGTAAAATATGTAAAGGGCTATAATGATGATTTTGTAACTACAAGCCCGGCCCTCACTTCAGAAGCAGAGCAGGTAGCCCGCGAAGCAGATACTGTAGTCGTTTTTGCAGGCCTTCCAGAAAGTTTTGAATCAGAAGGTGCAGACCGCACGAGCCTCGATATGCCACAGGTTCAGAATGAACTGATTGAAAAGCTTGCTGCAGTTAATAAACGAATTGTTGTTGTGCTTCATAATGGTGCGCCGGTTACAATGCCTTGGGTAGACAAGGTTGCTGCAATTCTTGAATGCTATTTAGGTGGCGAAAACATCGGTACTGCGCAAATCAATCTTCTTTTTGGAAAGGCAAATCCTAGCGGAAAACTTGCAGAAACTTTCCCACTGCGTTTGGAAGATACTCCATGTTATCTTACTTATCCTGGAAACGGCCGTACCTGTTACTACACAGAAGGAATCTTTGTAGGTTACCGCTGGTACGACAGCCGAAAAATGCCTGTTTTATTCCCTTTTGGACACGGTCTCAGCTATACAAGCTTTGAATATTCAAATCTCAAGCTTTCAAAAACTGCCTTTAAGGACAGTGATGGGGTAGAGGTAAGCGTAACCGTTAATAATACCGGCAGCCTGGAAGGAAAAGAAATCCTTCAGCTTTATGTAAGCGATAAAACTGGTGTAGAAATCCGTCCGGAAAAGGAACTCAAGGGCTTTGAAAAGGTAAGCCTGCGTCCTGGAGAGTCAAAAGAAGTTACCTTTAAGCTGGACCGTCGTTCCTTTGCTTACTGGAATACCGACACCGGCGACTGGTATGCTCCAAGCGGAACTTATGTAATTTCTGTGGGTGCTTCAAGCCGTGATATCCGCCTTACTGCTGAAGTTGATGTTACTTCATCATCAAAAAAGGCCTTTACAATCACCCCTCAGACAACAATGGGCGATATGCTTCGTAACCGCGAAATGGCTGCCCTTATTCATGATGATTATATGAAGGCACGCAAGTTCCTTGATGATATGACAGATGAAGAGTTTGAGAAAAAATTCCCATTCCCTAAAGAAGGAATGCTTGGAATGATTCTGAGTAATCCGTTCCGCAGCAATCGTGGTCGCGATGGTAAAACCATGGAAGACATTCTCAAGCAGGTGGAAGGCTACAATAAGGCTTTAGACTAGAATAAACTAGACTTCAACCTGAACCATAGTAGCAACCGCATGCTGTTGTACGTTTGCGTACACGCTGCGGTTGTTTTTATATGGATTCTTAAAATTAGCAATCTGACTGCGCAGTTGCTCAATATGTACGCGAAGTAAATCGCGGTTAATTGCATTCTGCTTGAGCACTTTATCCTGCAAATCAGACAAATCATTCTGAATCTTAATGATTTCAGCGTCTTCTGCGGCTGGAGCTTTGTTTCCACCTGCAGAATACATCTTAGACATAGGCACAATCACTTTCTGAAGGCTTGCAATGCTCTTTACAACCTGCTGTTCAAGTTCTGTATGAGCAAGAAGGTTTTCCGGATTTTCTGAAGTGATGGAATCCTGCTGTTTTTCGAGAACAGTAAGATATTCGCGGAACTTACCGCGCTGTTCTTCCAAAAGACTTCTAAAGCGGCGCAAAAGAGCAACGCGCTCGTTTAATTCTTCCTGTGTGATTTCTGCCATATTCTTTTCCCCCTGCGGTCCCCACCGCTTATCCCTGAATATTCAAAGCACTCTGTACTTTTGCTGCCGGAGCATTAGCTGTGCTGCTTGCAATCTTTCTCCATGCATCTGCAAGTTCATCAACCTTGCTAAGTACAAACTCAATTTTCTGTTTATTGTGGCTGATAGTTGCATCCATCAGTTCTTCGTTAAAGTATACATACAAAGACATAAGGTTTCGGGCAATATCTCCGCCCTTTTCCATATCAAGCGAAACCTGAAGCTCAGTAATAATCGCCTGTGTCTTCTGAAGATGAATACCAAACTGCTCAATGTCACCGGCCTTTAATTTGTCATTCATATCAAACAGATTAAGTGCCGCTTTAAGATGCTTTACAGCACCTTCATAAAGTAAAACAACCAGTCTTCCCTGACTCGCAGTATTTACATTTGTTTTTTGATATGCAGCATAAGCGTTCTGGTAAGCCATTGCTTTCCTCCTTGAATTTACGAAAATCCGCGCAAAATACGGGTATTCTTCTCTGATTTTCGGATTCAGAAAATTTAACTTTAGCAATATTTTTGATATTTTTGTTATTTTTTAAACTTTTTTTCTAAGCAGATTCTTATGAAAGTCGAATTTAGTGGAAAATTTTCAATATCTTTACTATATTAAAAGTAGCAGTACGCGAAATAGTAACGAATATTTTAGGAAACAGCAATGGCAGAAGATCAGAACAACGAAAACAAACCACAGAACGACGAGAATGATCCATATAAGTTCTTCAAATTTCCTGGTCCACAGGGTGAAGATGATAAAAACAAGAAAAATAAGAATAATGGAAAAAAGAAGTTTCCTTTTTGGCCGATTCTGCTTCTAACCCTGTTTGCAGTTGCAATGGCAGAATTCTTCCTTTTCCCAAAATCAGATGATTTGATTGATTATTCAGATTTTAAG
>JAEEGJ010021972.1_pt1 | contig 13613 bp, 9 predicted proteins | sample 8958761 | NCBI WGS metagenome assembly JAEEGJ01 (sample SAMN16246546, study PRJNA631951) | gut metagenome | biome: gut microbiome; feature: rumen; material: RS-attached | host: Bos | place: Iran: Karaj | collected 2018-10 | reverse complement strand
CGCGCATCAAGTACGGGCAGGACAGGCCCACGCTGCGCGACCGCATGCTTGCGTCCACCGACCTGATGGGCTCGCTCGCCCGCCCCGTCGCGCGGGTGGTCAACGGCCTGACCGGCCTGCGCGTCACGCGCGCCGCCATGGAGGCCGCCCTGCAGATCGACCACCGCCGCGTGTTCCCGAAGTACAGCGGGCGGAGCTTCGAGTCCTGGCTCAGGCGCCAGGCGCACGCGCAGGCGGCGTACAAGGAGCAGGTGGCCTATTTCCACGGGTGCTACGTCAATTATAACTATCCCCAGCTGGGCAAGGACCTGGTCAAGGTCCTCAACGCGCTGGGCGTGGGCGTGCAGCTGCTCGACGGCGAGAAATGCTGCGGCATCGCCTACATCACCAACGGCATGTCGGACCTGGCGCGCAAGAACGCCGTCCACAACGTCACCGCGCTCGAAGAGGCCGTCCACGGCCGCGGGCTCAAGGTGCTGACCACTTCGTCGACCTGCTCGCTGACGCTACGCGACGAATACCCCGCCCTGCTGCGCGTGGACAACACGGGCGTGCGGGCGTCCATCCTCATCGCCTCGCGCTACATCTACGAGCGCCTGGAAGCGGGCGCGCAGCTGCGCTTCAAGCCCGGCTTCCACAAGCGCGTCGCCTACCACACCCCCTGCCACATGGAGAAGCTGGGCTGGGGCGTGTTCTCGGAACGCCTGCTGCGCCGCATCCCGGGCGTGGAGCTCACGCTCCTGGACTCGGCGTGCTGCGGCATCGCCGGCACGTACGGGTTCAAGAAAGAGAACTACGAAGCCTCCCAGGCCATCGGCGAGAAGCTCTTCGAGCAGATCCGCGCCGTGGATCCCGAGGTGGTAGCCTGCGACTGCGAGACCTGCAAGTGGCAGATCGAAATGAGTACGGGGTACTCCGTCGAGCACCCCGTCTCAATCTTGGCACAAGCTATTGAAGATTAATTATTTGCGCGAAAGCGTGCGCGCCACCGCGTCGTCCCATCCGGCGCGGAGGGCGGCGATATCGGTGTCGGGCGACGGCGCGAAGACGCGCTCCGCCTGCCAGTGGTGCGCGATGTCCTCGAGCGAATCCCAGAACCCGACGGCGAGGCCCGCCAGGTAGCAGGCGCCCATCGCCGTGGTCTCCGTCACGCGCGGACGGATCACGGGCGTGTTGAGGATGTCGGCCTGGAACTGCATCAGGAGGTTGTTGCGCGAAGCGCCGCCGTCCACCTTCAGTTCCTTGAGCTGCATCCGCGCATCGCGCTCCATCGCGCCCACGATGTCCATCGTCTGGAAGGCGATGGCCTCGAGCGCGGCCCGCGCGATGTGCGCGGCCGTGGAGCCGCGCGTCAGGCCGCAGATCACGCCGTGGGCGTATTGGTCCCAGTAGGGCGCGCCCAGGCCCGTGAGCGCCGGCACGAAGTAGACGCCGCCGTTGTCGGGCACTGACGCGGCGAGGCGCTCCACCTCGGCCGACGAGCGGATCACGCCGAGCGAGTCGCGGAGCCACTGCACCACCGAGCCGCCGGCGAAAATCGAGCCCTCGAGGGCGTAGTTGACGGTATTGCCGATCTTCCAGGCCACCGTGGTGAGGAGGTTGTTGTAGGAGCGGATCGGGGCTTCGCCGGTGTTCATCAGCAGGAAGCAGCCCGTGCCGTAGGTGTTCTTGACGCAGCCGGGATGCACGCACATCTGGCCGAACAGGGCGGCCTGCTGGTCGCCCGCGATGCCCGCGATGGGCACCTCCGAGGCGAAGAGCGTCGGGTGCGTGAATCCGTAGACCTCGGACGAGGAGCGGACCTCGGGCATCATCGACATCGGGATGTCGAGCAGCTCCAGCAGGTCTTCGTCCCAGCTCAGCGAATGGATGTTGAAGAGCATGGTGCGGGAGGCGTTGGACACGTCCGTGACGTGTACACCGCCTCGCGTGAGGTTCCACACCAGCCAGCTGTCCACCGTGCCGAAGCGGAGCTTGCCCTCCTCGGCCCGGCGGCGGGCGCCGGGGACGTTGTCCAGGATCCATTTGATCTTGGTCCCGGAGAAGTAGGCGTCCACGATCAGGCCGGTCTTGTCCTGGATGCGCTCCGCCCAGCCTTCCTGGCAGAGGAGGTCGCACAGCGCGGCTGTGCGACGGTCCTGCCAGACGATGGCGTTGTAGACGGGCGCGCCCGTCTCGGCGTCCCACACCAGGGTGGTCTCGCGCTGGTTGGTGATGCCGATCGCGGCGAGGTCGCGGCCGCTGATGCCGATGCGCGACAGCGCCTCGGCGATGACGGCCGCCTCCGACGACCAGATCTCCATCGGGTTGTGCTCCACCCAGCCCGGCTCGGGGAAGATCTGGGTGAACTCCTGCTGGGCAGTCGAGCGGATGTTGCCTTCGTGGTCAAACACGATGGCGCGGGAGGAACTGGTGCCCTGGTCCAGTGCGAGAATGTATTTTGCCATATTTCAGTTTATTCCTTGACCAGCTGCTGGAGCGCGGTGCCGAAGATCAGGTACGCCGTGTTGCCGGCGATCGTGCCTTCGTTCTGTCCCCAGAGGAACGGCCAGTCGTCGAAGTTTTCGAAATGGTCCGGCTGGCGGAACAGCACGCCGGGCGCTACGTTGCCCGGGATGAAGGAGAAGTCCGCCCGGTTGTTGCCGTAGAAGACCGCTTTCGGGCGCGCGGCGCCCACCGCGGCCACCAGCGAGTAGTTGTGGTACGGGTGGCAGCCGAACATGTAGCCGGCGGCCTTGAGGGCGTATTCCGGCCCGATGATGTCGGGGAAATACTTGCTCGCGAACGCGGCCGTGGTGCCGAAGCTGACCACGCTGCCGCTCGCGGCCCAGTTGCCCATGCCGATGGGCACGCCGTAGGGATTGTCCTTGTCCAGGCCGTCGAGGTATTCCTTATACTGCTCCACGTAGGGGCGCAGGCGCTCCTTGTAGGCCTCGTCGAGGTACGGGATGGCGTCGAGCGCCGGCTGGATGGCGAAGCTCACGCCGCGGTCGAGCGCCGGCCAGATCTGCTCCTGGAAGGCGTCCAGATAGGATTGCTCGCCCGTGCAGACGTAGAGCTGCAGGTTGGTGGACATGTTGCCGAAACCGCCGCGCCCGCGCATCATCGGGCTGCCTTCGGCCATCGCGCGCTCCATCAGCTCGGTGCCCTCCTTCATCAGGCGCTTGGACTGCTTGAGGGCGCGGGCGGCGAGGGCGTCGTTGTAGCCGCCCAGCGCGCGGCTGGCGGCGGCGAACATCGTGGCCGCCTGCAGGTCGAGGAACGGGTTGCGGGTCGTGAAGGCCCACATGTCGTCGGGCGTGCCGCTGGACTTGCCGTCGGCCGACTTCTGGTAGGGCTTGAGGCGCGGGTCGTAGTGCAGGCCGTCGGTGATGGCGGCGGCGTCGCCGAGGTGGTGGTAGTTGTCCAGCACGGAGTTGGACAGGGTCTGGGCCATGTGGCCGATGTTCTCGGCCTGGGCCACCAGGTTGAGCGTGCCGTGCTCGATGTACTGGATCACGTCGGGCACGCCGTCCGGGCGGTGGAGGTCCACATAGCGCTGCTCCTCGCTGACGAAGGTCTCGTCGCGCATCGGCTTGAAGCGCTCCCAGTCGGAGACGAGGTTCTGCACCACGCTGATGTTGGAGCCGGTCTCGATGTCGAAGTCGCCGGCGTCGAAGAAGCCGCCGACATTGAGGCCGGGGATCAGCTGGTAGGCCTTATATTTGGTGTCGATCGGGCCCTGGCTGTGGAGGTCGAAGTGGTCGGTGTTGGCGGGCGCCTGGAGGTAGCCCTCCTTGAACGGCTCGCCGTGCCAGATGCGGTAGGCTTCGTTGACCATCATGTGGTTCATGTGGATCGGGATCCAGACGTCGCTGGTCGCATCCGTGATGCGGTCCAGGACGTCGTCGCCGATGATGAAGTTGCCGGTCTGGACGTCACCGTAGCGCAGGTAGTACACGCCGGGCTCCCGGACGGAGCTGAAGTCGAACTTGACGTAGTTGTATTTGTAGTACTTGCCCCAGCTCTTGAGCCGGCCGGAGAAGGCCATGCGGGTGGAGCCGTCTTCGCGGACCTGCCAGACCTCGGCGGTCGCGCGCGGCTTGTCGAGCGGGTCCAGCTCGATCACCGCGACCTTCTGCTGCTCAGGCAGATAGCCCACCTGGGAGAAGCCCACGTTGGGCTCGCGGACCCAGCCGGCCACGGCGTTGGGCTCCACGAGCCAGCTCAGCACCTTGCCGGTCTTGCCCGCAGGCAGGACGCTGCGCAGGACGTACCAGCCGTTCTGCGCGAGCAGGCGCCCGTCGTAGAGGCTGATCTCGGCGTCCTCGCTGCTGAAGCGGATCATGCGCTCCGGGGCGTCCGGGGCCACGGTCAGCTCGTGGCCGGCGACCAGCGGGAGCGGGTCCACGAAGCGGCCGGTGCCCCGGTCGTCGTAGGTGCGGTAGCCCTTGAACTGCTTGACTTTCTCTTCGTTGGGACGGGTGACCGTCTCGCTCGCGGAGTAGCGCGGGAAGCGGCCGACCTTGCCGTCCATCACGTAGGTTTTCTGCCAGTATTGCGAAGGGAGAAGCTCGATGTTGAAGCCGGCGTCGCCTTCGAGTTCGGCCGGGACGGGCTTGTCCAGCCAGACCTCGATCCGGACGGCCTTGCCTTCGGCCCGGGCCACGATGCGGGAGTCGAAGTTGTATTCCGGGTAGCGGAGGGTCACTTCGACGGTGCCGGTCTCGTGGTCCACCGAGCGGGTGGACTGGGGGACGAGGTCCCACTGCTCCGGGGTGTTGGACAGACGGACGGCACCGCCCTGGACAGTGCGGACGCCGTGGTGGATGATCTCGATGCCGGAGTTCTTCTCGTCGTTGAAGCCGCCGTTGAAGGCGTTGCTGAAGACCAGCACGTTGACGCCCTGGCGTTCGAAGTAGTCCTGGTCGCCGAGCACGAGCCCGGAGCGGGAGTCAACCCGCGTGCAGGCCGCGACGGCCAGCAGGGGGAGGATGGATAGAAGTAGTTTTCGCATATAACGGTTGGATTGGTATTCTTGCTTTCAGCCGCGGGCGGGCTCGCTCTGCTCCAGGCGGACGATGGTGTCCATGACGAGCATCGTCTGGGCCTCGAGGGCCGCCGCGGCCTTGCGGTCACGGGCCAGGAAGATGTCGCGGTAGTCCTCCAGCTGGTGGCAGAGGCGGTGTTCGTAGCGGTTGAGCTCGAACGACTGCGTCTCCTGGCCGGGGAGCATCAGGTCCACCTTGGTGGAGAAATTGGGCAGGTGGTGGACGCGGATGGTCCCCTTCTCGCCCTGGAAGAGGAAGCCGCGGTAGCCGTCGGAGTCCATCGAGGCCGTGCAGACGGCCACGAGGCCGGCGGCGTCGTAGCGGAGCGTGGCGACGCCGGACGTGGGGACGGCGTTGCGGCCGAGGGCGTTGGACGCGTAGAAGACGGCGTCCGGCCGGCCGTAGAGCGCCAGCACGATGTGCAGGCAGTAGATGTTGATGTCGCGCAGCGCGCCGCCTTCGTATTCCTGCGTGAACACGGGGATGTCGGCGCCGGCGAGGTATTCGTCGTAGCGGCCGAAATGCTCGTCGTAGTCGGCGTGCACGAGGCGCACGGGGCCGATCTGCGGGAGGATTTCGCGGAGCTTGTGGAAATTGGGCAGGTGGATGTTGGAGATGGCCTCGAAGATGAAGAGGCCGCGCTCGCCCGCCAGGGCGAAGAGCTCGGCGGCCTGCTCCACCGTGGAGGTAAAGGGTTTCTCCAGGAGGACGTTCTTGCCGGCCAGGAGCGCCTGCTTCGCGGCGTCGAAATGGAGCGAGTTGGGCAGGGCCACGTAGACGAAGTCGATGTCGGTGCGCCCGAGCATCTCCGCGTAGTCGGTGTAGACGTGCGGGATGCCGAAGCGGGAGGCCTTCTCGCGGTTACGCGCGCATATGGCTACAATTTCGTAGCCTGTCACGGTCTGCATCGCATCTATCATCTGGGGGACGATCATTCCTGATCCTAAAATGGCTATTCTGAGCATAACGGCATGTGGTTTTCTCACAAATATAATCAAATTCCTCATAGAAACACGCGTCCCGGCAGTGATTATATTTCAAGGAGTTTCGCTAATTTTGCCTTGTGAAACCCCGTACATACATCGCCATCGACCTGAAGTCGTTCTACGCCTCCGTGGAGTGCGTGGACAGGGGTCTTGACCCCCTGAACACGCATCTGGTGGTGGCGGACGCGAGCCGCACGGAGAAGACCATCTGCCTGGCGGTCACGCCGTCGCTCAAATCGTACGGGATCCCCGGCCGCGCCCGCCTCTTCGAGGTGGTGCAGGCGGTCGGGCGGATCAACGCCGAGCGGCGCCGGAGCGCGCCGGGCCGGCGTTTCCGCGGCGGGTCGTCGGACCACGCCGCGCTCCTCGCCGACCCGTCGCTGGAGCTGCAGTACATCGTAGCCACGCCCCGGATGGCGCACTACATGGAGGTCAGCGGCAAGATTTACGGGATTTACCTGCGCTATTTCGCGCCGGAAGACATCCACGTCTATTCGATCGACGAGGTGTTCATCGACGCCACGGCCTACCTGCGCACCTACGGGCTTTCGCCCCACGACCTCACGCGCAAGATCATCCAGGAGGTGCTCCGCGAGACGGGCATCACGGCCACGGCCGGCATCGCGCCCAACCTCTACCTCTGCAAGATCGCGATGGACATCGAGGCCAAGCACATCCCGGCCGACAAGGACGGGGTGCGCATCGCCGAGCTGGACGAGGCCGGCTATCGCCGCAAATACTGGACGCACCGCCCCCTGACGGACTTCTGGCGCGTCGGGCACGGCATCGCCGCCCGGCTCGAGGCCGCGGGCCTCTACACGATGGGCGACATCGCCCGCTGCTCGGTCGGCCAGCCGTGGGAGCGCTACAACGAGGATGTGCTCTACAAGATTTTCGGCGTCAACGCCGAGCTGCTCATCGACCACGCCTGGGGCTGGGAGCCCTGCACCATGGCCGACATCAAGGCCTACCGGCCTTCGGCCAACAGCCTCTCCGTCGGGCAGGTGCTCTCGTCGCCCTACCCCTTCGACAAGGCCCGGCTGATCGTCCGCGAGATGACGGACCAGTTGGTCCTGGACCTCGTGGACAAGGGGCTGGTCACCGACCAGATGATCCTGAGCGTCGGCTACGACACCAGCAACGCCGCGGAGGCTCCCCGCGAGATTCTGGGCGGCTACCGCCGGACCAAAACCGGCCCCGACGCCTACCAGGGGCCGATTTCGACCGACTGGTACGGCCGGCCGGTGCCCAAGCCGGCCCACGGCTCGGTCAACCTCCCCCGCCCCACTTCCTCGACGCGCCTGATCACCGACGCGGTGATGGACCTGTTCGACCGCATCGTCGCGCCCGACCTCAGCGTGCGGCGCGTCTACGTGGTCGCCGCCCGCGTCGTCCGCGAAGACAGCCTCGACGGCGTCCAGCTCGACCTCTTCGAGGAGCCCGCCGAGGACGCCTCCCGTGAGCGAAGCCGCCAGGAGGCCATCCTCGCCATCCGCCGCAAGTTCGGCAAGAACGCCATCCTCAAAGGCATGAACTTCGACGAGGGCGCCACCGCCCGCGACCGCAACCAACAGATCGGAGGACACAAAGCATGAACAACGACTTCGACCACCGCTACGACGACCTCCTGGACCACCCCCGGTTCGAGCCCCGGCGCCATCCCCGGATGCCCATGGCCGACCGCGCGGCCCAGTTCGCTCCTTTCGCCGCCCTCACGGGCTTCAAGGAGCTCCTCGACCGCGTCGCCGCCACCCACCTCGCCTCCCAGCCCTCCATGTACACCTCCCCCGACCCCGACCTCGCCCCCGACCTCGCCCCCGACACCGATCCCACCCTCGCCCCCGAGCCCTCTTCCGACACCCACGACCTGGACCCCGACTCCCCTGACCCAGGCCCCACCCCTTCCGGCGGCTCCTCCCCCGACCCCGCCTAGCACAGCCCGCCCCTCACCCGAGCCCCCTCTATCCTCCTCGGAATCTCTCCCTTTTCGCCTGCACCTCGCCCGGATTTCCCGCCTTTCCCGGGCCAGTCCCCTTGATATCGACAGGACTCGCCCGTTTTTCCCGCCCCTGGCGGGCGAGGTACCCGCGAGATTATTCCCTCATCCACCAGGCGGCCAGCTTGCATATCAGCAATAGCCCAACCGTTTCTCTTCCGGGCAGCTTCCGCTTTCCCCGGCAGCGAGCACTCCGCCGGGAGCCCTCAAAGCTCCCGGCGGAGATCGCTCGCAGCAGCCGAGCCCCGTAATGCGAGGCTGCGGTGCCAAGCCCTGCCCGGCCGCATCCTTCCCCGGGCTCGGTGCATCGCTCGGTAGCTTCGTGCTTCCATTCTATTCTCACTTTTTGGTAAACTCTTTTCAGGACGATACACCCTGCGTTTTCTGTAAATACTTGAACGATTGATCATTAAGTGAACTGACGGGCCCAAAAATTGGCCAGTCACTTAACGCATTGCACTCAAGATAAATCAGTTATGAAAAACAGCGCAATGAAAGCATGAGCCCCGTGTGCCGTGCGCAAGAATTTACGGCAGTGATCGTTGGGGGTGAGGAGGACAGTAGGGCCGATGGAGACGATGGGTGCGCCAGGTGGTCCAAATAATTGCAGGGTAGGAGCAAAAACAGCCTATTTTGCTGCTAGTGGTCCAGCGTTTGGACCACTAGGAGCGCTCGGGGGCCAGGGAGAATATGGAAGCTTTGCCGGACAGGGCTGGTATAGGCCGGGCAGGATTTGGCACCACCGCCGGACATTGCGTCCGGCGGTTACGGGCGATGTCCGCCCCGAGCTCTGGGGGCTCGGGACGGACGCCCGTTGCCGACAAGAGCGGTAGCTGCCCGGCGAGGGAAACGTTCAAGCCGTTGCCGATAAGCGGGGTGGCTGCCCGGCCAGCAGATAAAAGGCACTACTGTGGGGGAAAACACCCACAGTAGCCGATGGGTGATGTGGTTGCGGGAGCGGAAAGGGGGCTGGTGCTCCTGGCGGGGGTTGGGGGTGAGGTTGCCGGGCACAAAAAAGGGGGTGAAGCGTGCCTGGTGTCCCAAAAACAGGGACACCGGGCATGATTTGGGCCTATTTTCGTTCCCGGTGTCCCATTTTTGGGGACACCGGGAACGGTGTGGGGTGTGGGGGAAAGAGAAATCCACGGAATCGGGCATAGAGTGGAGTCTAGGTGGATTTCTCCTGGGCAAAAGTGGCTTCCGGGGCGGTTTTGGGGAGGAGAAGTACACGTGGAAGGGGCTGGGAGGGTGATTGGGTGGATTTCTCCCGAGGGATTGCGGAGGGATGGCGGAGAGGCAGTGGAGGGCGGCGGAGGGACAGTGGAGGACTGGCAGAGGGATGGCAGAGGGATGGCAGAGGGGGCGGGAGGGATGGTTGAGGGGGCGGCGGAGGGGTTGGGAAATTGGGCTTTTGTGAGTACCTTTGCGGTATGAGTTTCAAGGTGTTTTTCCGGGGGCTGGCGCTGGTCGTGCTGGCGGCGGGCCTCCTGGGTTGTGAGAAGAAAGAGCCGGAGCGCCAGCTGGTGCCCGGCGACATTCCGATTCCGGGTGTGAGGATCAACGGCGAGAAGGCCGGATTTAACGATCAGACGACCACTTTTTCCTATACTTTTCCGACGACGACGGATTTCTCCGCGACGGAGGTCCGGCTCCAGACGGATGCGGACCGCGTGCTGCTCGGCGACGAGGAGCTGGACCCGTCGGCTCCGTTCACGCTCGACCTGAGCGAGCCGAAGACGCTCCGCGTCATCTTCGACCGGACCTACCGCGACCTGACGGTGAGCGTGCGCAACACGGGCCTGCCCGTCGTCCGCATCGACACGCCCCGCAAGATCAACAGCAAAGATGTCTGGGTGGAGGGCGCGAAGATGCGGATCGAGCAGGCCGACGGCACGGTGGATTATGAGGGGACGATGAGCATCCGCGGCCGCGGCAATTCCACCTGGGGCTATCCCAAGAAGCCCTACGCGATCAAGCTGGACGAGAAGGCGGAGATCCTCTCGATGCCTTCCCACAAGCGCTGGGTGCTGCTGGCCAACTGGAAGGACCGCACCATCATGCGCAACGACGCCACGTTCTGGCTTTCCCGGCATACGGGCCTCCCCTACACCGTCCGCGGCCAATTCGTCGAGGTGGTACTGAACGGCAAGCACGCCGGCAACTACTATCTCTGCGAGCAGATCAAGATCAACAAGAACCGCGTCAACGTCGAGGACGGCGGCCTCCTGCTGGAGCTGGACACGTATTTCGACGAAAAAAACCGTTTCTGGTCGGAGGATTTCCAGCTGCCCTGGATGGTCAAGGAGCCGGACGAAGAGGAGCTGACGCCGGAGGCGTTCGCCGAATTCAAGCAGTGGATCAAGGACCTGGAGACGCTCCTGAAGGATCCGAAGCGCGTGCAGGCGCACGAATATGAGCAGTACATCGACGTGGACACGGCCATCGATTTCCTGATCGTGCAGGAACTGACCGGCAACAACGATTTCTTCAACTACTGGCCCGCGAAGGGCCCGCACAGCGTCTATCTCTACAAGCAGCCGGGCGGCAAGCTCTACACCGGCCCGCTGTGGGACTTCGACTTCCATACCTATATCCCGGACCGGACCAAATTCTGGGCCGGCGCAGAAGAGACGATGTACTACCCCGCCCTGCTCCAGGACCCGAAGTTCCGCGAGCGGCTGGTCGAGCGCTGGGACGCGCAGAAAGACGCGCTCAAGGGCCTCGCGGGCTACATCGACGAGACGGCGGCGCGCCTCCGCGTGTCGGAAAGCTACAACCACAAGCTCTGGCCGATCACCAACGACGAGAACGGCGACGAGAAAATGACGTTCCAGGAGGCCGTGGACCGCATGCGGCAGGCCTTCCTGGACAAATGGAAATGGATGGATACCAACATCCGGAAACTGCAATAAGATGGCCGGCAGACTGGAGACGATGACCCTTCGGGAAAAGGTCGGACAACTGTTCGTGGTCCGGCCGGAGTCGCTGGAGCCCTCGATCCGCTACGCGTCCGACGCGGAGCTCCCGCCGCTCCGCCTCCAGGCGGTGAGCGGCGGGATGCGCGAGCGTTGCCGCGACTACCCCGTCGGCGGCGTCCTGCTCTATGGGCACAACATCCAGGACGAGAAGCAGTTGCGCCGGTTCGTCGAGGACCTGCGCGCCCTGCCGGGCGCTCCCCTGCTGTGCATCGACGAAGAAGGCGGGCGGGTCAGCCGCCTGGCGGCGAACCCGACCTTCGACGTGCCGCGGTATGAGAGCATGGCCGCCGTGGCGGCCGGAGGCCCGCAGGCGGCCCACGACGCTGCGTACAGCATCGGGACCTACCTGCGCAGATACGGCTTCGACATCGACTTCGCCCCGGTGGCCGACGTCAACACCAACCCCGACAACATCGTCATCGGCACGCGGGCCTTCAGCGACGAGCCCGCCGTCGCCGCCCCGCTGGTCGCCGCCTACGTCCGCGGACTCGCGGAAACCGGCGTCCACGGCTGCCTGAAGCATTTCCCCGGCCACGGGGACACCCGCGCCGACACCCACTTCGACTTCGCCTCCTCCGCCAAGACCTGGGAGCAGATGCTCGCCTGCGAGATGGTGACCTTCCGCGCCGGCATCGCCGCGGGGGCACCGCTCGTGATGGCCGCGCACATCGCCGCCCCCGCCGTGACGGGCGGCGACGAACCCGCCACCCTCTCCCGCACAATGCTCACGGACAAGTTGCGCGGCGAACTCGGCTTCGATGGGATCATCATCACCGACGCCCTGGAAATGGGCGCCATCACGCACCGCTACGGCAGCGGCGAAGCCGCCGTGCTCGCACTCGAGGCGGGCGCGGACTTCCTCCTCTGCCCGCTCGACCTTTGCGCGGCCTTCGACGCCGTGGTCGCGGCCGTCGAATCGGGCCGCATCCCGGAAAAGCGGATCGACGATAGTCTCCGCAGGGTATTGAAAATCAAGAATTAAAGTTTGCGACGGGCCCGCCGCGTCTGCAACCAGACAGACAGGACGATCAGCGCCAGACCGCCCCAGAAAGACAGTCCCACCTCACGCGTCTCGCCGAAGAGCACGGCGGCGAAAAGGATGCTGTACACCGGTTCCAGGTTGTAGGTCACGTTGACCGTGAACGCCGACAGACGGCGCAGGGCGTGGATCTGCAACAAGAACGGAATGATCGTGAGCACGGAGCCAAGCACCAGCAGCCACCAGACATCATTTCCCCGCGGCAGCGGGATGGGATTGCCCGTGAAACGGGCGAACAACGGCACGCAGACCGACAGGAAAACCACGCTGCCGGCAAGCTCCCAAAGCAGCATCGTCGCGCTGTCCTCCCCCGTCGCTTCGCCCGCCTTGATGTTCAGGATGGCGAAGACGGAATAGACCGACGCGGACACGAGTCCCCAGGCAATACCCACGCGATAGCGCACGTCCAGGCTGAAAATCAGGAGAATACCGGCGATCGCCACGAAACTGATCAGCAGCTCCACCCACTGCATCCTGCGGCGGGTGAGCATCGGCTCAAAGAGTGCCGAGAAGAAGCAGGACGTCGCGATGCAGGCCACGCCGACCGACACGTTCGCGGTCTGGATGCTCTTGTAGAAGGCCACCCAGTGCATCGCGAGCAGGACGCCGAGCGCAGCGAAGCGCAGTACGGCGCCGCGGCCGCTGCGGTGCAGCCTGCGCGCCGCCGCGAGCGCACCCAGCAGTGCCGGGAAGGCGATCAGCACACGGTACCACACCAGCGGCAGCCCGTCCAGCGAGATCAGGCGGCCGAAGATACCGGTCCATCCGGCCAGCAGGACGGCCAGATGCAGGAGGATCAGGGTGCGGCTTTTGTCGTTCATTCCGGGGCGCAAAGATAGGAAAAAGAATCCTTGCTTTTCTTCCCGATTCGCCTAACTTTGTCCGTATGAAAAAACATTTCGCACTTATCGCAGGCATCGTCGCAGCGATGATGCTCCTGCCCGGATGTACATCCAGATTCTCTTTCCAGAAGAGCGGCTCCGACGGCGACAGCCTCGATGAGCTGTTCGCCTCGCGCCGCAGCGTCCGCAGCTACGACGCCACCAGGACCATTTCCGAAGAAGAAGTGCGCTCCCTGCTCACCGCCTCGCAGCAGGCGCCGTCCTGGGCCAACCGCCAGCCTTCCCGCTACTACGTGGCCATCACCCCCGAGAAGGTCGCGGCCGTACGCGAATGTGTCGGTGAGCGCAACGCGCAGAACGTCGCCGGTGCACCGGTGCTGATCGTCTCCACCTTCGTCAAGGGCCAGTCCGGCTTCGGCATGGGCGCGCAACCCGCCAACGAGATCGGCGACGGCTGGGGCGCCTATGACAACGGCCTCGCCAACGCCTACCTCATCCTGAAGGCACGCGACATGGGTTTTGACACCCTGATCATGGGCTTCCGCGACAGCGGCAAGCTCCGCTCCATCCTGGCGATTCCCGACAGCGAAGAGGTCCTCGCCGTCATCGCGCTGGGCTACCGCGCCCAGGAGCCCGGCACGCCCAACCACCTCGCCCTCGACGAGATCGTCAAGTTCTTCTAGCTACTCGATCTCGAACAGATTGAGGAATCCCGTCATCATGAAGACCTGACGGAGAGCAT
>JAEEGJ010021969.1_pt1 | contig 13615 bp, 10 predicted proteins | sample 8958761 | NCBI WGS metagenome assembly JAEEGJ01 (sample SAMN16246546, study PRJNA631951) | gut metagenome | biome: gut microbiome; feature: rumen; material: RS-attached | host: Bos | place: Iran: Karaj | collected 2018-10 | reverse complement strand
CAGCCATTTGCGGAAGGCTTCTGCCAGCCTCCGTCCGAGAGGCTCAGCTGCAGGTCCCCCTTGCCGTGGAGGTCCTTCAGCTCGAAGCTGTCGAGCCGGACTTCCCATCTGGTCTTGTCGGAAGTGCCGCCGGTCTTCTCGAAGTACGCCAGGCGCAAGACGAAATTCACCTGCGCGAGAGCGTGACGGAAGATGATGGGCACTCCGTTCGACGGGGCGCTGAAGCTGTCCGAAAGGCCGGTGACCTTGTCGGCGTACAGAAGGTCGACATCCGGATTGGCATAGACGTCGTAGGCGGAGTAACGTATGCTGTTCTCCTGGACTACCGGACCACCCTGCGCAAGGTATGGCGAGTAGCAGATGAAGTCCAGGCTGCCCGTGCGGGGCCAGTAGTAGTTGACTCCTGATGGCATCCAGCGGTCGGTTTCCGCGTTGTATGTCACCTTCTGATTGGACATGAATACAGTATCTTTGGCAGGATTCGGATCCTTGTACCAGGCATAGGCTCCGAAGGGCACGTCGGAGTATCTTTCCTTGTAGGGTTCCGCTTTGACCATGGAGCGGAACCTGGCTACGCGGAAAGATATCTTATTGCCGGGAGCAGACTCCGTCTTGGCACATCCCGGGAGGAGTGCCAGCACGGCTGCCGCAATCATTATGAACCTGCCGTATTTCATCTACGCTGAACTAGAGCTGGATACTTGCGTCGGTATTGACCACGGTCCAGTCGGCCACTGCGGGATCGAAGGTAATCTTCACATCCTCAGGATCGTCATCGTGTCCGTTAGGATCTGCCTTGGCAGTAGGCTTGAAGTTGATGGTGTAGATGATATTCTGGTTCATCTGCCAGGCCTTCAGGCTGGAGATGCCGGAAATGTCGACGGTCTTCTCGAAGTTCTCCTCGATGGTACGGCCGTTGGAAAGGGTGGTCTTGATTTTGGCCACGATCTTCACCTTCTGTGCGCCGGCGGCAAGCACCTGAGGCATCACGAAGCCGGCAGCAGGAGTGAGGTCCTTGGCTTCGGTCGTGAGCTTGACACCATCAGGATAGACGGTGGCGTCAACGAGCTCCTGGGCGGCAGTGATGGAAGCAGGGTCGGAAACGGTCCACACGTTGTAATCGGTGGTTCCGACGGTGGTGACGGGCTTGTTCCAGGTCTTTCCATCGGCATTCAGCGCCAGGGCGCAGGATCCCTTGGTATAGAGGCTGTCGATCTTGAAGCTGGTGATGGTGACCTCCCACTTGGTGGTGGTGTTGGTAGCAGCATCCTTCCACTCGGTGAAGTTGGCCTTTACCTTGAAGCTGAGCTTGGCAAGAGCGTGATGGAAGAGGGTGGGAACGCCGGAGAAACCGGAATCGTTCACATCGTCGTCGGTAATCTCGTTCTTGTTCTCGGAGCATTTCACCTTGTCGGCGTACATAAGGTCATCGGTACCGACGGTCACATCAGTATAGGTGATGCTGTTGGCGGTGATGACGGGCAGAGAGCCGGCGGCATCGCTGGTACCGGCGAAAGGAGAATAGGAAATGAACTCCACGTAACCGGTCTTGGGCCAGTAGAAGGTGTGGTCGGCGGTGGTCCATACGGAACCATTGTAGGCCACTTTTTCATTCACCATGAACTCGGCGTTGGTGCTGCCGGATGCTGCGGTGAACCAAGCATAGGTACCGAAGGGGACGGCGGTGTCATAGGCACTGCCGGATGCCTTGGTCTGGACATACTTTGCCACATTGAAGTTGATCTCGTTCTTTTCGCCGAGAGTCTCAACTTTCGAGCAGGCTGCGCAAGCTACTATAGCTGCGGCTACCAGGATGATGTATTTTTTCATTGTATGATAAGTTTCTATGCGTTATTATTCGACAGTGTAAACGGGTTCGTCGGTTTCGGGTGCCCAGGTTTCGACTGCAGGATCGAAGAGGACGACCTTGTTAGGCCTGATGATCACGTGATAGGTGTAGATGGTGTTCATTGCCCAGGCGCTGATGCTGGGGGCGAACTCGGTAAGTTTCACATTGCTTACGGTGACATTCTCCTGGATGGGAGTGCCTCCGTCATAGCTGTAAGCGAGCTTGTAGCTCATCGAGAAGGTGACATTGTCGCCAAGGGTGTGAGGGATCACAGCGCTTTCGGCGATGAGTTTGGCGGGAGCGCCGGTATCGGTACCGTCGTTCCTGTTCTCTTCGTCGGATTTCTTACCTGCGACTGCGGTAAGGGTGATGGCGTCGTCAATCTCGTAGTTCTCGGGGCTGGCCACATTTGCGCCGGTTCCGGTTACATTATTGACGGTAGTGTAGCTTGCAAGGCTTCCCCAGGCATCGGAGCCGGCGTGAGCGGCGGTGCCGGTAGAGCCGGGATCGGTGAAGTTCAGGGTGATGCTACCCTGCTGAGGGACATTGATGGAAGCGGAGGTGATGGACACGGTCCACTTGTCTTTGTCGGATGCGGTCATTCCGGTCTTGGCATCGAAGATGACATCGAACTTGACCTTGGCGAGGATGTGGCGGAAGAGGGTGGGAACACCTTCGGTAACCCCGTTCTGGCCATAAGGGGTGGCGGAGGTGACATTCTGGCTGTAGCGGTATGCAGCGTCTGCCACGAGGATGTTGGAACCGGTGCCTACGGTAACATTGTTATAAGTGAGGGAACCCTCAGCCTTTGCCGTAGGAGCGGGAAGGCCGGCATAAGAGAAGAAGTTGATGTAGCCGGTCTTGGGCCAATAGTAATTACGGCCGAAAGGAGCCCAGTAAGTAGGGGCGGATGCCGTGTTGGAATCATTGTCGGAAAGGACGATCTGATCGACCATGAAAGCCTGGGCGGCATAACCTTCCGCGTGGAACCAGGCGTTGGTCTTGAAGTGGGTGATGGTGGTGTCGTTGACCTTCTCGTCGAGGAGGCTGTTGTAGGCGTCGGCCTTGGTCTGGCCGGCATACTTCACGACATTGAACCCTATGAGGGTGTCGGGGGTCTGGTTGATGGTCTCAACCTTCGAGCAGGCTGCGCTGGCTGCCAGGGCGGCTACTGCGATGATGAAATACTTTTTCATAATGTTTTGTGTGTTTGTGTTTTTGTTACTTATTTTTGTTTTTGTAACCCGGGGCAGGGTCAGCCACCCCGAGTCAAAGATCGGATTAGATATTCTGCTCGGTTCCCTCAACCTCGTCCCAAGCCTCTGCGATAGCAGGATCGAAGAGCACTTTGTTCTGGTTAGGAACGATCCTCAGATAGTAGGTGTACTTGGTATTCTGTGCCCAGGCGGTGGTTCCCATATCGTTCAGTTTGATGGACACGGGAATAATCTCGTGATGGGTAGCAGCGTTGCTGGTGTAAGTAGCGGTGATGTCCAGGTCGAAGCTGAGCACTACGCTGGCTCCGATAGTCTGAGGAAGCACGCAGGAGGCAGCAACCAGGTCGGTAGCCTCGGCCTTCTTGACCTTGGTAACGTTGAAGTCGCTGATGGCCACGTCACCGGCGGTTCCGGTTCCGGCCCAGGATCCGGTCCAAGCCTGAGTAGTGTTGGCGGTGCCGGGATCGGCGTTGGTAAGGCTGAGGGTACCAGCTGCGTAGATAGGGGTGATCTTGCCGTTCTTGAGAGCTATGGTCCAGGTAGCGGTTCCGTCGGTAGGATTGCTTCCGCTGAGGGTCAGGCCTTCGCCGGCAGCCTCGTCATCAGCATAAGCCTTGATGTTGATCTGCGAAAGAGCGTGGTGGAAGAGGGTAGGAACACCTTCGGTGACACCGTCCTTGTGAGGGCCGTCGGTAGGGTTCTGCTGGCTGTAGCGCCAAGCCATATCTGCATAGAGCAGGTTGGAAGTAGCCTGGCCGAGGACTGCGGTATAATTCCAGGTAAGGGTGGCGGTCCACTTGGATGCGGTGTAAGCATAGGTGATGGTAGGATCGCTGGCTGCACCGTTCACGGTTCCGTACCAAGATGCGAAGTTCACGAAGCTGTGGGCAGACTTGGGCCAATAGTAATCGTGGCTCTGAGGTTTCCACAGAGTGTTGGCGCCGTCCCAGACGATGGTCTCGCCGGTAGCACCGAAGAATTCCTGATAGCTGGTACCGTTCACGCTGTAGTCGGCATTGAGGTCAACGCCCTCTGCGTGAAGGAAAGCACGGGTCTTGAAGGACTCGGATTCGTCCTTGAAGGAAACAGAAGCCTTGGTCTGGGCTGCATAGTTGCCAACCTGGAAAGAGATCTTCTTGCCAGGGGTGTTGTCGAAGGTTTCAACTTTCGTGCAGGCTGCGCTGGCTACCAGAGCTGCGACTGCGATGATGAAATACTTTTTCATGGTGTGTGTTTGTTTTTATTGTTTTACTATTATTATTCTATTCAAGCGATATGACGGTCGATGCGTAAGTCCAATCCTCCGATACAGGATCGATGAGTATCTGGGCATATTCCGGATCGATGGTTATCGTGTAAGTAAGCTTCTTGTTCTTCTCCCACACCGACGCTGCAGCTCCGAAGTTCGAGATGCGCAGGTTGCCCGTGCTCGCGGTCTCTTCGATGTAATTCTGGGCATCATAGACCGTACGGATGGTGTAGTCGAAAGATATGTAGGCGGAACCCACATTCTGAGGGATGACACTGTGCCAGGCGAGAAGGTCGGAACCATCCGCGGCAAGGACGGTGTCAAGAGCGGAACCTGCGAGCGTAGTAGTAGTGCCGGAGGTTACCCAGTCGCCGGTCCAGGCGACTGTACTGGGGCCGGAAAGCGGATCAGCATTGCCGAGGGAGATGCTTCCGGTGGTATATATGTTCGATAATCTAAAGTTCCTGACAGTGATGGTCCAGGTGGTACCATCCTTCGAAAGGGTCTTGGGTTTTGCCACGAAACGTATCTGGGCGAGCAGATGATGGAACAGCGTGGGAACTTCGTCCGAAACGTAGCGCCAGGCTTCGTCGGCGATCATGATATTGTCGTCCGCTGCAAGGCTGCGGCTGCTTCCGTCGATGGTCCAGGAGATGGCGGTTTCGGAAATGCCGGCCACATTGTCGGGCTCTCCGTTCTTGTCGTACCAGGATACGAAATCCACATAACTCTCGCTGGACTTGGGCCAATAATAAGGATGGCTGGCCGGTGCCCACTCGGGAACGGTGCTGTCGTAGGATATGGTCTCGCCGGCAGTGCCGAAGAAGTCCTGAACAGCGTCCACGCCGACTCCGTGCAGGAATCCCTTGCTGCGGAACGAAGTGATGTTCTCGGAGTCGAGGGAAACTGCAGCCTTGGTGCCCTGCGAATATTGGCCGACCTGGAAGGAAACCGCCTTTCCGTAGGGGACGGCGGGTTCCGTCTTGGCGCAACCTGCGAGGGCCGCCAGAGTAACGAGGATTATGAGTATATACTTTTTCATTTACAGCGTAATATTGCCTTCTTCGTGTTCCCATTCATCTACCACAGGCTGGAAACCACCGCCATTGTTCACCGGGGGAACATCCGGATTCTGGAGGGTCCAGGTCTCGTCGACGAGCAGCCAATGCCTCTTGATGGCATCTTCGCTCTTGAATATCTCGTCCAGGCTTACTTCCTTCTTCTGGATCTGGCCTGCAGTATCGATCACATTGAATGTTACATAGAGGTTGCTGGCAGCATCTTCGATCTTTCCGAAAGTATTGAAGACTGCGCAGAGCACGTCCTTGTTCTCGCCTTCCAGGTTCACGTCCACGCTCTTGACCAGAGGGAAGCAGACTGCGGTAGAATGCTCGACGGTGCGCAGCCCGAGACCGAAGCGGTTCGAAGGAGAAAGGCCGGAGATCACAGCGGATGCCGAGCTGGCATACTTCATTCCCTCCACGTGTATCTGTATATAATAGGAGTCCACGATAGTGCGGGCGATGGTCTTGATGACCACGACGGTGTCGTGAGGAGATATATACAGATTGTTCTCGCGCGCGACCACCAGATGGTCGGGCTCCTCCTTGATCTCTATGGTCGAAAGATCGTGGAAGGTATCGTCATCTGCCTTGGTACCCAGGCCGAGACGCATACGGGTTTCGGCGGAGATATCGTCGGTGTAGGCGATGATGGATTCCAGATTGCCGGTGTCGGAAACCTTGGTCTTGGGCGTGTCGAACTCGTTGTACACGAGCAGATCGTAGGAGCCGTAGCTGATGTTCAGGTTTCCGCTGAGCACCTGGTTGCCTTCGCTGTCGACGGTACGGCCGGAGATGATGCTCTCTCCCAGACGTCCCTTGGTTTGGGGATCATATATCATTACGCGCATCGAGTTGGTGGTAAGATCCGGAACGGGGATGCGCTCGTTATAAATCTCTGTAGTAACGTTCGCAATCGCTTTGATGTTGACCTGGACGCGGATGCTGACGGAGCTCGTAGGATCCACGAGAGGACGGCGCTCGCAGGATGCGAACGTTACCACGAATGCGGCGGCGAGAAGGAATATGCGAAGAAGCTTATTCATACCTCACCTCCTTTTTTAAAGGGATGTTGATAGGAATGACAAGGCTGACCTTTGCTTTGGTAGGGCCGAACCAAGTCAGTTTTCCATCTTTCGAACGGTCACGGTACAGACGGCTGTAGTCGTCGGCCGGATAGTAATGGCGATAATCAGACTGGAGGAAGCCTAATCCGAGGCTCATCTCCAGGTTACCCCACTTCTTGCGGCCGAGAGGCAAGCTGTAACCGGCAGTAATGCCGGCAGACCAGAACTCGCCCTGATAATTGATCTTGCGGTCGTACTGCAAGTCATACTTGCCGGACATCGCATAGATTCCGCCGAAAAGACCGCGGAGCTTATCGGTGCCGTCGACATCCCAAGGTTTAAGCCAGTAGCGGGCCTCAAGACCCATCTCCCACCATTGGAAGCAGTATTTGTTACCGGTCTCCCACCAAGGGAACACGTCTTCCACCATTAAGGAATAACGGTCCTTGATAGGAACTTCCACTTCGAAGTTGAAGGCCGTAGCCACATCGAAGAGCAGGTTGGTCTTGAGTGCGAGAACAGTTTTCATAGGCCTGAACACATTCGGTTCAGTAGGTGCAATTTCCGGAACCACCTGGGCCACGGTATCACGCGCTGGCTCCTCTATTACCTCGGGCTCGGTGATAACTTCGGGCTCAACGGTAACTTCAGGCTCAACGGTGATTTCGGGCTCTACGGTAACTTCAGGTTCCGTTATATCGGAAATACCAGTCATAACTGCCGGCTCGGTGGCAGGAAGAGCCGGTTCTGCGGAAGTAACAGTCTTTTCAATCTTGACTGAAGCACAGCGCAGACCAGGGAAAACCTCACCTAGCAGATGCTCCCATGCGGGAAGAGCACGCAATTTGGCCTCTTTCTCATCGGCCGCAGCAGGGGAAACGATAATTGAGAGAATTTCGCTGCGGGCATCATCGGAAAGAGCGGGGTCGCTATCGACAGCGAACCGTAGGCCTTCCCAGGCCTCGCCGGCAGAATGAACTGATATTTTACCTGCTAAAGCAGGATATTGCTTCAAAATACGGGCCCTGAGGGACTCGGCGCGGGCACGGCAGAAACGCTCGTTGACGGCGACGGTACCATCAGGAGAAGAAGTAGCCTCGATACGGATATCGGAAACTTCCGAAAGATCAAGGCCTTCCAGCTGCTTGAAGATTGATTCCAGAGCAGCCTTGTTATCGGAATAATTCTCGTCGAACTTGTCGGATTCGAGCGCGAAATGCACTCCGGAGGCCTCGGCAGAACTTGTCGAATCCCTTTCAGGGATGTAGCGGACCTCGGCGAATCGAAGCTGACGGAAGTAAGTAGCATAAAGATAACGCCAGGAAGGCAAGGCAGAAAGATTGGATTCTTTCACATCGTCGCTTTCGTAAGAATTGACAATGGAAATTACTTTTTCACGAGTTTTTTCGCTCAGATGAGAATCTTCGGAAATTTTTTCGCGAAGTAAATCCCAAGCCTCTGCAACGGGCCTGAGGGCAAGTTTTCCAGAAAGTTCAGGGTAGCGGGATAGAAGGTGTGCGCGGAGAGCCTTGGCACGGCGCTCGGAAAGCATCTGGTTGTAGATCGAGGAGCCTTCAGGAGAAGAGTAGGAAACTATCTCGAAAGAGGCGCCAGGACCCGAAGAAAGCATTTTATCAACTACTTCAAAAGCCTGTGCATTAGAAAGATACGTAGTATCGACCACTGCGGAATCGAAGCGGTAATAGATACGCATAACCTGCTCCTGCGCGTATGAAAAAGAAAGACACGAGAAAAGTATAACACTTGCCAGGACAAACCTGCGGCCCGCCTTGGTAATGTGGTTAATTTTCTGTGTCATTATCATTTCAGTGCGGAAACGAATGTTTTAAGGATAAACTACAAAAATTCGTTTAGGCTTGGTATCGTTTCCGGCTGCAAAGATATGACAAAGAATTTTATATTCCAACAAAAATTTAATTTTTTTGAAAGAATTATTTTTCATTCATAAAACTTGTTTAGTTTTTTAACTAATTTAAGAATTGCACCCCATTTTTAAAATATGCTTTACTAAGCACGCTGGAAAGCGTGCTGTATAATTAAAACTATATGAGGGGAAGCCTCCGAATGAATCAAATTCTTACGTAAAATAGCCCAAGTGCTTGATTTTCAACTTCTAAAAAGAAATTGGGTTTTTTCAAAAAAGTTTTGGATTTATAAAAGTTATTCATATATTTGTATCCGAAATGAGATATACATATATATATTATAGGTTAACCAAGTAATGATACCCTACGTTATACTATTCCTCCCCTCAATAGTATGTCTGTTCTGGGCAGTACTTCATACAGCAGCTTCTTATAGGACGAGTACCTATAGACTGATGATGGCTTTGTTGCTGGATGCAATGGTGTTCTTCTTCTTGGACGCCTTCTACAACTATCCATCCGTCAGCACTACGACTATGCTTGTCGTAGGTATGCTGGGACAGTTTGTGGCTCCTTGCCTAGTCCCTCTTATAGCCATATACATAGAAAGGTTGAACAAGGGGAGCGTTTATCACCCTCTCCAGATTGTATGGGTGGTTATCCCCGCCGTTCTGTTCACTGCATCGGTGGCCCTGTTCATGGTTTCCGATCCCGAGAACATCAAAACGATCATAGACGGCTTCTACCGTGAAGGTTGGTTGTTTGTACGTCCTTTCCGCGGGAAACCGGAATACTTTTACTTTGTGAGCACGGAATTGCTTTCCAGGGCAGTTCTTGGACTTGAAACCATAGCACTTGTATTTATCCTGGTGCAGATAATGATCAGAGAAAAATACAAAGCAAAGGATATCTTCGATTTCTGGTGGAGAGGTGGCAGGATACAGCTTACTGAACTTCAGATAAAGAACATCGCAATCATTACCCTATTGCTTTCGACCAAGATTTGGGTGTTCAGAGGCGACGTGCGTGTGAATCTCTGGATTCTCGCCACTATAACCATACTGCTCAGCATCTATATTTTCAAATTCAGCTACCTGGCTCTGTTCGGCACTAAGAAGACGCTACTGCTGAAAGATGTCAGGAATTCCTTCCGCTACAACTACAACGAGGATATTAAGGCAATAATAGAAGGAGAGATGATCGATGAGCTTCTTCTTGAAATAGACGAAGAGACACTCGAGAGCCTTCACAAGAAGATAGCCCACAAGCTGAACATAGACTACACAAAACCCATTGCGAACAAAGAGAATCCTGCTACGACTGATGAAAACAGTATGTTGGAATCCATTGCCGCCGATTCATACGAAGAAGGCAGCCTGATGGCAAAGTTCCAGCATCTGATGATAGACCAGCAGGCATACCTGCAGCCCAGGCTCACCCTGGACGACGTGGCCGAACAGCTTAGCTCCAACAAGACCTACGTTTCAAAGCTGGTAAATAACAACTACAACCTGGGATTCCCGGAGCTGATCAACACACTGCGCATCAACTACGCCGAACAATACATCATCAACCATCGCGAAGCAAGGCAGGACGAGATTGCGACGGCGTGCGGATTCCTGAGCGCATCGTCGTTCAACACCATATTCAAAAAGGTAAAGGGAATCACTCCAAAGGTATGGATTGCATCCATAGACAAGAGGAGATGAGTTTTTGTAACATTAGTTTTTGAAACACGAAACAGATACGGAACGCAGCCCGCACATATGGCTGGCTACCAGTTCCGACCAAGTGGCGCCGCCGTCCAAATTCCGGATGGCGGCTTTCTTTTCCCTTCCGGAAAGAGAGGTATCCGAAAGGATGGCTACAACGGCATCGCGGTTCACACCGCGATAATGATCTTCGACCTCGGCCAGAAGTCCGGCCCAGTCCTCGCCTTTGTTCACAATGCTGATCCGCCCGGGAGAGACAGCAAAATTCTCTATCAGATACTGCCGGACACACTCCGCCCTGAAGCCCGCGAGAGCTTCATTATTGGCGGGAGATCCCTCGGGTGAAGCGAAAGATTCAATTCTCAGCGACTTATCTCCGGCGGCAATTACGGCCAAATTCGCCAATACAGTGGCGTTATTTGCATATTCGGGGCGGACATAACGTATTCCGGCAGGGAACAGGATACGCACGCTGTTACTGTCAGGCGCCGCCGATACCGCAGTACTGGACGGGGCGGGAGCGGAAGGATCGGAGTAAACTATGGTAATGCGTACGCAACGAAGGCCGGGGAAGACATTGCGCATAAGATCGTCCCAAGCCTCGCCGGCCCAAAGGTCCTGAAGCTTGGCTTCTCTTTCAGACGCAGCGGTTTCAGAAACTATCTTCAGAGCCTCATCCTTGTAAGCCTTTCCGCAACGCTTCAGCCAAGACCGCACTCCCGACCAATCCTCCGCGATCACCTTGGTGCTGACCGCATCTTCAGAAAGACCGGGGAGAAGCTCACGGATCTTGCCAGCCACGAAGTCGCCGCGCTTACGGGCCAGCTCCTTATTGACGGCATAAGGGCCGTCCGGCGAAGAACTGGCACGCACTTCTATCCTCACGATGCGGGAAGCATCGTCGGAAGAGAGGATCTGCTCAAGCTTGCTGACGTCAGCCTCGGCCTTACCGAAGCGGAAGCGCAGCGAAACGCTTTCCGTCGCTGCCTGCGACGAAAGGACTCCGGCCATAAGCAGAGAAAACGTCAGGAATATCTTTTTGAACAAATCCATTCTTCTTAAATGTCGGGGTAATAGGACTCGAACCTACGACCCTCTGCTCCCAAAGCAGATGCGCTAGCCAACTGCGCCACACCCCGCTAATCTATGCAAAGATAGCAAAAATTGCTATCTTTGCTCAGAATGACAGACAACATTATACAGGCAAAGGCAATATGCAAGTCTTTCGGGGAATTGCAGGTGCTTCGCGGCGTCGATTTCAGCGCCAAAGAAGCTGAGATAGTTGCAATTACAGGAGCTTCAGGAGCCGGCAAGACCACTCTGCTCCAGATACTTGGCACACTCTCTACCCCCGACTCCGGCAAACTGATCATAGACGGCACGGACGTATCCGGGCTCGGCAGCAAGGAACTTTCGTCGTTCCGCGGCCGCAGGGTGGGTTTCGTATTCCAATTCCACCATCTCCTGCCCGAATTCGACGCGCTCGAGAACGTTATGATTCCCGCACTGATTGCCGGCCGCAGCCAGAAAGACGCGATGCAGTCCGCCAAAGAGCTGCTGGCAAAGGTGGGCCTGTCCGCCCGGGAGCAGCATAAACCCTCCGAACTCTCCGGCGGCGAAGCCCAGCGCGTAGCAATCGCCCGCGCACTAATCAACCGCCCTGCCGTTCTCTTCGCCGACGAACCCACCGGCAACCTGGACTCCGCGACCAAAGAAGAAATCCACAGTCTGTTCTTCGAACTTCGGAAGAGCCTCGGGCAGACAATAATCATCGTAACCCACGACACGGCCCTGGCCTCCCTCTGCGACCGTTCCCTCACTATGAAAGACGGGCAGTTCGTATGAAGGAGCAACTCGTAGAATACATAGAATCAGAGATCATCCCCCGCTATGTGGGTTTCGATGAGGCGCATCGCGTGGATCATGCGCGGACGGTCATAGAAGAAAGTTTGAAGTTGGCAAGGATTGCCGGTCAGGCCGGCAATGACGAGAGGGAGGCCGGCAATGACGAGAGGGAGGCCGGCAATGACAAGAGGGAGGCCATTAATATAGATATGGTGTACGCGATTGCGGCGTACCACGATACGGGCCTGTGCGAAGGGCGGGAGAAGCACCACCTGGTGTCCGGCCGGATAATCCGGGAGGATGGGACACTTCGCCGCTGGTTTACGGAAGATCAGATAGAAACCATGGCCCAGGCTGCGGAGGATCACCGCGCCTCATCCGACCACGAACCCCGCAGCATCTACGGCCGTATAGTGGCCGAGGCGGACCGTATCATCGACGGAGAAACCATAGTCCGCCGCACGATTCAGTTCGGGCTTTCGCACTACCCCGAGCTCGACCGCCAACAGCACTGGGAGCGCATGTGCGCTCATCTCAAGGAAAAGTACGACTACGGCGGATATCTCAAGCTATGGATTCCGGGCTCCTCCAACGCGGCGCGTCTGGAAGAATTCCGCCAGAACCTGCGCCGCCCCGGCTGGCTTCAGAACCTGTTCGACCGCTACTTACCTTAGGGTTTTTTCCGGAACATTCCAGCCTTCGACATGGACGACCGGACGCGCAGGAGCATCCCCGCGCGCAATCTCCAAAGTCACGGTCTTCGACTCCCCGGGCAGCAAAGTAAAATAGTTGTCCGAAGTGAAAGTATAAGGCACCGGCAGGCCGTCGCCGCCCAGCAGCAGCACTTCGTTGAAGAAAGCAATCTTGCCCGAACCATTCTTCAGGGTCACGTCGAAATACAGATTATCGGCATCCGAACGCTTCACCAGGCTGGAACGCACATCCGCCTTGGGCATCTTCTGCAAAGACTCGAAGCCCGAAGTGCAAGGCCCCGTAAGGGTGCCGGGCTCATATTTGTCGGTGGATCTCCAGTAGAAATTGGAAGACAGCAGCTTGCCGGACTTATCCCTCAACTCCAGCGCTATGAAATGCACGGGGGTAACCTTCTTGAACGACAGACGCATCACGTCGCAGGCAACCCCGTCGGCAGGGACGTTCACTCCGTGGACGGTCCAGGTAGAAATCTTCTTGCTGTTGATGTCGTATATCCTGGCGACAATACTCAATTCGGAAAGAGAAGTCAGTCTGTCATTATACACCGACACGGTATTCTTCAGATAATCGAACTGCACGTGCACGGGCTCGAGGGCGTGCATAGTATGGTAGAGTGCGGCCGTGGGAATCAGATACCAGTCCCACATATGGTTTTTGACCATGGGGATGGGGCTGGCATGGCTCCAGAAAAGGGTGCCGGTGCAGTAGCGGTCCCCGTACCATAATTTATTATAGTTCCATACATCCCAGATAGCCTTGCAATTCATTGCGGAGAGCAGCTGGGTCTTCCATCCGTATTCCTTTATGGAACGGGACTCCCCGTAGTTGTCGGCCAGGGCCTTCACGGTGGTGGTCACCTTGCCGAATCCGCTGCCGTCGAGATAATCCCACACAGCCTTGTCCATGGGCCAGATCTCCTCCGGGCGCAGGAAACGCTGCAGCGAAGTATAGTGAGGCAGGCCGGTGAATCCGTATTCAGGATTGAATCCGTTCACGCGGCTGCCGCGAGGCGACG
>JAEEGJ010021965.1_pt1 | contig 13616 bp, 6 predicted proteins | sample 8958761 | NCBI WGS metagenome assembly JAEEGJ01 (sample SAMN16246546, study PRJNA631951) | gut metagenome | biome: gut microbiome; feature: rumen; material: RS-attached | host: Bos | place: Iran: Karaj | collected 2018-10 | reverse complement strand
TGATATTTAGATAATTTGAAGAAATATGCTTCTTCAGATACTTCATGAACTTCTCTATGACAATCAGGACATTTACCATCTTCATCTAATTGACTTTCAGTCCAGAATGATTCACAAGGAGTACAATATAATCCTTTATATTCTCCTTTATAAATATCCCCTTTATCATACATTTTCTTAAATATCTCTTGAACTGCTTTTACATGACTTTCATCAGTAGTTCTAATGAAATAATCATATGATATTTCTAATTGTTTCCATAAATCTTTAGCATTTTCGATAATAGGATCAATATACTCTTTTGGAGTAACTCCTGCTTCTTCTGCTTTCTTTTCTATTTTTTGACCATGTTCATCTGTACCAGTTTGAAAAAATACATCATATCCACATAGTCTTTTATATCTAGCTAATGCATCAGCTATAATTGTTGTATAACAGTGACCAATATGAAAATTAGCACTTGGATAATATATTGGTGTTGTTATGTAATAAGTTTTTTTATTTTCTTCTTTCTTTGCCATTTTCTTTCCTCCCAAAAATTATTATTTATTTTATTAAATAATTCCCTTGCATCCGATTGTAATAATAATTCATTTTAGTCACCTCCAAAATAAAAAGCATTTCATCAAAGGACGAAATGCTCGTGGTACCACCTTTATTCAGTCTACTATTGTAAACCCTCAAAACTTTAACGCAGTTAACGATTTAACTCCAGAACCATTCGAGAAATACCTACTCACGTTTGTTTTCACCAACCACAAACTCTCTACGCATTTTCAGATTTCTTTCTTTCCTTCACAGCCAATTACAATTGATTTTAACACATTTATTCTTAATTATCAACAATTTTATACATCTGTTCTACTTAAAATTTGAGCTGGTGTTTTTCTTATTAATCTATAAACAGGTATTAAACCAATCACAATATTAAATGTATATACAAATACAATAGCAAGAACAACTATATACCAATTTATTAAGAACCTATCTTTTATCATATTAACAAACGATAGCTCTTTTAAAATATATGCTAGTAAGAAAATACCAAGTAAACTTGAGAATGTTGTAATTGCAACTATCTCGCCATAGAACATCTTATAAATATCTATTTTCTTAATACCTATTGCTCTATAAATACCAATTTCTTTAATTCTAGATAAGAATGATGATCTAATCATTAAATATATTTCAACTAATGAAATAATTAAGAAAATTGCACTTGCTTTCATAGTACTTTTAACAGTTTTTTCTTTTTCTTTCAAATATTCTTTTTTACTATAATCATAACTATCTTGAATATTATATTCTTCTTTATACTTTTCAATAGCTGCATCTTTATCTTTAACATAAATAGATAAATTTTCTTTATCAGATAACAATTGATACTTAATAGTATTAGTATTTACAAAGAATTTATCAGATACTGTATTACTACTGTAGTAACCTACTACTGTTAATTTTCTATCATTTACTTTAAAATCAATAGTTTTATTTAGTTTATATGTATCTCTAAGAGCATAATCTATTACTACTTCATAATCATTTTCAGGATGTCTTCCTTTTCTTAGCCAATAATCTCCAGCAAACATTTTATAATCTACTAATTGAAGTTCATTAGCATCAGTACTACTCTTAGTAAAACCTTGTTCATCAGCACTACTTGATAAATAAATTATGTTAACAAATTCACTTTCAAATGTATAAATACTAGGACTCTTTAAGTCAACAATACCAACGATTGTATACTCTTTCTTATTACCAAGTAATAACTTTCTTCCAATCATTTTACTACTATCAGAAATACCTATTAATCTACAAGTACCTGTTTCGTTTAACTTATCATATACCATTTGATCTATAACTATTTCATTCTCTTTTTCAGGATAATTTCCATCAATTATATCTTCTTTAGTAATCATATTAATTGATGATAAAGAGCCAGTAATACTTTCTGAAAGATAACTTGATTGATAATAATCATCATATGGCATACTAAGTGAAACAACACTATTAGATATTAAAGCATAATTAACATTTTCATCTTTTTCAAAAGTTTCTAATGTTTCAGGTTTAATCTTCTTAAGAACAACTGTTAAATAGTTTTTATTATATTTTATAAACTTAGTTTCATCTATTTGATTAATACCAAACATAGAAGAAATAGAATACATAATAAATGCTCCTGATAAGAAGAATCCTATTAATAATACTTTCTTTAATAATGTATAATCTCTTACTTTCTTTAAACCATTTATTATTGCTGTAATTGGATTAAATATTGAAGAATATCTAGTTTTATATTTAGGATTACTTACACTTTCTAAATCAAATTCATAATTATCATCATAAGTAATCTTTTTATAATGATCATTTACTAATTCAATACCAGAATCTTCATCAATTACTTCTATTTTATTATTCTTATTACTTTGAATATAAATATTACCATTTTTAACAACTAGTTTGATATCTATTTTATCATGCTTATCCCCATAATAAGATATAGCGACATCATCATTTCCTATTTTCTTTTGAACATCGAAATCTTTAAGATAGATTGTATTATTTAATCTATAGTCTAATGCATCATCATTTTCATTCTTTCTATCTTTAATTATTTTTCCATCTTCAATTTCAAGTATTCTATCTGAATAGAATTCAGCAAGTTCTCTTTCATGAGTTACTAGTATAACTAATCTATTCTTAGAAATAGTTTTAATAATATTCATTACTTCAATAGTATTCTTACTATCTAAGTTTCCTGTTGGTTCATCTGCGATTACTATTTTAGGATTTTTAACAATCGCACGAGCTATACCTACTCTTTGTCTTTCACCACCAGATAAAGCAGTAACAGGTCTATTTCTATGTTTATACATTCCTACTTTTTCAAGAACATAATCAACTCTAGCTTTTATTTCTTTCTTATTCTTAATACCATTAATTCTTAAAGCTAAAGCAACATTATCAAATACAGTCATAGTTTCAACTAAATTATAATCTTGGAAAATATATCCTATATTAGAATTACGAATTCTATCAACTATAAATGATGGTCTTTTAGATATCTTTTTACCATTAACATAAATTCTACCTTTATTAATTTTATCTAAGCCACCAATTACATTAAGTAAAGTTGTTTTACCACATCCAGATGGCCCTAATAATGAAACAAGACCCTTTTCTTTTAATTCTACACTTGTATTATTAATAACATGGATTTGATTCTTTTTATGTCTATAAAAATATTTATTTACTTTTTCTAGTTTTATCATATTAGATCTCCTCCTTATAAGTATTCATAACACTATCTACAAATAACTTTCTAGAGAATCTCTCAGTTATCAATAATGTAACAAAAAGAATTATTACTGCTAATGCTATATAGTGGGTTGGAATAGTAACTTTTAACAAATCAGTCATTATTTCACTTTCTAATATCTTTCTTCTATATAACTCAGTTATAACAAAGAAAACTATGTAAGCAATTGTTGATACTGTTAATAGTTCAATATTTAATAACTCTTTAGTACATTTATATGTTGAACCTAATATTCTAAGTGTTGAATAATAAACATTTCTAGATTTTAATACTATCTTAATTACTAAATATGATATAAAGAATAAACCAACAATAGCGCCAATTGTAATAAGATTTTTAAATATTCTTATCATCCTAAACATTATTTCTAATTCATTTTCACCAAATTTATTTTCTTTAACAAATAATGTTTTATATCCAAGATTATCTAATTCACTTATTGTTTCATTAGCTAAATCTGTATTCTCTAAAAATACACTACTTTGATAATAGTCATTTTCAAATAATGAATTAAAATCTTCAGGATTAATAAAGAATCTACCATTATAATCATTATAGTTATATCCAGTTAACTTTTTAAAATTATTCTTTTTGTAAACATTTGACACATAGAATACAAATTCTTTTTCTGCATAAATATCTTTTGATTTAATATGAAATTCAGCATTCTTACAATTCATTTTTTTGCATGAATATGTGTAATCATCAGATACTAATATCTTTCCTCTAGGTACATTTCCACTTGGTAATATTTCTCCAAATTGATTGCCTATATATGTTTCTCTAACATTATCTAGGAAAATATATGTAAACTTTTTGAACTGACTTATTCCATTTTGTGTCAACTTATTTAACACTTCATCTGTCAAATAAACAACATCAGAACGAGAGTACATATTTAGACTTGTATCTCTATCTATAATTATTCCAACTAATGTTACATCATAATTCTTATTGTTAATTGCATCATTTAAATCATCTATTCTAAATGTTTGTCCAATCATTTCTTTTAACTGTTCATCAGTCTTATCCATATAATCATAATTATTATCTGGATTTATTCTTAATGCTATTTCATAGTTATTTTCAGGAACTCTTCCAAATAATTCTTCTTTTATGTCTTTTATGCTTCTTGCTTTAGCATAGTAATAATAATCATCTTTTGAATAAGATACACCTAATTCATTTAATAAATCATTCTTAGTTATTTCTTTAATATTATCTAGCTTTTCAAGAGTAGCAAAATCTTCTTCAGTAATAGCGGATCTATCTTTTTTATTAATAACTACTCTATTCTCACCAGGATCATCAAACAAATAATTAATTCCATCTACCATATCATATTTTTCTTCATAATTGAAAAACTCATAAATAAAGAATAACCCAAAGCACATAAGTAAATATACAACAGTTATTATTAAGAACTTAGGAATAATATTAAATGCATTTCTTATACCTAATCTAATCTTACTGAATAATCTAATCTTTTTATTATTATTTTGATATTCTTTTTCTTCAACATTTACTTTCTTAAATGTTTTATCTTCTATTATTCTTCCATCATGCATAGTTATTTTTCTAGTAACATATTGTTCAATTTGATCATAATTATGTGTTACGACAATAACTAATTTATCTTTTGAAATATCATGAAGTAATTCTAATACTTTTTCACTAGACCTTTTGTCTAAGTTACCAGTAGGTTCATCAGCTAAAATAATTGGAGTGTCTTGCGCTAAAGCACGAGCAATAGCAACTCTTTGTTTTTGACCACCAGATAATTTAGAAACTTTTCTATTTTTATATTTTGTTAATTCAACTTGATCAATTAATTCTAATACTCTTTTCTTAACTTCTCTTCTCTTATAACCATTTAATAAGAAAACTAATTCAATATTTTGAAAAACAGTATAACTATTAACCAAATTAAAACTTTGAAATATATTACCTACATATTTCTTTCTATAATTTTCATAATCCTTTTCTGTATAATAACTGGTTTCATTACCATTAATATACATTTCTCCTTCTTCATAACTAATAAGACCGGAAATGACATTTAATAATGTTGATTTACCACTACCACTTTCACCAGTAATAGCGACAAATTCACCCATATCTAACTTTAAATTTACTTTAACAAAGCCAGATGTAATAATACCTTTATTATAATAATATTTTGATACATTTTTAAGTTCTAACATATTATCACCTCTATAATTATACTACACTTTTAAACTTCTTAAATATTCTTTTTTTTCATCACTGATTCTAAAACTCTCTATAGCTTTTTGAATAGATTTATTATGAACCCATCTATCTAAAACTTTATCTTCAAATATATGAATAGTTTTATCATACTGTTTTATTAACGCAAAACTAAAATACCATGCTATTGCCATATTAATATAATATTCTTCTCTTTTAACATTAGAAACTAAATCATTTATTTCATCTTTAAAATAATCATCTAAATAAAAAGATAACAAAGTTACAATAGCAAATCTAACAGTATATTCATCTTTACTCTTAATCCACTTTTTAATTCTTTTATAAACTAAATCTAAATTCTTTTTAAATACTTTTGGTTTTAAAGTATCACATACTTCCCAATTATCAACATATGGAAGAAATTCATCTAAATATTCTAAGCATTTATTAATATCTTTAGTTTGACTAATTAATTCACCATGAGCAATGTATTCTTCAAAATATTTATGAGGCAATTCTTTCATAAATGATTCATAGTCATGATTTTTCATATAATCTTTAGCAATCTTTTTAATAATAGGAATTCTTATTCCAATAAAAGAATTCTTTGGTACATTAGGTAACAAAGATAAATTGAATTCTTTATATTTTAAATCTTCATTATTTAATAATTCTTTAGTTAATTCATTCATATAATTATTATAACATAAAAGTTAATGAATAAATCATTAACTTGTTTTTTGATTACTTGCAAGAGTAACTGTTACATCAATAGAAGTTTTATCTCTTTCAATAGTTATTTTAATAGTATCTCCTACTTTATATTTGTATAATTCATATTTAAAATGTGTTGTATCTTCTACTTCAGTACCATTTACTTTAGTAATTTTATCTCCTGCTTTAATACCTGCTGTATCTGCTACTCCACCTTTTTCAACTTCTTGAACAAATACTCCTTTTTCATTTTCAGTAGTTGGAGTATTATAATCTCCATAGAAGAATCTATAGAAACTATTTCTATCATTGTTATTTGTATATTTTCCATCACTAACAACAATTCCCAAGTATGGTCTTGATATAGTACCACCAGAGATTAATGTTTCTGCATAATATTTAGCTTCTTCAATTGGAATAGCAAATCCCATTCCTTCAATACTTGAGCTAGCTAGTTTCATATTAGTAACTCCAATAACTTCACCATTAGAATTACATAATGGACCTCCACTGTTACCTGAGTTAATAGCTGTATCAGTTTGAAGAACTTCAATTATCCATGTATTAGCACTACGACTTGATTCTTGTACTTCAATTAATCTATTCTTTCCACTTAAGATTCCTCTTGTAACACTCCAAGAATAAACAGATGAATCAACCGGAGCACCAACTGCGAATGTTGTATCTCCTACTCTCATTTTTTCACTTTCGCCTAAAGTTGAAACTAATAATATTTTATCTTTTGGAACAGATAAAACTGCTATATCTGAATAAAGATCACTTCCAACAATCTTAGCTTCTACTTCATCACTATTAGTAAATACTACTTTTACTGAATCTCCAGCACTAATAACATGATTGTTAGTAATTATATAACCATATTCATCATCTGTTTTAAAAACAAATCCAGTTCCAGTAGCGTATAAATTACCTTTTGAGAAAGTTTCAACTACTACTACTGCATCATATACTTTTTCAACAGCATCAGCAATCCCAGCATCAGTAATAGTGACACTCTTATCATATTTGATTGTTTCTACTACCATATGTGGAAGTACAAATTTATAGAACGCTCCAAATAAAGCAAAACATATTAATGCTGTTATAACTGCTGTTGTTAAAACTTTGCTATCTTTCTTTTGTTTTGGTTCTTTATTTGAAGGTTCTTTCTTAATAAATAACTTTTCTTCAACGACTTCTGCGTCTTTAACTTTTGCCATATTTCACACCTCTTTTATATTATATATCTTTTTTCATTAAATGAACCTTAAAAATTTAATAAATCGTATAATAAATTTCTTAATCCATGATTATAATATTCATCTTTAAATACATTTGGATTATCTGTCCAAGTTTTTAATGTCTCTATTGTTACTACTGGATACTTATATTTAAATTCAGATGAATTATTAACATATTTATCTGTTGATAACCTACCAGTTTCACTACTAAATTTAAATCCACAAGCTAGTTCAGCCATAAAATCTGTTAAAGTACCATCTATTCCTTCACCAACTTCTTCTCTTGAAGGACCATATATTTTATATCCTGTAAAACTAGATACTTTACTTGCAAATTCTAATGTTTTATCATTAAACTCTTGTGGTAGATTTGGTTTACCTGAATAAATAACTCTACCTTGACTATGCATATCTATATAAGCTACTACATTTTTAAAGTGTTTTAACATAAAGAACATAGAGGCTCTTGTTTCAGGTTCACTACCTAATGAAAAACCAGGAAAATGTTTATTAACATTAGTAGTTAACTCTGTACTAACATTTTTATATAATTTTTCACTATTAAAATATAAACCACTATTTTGAGAAGGTAAATTTCTATTAATATCTACTCCATTAGCATTACATTTTATATTAGCAAAATCTATTAGATCTTTATTTTGATAAATATAAACTGACTTATTATTAATAGATTCTATTCCAAAGTTATATACTTCATATATATCAGGATTTATAGAGGGAATTATAGCCAATTTAACGTTATTTAATTGATTTACTACTTCCTCATCATTTTCATTGTATTTGTTTAAAATTTCGCCTAAAAAGCGCATTAAAATAGGTGTATTACCCACTTCAGCAGAATGAGCATTAGCATCAATATAAATAACTCTATTTCCCTTGCCAATTTCAATACCATAAATGTTCCTGTTATCAACACTTTTACCTATTATTTCTAAATTAACAATATCAAGATTATTCATATTGTATAACATATCCTCTATATCACTATAATGAAGCTTCCTATCAAAATCATAATCAATATTTTTATATTTTCCATTACTATTAACAACTATAGATTTTCTATCAATTATACTTTTATAATCTTCCAAACTCATACCTTCAGAAAAATAACTGTTAATAACTTGTTTATCACTTTCAGATTTATTAGTAATATAATCTGAGTAATCCTTATATACTTTTTTACTAAAACCATTCATATAACCACTATCCAATACTAATCCATTATTAAAAATATATATAATATTTATGATTATTATACATATTATTACTGCAATAACTAATACATCATAATTGATTTTATTTTGCATGTTATCACCTATAATAATTTTAACATAATTATAGAAAATAATAAAAAATTATTATATACTATTAATGGTGAATAAATAATGAAAAAAGTATTAATAGTATTATTATCATTGTTAATAATTTGTGGATGTGAAACACAAGAACAAAGAGATATAAGAAAACATCAAGAAGAAATAGATAAAGTTACACAAGAAGTTAGTACAAGTGATGTACCAGAAAATGCAAAAAAATGGTTAGTAGATATTAAAACTGAAAAAGTAGTAACAATTCTATGTATAAAAACTTCTAAAAAATGTGGAAAAATGGAAGAAAATTTAGATCAAATAGATAATAAATTAAAATATTTCATATATCTTGATGAAATTGAAGAAGAAGAAAAGAAAGTTTATAAAACTACATTTGAATTAAATGATTACACAAGTTATGTTCCATATATAATGATAAGTGATAAAAATAAATTATTAACAACTAAAACAGATATAACAATAGAAGAAATAAATGAACTACTAAATGATAAAAAAGAAGAAAATAAAACAAAAGAAAAAACTAGTAAATAATTACTAGTTTTTAATTGCAAAAAAAAATTGGCAACTTGCTATCTTCGCTTACACTATTTTCGCCGTTAAAGTGCTTAACTTCTCTGTTCGGTATGGGAAGAGGTGTATCCACTTTGCTATCGTCACCAATTAAAGGTATTATACCATAATTGTTCTCTGGAAACAAGATAATGTGATTTTTTATCAAATTAATTAAATGATTAAATTGTCGATCTATTAGTATTAGTCAACTCAACATATCACTATGCTTACATTTCTAACCTATCAACCTTGTCGTCTACAAGGGATCTTATATCTTGAAGATAAAGAAAACTCATCTTGGAGAGGGCTTCTCGCTTAGATGCCTTCAGCGATTATCCCTTCCGAACATAGCTACTCTGCACTGCCACTGGCGTGACAACAGATACACCATCGGTTCGTCCTTCTCGGTCCTCTCGTACTAGAGAAAGCTCTCCTCAATTTTCTAACGCCCACTACGGATAGAGACCGAACTGTCTCACGACGTTCTGAACCCAGCTCGCGTGCCGTTTTAATGGGCGAACAGCCCAACCCTTGGAAGCGATTCCACCTCCAGGATACGACGAGCCGACATCGAGGTGCCAAACCCCACCGTCTATATGAACTATTGGGTGGGATCAGCCTGTTATCCCCGGGGTAACTTTTATCCGTTAAGCAACGACCCTTCCATTCGGGATCGCAAGATCACTATGCCCTGCTTTCGCATCTGCTTGACTTGTAGGTCTCGCAGTTAAGCTCCCTTCTGCCATTACACTCTACGAATGATTTCCAACCATTCTGAGGGAACCTTTGGGCGCCTCCGTTACATTTTGGGAGGCGACCGCCCCAGTCAAACTGCCTACCAGGCAATGTCCTCGAGCTTGCTCTCGAGTTAGAGTCCAGATAAACCAAGAGTGGTATTTCAACGTTGACTCCATGGCAACTAGCGTCACCACTTCACAGTCTCCCACCTATCCTACACATGATTGACCTAGACCCAATGCCAAGCTACAGTAAAGCTCCACGGGGTCTTTTTGTCCTGTTGCGGGTAACCCGTATCTTCACGGGTATTTCAATTTCGCCGAGTTTATCGTCAAGACAGCTTCCAAGTTGTTACACCATTCGTGCGGGTCGGAACTTGCCCGACAAGGGACTTCGCTACCTTAGGACCGTTATAGTTACGGCCGCCGTTCACTGGGGCTTTTGTTCGGGGCTTCGGTTGCCCTAACTCCTCCCATTAACCTTCCAGCACTGGGCAGGTATCAGCCTGTATACATCAGCTTACGCTTTGGCACAGACCTGTGTTTTTGTTAAACAGTCACTTGAAACCATTTACTGTGACCACCTCGCGGTGGTACCCCTTATCCCGAAGTTACGGGGCTAATTTGCCGAGTTCCTTAACGAAGATTATCTCGATCACCTTAGTACATTACTACCAACACACCAGAGTCGGTTTGCGGTACGGGTACTTTACTTTCAACGATTACGAGGCTTTTCTTGGCGGTATGATGTCACCTGAATCGGTTTGGATCTCTCCTCACCTTTCGACTAGGCTCTGCTATATCCGGAACGGATTTGCCTATCCCAGCATCGCCTTACCTAACCAACGCACCATGTCCAATGGGCACGCTCAGGTTAACCTTCGCGACCCCCCTTAATCTCAAGTATAGTAGTGCAGGAATAATGACCTGCTGTCCATCGCTTACGCCTCACGGCCTCAGCTTAGGCCCGACTAACCCTAAGCGGATTAACCTTGCTTAGGAAACCTTGGGTTTTCGGTGTGAATGTTTTTCACATTCAATACGCTACTTATGCCGACATTCTCACTACTATAAACTCCACCAAATCTCACGATTCAGCTTCGCTGCTTATACTACGCTCCCCTACCCCTTCGTCACCTTGGTGACAAAAGCCATAACTTCGGTGGTATGCTTAAGCCCCGCTGGATTGTCGGCGCAGAAACACTCAACCAGTGAGCTGTTACGCACTCTTTGAAGGATGGCTGCTTCTGAGCCAACCTCCTGGCTGTCTGTGCACTTCTACTTCCTTTCACACTTAGCATACACTTAGGGACCTTAGTTGTTGGTCTGGGCTGTTTCCCTTTTGACTATGAAGCTTAGCCCCCACAGTCTCACTCCTGTACTTTGGCTAATGGTATTCGTAGTTTGATTGAACTTAACCAGATCTCTCCAGTCTTGCCCATTCAGAGCTCTACCGCCATTAGCGAACATACAAGGCTGTACCTAAATACATTTCGGGGAGAACCAGCTATCCCCGGGTTCGTTTGGCATTTCACCCCTATCCACAGTTCCTCCGATACCTTTGCAACGGTAAACGGTTCGGCCCTCCGCAAAGTGTTACCCTCGCTTCAGCCTGACCATGGATAGCTCACCCGGCTTCGGGTCTATTCCGTGCCACATAAATCGCCCTTATCAGACTCGCTTTCGCTACGGCTCCGTGACTTAATCACTTAACCTGCGACACAGAAATAACTCGTCGGCTCATTCTTCAATAGGCACGCTGTTGTCCCAGACAAAAGCCTGAGACTTCAACTGCTTGTTAACATACGGTTTCAGATCTATTTCACTCCCATCTCTGGGTATTTTTCACCTTTCCCTCACGGTACTTGTCCACTATCGGTCATCAAGAGTATTTAGCCTTTCCTCGTGGTCGAGGTAAATTCCCACAGGGTTCTTCGTGCCCCGTGGTACTCAAGAACAGCTCCGAGAGACTACGCATTTCGCTTACAGGACTATCACCTTCTGCGGTTGCACTTTCCAGAGACATTTAGCTATGCTTCGTTTTGTCTAACTCTCTTATTCATTCTGCACTGAACTGGAACGTCTTATAACACCGTAATAGATATAGGCTGCAGAACCACTAAATCTAGTCGGTTTGGGCTGATCCCCTTTCGTTCGCCACTACTAGGGGAATGGGTTTTATTTTCCTCGGGGTACTGAGATGTTTCACTTCCCCCACTTACCTTTACTCAACCTATGTGTTCGGTTGAGAATACATGGATTTTATCCATGTGAGTTACCTCATTCGGAAATCCCCGGCTAGGCTTGCTAGACAGCTCACCGAGGCTTATCGCAGTCATGCCACGTCCTTCATCGGCTCTTGATGCCAAGGCATCCACCGTACGCCTTTTCCCACTTGACCTGCTTCAGAATTGATACTAATTCTTATATATTCTTTTGTTAATCTCAGCTTACTTGCAAGAAAAAAGACTTGGCAAATTCTCCAAGTCTTTCTTGGGTGCCATTATTTATTAGGTCTTATTTCTTGTTTTCTGCTTTTTTCATATTTTTAACTGCCCGTTTTTCACAGGCAAGGAAAATAATATCACAGTGATTTCTCCCATGTCAACTTCGGTTTCAGGCACGATTTTGAATTTCTCAAAAGATTTTTCAAAATTTTTTTCACCTTATCCGATTGTTAATACGGAGATCAATCATCGCTGGATTTTCTCTCCAGATATCGCCGTTTCTGATCCAGACGGACCTTTTCATCGACGACCTGATATCTTTCCAAGAAGTTTATTTTATACTTTTCGAAATTATTGTCAAATATTGCCTGTCTCGCGCCTGTCACAATATTCTTCAGGAACTTCAGGTTATGGATCGATGCCAGACGGAAAGCGGTCAGTTCTTTGTTTCTGAACAGATGATTGACATAGGCCTTTGAGAATGTCCTGCATGTATAGCAGTCACATTCCGGATCGATCGGCTCATCCTTACCTTTATATATAGGTCTGTCTATGTTGATCCTTCCGTCATGTGTCCACAGCGCTGCATTTCTTGCGATCCTGGTGGCAAGCACACAGTCCATCATGTCTACTCCCTGTTCTATCGCATAGAACAGGTCCTCGGGAGAGCCGACTCCCATCATATACCGTGCCTTGTCTTCCGGCATATATCTGATACATGCATCCAGGTTTTCCCAGGTTGTTTTCTTTCCCTCGCCGACACTGAGTCCTCCGATGGCATAACCGGGGAAATCCATTTCAGCCAGAGTCTCAGCCGAGATCCTGCGGAGCTCCGGTACGAATCCGCCCTGAACTATCGCAAACAGCTGCTGATCCTCACGGGTATGTATCCTCTTGCACTCGGCAGCCCATCTGTGCGTCCTCTCCATGGCTTCTTTGGTCTGTTCATATGTTGCTCCCGGTGCAACAGGCTGATCAAGCACCATTGCAATATCCGAACCAAGGTATTCCTGACTCTTTATGGCGATTTCAGGCGTAAA
>JAEEGJ010021961.1_pt1 | contig 13618 bp, 10 predicted proteins | sample 8958761 | NCBI WGS metagenome assembly JAEEGJ01 (sample SAMN16246546, study PRJNA631951) | gut metagenome | biome: gut microbiome; feature: rumen; material: RS-attached | host: Bos | place: Iran: Karaj | collected 2018-10 | reverse complement strand
GGCGGAGGCTATACCTGTGGAGGGCTTAAGTACGCCCGCATTCTTGCTGCCAAGCTTGCACTGGCAACAGGATTTTCAGTTGTGTCGTTTCAGTACAGGCTTGCACCAGAGTATAAGTATCCTTCACAGATTGAGGATGGGCTCAGGGTTTGGGATTACCTTTTAAACAAAGGCTTTGGTGCTTCAAATATTCTTGTTGCAGGAGATTCTGCAGGAGGCAACCTTGTGCTGTGTCTAACCCAGAGGCTTATTGCAGCAGACAGAAAGCCACCCAGGGCAATCATTTTATTTAGCCCATGGACAGACATGGCTGCAGAGGCACCTTCGTACAAGGAATACAAGGAAAAGGACCCTATTTTAACCTACAGCTATGTGCTGGGGGTGAGAGAGGCATACATTGGTAGCAATGTGGATGTGACAGACCCATGCTACAGCCCGTTAAATGGGGAGTTTACGAATTTTCCTCCTACCTATATAATGGTTGGGAAAAACGAAATCTTGCTAGATGATAGTACTCGCCTTCAAAAGAAAATCAACAAGGCTGGAGGCAAGGCTACTATAGATATAGAAAAGTCTGGCTGGCACGTATATCAGCAGATGCCTATTCCCCTTGCTGGTAGGGCGATGAAGCGTCTTTCAGACTACATTTCAAACGAGATTTACAAATAAAATTAGGATTATAGAGAATGAGCAGAGAAAATTGGTACAAAGTAGATAATGTTGCAAAGGTCTTTCTTGCTACAGCAGCAAAGCGAGACACCAGAACTCTCAGAGTTAGTTGCACCCTTTGGGAGGATGTAGATCAAAATCTTTTACAGGAAGCAGTGCTTTCTGCAATCCAGATTAGACCACAGTTTCAGGTGAGAATTCGACGTGGTATTTTCTGGCACTACATGGAGGATACAGATTTACAGCCGGTGGTTGAGGAGGAACACGGAAGAGTTTGTCCACCACTTTATTCACCAGGTCATGCAATGCTTCACTACAAGGTTACTTACTATGGTAAGAGAATCAATTTAGATTTGTTCCATGCCATTTCAGATGGAACCGGGGCCATGGAGTTTTTAAATATCATAGTTTTAGAGTATCTTAAGCTTAAGCATCCTGACCAGTTTGAGCATACAACTATTCACTCAGGTGCATCAGAGGACGAGCTTAATCAGGACAGCTACAAGCAGTTTTTTGGCAGCATGTATTTAAAGGGCTCTTCCTTAAAGAAGGCTTATCATCCAAGCGGGTTAAAGCTGCCATACGACCAGCTGCAGTTTTTTGAATTGCATATTCCATCGGGGGATATTTTGCCAAAGGCTAAGGAACTTGGAGTTGGACTCACCAGCTATATAGGCGCCAAGCTTATGATGGCAATCAAGACCGACATGCCACCTAGAAAGATGAAGACACCTATCAATGTTTCTATGCCAGTTAACCTTAGAAATTATTATCCAAGTAGCACATCAAGAAACTTTTTTAACAATGTAAATGTTTCTCATGTGTTTTTTGAGGATATTTCATTTGCTGATTTGGCAAAGGAATTCGATGACAAGTTAAAGGCTAATCTTTCAGAGGAAAACATCAAAAAGCAGATGGATAACTTTGAGACTATGGAATATTTTGTTCCAGTTAGAGCGGTACCTCTTTTCATAAAGCAGATGGTTGTTAGATATGGCTCTAGGGTCACAGACGAAAAGGTATCAGTGGTGCTTTCAAATCTCGGTGTTCAAAGACCACCAGAGGAGTTGGTTCCAATGATTCAAAATTATGGGGGGTTCTGCAGCTCGTCAAATTTATTCGTGGTTATGTCAAGCTACAATGGAGACTTGACCCTTGGTGTCACATCTCCTTATTCAAGTACCGGTGTAATCAAAAGCTTTGTTAGGGGACTTAGCGAAGACGGCATGAAAGTTAGAGCTTATGCAACGGAGGTGATTCGATAATGAAGAACTGTCCATATTGTAAAATAGAGGTTGGAGGAGACTTAAAGAAGTGTCCATTCTGTCAGAGTAAGCTAGTAGGCGAGGCAGAGGAGAGATACTTTCCAACTCAGACCATACTTAAGATTCAGTCTTTTTTCTACAAGCTACAACTATTTTTGGTTTGGGTGGCTATAATTGCCCTTGTAGGCCTAGATTTCTTTTTCGGAGTTAAGCTATATCCAAGCTGCAACTTCCACTGGAGTCTACTTTTTGTAATGTGGTTGTTGGCTTTTGAAATGAGCATCATTCGACTATTCAAAAAGGGAATGAATGCCGCCAGAGTTTTATCTATTTCGGCGGTGTCAATTATGATAATGCTTGGCATCACAGCTTACTATATTGGTTTCTTTAAGATATTTGTTTATTGGGTGCTGCCAAATGCGGTTATGGCAACCATGATAGCCAATTTTATATTTGCTATGATTGATAAAAGCGGAAATGCAATGGGATACCTGTTGACAAATTTGTTGATGGGCGTGTTGCCATACATAGCTTTTTATCTCATGCAAAAGAACAGTCCATTGGAGTGGATTATATGTCTATTAGTTAGTATTGCATTGCTGATTGGAGCCATCATCTTTAGAGGTAGAGAGGTAGTAAACGAAATTCAACGGCGATTGAGTGTATAAAGTAGTAGTGTCTATAGCTGTATTGGCGGGGGGAAAAACATGATTGCTAGAGACGAATCTATGGAGAAGGCTAAATATTTGTTAGAAAACTTCGACAGGGCTCTTTCAGAAGAGTGGATTGAGGTTTACTATCAACCAATAATCCGAGCCGCAAACGGTAGAGTTTGCGACGAGGCTGCTTTGGTGCGCTGGGATGATCCGATTATTGGAATCTTAAATCCCGGGGATTTTATTGCCATTTTAGAGGCAGTAAACGTTGTTCATAGGCTAGATTTATACGTGCTAGAGCATGTGTTGGAAAAGATGAAAAAACAGGAGGCCCAAGGGTTATACGTGGTGCCAACTTCTGTCAATCTTTCTCAGATTGATTTTTATTCATGCAACATAGTCGAAGAAGTTACGAGACGAGTGGATGAAGCGGGGATTTCTAGAGATAAAATCGCTTTGCAAATTACAGAGACTGCAACAGCTCGTAATAATGAAAACGTATTGTCGGACTTAATAAAGTTTAAAGGGCTTGGTTTTCAGGTCTGGATGGATGATTATGGCTGCGGAGATTCTTCTCCATTGCTGTTTCAAAAAATACGTTTTGATCTTCTCAAAATTAATATTTCCATGGTTAATCAAGTTAAATACAACAACACATCCAAGGTAATTATCACTGAGATAATTAGAACAGCTATGGCTCTTGGAATGGAAACGGCAGCCGAGGGCGTTGAAAGCCTTGGGCAGGTGGAGTTTTTAAAAGAGATAGGCTGCACCAAGCTTCAGGGATACTATTACTGTAAGCCAATCCCTATGGAGGTTGTTTTTGACAGGTATCGCAATGGCACTCAAATAGGATTTGAGAATCCTGAGGAGGCTAATTACTACACAGCAGTGGGCTCAGTCAGTCTTTATGACTTGTCATTTATGATGAATGATTATGACGAAGACAATGTATTGGAAAATTACTTTGAAACCTGGCCTATGGCAATTGTGGAGGTTTCTGAGGAGGGCCTTGCATTTTTAAGGGGTAACAAAAACTTTAAAAAATTTGTCGAGGTTAATTTCCCTATGGCAAGAAAGCTTGAGGAGATTAGTCCGGAGAATATAAATAAATCCATAGATGCGTATGTTATAAATGCAATTAAACAGTGCGGGACTACAGGTAAGAAGGCTATTATTGATGACAGAATCAAAAATGGAAAAACTCTGCAGCTTTTGTTACAAAGGATTGCTGTAAATGAGATTAAAAATGTTTCAGCGGTGGCTATTGCCATTTTGTCTATCACCGAAAATTCCCAGTCAACAGCAGACAATTTGACTTACAACTATATCGCAAGAGCTTTGTGCGAGGATTATATAAATCTGTATTTTGTAGATTTGGATACAGGCAAATTTGTGGAGTATGCACCTGATGGAAAGAATCGCGATGTGTCAGTAGAGCGCCACGGCGGACATTTCTTCGAGCGGGTAAAGAGGTATGTTGAAGCAAATGTTCATAAGGAAGATCAGGATTTGTTCTATGGTGTGATTTCCAGGGAGGCTTTGGAAAGTAACCTTAAGGCTCATGGAACATTTTCATTAACCTATAGACAGTACATTGATATGGTACCAACCTATGTCAATATGAAAGCAGTTAAAATCAGTTCTGAGGGAAATAGAGTAATTATCGGTATCAGCAATGTGGATGCTCAGGTTCGCAGGCAGGAGGCTCTGGAGCGAATCAAGGAGGAGCGTATTACCTTCTCCAGAATCTCTGCATTGTCCGGAGATTTCATCAGTATTTATACGGTGGATCCAAAAACTGACAAATACGAGATATACAAGACTACTGAAAAATTCCAGTCGTTAAATCTGGAGGGAAAAGGTGAGGATTTCTTTGCAGAGACATTGAGAGATTGCGAAACCTTTATCTATCACGAGGACCTGGAGAATTTCCGCAAATCCTTTAGCAGGGAACAGGTAATGGCCAAGATAAATGAAACAGGCCTTTATGTAAATAACTTCAGGCTCAGCTTTGGCGAGGAAGTTTCATATGTGACTTTAAAGATTGCCATGGTGGAGGAAATGGATGGCCCTCAATTGATAGTGGGTATTATTGACGTGGATGAGCAGGTGAGAAAGGAGCTTGAGTACTCTGTCACTTTGGCATTGGCGGAGGACAAAGCCTACAAGGACGAGCTGACCTCAGTTAGAAATAAGCACGCCTATGTGGATTTAGAGGATTCCTTAAACCAAAAAATCAAGGAAGGTGGCGATGTGGAGTTTGCCATAGTAGTCTTTGATTTAAATGGATTAAAGCTTGTGAACGATACCTACGGACACAAGGCTGGCGATGATTTTATAAAAAAGGGATGTGGCATAATCTGTGATGTCTTTTCTCACAGTCCTGTATACCGAGTGGGCGGCGATGAATTTGTGGCAGTGGCACAAGGCAGCGACTATACAAATATGGATTCGCTTTTAAATGACATTGCAAAAATAAATAAGGCTAACCATAAAAAAGGTGAAGTAACCATAGCCTATGGGCAGGCAAAGTTTTCTGAAGGAGACGGATTTGTGTCAGATGTTTTTGAAAGAGCAGATGCAAATATGTACGCCTGCAAGCAGGAAATGAAGAAGGCCGGTTACGGAAGGATTAAGGATTGACAAAGATTTAACAATGGACTATCATAGAGTACATGAGAAAAATGGGCGAACCCCAAGAGGAGGATTACTATGAGCGAATTCAATAATTTAAAGCTTGAAGTTGCTGACGAGATTGCAGTACTTACAATTTCACGTCCAGCAGCTCTTAACGCACTTAACAGCGAGACACTTGACGAGTTAAACGTTGCATTAACAGAGATCGAAGCAAGAGACGATGTAAAGGTTCTTATCCTTACAGGCGGTCCTGACAAGAAGGACAACGCATTCAAGTCATTTGTTGCTGGTGCAGATATTTCTGAGATGGTTAACTTTACAGCTGCAGAGGCACGTGCTTTTGGTATGAGAGCTTCTGTTCCTTTCTTCAAGCTCATGAACATGAGACAGGTTACTATTTGTGCAGTTAACGGATTCGCTCTTGGTGGCGGATGCGAAATCTCAATGGCTTGCGATATCCGTATCGCTTCAGAGAACGCTACATTTGGTCAGCCAGAGTGTGGCCTTGGTATCATCCCTGGTTTCGGTGGTACACAGAGACTTGCTCGTCTTGTTGGTATGGGACGTGCTAAGGAGCTTATCTTTACATGCGACTCTATCGATGCAAACGAGGCATACAGAATCGGTCTTGTAAACAAGGTTGTACCAGCTGAGGAGCTTATGAGCACAGCAAAGGCTATGGCTGCTAAGATTGCTTCTAAGGGAAGCTACGCTGTATCTATCGCAAAGGCTGCAATCAACAATGGTTACGACATGGACATCAAGAATGCAGTTGAGATGGAGGCAAACCTCTTTGGTATCACATGCTCCACTCACGATAAGGCAGAGGGTATGGGAGCATTCCTTGAGAGACGTGCTGCAAACCTTACAGATTTCTAATTTGATTTTGACATTATTTTCGCCCAGGCATTTGCCTGGGCGTTTTTTCGTCTATAAAATTCTTATGTAAGCTTCTTCCATTTTGAAAAATAATAATAAAATTTTTTTGAACTATAAATGTAACAGTAAAGTGCGCCTTTTTTTAGGAGACACAAATAAGCAACTATAGGAGGTATTTATTATGAAGAAACAAATTATTGCGGCAACATTAATGGCATCTATGGTGCTTGCTGTAGGTTACAGTAACGGAACAAACGTTAAGGTGACTACGCATGAAGGAAAAGTGGTGGAAGCGAAAGCTTCGCCAGGAGTGAAATATATGTCAAATCACATAGTCGATACAGGCGACGCGCTAGATGAGCTCTGTCAAAGTTTTTACAACGTAGATATACTTAGGAATTCTCTTGGTGAAGTAGTTTTTAACTGCACCAATCCAAAGGGCCAGGTGCAAGTGCAGGTTAAGGGATATGATAGAGGAGATGGAAATTTTGAAATGACTTCATATTCAGTGTATGGTACGGATATGCAAGCGTGTAACAGTATCAGAATTGGAGATAGTATCAGTAGAGTAAAAAGTGAGATGAAATACCCGCTTATAACAGAAAGTAAAGACTATCTAGAATATGATAATGATGAATATACTATTGCATTCATTTTTTCAAATGGCGTGTTGTTGCAAGTAGCTTATTTTTATAAATAAGATGTATGCATAATAAAAAAGTGGTTGCCGGATGGCAATCACTTTTTTTCAGTGTTATGAAAAACTGTTACGTCTTGTGGTAGTTGCAGAAGAAGGAGCATCAGGATGCTGCCTATCTGGATTTGGAGATATAGGACGGCTGTTTATATTGGTGCCCTGTGCAACCTGCTGATTGTTGGTTGCTGCAGGTGGTGCAGTATACCTTGGGGGTTGATTGTCTGCTTGCGCCGGCAATGGATTGTTGGTTTGTAAAGGTGTTGTCTCTATATCATCAAATTCTGGTGGGTTGTATTGGTGTTCTAAAACCACATATAATTCAGCATATAGTCGATTAACACCCGGATTAAATTCAATGAAACCCTTTTCATAATTATATAATGGTTCAAAATGCTCATTTTTACATGTTTCCGCTATTTGACGGACATACTTTTCTAGGTAGTTTATTTGATGGGTTCTTTCCTTAATATTTTTTTCTATTTCAGTTAATACAGGGGATGTATGTTTTTCAAGAGAGGTTCTAGTAATACCGCTAGGCACCAAACCCGATGAATCTAGGTAATAATAAAAGTTATTAATAAGATTCCTTTTATTGCTGTCAAAAGCATTCATATCTTTAAATAGTTCAACCTTAGACACCATATATTCGTATCTTGGAACATAGTGCTCTGATATTGGCAAATTCGCCTCATCGAGGGGTTTTATTTTACTGAATTTATGGTCTACTTCTGCTTGTCTTTTTCTTAAGTCAGGGAAGGGGGCTTCGACTTTTAGAATTAATTTGCCGGGATGTAATATTAGATTCCTATAGTATTCTCGTTCCTCCAAATATCTTTGAAGACTTTTATTGTTTTGACCCATGCTGTATCCTCCTTTCGTCAAATAAAACAAATTATGAAGTTCTATATTTATAGTTCAAAAAAATATCTACTTTTTTTCCAATTTATAAATAAAAATTTACCGAAAATGGAAAAAAAAAGGAAAATTTTTTTGAATTATAAATGTAACAGTAAAGTGCGCCTTTTTTTAGGAGACGCAAATAAGCAACTATAGGAGGTATTTATTATGAAGAAACAAATTATTGCGGCAACATTAATGGCATCTATGGTGCTTGCGGTAGGCTACAGTAACGGAACAAACGTTAAGGTGACTACGCATGAAGGAAAAGTAGTGGAAGCGAAAGCGGAGTCAGAATATTTAGAAGATGAAGGCGAATTGTCTCTTATATTATATCCCATTGTCACCGTAGAGAACTTGGAAGATGTGCTTTATAGAAGATTTACTTATATAGATGTATTTGATAATTCTCTTAGGGAAACAGTTTATAGCTGCGAAAATGAATATGGTCAGCTGCAATTGCAGGTTCATGGATTTGATAAGGATAAGGAAAAGGCTAGACTAAAAGATGGAAATCGCGACTATATAATTAATTCGGTTTCAGTGTATGGTAAGGATATCGATGTGGAGGACGGTATCAGAGTTGGCGCGAGCTTTAGTGATGTAAAAAGAATTATGAAAGACACGCCCAAAACAGAAAGTAATGACTATTTAGAATATGCGTATAAGGCATATAATATGGCATTCTCTTTTAAGAATGGCGTGTTGGAGAGTGTAACTTTTACTATTCATTAGTCGTATGCATGAGAAAAAAGTGGTTGCCGGATGGCAATCACTTTTTTCGCCTATAATTGGCGTTAATATTGTCTTTTGAGGATACGTGAGTATGAGTTTTGCTAAAAAAAGGAAGTCATACTCGTTGATTATTATTGGTGTGAACTCTGGCTGTTGCTTCTAGTAGGTGAAGGATTATTTTGCTCTATTGCAGGGTTAGTATTTATAGCACGTCTGGAAGTGTTCTGTGGGGGTACTGCCTGCTGATTGGGGTATATATCAGTGTACGTTGGTGGCAGAGCATCGGCATATGTTGGTAAAACTGATGAATCTTGTGGAATGTTCGTATTTGATATACCCATAGAATGGTATAAACGTGTCTCAGCAAGTATTCCTGTTAATTGGTTAAGTCGTACTTTAAGTGAGTCAACATCCGATTGTTTATTGGAAATATAATTTGTAATAGATGCTGCTTTTTCATTTAGAAAAGATATTGTTTGGGTTGGAATAATACTGTAATCTCCACGTGGATTTTGAATTAAATAGTCTACCCTTTTCTTAATTGAATTTATAAAGGCTAAGTCTTCATTAGCTATTGAGATTTCCTTTTTTAAAAATTTACGCATGCATTGCTTATAGCTTTCTTCCGCAAGGAGAGAATCAATTTCTGAAGAATTGGAGTTAGACGAAATATTCTGATAAGAAATTCGTTGTCTATCCAGATCATTTTGCAAGGTTCTTATTTCCTGTAGATTATGGGTATGAGCTTGAATCCTGTTGAATTCGTTTGCTAGTGCGTTTGGGTCGCTAATTAGATTATCCAGATATTGATTTTGGTTTGAAAATATTTTTTGTGTTGTTTTTTTGACGTTGTCTAGTATTCTCATGCTTGTGTCCTCCTTTCGTCAAATAAACAAATTTTGAAGTTCCGTATATTATATCAAAAAACTTCATTATTTCAAAACTGAGGATAAATACACAGATAATTCGCACGAATGAAAAAGAAAATGAAGAAAGAAAATGGGAAAAAACTCAACCTGTTGAAGAACCTGATAGGTAACCGGAAGTGAGAAATTCATCATGGACAAATCGGGTTCTTACAGAAATTAACCAGAATAGTAGAGATTATCCATTGGATTATAGTGAGAAAGGTATGAATAAAGTATCTGGACGTGAAAAGTTTAATCCAGAGAAAAGTAATTAAAGAAGAGAACCAAATAGGAGGATGGAGCTGGATTGAAAACGTGAATAGCTTTAAAAGGTAAATAATTCCACTAATTCCCTTCCACTTGTAAAATTCCCTTGAAACGAGTATGATTATTAAGATTAGGAACACTATAGCTGTCAGGAGAGAGTATGAACGAGGATTATATTTACGAAGAGAAAATTTATGAGGGTAAACAGAGCATGGGTTTGGCTGTAGCATCCTTTGTTTTAGGCGTTTTTTCACTTCTGATTTTTTCTTTAGGAATTAATCTTGAGATAGGAGTTGTTTCCATTATTTTAGGAGCAATTTTTATCGCAAAGAATAAGGGCTGTAGAGGTAAGGGCTTGGCATGGCTAGGGATAGGATTTTCTATTCTTAGTATTGGGCTTTTTATTTGGACTGTACTTATGTTATCTGCTAATAAGAATGCCACCCGTGTCATAGAGGACTTTACCAATGATAATCAACTAATCTTTGAGAATCAGCAGGAAGAATTGTTCCCTGGTTTTGAGGATAACTCCAATTACGAGTTATAATTTTGGATAGAAGCTGCAATGGGAGACCAAGGCACTTTTATATACATATTAAAATAAGAGAAGGGTTGTGTGACGAGAAAGCACGACCTCATAGAAAGGAATTACTTTTATATGTACAACAAGGTAGATGCAAGCTTAAATTTTGTTGAGCGCGAGAAGCAGGTGCTCAAGTTCTGGCAGGAAAATGATATCTTCCAGAAGTCAATGGATTCAAGAAAAGAGGGAGAGACATACACATTCTACGATGGTCCTCCTACTGCAAACGGCAAGCCTCATATCGGTCACGTTGAGACTCGTGCCATCAAGGACATGATTCCTAGATACCAGACAATGAAGGGCAAATTTGTGCCACGTAAAGCTGGTTGGGATACACATGGTCTTCCAGTAGAGCTTGAGGTAGAGAAGTTACTTGGCCTCAATGGTAAAGAGCAAATCGAAAATTATGGTATGGAGCCTTTCATTAAGAAATGTAAGGAATCTGTATGGAAATATAAGGGAATGTGGGAGGATTTCTCAGGAACAGTTGGTTTCTGGGCAGACATGGACAACCCTTACATTACCTACGATGATAATTTCATCGAGTCTGAGTGGTGGGCACTTAAGACAATCTGGGACAAGAAGCTTCTTTACAAGGGATTCAAGATTGTACCTTATTGCCCTCGTTGTGGTACTCCACTTTCAGCTCAGGAGGTTGCTCAGGGTTACAAGACAGTTAAAGAGCGTTCAGCTATCGCTCGTTTCAAAATCACAGGTGAGGATGCATACTTCCTTGCTTGGACAACTACACCATGGACACTTCCATCTAACCTTGCACTTTGCGTAAATCCAAACGAGACTTACGTGCGTGTAAAGGCAGCTGATGGATATACATACATCCTTGCAGAGGCACTTGCTGACAAGGTTCTTGGCAAGCTTGCTGAAGAAGAGGGAGCAAAGGCTTACGAGGTACTTGAGACATACAAGGGTACAGACCTTGAGTACAAGGAGTACGAGCCACTTTTCGAGTGCGCTGGCGTTGCAGCAGCAAAGCAGCACAAGAAGGCTCACTTTGTAGTATGCGATGATTACGTAACTATGTCAGACGGTACTGGTATCGTACATATCGCTCCTGCATTTGGTGAGGACGATGCCAAGGTTGGCCGCAAGTACGACCTTCCATTCGTTCAGTTCGTAGACGGCAAGGGTGAGCTCACAGAGGAGACACCATACGCTGGTCAGTTTGTTAAGGATGCAGATCCAAACGTTCTCAAGGACTTGGATGCAAGAGGACAGCTCTTTGAGGCACCTAAGTTTGAGCATGAGTATCCACACTGCTGGAGATGCGATACTCCACTTATCTACTATGCTAGAGAATCATGGTTCATCAAGATGACTGAGGTTAAGGATGACCTGATTGCAAATAATAACACTGTAAACTGGATTCCAGATTCAATCGGTAAGGGACGTTTCGGCGACTGGCTTGAGAACGTTCAGGACTGGGGTATCTCTCGTAACCGTTACTGGGGTACACCGCTTAATATCTGGGAATGTCCAGACTGTGGCAAGCAGATTTCAATCGGAAGCCGCAAGGAATTGGCAGAGCTTTCAGGACGTGCTGATGCAGAGTCTATCGAGCTGCACCGTCCATACATCGACGAAGTTACATGTAAGTGTCCTGAGTGTGGTGGCACAATGAAGCGTGTACCAGAAGTTATTGACTGCTGGTTCGATTCAGGTGCGATGCCATTTGCTCAGCATCACTATCCATTTGAAAATAAGGAAGTATTTGAGCAGCAGTTCCCTGCAAAGTTTATTTCAGAGGCTGTTGACCAGACCCGTGGTTGGTTCTACTCGCTTATGGCAGAGTCAACACTCCTTTTCAACAAGGCTCCTTACGAGAATGTAATCGTACTTGGTCACGTTCAGGATGAGAATGGACAAAAGATGTCTAAGTCAAAGGGTAACGCAGTTGACCCATTTGACGCACTTGAGAAGATGGGTGCAGATGCTATCAGATGGTACTTCTACACATCATCAGCTCCATGGATTCCAAAGAGATTTGGCGAGAATGCAGTTATGGAAGGCCAGAGAAAGTTCCTTGGAACACTTTGGAATACATACGCTTTCTATATTTTATATGCAAACATTGATGAGTTTGATCCAACAAAGTACGAGCTTGATTTTGATAAGCTTGCAGTTATGGACAAGTGGATTCTTTCTCGTCTCAATTCAAGCATAAAGGCTGTTGACGACAATCTTGGTGCTTACAAGATTCCTGAGGCAGCAAGAGCTCTTGATGAGTTCGTAGACGATTTGTCTAACTGGTATGTACGTCGTTGCCGTGATAGATTCTGGGCAAAGGGCATGGAGCAGGATAAGATAAATGCTTACATGACTCTTTATACATGCTTAAAGGATATTTCACTTGCAGCAGCACCAATGATTCCATTTATGACAGAGGAAATCTATCAGAACATGGTACGCTCAGTTGATAAGAATGCTCCTGAGTCAATCCACCTTTGTGACTTCCCTGTATACAATGAGAAGTTCATTGATACAAAGCTTGAGGAAGATATGGATGAGCTTCTCAAGATTGTAGTTCACGGTCGTGCATGTAGAAATACAGCAGCTATCAAGAACCGTCAGCCAATCGGCCAGATGTACATCAAGGCTGAGCATGAGCTTGATGAAATGTATGTAAGCATTATCGAGGATGAGCTTAACGTCAAGAAGGCCACATTTACAGACGATGTTTCTTCATTTACTTCATACAGCTTTAAGCCACAGCTTCGTACAGTAGGTCCTAAGTATGGCAAGTTCCTTGGTGGTATTCAGAAGGCTCTTGCTGGTCTTGACGGAAATGCGGCTTACGCAGAGCTCAAGGCAAATGGGGTATTAAAATTGCCTGAGGTTGATGCATCTATCGAGCTTGCAGAGGAAGATTTACTTATCTCTATGGCTCAGACAGAGGGCTTTGTAGCAGATGGTGACAACTACGTAACAGTAGTTCTCGATACAAATCTTACAGAGGAGCTTCTTGAAGAAGGCTTTGTAAGAGAGCTTGTTTCAAAGATTCAGACAATGCGTAAAGAGGCAGATTTCGAAGTTATGGATCGAATCACAGTTTCTTACGAAGGTTCTGATAAAATAAATAGTATCTTTGAGGCTAACAAGGATGAAATCGCAAATGAAGTACTTGCAGATGAAATCAGTGTTGGCGGTTCTGGTTCATACACTAAGGATTGGAACATCAACGGAGAGAAAGTAAAGCTATCTGTAACAAAGAAATAAAATGGTGGAATGAACAAGACTACCAGCAAAATGTGAAAATAGTTAGTTGTAACAGACAGGGAAAGACTGAATGTGCAACGGACGAGTGAAAATTTAAGATTGGGGGTTGAGTGAATGAAGAGACAAATGCCTAGCACGAAGGAGCTTGAGCGAGACATTGTAGATCGCGTCAAGTCTATGTTTCGAAA
>JAEEGJ010021960.1_pt1 | contig 13619 bp, 19 predicted proteins | sample 8958761 | NCBI WGS metagenome assembly JAEEGJ01 (sample SAMN16246546, study PRJNA631951) | gut metagenome | biome: gut microbiome; feature: rumen; material: RS-attached | host: Bos | place: Iran: Karaj | collected 2018-10 | reverse complement strand
GACTGAAGGCGGCCATTGCAGGCGATTTTGCAATAGCAATATATAACCCTTCAAGTAAGAAACGAGCGGATTATTTGAAAAGAGCCTGTGAAATAATGTTTGAAGCAGGAGCAAAAGAAAGCAGGATATGCGGCTATGTAATGAATATTGGTCGCGAAAACACTGAATTCCACGTTTGTACGCTTGGAGAATTGAAAGACATTACAGTTAACATGTTTACAACGGTATTTATCGGAAACAGCACGTCTTATATTAAAAACGGCAGAATGATTACAAAGCGAGGCTATAAATGAGCAAAATATTGATATTTGCCGGCACGACCGAGGGACGGCTTCTTGCAGAAATATTGGACTCAAATAAAATAAAATGTGACATTTGTGTGGCAACCGAATATGGTTCTCAGATGATAAAGCCTACAAATTATATTGTCGTTCATGAGGGGCGATTGGATGCAGAGGCTATGAAAAATCTGTATATTAAGGCAAACTGCGATATTGTTATAGACGCTACTCATCCATATGCAAGTGTTGTTACCGCAACCATAAAAGAAAGCATTCAGAATACGGGTATCAAATATATCAGGCTGAACCGCCCTCAAACAGAAAGCCTTGAAGGGTGTGACAGGTTGTACAAGAGTGCGGAGGAATGTGTCGGCGGATTGCTGAATACTTCCGGCAGGATTTTGCTTACCACCGGCAGCAAAGAACTGGGCATTTTTGCAAACAGTAAGTTAAAAGAACGATTGGTGGTAAGAGTTCTTCCGGGAATGGAAAGTTTAAAACTCTGTTACGATGCCGGCCTTGAGGGAAAACAGATTATTGCAATGCAGGGTCCGTTTTCGGAAGCGATGAATCAGTCCATATATGAACAGTACAACATAGAGCATCTTGTGACCAAGGAAAGCGGTATAAACGGAGGCTTTTTCGAAAAAGTTTCAGCTGCAGCAAGACTCGGAGTAAAAGTACACGTGATAGAGAGGCCTGATAGAACAGCACAGGAAGCAGAAGGCATTACTCTTTCGGAAGTGATAAAAGAATTGAACGATGTATGTGGGTATCACATAAAGGGTACCTTATCGGAGATCGCGCTCATCGGAATCGGATGCGGAAACATAAACTTATTGACGGTTGAAGCAAAAGAATTCATAGCAAATGCCAAATATGTTTTCGGTGCACCAAGAATGCTGGAAATAGTAAAAACCAATGCGGTTAAATATCCGTTTTATTTGAAGGAAGACATTATTCCGAAACTTGATGAGATATACGATATAGATGAGGCTGTCGGGATAGCCATTCTTTTCTCGGGAGATACGGGTTTTTACAGCGGAGCTGCAAAACTATATGATTCTTTGAAAAAGGATTTAAGATTTCGAACGATTATTATGCCCGGAATATCATCAATATCGCTTCTTTCGGCAAAAATCGGAATTGACTGGGGAACAGCTGAAATCTTGAGCTTTCATGGTAAAAAAACCAATCAATGGGTTGGCTGTTTAAAGGAAACTGTGAGATACAATGCATCCACGTTTATTATTACTTCGGGTGTTTCGGATATCAGAACAATCGGACAGGAACTCGTCGGTCTTTTAGACATTAAGGTGTATGTGGGCTATAACCTTTCTTATAATGATGAGACGGTACAAATGCTTACGCCCGAGGAGTGCACTCGGGTTGAAAAGGAAGGGTTGTATGTCTGTGCCATAGTAAATGGCAAGCATGAAAGAAAGCCGCTTATACCATGTATAAAAGACGAGGAATTCATCAGAAACAAAGTGCCTATGACCAAGGAGACAGTCAGACATATTTCGGTATGTAAACTTAATCTCAGACAGGGAGACACAGTTTATGATATAGGCAGCGGGACCGGTTCGGTAGCAATTCAGATTGCAAAAGTTTCGGATTCTTTAAAGGTTTATGCACTTGAGTGCAAGGACGAAGCAGTAGATCTGATAAATTCCAATGTTGAAAAATTTAGTGTGAAAAATATTGAGGTTATTAAAACTATGGCCCCCGAAGGGCTTGAGAAACTCCCTAAAGCGGACCGGGCCTTTATAGGCGGTACCAAAGGAAAGTTAAAGCCCATACTTGATGTGCTTTACAGGATAAATCCTGCCATGAGAGTAGTTATAAATGCAGTCAGCCTTGAAAGCATTACCGAAGTGTATAACGCCATCAATAATTACAATGTTACGAACATGGACATTACACAGTTAAATGTCTCGATGGCAAAAAAAGTCGGAGACTATAATCTTATGCAGGCAAACAATCCTGTATTCATCTTTTCTTTTGATTTTTGTTAAAGAATTGAGGAAAGGGAATTTATGAAACATGCTTTTATGATAGCCGCCACCGGAAGCGGAGCGGGAAAGACAACCATAACATGCGCCATTCTTTCTGCATTAAAGCAAAAATATAAAGATGTGAGGGCTTTTAAATGTGGCCCTGATTATATTGACCCTTTGTTTCACAAAAGTGTTTTGGGAATTCCCTCTAAAAATCTTGATTTGTTTTTTACGGATGAAGAGAAGACTCGTAAGCTTTTTTACAGGGACAATGACAGTGATGTGTCTGTGGTAGAAGGTGTGATGGGACTTTATGACGGAATTGATTCGAAAAGTTATGAGGGTTCGTCATATCATTTGGCAAGTGCACTTAATATCCCGGTTGTTCTTGTTGTAGACGCACATGGAATGGGACGTTCCCTGCTGGCTGTTATACGCGGTTATCTGGATATGGATGACCGGCACATAATCAGTGGTGTTATATTGAATCGGATATCCAAAGGATATTATCAGACGATAAAGCCTATAATTGAGCAGGAACTTAATACGATTGTGTGGGGCTATTATCCCAAGCAGGACGGTGAGTCAATCAGCAGCAGATATCTGGGACTCAAATTGCCGGCTGAGATAGAAAATCTGAAAGAAAATATGGAGAAGGCGGCCGAGATAATCGGAAATACTGTTGATTTGGACAGTCTTGTTGCCGGTTCCGATGTGAAAGAATTCCTTCATGAGACAGAGGTAAAGGCTGTCGGGGATTATATTTTTACGCCACCGGTTCGTATTGCAGTAGCCAGAGACGAAGCTTTTTGCTTTTATTATGAAGACAATTTAAGGCTTTTGAAGGAAGCGGGAGCAGAACTGGTTGAGTTTTCGCCCCTTCATGATGCCCGTGTCCCGAATAACATAGACGGTATAGTGTTGGGTGGAGGATATCCCGAACTTCATGCAGAAAAGCTTGCGGCAAATGTATCCATGAAAGAATCGCTCAAAAAATGTCTGATAGATTGCAAGATTCCTTCTGTTGCCGAATGTGGCGGTTTTATGTATCTTCATGAACAGATTCAAAACGAGAATGGGACTTTTGATATGCTGGGAGTTATTTCCGGGAAATGTCATAATACAGGTAAACTGGTTCGGTTTGGATACATTAATCTAGAAGATAAAACCGAAAAGTTCCTTCGGGATAAAAGGATTATTAAAGCTCATGAATTTCATTACTATGACAGTTCCAACAACGGTAAAGATGCCATAGCATCAAAACCAGCAGTTACACGCAGTTGGGAGTGTGCGCATATAGATGATAACCATTGGTGGGGATATGCACATCTTTATTATGAGTCAAACCATGAATTTCCTGTTGCTTTTGTCAGAAAATGTGCCGAACATAGGCTGATTCGGCTTGGAGGTAAATAGATATGGAAAATTCATCGCACTTTTTTAAGAATACCGACTGTGAGTATTATCCGTGTCATAAGGGCGTAGATGAACTGAATTGCCTGTTTTGCTACTGCCCGCTATACAAACTGGAAAATTGCCCGGGCCAATATGAAATGAAAGAATCTAAGGGCAGGACGATTAAAACCTGTTTGGATTGCAGTTTTCCGCACATTCCGGAAAATTACGATAAGATAATAAAGATACTTAAGGCGAATCTTTGAAGCGTTTTTAAGTCAGCTTGTCAAGAGAAGAATATGATGGCGTGCTCATAGGCTTCGACAGTTTCTGTTTGCCGGGCAATCTCATAATCTTGTTTAGTTACGGATATGATGGAAATGATGAGGAGTAGGCGACTATATACCATGATGTTGTGTGCATCTTATGCACCATATATGGCATCTTGCGTATCGACCCATTGAACATTCCCCAATCCCTTGTTATCTTGTGCCTAAGATAAAAAGGAGGTATGGGATGATACGTTGCAGTGATGTTTACAAAAGCTTTTCGGGCAAGACGGTTCTGTCGGGAATAGATTTTGATATAAATGACGGGGAAATATTCGGGCTTCTCGGCCCATCCGGAGCAGGCAAAACGACGCTCATTAAGATATTGACCGGACAGCTTTCTTTTGATAAGGGCATGGTGACTGTCTTTGATAAAGAAGTTTCTTCCTTGTCCGCAGAGGATAAAAAGAATATAGGAATCATGATGGATGTGTTCGGGGTATACGAAAGATTGTCTTGCATTGACAACCTGAAGGTTTTCGCCGATATTTACGGAGTTTCTCATGACAAAATAAAGAGTACTCTTGAGCAGGTCGGGTTAAAGGATGATGGCGGGAAATCCGTCGCGACTCTGTCAAAAGGTATGAAAGCCAGGCTTTCTTTGGCAAGGGTGTTTATGCATACGCCGAAACTGATTTTTCTCGATGAGCCCACCGGCGGGCTCGATCCGCAGACCATGCGTCAGGTTCATAAGATTATACTTCAGAAGAAAAAAGAAGGATGCACCGTTTTTTTAACCACACACAATATGGAGGAGGCATATAAGCTATGCGACAAAGTTGCGCTTCTCAATGAAGGTGTGATTGTTGAAAACGGGGCGCCCGAGGAAATATGCAGAAAATATAATCATCAGAAAACCATACAGTTGCATTTGTCATCCGGTGAGGATGTTGTAATGCCCCATGAAAAAGAATCCGCGGAGACACTCTGCCGACTCTTATCCGCGGGGCGCATCGAGACAATCCATTCGTCGGAACCGACCCTTGAAACGGTCTTTTTGGAACTTACGGGAAGAAAGTTAGAGGAGGATGAATAAATGCGAAACAGTCTGATTATTATAAAAAAGCAGCTTAAAGATACTCTTAAGAATAAAACGGTTTTGATACAATTCATTCTTTTTCCGATCATGGTGCTCATAATGGAAAATGCCGTCAATATGGACGGAATGCCGGAATTATTTTTCACGAAACTGTTTTCAATCATGTATATAGGTATGGCACCGTTGACATCGGTAGCGTCAATCATATCCGAGGAGAAAGAAAAGAACACCCTTAGGGTGCTGACTATGGCAAATGTTAAGCCGTGGCAGTACCTCGTAGGAGTAGGATTTTATGTATGGATTATATGCATGCTCGGAGCCGGCGTAATGGCGTCAGGCATAAAGAAAGAAGACATACCGTTTTATCTTCTGATTATGGCTGTCGGATTTGTTATTTCCATTCTGGCGGGAGCATGTATAGGCTTATTGTCAAGGAACCAGATGACCGCAACCTCCATTGTAATGCCGGTAATGCTGGTGTTTGGGTTTTCTCCCATGCTTGCCATGTTTAACGAAAGCATAGAAAAAGTTGCCAGGTTTGCCTATACCCAGCAACTTAGGAAACTCATGGACGATATGACGCCCGGCGGAATAAAGGCGGACGGCGCCTGTATTCTTGCTGTAAATGCAATGCTCATGGTTGTTTTATTCTTTATCGCATTCAGGAAAAAAGGACTGGAATAAATGAAGATTGAGATTGATATTGACGAAAAATATCCGAATACCGAAGTCGTAATCAGGGCCAATAAACTCGATTCCGATGTTGAAAAGCTTGTAGCCATGATGCGTATGGTGAACATGCAAATCGGTGTGCGCAAAAACGATGAAACTTATCTTCTGGATGTGGAAAAAATACTGTACATAGAATCGGTGGACCGAAAGACTTTTTTTTACACCGCTGATGAGACTTATGAATCGGATCTTAAACTGTATGAGATAGAGCAGGAACTTCTTGAGCGGGATTTCTTTCGAATCAGCAAGCAAAGCATTGTGAACATCAGGATGATAAAAAGCTTAAAAACAGACATAAACAGAAAAATCAGAATCACATTAAAGAATGACGAGCAGATTGTGGTATCACGTTTGTATTCGGACGAACTTCGAAGAAAGCTGGGGCTTAAATGATGGAAGAAAAGAAAACGGTATTTAATTATATAAGTCAGGCGTTTGCTACTTTTGGAATCATTGTGCTTATCTTTATCCTGTTCAGCCTTGCGATAGGGGAGAGTACTGAAGGCTATTCCAATTTGTTTTCCATGGGAAAAAGAGGAATGTCCATACCGACTCTCTGTGAGCTTCTTTTGCTTGCGATAATGATTACACTTGCGCAGGTTGTTTTTTTGACAGATAAGTGGATTGTAAATCTGTCTCTGATAATCAGAAATGTGCTGTTTTTCCTGTCGGTACTGATTGTGATGGTAATCATGATTGTGACTTTTAAGTGGTTTCCTGTGGGTGATGTGAGTGCATGGATAGGATTTATCATTTCTTTTGCAATCAGTATGATAGTCAGTGCGCTTGTGGTAAAGTTAAAAGAAAGAGCCGACAATTCAAAAATGCAGGAAGCTCTGGATAATTACAATAAAGGAAAATAGGATAATAAATAATGATTGTAGAGATTAAGGATGCAAATAAAAAGCGGGCTATCGCCAGAAAAATACTCGAGGCTCTCACCGACTGGTTTGAGGTGGAAGAGAGCAGAGAAGAATATATTTCAAAATGTGTCGATTGGAAATTTTTTGCGGCCATTGAAGAGGAAGAAACTATAGGATTCCTTTGTTTAAAAGAAACAGGAAAGGCTACCGTTGAACTGGCTGTTATGGGAGTTTTGCAGGGTCATCACAGGAGCGGCGTCGGCAGACAGCTGGTAGAACGTGCGAAAGAAACCGCCAAACTGCAGGGATATGAATTTATGCAGGTCAAAACCGTGAAGATGGGAATGTACGAGGACTATGACAGGACCAATCACTTTTACATAAGCTGCGGTTTCAAGGAGTTTGAAGTATTCCCTCTCCTATGGGATGAGGCCAATCCCTGCCAGATATATGTGATGTCTTTGTAAAATTTTCAGAGAGAGAACAATCAATGTAATTGTGGCGACATTGTCGCTATAACCTAAGGGTGTTTTGTTATGATAAGAAAAGCAACAATAAACGATTTATCGCGCATAGCAGAAATATTGATTTTTAACTATCGCTTATACTTTTACCCGATATTTAAAGCTGATGAGTACTATTTTGATGAGCTGCAGGTACCGTCGCTTATGAAAAAGTTTGAGGCCGAACTTGATAGCTTGTTTGTATACGACGACGGAGTGGTAAAAGGCTTCATAAAGGTTGAAGGAACCTATATAGCCAGATTATTCGTTGAGCCGGTTCTTCAAAATGCCTCCATTGGTTCAAAACTCCTGGAATATGCCATCAGAGAACATGGGGCGGACCATCTGTGGGCTTTGGAGAAAAATGAAAAGGCAATTCGATTCTATGAAAGACACGGTTTCGTTCGAACAGGAGAGAAAAAACTTGAAGAAGATACGACGGAGTACCTTGTCCGAATGAGAAGAAAGTAGGGAGAAAAAATGAAAAAGTGGTATGACGAAGAATACGAATTTACGGTAGAAGTAACAGGTTTTTTGCATGGAGACCATACAGAAAGATATTGTCGTAACGGCGAAGAAATAGGCGATGTTTATAAATGCACCTATGGATGTCCGGTTAATGAGGACGGTTACGGAATCTGTTCAAAGACTATGATGATGCTGTATCCTTTGATGGAAGCTGTCAGAAGCGGCGGAGACCTTACCAAAGTCGGCGGAGATGGAGAATACTCCAAAACCGTTGTATGTCCGGACGGCTGCGTAATCTTCAAGCTGACGGCCAAGCCGTTGGGAAATGAAAACTTCCACACCGGCGGATTCTGGGATTACCCGGACGAAACACAGAAAAAAGAAGAAGAATAGAAAACCGAGGGTTTTTCTTTTGACATAACAGAGTAAAAAATGTCGAGAAATACTTTTTTCTGTTTTGATAATATACGCTCATAAGGAGATGAGCCATTGGACGAAACAAGAACAGCAGTAAGAGTAATGCAGGATTATATAACTGAACATATTAGTGAAGAGATTACCATAGACGATCTTGCAAGATGCTCTTCTTTTTCACCCGGGTACGCAAGGAAGCTTTTTGTAAAGCATCTCGGGATGACACCGGCAGCTTATATCAGGCGCCTTAAACTGTCCAAGTCAGCCCTGCGTCTTAGGGATGAGAAACTATCGGTTCTTGATGTTGCGATGGAAATGGGATTCGGAAGCGTGGATGGATATCAGCGCGCGTTCAGACGTGAATTCGGCTGTAATCCCAAAGAATACGCCTTGAGTCCGATTCCAATCTGGTTGTTTACTCCTTATTTCATTACTGATGAAGAAAGGAAAAAGAAAAAAATGAGCGAAATCAGAAACGTATTTATCCAGGTAATTGAAAAACCTTCAAGAAAAGTAATCATTAAAAGAGGCGTGAAGGCCGACGAGTATTTCAGTTACTGTGAAGAAGTCGGCTGTGACGTATGGGGATTGCTTACCAGCATTAAGTCCATTAGCGGAGAACCTGTATGCATGTGGCTTCCTCCTGAAATGAGAAAGCCTGTAACAAATGAGTATGTTCAGGGCGTTGAGGTTGAGGCGAATTATTCGGGCAAAGTTCCTGAGGGCTTTGAGATTATAGACCTTCCGGCTGCCACATACCTGCTGTTCAGAGGCGAACCCTTTGCGCAAGAGGATTACGAAGCTGCCATCAATGAAATCTGGGATGCCGAAAAGAAATATAATCCTGAATTTATCGGCTTTAAGTGGGATGATAAGAACCCCAGAATTCAGCTTGAACCCAGGGGAGAACGCGGATATATAGAGTTGGTTCCCGTTAAGAAAATGCAGTAGCGGAATATTTCATCCGCCCGGTTCGCCGGGCGGATCGTTTTTTCACAGTTTTGGGAAAAGAAATCTCCATATTCCGGTGCCTTTGTGACTCAGATAGATTATAATTGTCTTTATAAAAACTCGCAGGAGAATAGTAATGAAAATATTTATCGTCTATTGCCATCCATCGGAAGATTCTTTTACGAGAAATCTTCGTGATGCATTTATTAAAGGCATAACCGATTCCGGTAATGAATATATTATGTCAGATCTTTATGCCATGGATTTTGATGCCGTGATGTCAGAGAAAGAATACTTAAGAGATGCCAATTATAGGAATACGCCTGACATCGCAGCAGACATCCTTAATGAGCATGAGAAGATTAATTCATCTGATGCAATCGCATTTATATATCCTGTTTTTTGGACTGAGGCACCTGCGAGACTCGTAGGATGGTTTGACAGAGTATGGACATATGGATTTGCGTATGGCGAAAAAAAGATGAAAATGCTGGATAAGGCTATGATTCTGTGCTCTGTGGGTAATCCCTTAGAGCGTCTTGAGCAGTTGGGACTTCTGACAAGCATGAAGAAGGTCATGTTAGGGGACCGGCTTTTCGGACGCGCAAAAAGCGCGGAATTTGTAGTATTTGACAGTACGTCAAGGGAGAAAAGCCTTCGTACGGAAAACTGGGACGCTAATCTTGCTAAGGCTTACGAGAAAGGCAGGAATTTCTTCGCAGAACCCAAGACGGGATTCTCAGTCGATGACAGGTTTTTTACGGCTATAGAGAATTCAGAATCAGGGGAAGTCTCTGATAAAACCATTTTCTGTTACCATCAGAAAGGCGATGTCATCTGGGCCGATTATTCAGGCGGAAGTATTGTAAAGGGCGTGCTTATCGGAAAAATCGATGCCGGGCACAATCTCCATTTTAACTATCAGCACATTAACTGCGCAGGAGAGCTGAAGATGGGAACCTGCGATTCAGAGCCTGCTATAGAGAACGGCAAACTTCGTTTTTGCGAGCAATGGAAATGGACGGATGGTGAAGAAGGAACATCGATAATAGAAGAACTTTGATAGTAAGGTAAATCGGAGTTTCCATAATAAACGCTGGAAGCATAGAAATTGACGAGTTGGTTAACGTGGCTATTTCGCATTTTGGATAGGGGTGATTATGATATGGCAAAAAAGAAAAGAGAGCATGTTGTTTTTGACCAAATGTTGAAACCCAAAAAGAGTATTCCTTTTTCCATGGTTAATAAACAAAGCTCAAAAAGTAAAAAGAAGAAGTAGACGGGTAGCTTCCGTTTTACGTAGCTGATACGTCAGCCCGCAAACTTGCTATTCAACTGTCAGGAGATGAGTATGTTTTTATATCATTTTTATGATGCCAGGTCGGGTCCGTTCAGGAGCCTTACCTCCATATCACAGGAAGAAGCCGGAAAGGTTATTGAGAGGATAAAGAAAGAACGCCCTAACTCTCAATGCGCGGCCAGACATGATAAATACGTGCAGTATCGTCATAATTGCGAGAGGATGCTTAGAGAAGCATTTTCCCAAAAAGGCGGAATTATGGAGATAGATTCGCCTCACTACATGGTTTTGGAATTCAGTCCGTGGCTGTCAACCTGGTATGAAGAGTGCAGATATATAAAAATTCCGGTAGAAGAATTTGACCTTAGGACAGTTTCTTTTACCTATGGTGACTCAATGCCCACATTCAGTGACAGTGTGTATGACGGCAAAGAATACAGGAAAAAGGTCTACATGTATGATGAAATCCTGGAAATAATAAAGAAATACGGTATGCCGCAGGACTGGAATGATGATGGCAAGTATGGCCCGGAGAGGTATATTGAGGCTCATATCTGGAGCGATAGGGTAATACAAAAATATATACAGCAGATTAATGAGGGAGGCAGTTATGCCAAAAGTTAAGCTCACAATTACAGAAAGTAAATGCAGATGTGGGTATTTAAAAAAGGGACAGGAATTCATCGTTGAAGATTTATGCCCGCCTTTATGCCATGAACTTTGGAATAACATATATCCCTCGGTTTATGCGCTGAAGAATGGAGCTTCTCTTGATTACGGCGAAGGTCGTGCAAAAGTATTTGATGCAAAATGTCCGGACGAGGGTAGAGTTTGCATTCATGGAGAGGTAATAGATTAACAAACTCAAATTAGTTGGGGGTTGGAATGGGTAAAAGTAAAATTGAACTTTTTGAAGAAAAGCTCTTAAAAGAAGGCATTAGATGCAATTCATGAAATGGTTGAACCGGGATACAGAGGCGCATTATCTAAGCTTTTAAAAAGGCATAAACATGAAGAAAAGTTAATAATCACAAAAGAAACCAAAGCATTTTTGAAATGTATGGCTCATGATATAACAAAGGAACGCAAGAATGCGCCAAATACAGCAAAATAACGCTCAATATTTTGCCAATTCATTCATGGAGAATATCCTCTGAAATGTATATGATTTACTCATGAAGGATAAAGGAGGATATTGATATGACTAAGAAAGATACCATTAAAACAGGCATTGGATTTGGAAGCGCACTTGCAATGGTCATAAGCTATGTGAACTGGCATTCAATCTTTTGGGCAGCCATTCACGGACTTATGGGATGGGTTTATGTGATTTATTATGCAATTCGATATTAGGCATAGCATAACTTACTGTTAGTGAGGACAAGGATATGTACAGTTTTAGTACCAAAGGAATACGCAGCAAGCGTATAAAAATCACGGCAAACGGGCGTCGAATTTCGCTGCTGGTATTGAAACCCCTAAGTGAGCCTGAGAAGGCGTCGGGAGTTATGTGGATTCACGGCGGAGGATATATGACAGGAATGAAGGAGATGGCATATGTCGGCAGGGCGGCGGACCTTGTGAGAAATCATGGGGCCGTAGTGATTGCTCCCGGTTATCATTTGTCGCTGTTTCATCCGTATCCTGCTGCACTATATGATTGTTATGCCACACTTCTGTACATTAAGGACCATGCAAAAGAATTAGGAATTAACCCCGACCAGATAATGGTAGGAGGCGAGAGCGCGGGCGGGGGACTTACTGCAGCAATCTCAATGCTGGCAAGAGATAAAGGCGAAGTAAAAATTGCCTTTTAGATGCCATTATATCCGATGATAGATAATTTTGATACAGAAAGCTCCAGAGACAATCATGCCAAGGTATGGAACACAAGAAGAAACCACCGGGCTTGGGCTGTATACTTAAGGAAAGATGCCAAAAAGGCTGTATCCCCTTATGCCGCACCGTCCAGGCAGACAGATTACTCCAATCTTCCGCCTGCGTATACGTTTGTTTGTACGGCTGAGCCGTTTTATTGCGAGACTTTGAAGTATATAAATGACCTTAATGCTGCGGGAGTAGAGGCTAAAGTCGATGTTTACGAAGGAATGTATCATGCTTTTGACATGGCCGAGCCCAAGCATCTTGTGAGCAAAGAAGCAATAAAGAAGTTTAATGAGATGTTTGCTTATGCCAAGGAACATTTTTATGCCAAACAGGAGCGTTAAGCCGGAAGATATCTTGCAATCTGTGTATTCTTCGATAGAATCAAAGGGTCGAAAAAATAAAATCTCGGAATTTAAAGGGGAGAAAGAAAAATGGATATTAACAAGACGCTGTCCAAAGCAGGCTCAGCAATCGTAACTGTAACAGTGTTTCTTTTTGCATTATTTCTGATAATCAATTTTCCTGCGGGCTATTTCTTTGTATGCCTGATTTTGCCTATAGGTTTTATCATGATGACGGCAGGTCTGCAGAATGAGTGCGAAGGTGACCGCAAAGTCGCAGCGAATATCGGTTTAGTCCTTGCGGCGGTGTACGCTACGTTTATCATGCTCGTCTACTTTTCACAGCTGACTACGGTAAGGAATGAGGTGCTAAACGAGCAGGCGGCGAATCTGTTGGTATTCGGCAGGTTCGGGCTTATCTTCAACTACGATTTGCTCGGCTACGGTGTGATGGCGCTTTCTACCTTCTTTACGGGGCTTTCGATGAAGCCAAAGAACAAGGCGGATAAGTGGCTCAAAGCACTGATGCTGATACACGGATTGTTCTACTTCAGTTGCACGTTTATGCCGATGACCGGAATGTTTGCAAAGATGTCCTCCGGTGGCGACGGTATCGGCGGCAGGCTTGCACTTGTTGTTTGGTGTGTATATTTTCTGCCTATTGGAATACTTTCATTTATTCATTTCAAAAAAGATGAAATACGGTATGAAAAGAGATAGCAGATGAGCTCAGAACCGTGGCATAAAATGGTCTCTTCGAGAAATACTCATTGTGTAAACAAAGAATATATGTTATCATATACTCAATGAGTAAAACACTGAAGGGAGAAATGCTATGTCGGATGAAATGTTTAGTGTAAAAATGAAAGAATTAAGAGAGTCTACCGGACTGAATCGCAAGGAGTTCTGCGAAAAGTTCGAGATCCCCTACAGGACGATGACCGAGTGGGAACTGGGTCATAGGAATGCTCCCCCGTATGTGCTCAGACTGCTTTCGTATTATGTAGAGATGCAGCGTAAGCTTAATGAGAATGGCATCAATGAGAAGTAACAGGGGGGAATGAATATGGTTAAAGAAACTGAAATTGTGTTATTTGAAACGGAAGATGAAAAAGT
>JAEEGJ010021957.1_pt1 | contig 13620 bp, 8 predicted proteins | sample 8958761 | NCBI WGS metagenome assembly JAEEGJ01 (sample SAMN16246546, study PRJNA631951) | gut metagenome | biome: gut microbiome; feature: rumen; material: RS-attached | host: Bos | place: Iran: Karaj | collected 2018-10 | reverse complement strand
TTGACCTTCGGTCGAGCCTGCTTTCGCTCGGCATAACTGAAGCACGCTTCGTTTTGCACTCGCTTAATCGCAGCCTTCAACTTTCATCTTCAAAGATCCGCTCCGATATCCCGACGGAAGTATTTGTCCTTGAAGTCAATCTTCTGCGCCTCCGCAAACGACTTCTGCAAGGCTTCCTCCTTGTCCTTTCCGTAAGAGGATACAGCAATCACGCGTCCCCCGTTCGTAACCACTTGTCCGTCTTTCACCGTCGTGCCTGCATGGAACACTACGGTTGTCCCCTCGGACTCCGTAGGTAAGCCTTCCCCTTCGGGGAGGTTTGGTGAGGCCCCCACTATGGGATACCCTTTCTGGTATGCCTCGGGATAGCCTCCCGATACTAGCATGACGCAGACGGCAGCCCGTTCGTCAAACTCCACCTTGTACTGGTCAAGGTTTCCCTTTGCCACACCCTCGAACAAATCCACAATATCCGTCTTCAGACGTAGCATCACGGTCTCCGTCTCAGGGTCTCCCATCCTGCAGTTATATTCAATAACGTATGGCTCGCCCTTGGGGGCTCTGTTAATCAACCCGAAGAAAATGAACCCCTTATAGTCAATTCCCTCAGCCTTCAGTCCCTCGACAGTAGGCCGGATGATTTGGTCCTCTACTTTCTTCATCCATTCTTTCGTGGCAAAGGGAACAGGGCTTACGCTACCCATGCCACCTGTGTTGAGGCCTGTGTCACCCTCGCCAATGCGCTTGTAGTCCTTCGCCTCGGGCAGTAGCTGGTAGTGTTCGCCGTCGGTAAGCACGAAGACCGAACACTCGATGCCGCTCATGAATTCCTCAATGACCACGCGGCTGGAAGCATTGCCAAACATGCCGCCCAGCATCTCCTTCAGTTCTTTCTTCGCCTCGTCGAGCGTGGGCAGAATAAGTACGCCCTTGCCTGCGCAAAGACCGTCGGCCTTCAGCACATAAGGAGCTTCGAGCGTCTCGAGGAAGGCAAGACCTTCCTGTAGGTGCTCGCCATCAAACGTCTGGTAACGGGCAGTAGGGATGTTGTGACGCAACATGAATGCCTTGGCAAAGTCCTTTGAGCCTTCAAGCACGGCACCCTGCTTCGACGGGCCGATAACGGGAATATGCTTTGTGCGCTCATCCTGCTTCAGATTGTCGTAGATACCCTTCACCAACGGGTCTTCGGGGCCTACCACCACCATATCCACCTGTTTCTCCACGCAGAACTGCTTGACAGCCTCGAAGTCGTCGGCCTTCATAGCCACGTTCTCGCTCCTTCTGCCAGCCTTCAGGCAGATGCCGGCAGTTCCGGCATTTCCTGGAGCCACGTACAGTTCCTCTACTCGCCCGCTCTGGGCAATCTTCCACGCCAGCGCATGTTCGCGTCCGCCGCTCCCTAATAATAGTATCTTCATCCTTCTTTTCTTGTAAGGTTTCAATTTTGGCTGCAAAATTACAAAAAATATGGGAGCTCTCCAAATTCTGCACTCAAATTTGCTTGGTTACAAATCGTTTTTGCCTTTCTTTATCTTGCAGCAGAGGGACAAAAATACCTTAAACAGATGTTACTGCACCTGAAGGGAATTGGTGTGGAATTCACCGCTGCCAAGGACTTTCTTCTGCATCTTGTGGACATTGCCGGTGAGGGTGATGTCACCGGAACCGCGGAGCTCGCCACTTACTTCACCACAGCGCTGGAAGTCGGCCTTGATGTCACCGGAGCCCTTCAGGAGGATAACGGTCTGCTGGACACCGTCGTGGAAGATGTCCAGGTCGCCTGAGCCAACGAGCTCAATGTTGGAGGTCTGGGCTTTCACATGGGACACCTTGATGTCGCCGGAGCCTACGAGCGTGGTATTGATATGGTCGCAGATGATGTCCTGGAACGACATGTCGCCTGAGCCCTTCAGCTCGAGCTTCAGGTTGTCCGTGTCGAGCAGTCCGTTGCTGATGAAGTCACCGCTGCCTGAGAGTGTCGCCTCAATGAGGTCAGGTGAGGTAACGTGGATCTTCACTTCGTCCATGTCAGGGATTGACAGCTGACGGATGACAGAGCCGGCTTCGTTGCTGATACGGACAATGAGGCAGTTGTTCTTGACTTCGGTCTCCACGTACTCCAGCAGGTCCTTCGGTGCTTCCACCATTATGGACGTGGTGTCGCCCTGCGTGTAATAGAGGGTGGGGGAGCCGATGAGCTGTATGCGCTCAAAGCTCTGCGTCTCGCGAGTCTCCGTCTTGATGGGTTTGCCACTGTAGGATTCGTGAAAGTTAATGTTGCACGCACTTAGCGTTACAGCTGCCATGATAAGGCAAAACACAATCTTTTTCATTATATCTTATTGATTAAACGTTAAACATTAAACATTAAACATTAAACATTAAATTATGCTCTGTTTTATCTGTTTGACGTTCGTAATGTAGAAAAAGTTGCAAGAAGGAGGAAAAAAGAATAAAGATTAAACATTAAACATTAAAATCTTAGGTGGAGGGCAACACGGATGCCATGCTTATGGGCGGTAGGCAGGTCGTTGTAGTTCAGACGGCGGACGTACTGCACGTGGAAGAACTGGAAGATGTTATGGATGCCGAATGCTACTTCCCAGTAGGGACGCTTGGGGTCGAGGGTGTATGAGCCTTCGGGGAAGGCCATCAGGATGGGACTGCCGGCATTCTCCGCCAAGTAGGGATTGTTCTGGTCGGTCAGGTCACCCCACAGGCAACGCACGGCGATGTTCTCCCTCCACTTCAGCTTCTTCAGCAGGGGGATGCGGTTGAAGAGTTTGCCGTTGAGGTCCCAGTCGAAGTGGGCAAAGACGTAGCGGTCCATGGGGAACTCCATGTTGTTGATGAGCTCGAAGGTGTTTTTCTGCATGACGTACGACAGGTTGGTCTCGGGCATGACGAGCAACGGGAAAGGAACCTTCTCCCACTGGATACCACCCTTGAGGAGGAAGTCAATCTTTCCCCACGAGGCCAGCCAGAAACGCTTGTAGAAACTGCCTTCCGTGTAGTTGTAACTGTAGTCGCCGCCCAGCAGGTTCTTGATACCGATGGTATGGCTGACGGTGAAGATGGGTGCGTCAAGGTTGACCTTGCGACGGCGTTGCTTGGTGTTGATGTAGGTGGCACCCGGGCAGTACTGCAGCTCTGCCCGCAGTTCCGTCGTGCGGAAAGAAATGGAGGGTAATCCTTCATCCATGTTCTGTAATCCCTCATCCGTCATCTTTACCATCGACAGAGGCGTAAAGCGCAAGGTGCCTGCCGCCTCGTTCTTCTCTGTCTTCAGGCTCAGGATGGTGGTGAAGCCAAAGTCTTCCTCACGCTCGAACGTCAGCTGCTGGCGGTTGTAGAACATCATCTGGTCCACCTTGGTCCATTTGAAGGCTGTGAACACGTTGTCCTTGTCGGTACGCAGGAACTTGTCGGACGGAGACATGACGTCGTAGGTCGAGGTGAACGTCAGGAGCCGCCTTGGGAACTCGTGCGGCAGGTATTCCTTCTCGTTGAACGAGTAGGTCAGTTCCGTCTTGTAGTAGTTCTTATGGCTTGACCAGCCCCGTGCATAATAGCCGGATAAGAAAAGGTGAGGACTCATGTTGGCGGTGGTCTGCAGGCTGAGACGCGTGCGGAAGCCATCGACGAAGTTCTTGGTGATGATGGTGTTGATGGGGCCGATGTCCACCTTGCTGGGCTTGCCTGTCTCCACATAGTTCTCAACCAGTGCCTTCAACGCCACCATCACGTACTTAAAGCCCTTGATACGTGTGATGTTATCCACAAAGTCGTTCATGGAACTCTCACTCTTGGTCAGTTTCACCCGTCGGTACTGCTGCCAGAACGCCTCGTCGCGCATCATGGCATTGGCCTCGCGAACCTCTTTCTTCTTGCCTCGGAACAGCTGGTGGGGCAGTTCGTCGAAGGCGTAGTCGGTGAGTCGTGTGGTTCGGATGACCACCGCCTGCTGGATGAAGCTCATCACTTCCAGCTCGGCAATCATGTCATCGACGGAGAGCACCCAGGTGCTGTCGGGCAGCATGGTGAACTCCTGTTCCACCCTGAAGTTCTCAATGAAGTTGACGCTGCTCTTCTTGGGAATGGTCAGCTCACAGCGCTTCACCTGATAGGACGAGTCGGCCAGGATGTAGATGTCGCCACGGAAACCGAAGTCGAGCTGGTTGTTGGGCATGTAGTGCAGGTGGATGCACTTGTCGTTCTCCACATAGACGGTGTCCTGAATGTAATAGCGGTAGAAGTTGATGGCCGCCTTGCCGATGGGCGATGTCATGGGGTGCTGCAGCAAACGGATCTGGTCGTCGTAGATGTTGACGTCGGTGAAGAAGTCCTTGGCGACGGTACTCAGGATGTCACCTGTCTGGAACAGGTCACCAATACCCGTGGAGTTCTGTCCCTTGATGATGGTCTTCTCGTCGTGCGGGTCCTTGCGGTAGATCTTCTGCGTGACCGTCTCGTCAACGGAGAGCGGCAGGATGAGCTTGTTGTTGTAGGGACAGACCTCTACCTGGTCCTTCAGCCACTGGGCTTTCTTGAAGGTCTGGTTCTCTAAAGCCGAGGGTTTGATGTCGTTCAGGGCGAGCGTCAGCTTCTGGTATTTGTTGTACTGATAGAAGTCGCGGTTGCTGAGGTCTGTCTGCTTCTTGTGCTCAATGACCTTCTTCATCAGCTCCACCGCAGGGTTGTTCTTACGGCTGTATTTTCCCCGTTTGGTTTCGACGATGACGTCGCCGATGGTCTGGTCGTCAGGCTTCAGGCGGATGACCAGCCGGTTCTTGGTCTGCGCGTTTACCTCGATGTCCTGCGAGACGTAGCCGACGGCGCTGAAGGTGAGCTTCCATCCGTTGTGACGCGTAATGCGGAAATGTCCGTTGATGTCGGAGGCGACGGCGACGTGGTGACCGCTGTAGATGACGCTGGCCATGGGAATGCTGTCGCCTGATGCTTCGTCCAGCACCTGACCGGTCAGCATCTGCTGTGCCTGAACAGCAATGCCACTCAAGAACACTACCAAGAACAGCAGCATTCTCCGTAACTGTGTTATATGTTGTTTATCGTCTTTCAACTCCTAATTCCTAACTCCTAACTCCTAATCCCTAACTCTCAGCTCCACCCAGAAATTAGAACCGACACCCTCCTGCGATTCTACGCCGACCTTTGCCCCGATGCTTTGGGCCGTGGAACGACAGATGGGCAGCCCCAGACCGGTACCCGGGACGAAATTGTCCAACTTGACGAAGTGCTCGAAAATCTTGTCACACTGGTCGGCCGGGATGCCCTTGCCCGAATCCTGTACCCAGATGCGCACCGCATCGCCCGGCATGAGGTCGTAGCCCACGACCACGCTGCCGTTGTCCGTGAACTTGACGGCGTTAAGCAGGTATTGCTCAAGAATCTCAGATAAGCGGTAACGGTCAGTATGGATAATCAATGACTCGTCCTTGGTACTCAGACTGATGTCAACGTCAGGCTTGGTGTTTTCGGCCTGATGCTTACTGACTTTTTCCTGAAGCAGCTGGTTCAGGTCGAAGTCTTCCTTCTGGACAGACTCCACGCCAGCCTCCAGCTTGGAGATGTTGACGATGTCGTCAATCATGTGCAGCAGCTTGCGGTTGTTCTCCTGGATGAGGGAGATAATGTTGGCCCGCTCTTCCTTGTCATCTACCAACGGCAGGATGTCGCTGAAGCCTACTATGGCATTCAACGGCGTACGGATCTCGTGGCTGATGTTGGCCAGGAAGGCTGACTTCAGACGGTCGCTTTCCTCGGCCTTGTTACGGGCTTCCCTCAGTTCGTCCTCGTTTTTCTTCTGCTGGTCAATGCGACGCGACGTTCCGATAATCTCCAACGGCTCACCAGTCGGACTGCGACGTCCTATCATGGCATAGCTCTCTCCCCAGTACAGCTGGTCGGAGTCTTCGCTCTTCATGCGGTACTCCAGGTGAAACTCGTCAACGCTTCCCTCCAGAAGGGCCTCCATGCCGGCCATGGCTTTCTGACTGTATTCAGGCAGCAGGTGGGAGAAGACGTTATACACGCTGGAGTCGGGTGGGACAGCAAGGTTGTTGGCTTCACGGTAGTCACTATCGAAGGTAACGTTACGGGTAGTCACATCCACTTTCCACGTGGCCAGCTTCATGGCCTTGAGCACCATGTCGAGCTCAATGTTACGCTTGTTGAGGGATTGCAGGATGTTCAGGTTCTTCTTTAGCTTGTTGTGCTCACGAAACTGCAGGATGAGCATCACAACGGCTATGAGGATAAGGATACCGCCGATAATCCAGAGAAGGACATCGGTTCGTATCGCAATTTTCAATAAACCAACAACTATATGCATGGGCCAGTATAGCATCTGATTTTGAGGTGCAAAATTACAACATTTATTTGGAATAATGATGAAAAAAAACTCACAATTAATTTTTTTTATAGGTGTTCGTGACCTTTGATTTATAAAAATAAAAACAAAAATAGTTTGCCTTTTATTTTGTATTGTGCTCGTTTATTCGTACCTTTGCACCATATTATTTCGAAATAATGGAACAGACATTTGAACTGATCGCCAAAACATTCATGGGCTTAGAGCCCGTTTTGGCAAAAGAGTTAACCCAATTGGGGGCAACTGATGTGGTCATTGGACGACGTATGGTATCGTTCACGGGCGATAAGGAACTGATGTATCGCGCCAATTTCCAATTGCATACAGCTATCCGTATTCTCAAACCTATCAAGCACTTCAAGGCCAATTCGGCCGATGACGTGTATCAGGAAGTGAAGAAAATCGACTGGACCCAGTACTTGGGACTGGACAAGACATTCGCCGTCGATGCGGTGGTGTTCAGCGAGGAATTCCGTCATTCCAAGTTTGTGTCGTATAAAGTAAAGGACGCCATCGTCGATCAGTTCCGCGAACAGACCGGCAAGCGCCCTAACATCAGCGTCGCCAATCCTGACATCCGGCTGAACATGCACGTGGCAGAGAACAAGTGTACGCTGTCGCTTGACTCCAGCGGTGAGTCGCTGCATCGTCGCGGATACCGTCAGGAGTCTGTCGAGGCGCCTCTCAACGAGGTGCTGGCTGCCGGCATGATCCTCATGACGGGCTGGCAGGGTGAAACAGACTTCATTGACCCCATGTGCGGCAGCGGTACGCTGCTCATCGAGGCGGCTCTCATTGCCCGCAACATGGCACCTGGCCTGTTCCGCAAGGAGTATGCCTTTGAGAAATGGCCTGACTTCGACCGTGAGCTGTTCGACGACATCTACAACGACGAGTCTGGCGAACGCGAGTTCAAACATCATATCTACGGCTACGATGTCGATATCAAGGCGGTCAATACCGCCCGGCTTAATGTGAAGGCAGCCGGACTGACGAGCGACATTACGGTTACTGAAGCCGACTTCAAGGATTTCCAGCAGCCCCGTGAGAAGAGCATCATGGTGACCAATCCGCCCTACGGTGAGCGTATCTCCACGCCTGACCTCTTAGGAACCTACAAGATGATTGGGGAGCGACTGAAGCATCAGTTCCAGGGCAATGATGCCTGGGTGCTGAGCTATCGCGAGGAGTGCTTCGACCAGATAGGCCTGAAGCCCAGCATCAAGATACCACTGTACAACGGCAGTCTGGAGTGCGAGTTCCGCAAGTACCAGATGTTCCAGGGAAAGCTGTCGGGCTTCCGTGCAGAGGGCGGCATCATCAAGAGCGAGGACGAGAAACGTCAGATGGCCGAGAAGCACCGCTTCAAGAAGGAACGTGAGTTCAAGAAACGCCTCAGCGAACAGGAAGAGAACGAGGAGGCCGACATCCGCTCGTTTAAGTTCCACTCGCTGGAAAGGAGAAGAGAGGATGAGAAGGAGGGCCCCACCAAACAAGCCCGAAAGAAGGATGGCCCCACCAAACCTCCCCGAAAGAAGGAGAGCCCCACCAAACCTCCCCGAAAGGGGAGGCTTGCCTACGGAGATCTGGATTGGGGCAAGAAGGATTTTAGAAAGCGGGATTTCGGCAAGAAGGACTTTGGAAAGAAGAACAGGAGGTTTGACCATGATGATGATGATTAATAAGAAGAATATGGGGCGCCTGCTGCTGGTTGTGTTGGCAGTACTGGCCCTCAACACACTCTGTCCGATGGAAATGACAGCACAAAAGAAGAAGTTTTCCTTAGAGCAAATAGGCTACGGCGGCAATCAGCTGCTGCGTGGCGACTATCTCTGGACCACCTGGTGGGGTGACCAGTTGATGTATTTGGACGTCTCTGACGGTGGTACGCTCGATGAGAACGGACAACGTACCAAACTGTTCAAGCTCAGCGACATCCCTGGCGACTGGTATGCTGCCTACGAAGCGGAATATCCCTATGCCGATGAGACGCTGGTGCTCTTGGACAACGGTCATGAGCGGGTGCTCTACGACTGGGAAAAACACGAGAACGTCTGGAAACAGTCCAGTCAGGACGAGGAACATGCCGACTGGAATGCCAAGTCACGCAACGTGGCCTACGTGAAGAATCACCAGCTCTTTGTGCGCACAGCTGCCAACGAGGAGCGTCAGCTCACCACAGACGGCAGTCGTGAGATAGTCTATGGACAGATTGTCCACCGTAATGAGTTTGGCATTAACAAGGGTACCTACTGGAGCCCCGACGGACAGAAGCTTGCCTTCTACCGCATGGACCAGTCGATGGTGACCGACTATCCGCAGGTGGATATCAATACGCGCTGTGCCGGCTATGTACCCGACAAATACCCCATGGCGGGAGAGACCTCTCATGTGGTGACCGTCGGCATCTATGATGTTAAGACTGGCCGTACCGTTCATATCAAGACCCCTGTGGGTTCGGTCTGTGGCGATAGTGTCGCGACCTCCACTCCCGTCTATTTCACTAACATCGCGTGGAGTCCTGACGGCAGCATCCTCTATATGTTTGAGCTGAACCGTGACCAGAACGACTGTCGGCTGGTGAGCTATAACGCATCAACGGGCGAAAAGATGGCGGAGTTGTACCGTGAGACGAGCGACAAATACGTGGAGCCGATGCACCCCATACAGTTCCTGCCGTGGGATGCCGACAAGTTCGTCATGCAGAGTCAGCGTGACGGCTACAACCACCTTTATTTATATAATAAGGAGGGAAAGCTCCTTCGTCAGCTGACCAGCGGCAACTTCGTGGTGCTCGATGTCTTGGGCTTCAATGAGGCAGCCCGTTCCATTATTATCCAGACCAACGAGAAGCATCCCCTGTGCTATAACCTCTACAGCGTCGATGTAAAGACAGGACGGCGCGTGGCTCTTGACAACGGGGAGGGAGTTCACAACGGCAGTCTCTCGGCAACCGGCAAGCGTCTCATCGACATCCGCATGGCTCCAGAACTGTCACGTGCCGTTGATTTGATAGACCTCACCACTCCCCAAAAACCCAAAACCAAAAACCTCCTCACCTCCCGTGACCCGTGGGAGGGCTATGAGATTCCCCAGTTTGAGACGGGAACCCTGAAGGCAGCCGACGGCGTGACCGACCTGTACTACCGCATGGTGAAGCCTGCCGACTTCGACCCTCAGAAGAAGTATCCTACCGTCATCTACGTCTATGGAGGCCCTCATGCCAACAACGTGGAGGCCGCATGGCACTGGGGGGCACGTCCCTGGGAGACCTATATGGCACAGAAAGGCTATCTTCTTTTCATCCTCGATAACCGTGGCTCACAGAATCGTGGGCGTGACTTCGAACAGGTGACCTTCCGTCAGCTCGGACAGGTGGAGATGCAAGACCAGATGAAGGGTGTGGAGTTCCTGAAGAGCCTGCCCTACGTGGATGCAGACCTCCTGGGCGTGCATGGCTGGTCGTTCGGCGGTTTCATGACCATTTCGCTCATGCTCAACTATCCTGATGTGTTCAAGGTGGGCGTGGCAGGCGGTCCTGTCATTGACTGGAAGTGGTATGAGGTGATGTACGGCGAGCGATACATGGATACGCCGCAGACCAACCCCGAGGGCTACGAGAAGACCAGCCTCCTCAACAAGGCGGGCAACCTGAAGGGTAAGCTGCAGATTATCTCAGGCTACAACGACAATACCGTGGTGCCACAGCACTGCCTGTCGTTCCTCAAGGCCTGCATTGATGCGGGTACCCAGCCTGACTTCTTCTTCTATCCGGAGGAGGAACACAACATGCGCGGACATCGCAGCATCCATCTGCACGAGCGTATCACCCAGTATTTTGAGGATTATCTCAAATAGCCAGCTGTTTTCTCTTGCAGCCGTATGGAATTCAGGACGATAGTGGATATCAAGCCGTCGGCGGTGAAGATTGAACCGCACGACGAGGTGTTGCTGGTGGGGTCGTGCTTTGCTGACGGCATTGGCCGGAGGTTTCAGGAAGAGAAGTTCCCCACGACGGTCAATCCCTACGGCACCATGTATAACCCTGCCAGCGTGCTGCATACGGTAGAGCGTTGCGAGGCGGCTCCCCGCTTTGCCTTCCTGACGCTGGGTACCAACCACGTGTATATAGAAAAGGCGACGGGTGAGATAGTCGATAACTGTCAGAAACGTCCGGCAGCCCTCTTTGACGAGCGTGAACTGACGGTAGAGGAATGTGCTGACTACCTGCGTCGTACGGTAGATGTGCTGCGCAACCGTCGGCCTGACGTACAGGTCGTTGTCACCGTCAGCCCCATCCGCTACCGCAAGTACGGCTACCACGAGAGCCAACTGTCGAAAGCTACGCTCATGTTGAGCGTTGAGCGTTCCACCTATTTCCCCGCTTACGAAATCATGATGGACGAGCTGCGCGACTACCGTTTCTATGCTCCCGACATGCTACACCCCTCGGAACAGGCGGTCGATTACATTTGGGAACGGCTGGTGGAGACCTATTTCTCACCTGCTGCGCGTCAGTGGCTCGAAGACTGGCGACCCGTGAAACAGGCACTGGCACACCGTCCGTTCGATGCTGAATCAGAGGATTACAAGGCTCTGATGGATAAAACTATGTTAAAAATGGCTGAGTTACGGAAAAAATATACTACCTTCGCACTATGAATTACTCCATAGAAAAAATTACTACGCTCATTGGAGCACGACGCATCGGTACTGCCGACGCACAGATAAGGTGGCTGTTGACTGACAGCCGCTCACTTTGTTTCCCTGAGGAAACGCTGTTTTTCGCATTGAAAACCCCGCGTAACGACGGCCATCGGTACATCGAGGACCTCTATCGGCGAGGAGTCAGGAACTTTGTGGTGGAGAATAATTCTCAATTCTCAATTCTCAATTCTCAATTGAAAAACGCCAACTTCCTCGTTGTCCCTTCCCCTCTTGCTGCTTTGCAGCGCTTGGCCGAGCGCCATCGTGACGAGTTCGACATTCCAGTAGTGGGCATAACGGGTAGTAATGGCAAGACCATGGTGAAGGAGTGGCTCTATCAGGTGTTGTCACCCGACCACAATGTGACGCGTTCGCCCAAGAGCTACAACTCACAGATTGGCGTGCCCTTGTCAGTCTGGCTGCTCAACGAGCAGACCGACGTGGCACTCATTGAAGCAGGCATCAGCCAGCCAGGCGAGATGCAGGCTTTGGCCGACATCATTCAGCCCACTATCGGCGTGCTGACATCGCTGGGGGCTCCCCATCAGGAGAACTTCCGTTCGCTGGAGGAGAAATGCATGGAGAAGCTGCAGTTGTTCCACGATGCCAAGGTCATTATCTACAATGCAGACGACGACCTTGTCAGCCGTTGCATCCGTCGCAGTGGCTTCAAAGGACAGCGCATCGGCTGGCATAAGGAACTGACAAAGGATGGCATAGAGATATCCTTCAACGCTCATCCCTCAACGCTCAACGCTCAAAGCTCAATGCTCAAAGCTCAAAGCTACACCCTCCCGTTCATCGATGATGCGTCAGTGGAATGTTCGTTAGCCGTTGCCGCTACAGCCTTGTATCTGGGTGTGACACCCGAACAGCTACAGGACCGCATGGCACGACTGGAGCCAGTGGCCATGCGACTGGAAGTGAAGGAGGGACAGCGTGGCTGTACACTCATCAACGACTCCTACAACTCCGACATCAACTCGCTGGACATCGCCCTCGACTTCATGCAGCGCCGCCCTGAACATCAGGGACGTTGCCGTACGCTCATTCTCAGCGACATCCAGCAGAGTGGCAAGGCCACGTCGGAACTGTATCGTGAGGTCAACGACCTGTGCATGAAGCGTGGCATCGACAAGTTCATCGGCATTGGCCCTGACATCAGCGCCCAATCCTCCACCTTCCACCTTTCACCTTCCACCTTCTTCCCCACCACCGAAGCCTTCCTCGCCAGCGACACCTTCCGTTCGCTGCACGACGAGGTCATCCTCATCAAGGGTGCCCGACAGTTCGGCTTCGACCGCATCACGGAACTCCTGGAGCAGAAGGTGCACGAGACCATTCTCGAGGTCAACCTGAATGCTGTGGTGGATAACCTGAACTATTACCGTTCGTTCCTCAAGCCCGAGACAAAGATTGTCTGTATGGTGAAGGCCGATGCCTACGGGGCAGGTGCTGTGGAGGTAGCGAAGACGCTGCAGGACCATCGCGTGGATTATCTGGCGGTGGCGGTAGCCGACGAGGGTGTGGAGCTGCGTCGTAACGGCATCACGCAGAACATCATGATCATGAACCCGGAGATGACGACTTTCAAGACCATGTTCGATTATGAGCTGGAACCTGAGGTCTATTCGTTCCGCCTGATGGACGCTCTCATCCGTGCAGCCGAGAAGGAAGGCATCACCGACTGGCCTGTCCATATCAAACTCGATACAGGCATGCACCGTCTGGGTTTTGACCCCGAAAAGGACATGGACGAGCTCATCAGCCGACTGACGCACCAGAACGCCATCATTCCGCGTTCCGTCTTCTCGCATTTCGTGGGTAGCGACAGCGACGACTTCGACAACTTCTCACGCATGCAATTCGAGCGATTCCTGAAGGGCAGCGAGCAACTGCAGGCAGCCTTCAGCCACCACATCCTGCGCCACATGGATAACTCCGCCGGCATAGAGCACTTCCCCGAGCGTCAGCTCGACATGTGCCGTCTGGGATTGGGCCTGTATGGCGTTGACCCTTATATGCCCCCTAAGTTAGGGGGCGACAGGGGTCTGAACGTGGGAAAAACTGACGCTTGTTCATACCCCCAACCCCCTAACTTAGGGGGTTTGAAACCTGTCAGCACGCTCAAGACCACCATTCTGCAGCTGCGCCATGTGCCCAAGGAGGAGACCGTGGGCTATAGTCGCAAGGGTATCCTGACACGCGACAGCCTCATAGCAGCCATCCCCATTGGCTATGCTGACGGACTGAACCGTCATCTGGGACGTGGAGCATGCTATTGTCTGGTGAATGGACAGAAGGCACCTTATATCGGTAATATCTGTATGGACGTAGCAATGATCGACGTCACAGACATTCCCTGTCAGGAGGGGGATAGTGTGGAGATCTTTGGTGCTCACCTGCCTGTGACTGTCCTCTCCGATGTGATGGATACCATCCCCTACGAGGTGCTCACCAGTGTGTCTAATCGCGTGAAGCGTGTCTATTTCCAGGATTAGATGAGACGACGGGTACTG
>JAEEGJ010021956.1_pt1 | contig 13620 bp, 7 predicted proteins | sample 8958761 | NCBI WGS metagenome assembly JAEEGJ01 (sample SAMN16246546, study PRJNA631951) | gut metagenome | biome: gut microbiome; feature: rumen; material: RS-attached | host: Bos | place: Iran: Karaj | collected 2018-10 | reverse complement strand
GCGATGACGCCGGCCAGGCGAGCGTCGCCGTGCCAGGGGTGTATCTGGTGGCGCCGTAGAGACCGGTGAGGACCTTGTAGGCGAACCCGTATGCGTCGCAAGTGGCGAAGCCGTCGGGATCGGCTCCGCCTGCGAGGGCGTCGAGCTGGGCCTGCGTGGCGCCCGCCGTCAAGGCGATGCGGCCTCCGCCGCCGGCGGAGGAGTAGTTGCTTTTGCCTCCGTTCGCCGTGATCGAAGCCGTACGGGCGATGTGGAAGGTCGAGCCCGCAAGCCAGATGGAACCTCCAGACGCCCCGCCGGCCCAACTCTCATCCGCGTTCGCGGCGATTGTCCCCGCAACCGTTGAAACGCCGGTGGCAAGGACGCAGACGCTGCCGCCGCCGCGAACGGTGGTGCTGTAGCATCCATTTGGGGAACCGGGCAGGAATGGCGCATAGGCCGAGTCGTAGGTCTCGGCCGTGTACTTGACCGACATCTTCGTCCCGTTTGCGTTCGTCGTGATATTGACGGAGAGGTTCTTTGCGTATGCTCCTGCAAAGGAGCCATGGCATCCGCCCTTGTCGTAGCTTTCCCCCTGGCCGAAGGCGTATGAGTAGTAGTTGCCGTTAGCTGTGTCCGCCAGCGCGCCGACTGGAAATACACTGCCTGAGCTGAACTGGTACTTGCCCCAGCCGCGCCCGGATGCGGAGACGACGCCGCCCTGCTCGACGGTGAAGTCCGACGGCTTGAAGAAGACCGGTGTGCCGGTAAGGCCTTCGTTCTCGGCGTAGAGATACGACCTGCTTCCTACGAGGAGTTCCCCTCCGACGGCGACAACGTTGGCGTTCGCGTAGAGAAGCGCGGCTGAAACCGTTCTGTTGGTGAGGGAGACGCCGTCCGTGCGGCCGGCGTAGATCGCCGCGACGGCGCCGTTCGTGATGATGAAGTCGCCGCCGATGGAGGCGCTGACGTTCGCGACCTCGCGGCGCGCGCCGAGGGAGAGGCAGGCGCCGTTGAGGACGAGGTCGCCGGAGAGCGTGATGGAATACGGGACTGCGGAGGTCGCGCTGAGCGGCGTCTGGGCTGCGACGCCCGCCTTGGTCAGCGTCGTGCCGCCGACGACGAGGCCGGCGTTCGAGCCGTTGCCGGTTATCGTGATCGATGCCGTGGAGATGGAGTTCGTGGCCTTGACCCACTTCCCGTTGATGATTGCGCCATCGGAAGCCGACGGAACCGCTCCCAGCTCCCAGTTGGAGGCGGTATGCCAGTCGCCGCCCGAGGCGCCGGTGTAGACAACGGCGGCAGGGGCTATGACGGAAGCCGGTTCGGTGGCGGCAGTCTGGTCCAGGTCGTCGCCGACGGCGCGGATCTGCCACCAGTACGACGTGTCGAAGGCGGGAAGCGTCCATGGGAAGGTGAATGCGGACGTGTCCGTCACGGTGATGGACTGGCCGACCTGCGTGAAGGAGTTGGCGTCGCTCGACGTTCCGGCCCAGAGCGAGACCGTGGCGGAGGAGTTGCCGTCAAAGCCGCCGATTGATCCCGAGACCGTTGCGTTGAGTCTGGAGCGCGACAGCGAGGCGTTCAGGATGACGAACTGTGTCGACGCACCGGGTATGAATGACGTGGCCGAGGCGCTCGGATAAAAGACTCCGTTCACGAGGTCATACAGCCCGGCGGCCGAATCGGAAGTCCGATAAGCGGGGATGAAGTCGCGCACGAGTTCTTCGTCCTCGAACAGACGGCAGGAGTACAGGCGGTACTTGGCGATTTGATCGGGGTTGGTAGAGCCACCCTTGTTCGGCGCGCCAAGAAAAAGCGGGTACTTGGCCGTGGCAGTCGCGGGCGTCCCCTCAGACAAGGTCCTGTTGTCCACGGAGGTGCCTGAGATGGTAACGGCGCGGCCGCCGGCGCCGTTGTCGTGGTTGAAGTCGAATGTGTGGCGCAAGGCGTCGGCGTCTATCAGGCCCGTCCAATTGCCCGACGTGTCCTTGCGCGCATAGGCGAAGCTGCCGCTGGTTGCATTTTGCCCATTGACATACATGGAGTAAACGAGATGGCCGGAGCCATCCTTTTCAACGCCGAAGAGGCGGTACTGGCCTTTGACGGCGGTGAGCTGGAAGTCGAGCAGCGTGCGTGTGGTCGGCGACGGGCAGTAGCCCGTGTTGACGTACTGTGCGCCGGTGCCCTCGATGTATTCCAGTTCGATGTAGCTGTCGGGAAGTGCGCTGGCGTCAGTCGTGAGGCAGACGACGTCCGACTCCGCAATGTCATGCGCCTCGTCGTTTGTCTCCATGACGGCCTTGACGTAGTAGGCCGTGCCGGGGGCAAGGCGTGTAATCGGGGCCGAGAACTCGCCGATGTTCGTCACGGACGCGGAAACGACGTTGGTGAAGATCATCGCGTCGGGCGAGACGCCGTAAACGAACTTCAGCGTCGCGGACGGGGCCGTGTAGCCGATGCCGTTCACGTGGACGGAAAGCCTGAAGTAGCTGCCGCCTTTTGCCGCGACAGTCGGCGCGCCGACGCCGAGGGCGTCGCGGACATTCCAGAGCCAGGTGAACTCGGCGCATCCGGCGTGGACGTAGTCGCAGCGGTTGAAGACCTCGCCTTCGTCCGATGATGAACGGAGAAGCGCGTGTTCGGCGGTCTCCAAATTGACGGACTCGAGTTTCCAGCCCGAAAGGACGTTTGTCACCGTTCCCTCCCCGGGCACGGCCGTCACCGGCATCGAAAGGGATTGCGAATCATTGGCGGACAGACCTGAAACGACACCGTATGCGGGCGAGGGCGAGCCGATTACGTCCGGCGCCCCCAGTATGAAAAGGATGTCGGTCCCGCCAAGGATGCGAGAGGCGCCGTATGTCAGGAACGATGCGTTCTTCTGCGTCGCATACGAAGCGGATATCCACTCCGGCGACGCCACCGAGCGGAGTACGCGTGTTTCATCGGCGTAGCCGGCGGTGTTTCCGATGATAAACGGGTACGACCCCTGATTGAAGGTTATCTTGTGCGACAAGGCGGGGGATGACGCTCCGTTCACGTAAACCTTGAGGTATGTGCCATCGTATGTGACGGTCAGATGATTCCAATTCTTGTTGCAGTTGGGCACTGTGAAGATGGAGGAGACAGAGGCTTTGTAAACGACGAAAAGACGTTCGCAAACGGGGGTGTTGGCGGTCTTGTGCTGCAGGTACCATCCATCCTGCCCCCAAACTCCCTTTTGGAGCGGGTTGGCGTTTGCCGCAGCCGTGTAGTTGGGCCACCAGTACCAGCCGGAAACTGTGTAGCGGGTGGTTGGCACGGTGTAGTCGTGGCCCGAGGCGAAGAAATCCGCCGTGCGCATACTGCCGCTCTTACTGATGGCTGTCCCGACGGGACCATCCGCCAGGGCGTAGGTGACACCCGAATCCGTAGTCGCCGTCAGCCCGTTGCCGGTGCGGTCTGTTTGCGTTCCGGAATTCTCGTTCATATGCCAGACGCCAGCGTACCCGGCCGCGCTCCAGACGGAACCGTCGGTCTGGCACGCAGGCTGCGCCGTCACGGACAAATCCTTGTACGTCATCGTGATAACCATGTTGTTCGCGAGCGACGGGATGCGCACCCAGACGAGCGATTCGCCGGAGGTGTCCCACGTGTCGATTTCGCGGTCGAGGGCGTTACCTTGCGCGTCCTCGAAGGCGATGTCGGCGCCGCCAGCTGCGCAGTCGGCGTATGAGAAGCCGGAAATGCGTTCCGGGGAAATCCGCACCAGGACGGGGAAGTTGGCGAGCGGGTCCGAACCCGTGTATCCCGTCACAGTTATGTCAACGGCCTTTTGCGGCGCGGCGCTGATCGACATGGCCAGCAGGACTGCGATGCTGGCTGCAAACGCTGATTTCTTCATAATTGACTCCATGTAGGCAAACAAGATGCCGGTTTGTATTGTCGCACATGATAAACCACTTTTGGCAAGCGGTCAAGCTTTTTGTGGTTCGCAGATTTTCATGATTAGATAATCTGCGAAAAGTCAGTAAAAAACGGCCTTTTCGTCGCCGACAAATTTCGCCTCAAGGTAGTCGGCGCGTTCGCGGGCGACGATGTAGTCGATGTTGAGCCAGCGGAAGACGGCGTTGTCGAAGACGGCGTCGACATCGGCGTCGGTCATCTCGGGCTTGACTCGGTCCGCCCAGGCGCAGAGGTCGTCCTCGAGCGCATTCAGACGCGCGAAGTAGAAGTCGCGGTCGCCAAGCTCGGGGTCGCGCCAGAAGTCGAGGCATCCATTGGCGTTGGGGTCTCTCGCGCGCTTGAAGGCGGCGAGGCCGTCGCGCACGAGCGTGCGTTTGACCACGCGTCGGTTGGCGGCGGAAAGCCCCGAGAAGACGAGCGAGCCGAAAGAGGAGTTGTTGTGGACGCTCCGCGAGCCGCCCCAGCTCCAGCCGCCCTGCTCCCAGTGGATGGTCTCGAACGACCAGCGCGTGCCGTCTTTCGGAATCGCGCTGAAGAACGGTTTCCACGCGATCTTCAGAAGCGTGGCGAAGCCGTCCTTGCGGGCGGCGTGCTCTATTTTGAGTGTGCCGTCCCGCAGCGACGGCTTCCGGTAGCCCGTCCCGTTCGCATACTGCGTTATGAAGGCGTCGCTTGTCTCGCCGTTTGGCGGATCGGAGATGAAGGTCATATAAGGCCCGCCGGGCTCAGTCGCAAGATAGCCCTCGTAGCCGCCGATGCGACGGAGGCCCGCCACGCAGGCGTCGGCGAAGTCACAGTAGGCGAAGAGGAGGATGAAGATGCCGTCGCGGTTGCAGAAGGCGACGAACTCGGTGGGGCGGAAGGGGGTTCCGTCGTCCTTCGTCACCGATCGCGCGGCATTGGCCATGTCCGTCGCAAGGAGGTCGTTGATGTTGTCGCCGTACTTGCGGTCGAGTATGCCGCGCGGCCCCTTTTGCCAGAGTTCCGACGAGAGGATGCCCGTCACGTCGGCGGGGATGTCGTCACGGTACGGACAGGGGATTTCACGCGGGGCGCGGGCGATCATCCGCTCGCGTTCGTCGTCGAGGGCGCGGGCGACATCCTCGCGCCGCATCCACATCGCGTGTCGCGCGGCCTTTACGAGGCCTTCGAGCCGGGCCTTTTCGTCCGCCTCTTTGCCGATGGCGGCAAGGACGGCTGAGATGGCGGCACGCGGTTTTTTGGCGTCGAAGACGGCCAACAGGAGGCGGGCAGAAAGGGCGTCCGCTGCGGGGGCGTTCGTGGAGGCGACGACATTGCGCGCGGCGGCGGCCGCGACTTCGGGACGCCGTCCGCGGAGTGACGCCTGGTAGATTTCGTGGGCGGAGGGCTGATAGGGCGAGTTGGTCGGCGCATTGGCGACGAATTCATAGATCCAGTCACCCCATCGGGAGTCGTTTCCGACCAGGCTTGACCCATAGGAGTAGCGGCGCCAGGCGGTGAGCTGATCAAACCAGCTGCGCCAGCCCTTATGATTGATTTCGAGGTAGCGCGCCAAGCGCTTCGGGAAGCGCGCCTCGAAGGCGTCGAAGCCGATTTCGTCGAGTGCCGAGCGGTAGAAGCCCAGCCAGTCGCCATAGAAGGCGGCGGAGGGGTCGTCCATCGCCTTCTCCGCCAGTGCAAGGGCCTCGTCGCGCCGGCCGTGCGAGAGGCACCACTGCGCGAAGTGGATCGGGTGGATGTAGTTGTCGAGCTTGCCATCCTTCAGAGCCGCGTATGTGGCGTCCTCGCCGTGTATGCCCTCGTAACACGCGATGAAGCGTTTCGACCATTCCCGGACATGGTAGTGCCAGATGCGCTGACCCAGGCTCGCCGTGGCGAACTCGGAGCGCTTCATCCAGTCCAGCGCCTGCGGGAAGTCCTCGATGGTGTAGTAGAAGGAGGAGGCGATTGACGCCAGACGCTTCTCCGCCGCCCCTTCGAGCCCGGGCATCGCCGCGGCCTCGCGAATCAGCCCTTCGGCGAGACGTGCGCCGGCGTGGAGCGAGGCGAAGCCCGGGTCGACTATGGCATGGGCCTCGCAGATGTTCTTCACGTAGCCCTCCACCGCGTCGAGGCGCGTGGTCACGGCGGCGTCCGTCGTCCGAAAGGCCTTCAGACAGAGGTCGGCGGCGCGGGCGAATCCCTCGCGTCCGTAGAAGTTGTCGGTTATCGGTCCGCGCCAGTACGCCTTTGGCGGCGTATTGGACGCCGAGAAGACGGCGGCCTCGGCCAGAAGGGCGCGGGCGTCGCAGTCGGAAGCGGCGACGGGGGCCGCGCACGCGAGGAGCGCGACAGCGGCCATGGCCAGCGAAGAAGTCGCGAACGCTCTCATTCGGCACCTTCCCTTCCTGCCATTTCGCGCAGGCGGAGTATGCGCGCGATGAGCTCCATGCGGATGGCGTCGAGATCCATGCCGTCCTTCGGCTGGAGCGCGAGGAACTGCAGGGCCTTCTTTCCCTCGAGGTAGGCGGCCTGGTCGCCCCGGGCCTTGGCAGCGGCCACGAGGTCCTGCAGATAGGAGGCGTACCGGATGTCGTACACGCCCTCGCGGAAACCGCTCCAGGCGAGGGTCTCAACGATGCCGGTTCCGTCGACATAGGCGATGACCATGGGCTTGTAGGCGCCTTTGACGAGGTCGTTCCACGGCCCGATGGCGAATTCGTAGTTAAAGCTCATGCCGTGGCCGGCGAGCCAGGCCGCGAGGCCGTTCTGCATGCGGAGGAACTGGGGATTTTCGCTTCCGGTGTGCTGGATTGCGTACGGGGCGCTGTAGCAGTCGCCGCCGATCTCGCGCCAGACACGGGCACGTTCGGGGTCCTCGGCCCTCCCGCTCGTCGGGTTGACGGCATAGACCCAGCCCGCCTTGTAGATGATGGGCCAGGTGCCGGAGCAGCCCACCTGGAGGCCGGGGTCAACGAGCTTGTAGATTTCGGATACGGGGCGGTGCAGCACGGTCAAGAGGGCGGGCTCCTCGTCGCCGTAGGTCATGACGACCTCGGAATGGCCGACGAGGTCGCGGTAGAATGACGAGCACTTCTTCGCGCCGGCGATCGAAGCCATCAGGAAGTTGAAGCGCGTCCCCGGCAGCCAGTTGCCCCAGGGCGCGAAGCTCTTTCCCGAGACGACAGGTTTGAGCGGGAAGCCCAGTTCGCGGAGCATCGCGTAGGTCTCGGCGTCCTGGTCGACACTTGGATAGACGAGTCCATGGTCGCGGAGGCTCGTCAGGTAGTTGCGGTAGAAGGCTTTCGTCCGCGCGCGGTCGCCGTCCATGTGCCGCAGAAAGAAGCTGAAACCGTGGAAATCGATGCAGCGCGGAAGGTAGATGGCGTCGGGGCGGTTCCATTGCTTGGGCGGCGGGAGGGCGAATGGCAGGACGCGCACGGCGACCGGAATCTCGCAGAGCGTGCGATTCCCCTCGCGGGCAATGACCTTGCCGCGGTAGACGCCCGGCCGCTGGCCACGCGCGGCGCCAACGGTCAGGAAGAACTGTTTGAAGGCGTTTGCGTCAAGGGAGACCGGCTGCAGGGTGGCGGCATCGCGGAAGTCCTCGCGGAGGGGATCGAAGCGGTTGGCGTCAATTTCCGCCGGCGGGGAGATCCAGACCTTGGTGCCGTCGCCGAGGCGGGCGTAGTTTGCCTGTTTCCCGAAGTCGACCTCGACCAGTCCTTCGTCGTGAAGGAGAAGCTCGGGGACGAGCTTCAGGCCGCGGTCGGCAAAGAAACTGACCCAGCCGTTGCCGTTCTGGAGCCAGAGCTTCACGACGCGGAGGTCGGCCGAGAGCGGGGCGTCCGTCGTCGCTTCGGGAGCGCTTCCCTGCTCCGGGGAGGATGCGTGGTCGCGCGTCAGCGGGGTGACTTCGAGTTCGACCTTGCCGAAGGCGCGGAAGGCGAAGAGCTGGAACGAAGCGGGTCCGAAAGCGTCCTGCGGGATGATGACGCGCAAGGTCCCGGCGATACGCCCGTCCTCGGGATAGGTATCCGTCAGCCGCATGACGTCGCTCATCGCCGGGACGGCGTACCAGGCGACGTCGCCGCCTTTGCCGGCGGCCTTCCAGTCGGCCGCGACGCGCGAGCGGTTCGCGGGGGTTGCCTTGGCGGCACGCGCGAGCTGGAAGTCGAGGATTGGGTTCCGGACAGGCGTCGCCGCTGTCGCCAGAGCGGCGCAGAAAAGCAGGAACGGCAATTGGCAGTGTAGTTTCATCCCGGTCCGAGGCGCTACCTCACCAAGACGCGGAGCCCAATCGTCTCGTAGGCGTAGCAGCCCATAGACGGGACCCCGCCACCTGGCGAGAGCGGTTTGCCAACAACGTCGAATGCCCGTTCGTCAAGGGCGGGATACATCCACGGCGTGATGACACCGGTGCCCCTGCAGGGCGAGCTTCCTCGCAGGCGGTAGGCCTGCGCCCCTTCCGTCGCGCGGAAGCGCGGGTCGGAGGAAACGACGCCCGCCTGCACCGAAACGCCAGAGTCCAGCTTCGCGACGCAGGAGTTGGTGACCGTAGTCGCCTTGTCGGCCGTGCTGGTTCCGGTATTGCCCCAGGAGATTGTGTTGGCGACGTTTGCGCAGCTGAAGAAGCCGCCGGGGCCTTTTGTGACGGTGTTGCCGGCGATCGTGCAGTTGAAGTAGGAGCCCTCCCAGCAGGCCGCCCCGCCGGAATTCCCGGTTCCCAGGAGCTTGTTGCCGACAATCAGGCAGTTGTAGGAGGTGCCGCCGTAGGTGCCGCCCCCGCGCCAGATCGCCAAGTTGTTGGAGACGACGCAACCTACGGCGATGGAGCCGGAGATGCCGCCGCCAGTTCCCACCCAGGCACTGACATCGGCGTTTGTCGCGAAATTGCAGCAGACGACGCAGTTGGTCAGTTCCCCCTCGGCGCAACCGCCAGTTGCGCCGCAGCCGTCGTTCCCGCGGACAAGGGAGCGGAAGAGTGTGCAGTCCCTCGTGCCGCCGCCGCCTTTGCCGCTGCTGGCGCGGGCGAGGATCGTGTTGTTCTCGATCACGCTGTCCTCCGCGTATGCGGAGAGCAGACCGCCGCCGCCAGACGACGAGGAGGTCAGGATGTTGTCGGAAACCGTGCAACCCCTGAGGAGCAGCGCCTTGCGGGAGGAGCCGTGCACGCCGCCGCCGCCCGACACGGCCCTGTTGCCCGTAATCGTGCAGTCGACAATCTCGCCTTTCGTCGCCCAGCCGGAAGCCGAATTGTACCGGATGCCGCCTCCGGTTGCGCCCGCGGCATTGTTGGTGAAGACGCTTGCGTAGACGTCAACCACCGCAGACCCGTCGCTGGCGTAGAGACCGCCGCCGGAGCCCGACGCGACATTGCCGCGGAAAACGCAATTTGAGACAACGCCACTGTTGATTTCGGCTCCTCCGCCGGTGGAGGCTGTATTGTCGACGATGACGCAGTCAAGAACCTTACGACAGCCGGAGAGGCCTCCGCCCAGGCCCTTTGCCCAGTTGTTGGAGACGATGCATCCGACGATGGACTCGCAGTCATAGGCGCCACCGCCGCGGGCATAGACTCCCGATGAACTTCCGCTGTAGGTGCGGTTGCCTATCAGCACGCAGTTGGTGACGGCGCAGTTCGCCACGCCGCCGCCACGGCAATATGAAGTTGTGTTGTTGTTTGAGGAGACGTTGCCCACGATCTGGCAGTCGGTCAGAGCGCAATGGTGGGCACCGCCACTGCCTGATTCGGCGGAATTGCAGGCAATGACCGAATTCGTCGCGACGCAGTAGGCCAGCCCGACGGCGTTATTCGTCACGACGCATTTGACGACTTCGATGTATCTGTCTTTGGCGGCGTACTGAGAAGCACTTATGGCCGTTCCCCTGCAACCGGCAACGAAGCAGTTTTCGACGCGCCCTCCCGCCGTCTGGCTGAACACCGCGCCGCCCGCATTACTCGACTTGACGTAGCCGTTCTCGAGACGGAGGCCGATCAGCGACACGCCGGTGGCGGTGATTTGGACGCAGCGCGTGGCGTAGTCGCCGTTGCCGCCGGTGGAGGGGTCGGGGGCGCCGACAATTGCCGCGCCGCCCTCCCATGACCCCGACTGGCTGCGGATTGTAATCGCCTTGGTGATATAGACGCGGTTCGACATGCCGTACATCGTCGCGCCGGAATCGCAGATGAAGCCGTCCTTGACCCACACCGTGTCGCCGGCCGCGGCGGCGCCTACGGCGGCCTGGAGGCTGGAATAGACGAGATCGCCTTGCTGCACCGCGCCGCCAGCGCCCGAACCGTAGTCGAGTCCGGCGGAGACATAGCGGTCGGCGGCCACGGTCGTGGCCGCCTGGATGGCGAAGAAGGCCGCGAATGCGCGAAGCACCGAAGTGCTAGTATCTGTCATTCTCATTACTTTTCCTTTCTCGCCGTGTCACCAACGGCGCTAGGGCTTGAATGGTCCGTTGAAGGCCTCGTCGAAGTCGTAGAGGTTGTCGAAGTCGCTCTTTTTGTCGCCCTTGTTCTGGCTGAAGCGGCCCATGCGGATGAGGTTGTAGACGAGTTCTCCGAAATCGGAGGTCGAATGCATGTTCCACTGGCCCAGGGTGAAGAAGGCCATGGGACCGTATTCGTCGAGGGCGAACTCCTTCAGCCCTTCGGCAAGTTCCCGTCCTGAAAGGTGCCTTGGACGCTCGCCCTTGTCCTCGAGCCCTCGCATGACGTATTCGAAACCGTCGCGTATGAAGTAGTATGCTTCGGCCGGATAGCGCGGATCTTCAAGCAGGTATTGTGAAACGGCCTCTTCAAAGGACATCAGGTCTTCGTTCATGGCATTCATCAGGTTTGCAAAGTGGAAACCTATAAAGATTGTACACCAAATCCGCCGGATTTGGTGTACAATAATATGGTATCGCTTTTTTGTGCCGGGGTGGCGAAATGGCAGACGCAGCAGACTCAAAATCTGCCGCCAGCGATGGCATGAGGGTTCGACTCCCTCTCCCGGCACCATTGTTTTGAATCGAGGAAATACCATGCTTGCCAAGACGCCCCCGATGGGCTGGAACTCCTGGAACACATTCGGCGCCGACATCAGCGACGCCGTCATCCGCGAAATGGCGGACGCCTTCGTCGCGCTCGGCCTCGACAAGGCCGGATACGAATACCTCGTCATCGATGACTGCTGGTCGGAGCATGACCGCGACCCGGAGACGCACCGCATCGTCCCCAGCCATGAGAAGTTCCCGAACGGGATGAAGGCTGTCGCGGACTATGTCCACTCGAAGGGCATCAAGTTCGGAATGTACTCCTGCGCCGGGCTGCGCACCTGCGCCAACTACCCCGGCAGCTTCGACCACGAGTTCCTTGACGCCAGGACCTTCGCCGAGTGGGGAGTCGACTTCCTGAAGTACGACTTCTGCTTCATGCCGAACACCGCCAACGGTCCGCTCATGTACCGCCGCATGGGCCACGCCCTCCGCGCCTCCGGCCGTGAAATCCTCTTCTCCGCCTGCAACTGGGGCAGCCACGACGTCTGGTCGTGGATCCGCTCCGCCGGCGCGCACATGTACCGTTCGACCGGCGACATCAACGACAGCTTCGAGTCCTTCAAGAACATCGCCCTCAGCCAGATCAACCGCGACCCCGTGATCGACTGGACGCGCCCCGTCGACGAACTTCATGAGACACTCCGCGCCGACGGCGGCAGCTGCTCCAACGCCCCCGGTTGTTTCAACGACATCGACATGCTCACCGTCGGCATGTTCGGCAAGGGCAACGTGGCGAACAAGGGTTGCGACGCCACCGACTACAAGACCCAGTTCGCGCTCTGGTGCTTCATGGGCGCGCCGCTCATGCTCGGCGCCGACCTTAGGAACTTCCTCAAGCCCAGCTTCAAGCCGATGCTCGACCTCGTCACCAACAAGGGCCTCATCGCCCTCGACCAGGACGAGGAATGCCGCCCCGCCTTCCGCGCGACTAACCAGCCCTGGGGAAAGGGCCCGCTCGTACTGGGACGTCTGCTCTCCGGCGGCGACATAGCCGTCGGCTTCTTCAACCTCGGCGAGAACGACTCGCGCATGTACCTCTACTTCGAGACGCTCGGCATTCCGGACGCCGCCGGCATAAACCTGGAGATGACGGACGTCATGACGGGCGAGGACTTCGGCGTTAAGCGCGAGTTCGTCGACATTGTCGTGCCGAAGCACGACTGCCGCGTCTTCCGCTGCAAGCCCGTCTCGCGGTAGGCCGGTGTGTGAATGGAGACCTGCTGGAAGTGCGGCGCGCCGCTGTCGGCCGACGAAGTGGGACTGAACTACAAGGTCATCAACCGCGGCGTGACCAAGTTCCTTTGCTTCAACTGCCTTTCCGCGAAATTCGACACGACGATTGACAACCTCAAGGCGCTAATAGAGCGATTCCGGGCGGCGGGATGCTCGATGTTCCCCCCAAAAACACAAAGGTCAATTACTGGAAATGGCTGACGAAAGAGATAGTTCCGGAACTCCCGTGGCAACGCAGGGCGAAGGCGGCGAAATCCGCCATCACCACCATCACCACCACCATCGCTCCGGTTCCTCGTCGCAGGGCGTGACCTACCGGCCCTCTGGGTCGGGGGACTATTCGCTGCGCACGTTCGGGAAGGGCAATTCGCGCCCTCCCGCCGCGATTCCCGAAGGGACTTTGCCTGTCGCCGTCTTTTCGGTTCTTTTCACGGCGCTGCTGCTGGCACCTGTGATTCTCGTGATGTTCTTCCGCAACAAAACTTTGTCGGAGACCAACTTCCAGTTGCGCGAACAACTTGGAACCCTCATGTCGCAAATTGAGGAACAGGGACAGAACGCCCCCGCGGTAAAGCCTGCGGCCACTCCGAGAACCCGCTACGTCGCGGACGAACCGCAAGTTCCGACGAAGCCAGCGGCAGAAACTTCCACTGATACGGCCGAGGCGGTCGCAGAGCCCCCCAAGGCCAGCGACGAGGCGATTGCGGCGGCGGTCGGCATGACGGCGGATGAAATCAAGGCGCTTCGCCGCGAGATGCGTCTTCTTCCGAACGGCATGCGCATGGTCGAGGACGAGGAGGGCAACATCGTTCTCGAACGCGACGTGCTCGCGCAGAACCTTCAGAACGCCTACAATCTCCTGGCCATAGGCCAACGGCGCGATGCCGAGGCAATATTCGACATGGTAGCCAGCGCGAAGCCGCAGTGGCCCTACGGCCATTTCTTCGCGGGGGTCGCCGGCGGCAGCCGAGACAAAATGTCGGTCGCGGTCCGCCTTTTCTCCACCGCCCGCGCCGTGGGCGCGATTACCCCCGAAAGCGATCTCTACAGCGCCCTGGCGTCTCTTTTCACCAAGCAAACGGCCTCGGCATCCGCAGCGCTCAACCGCGTGAAACTCGCCCCCGACGAGAGCCGCGAGTTGCAGATTGGCCCAATCTACGCGCCGTCATCGGCGCCGACTGAAATCCTCGCGAAACTGCGCGGCATCAAGGGCGTGAACGACATCAAGGTCGTCGACTGGTAGGAGCCGGACATGGCAAACCTCCCACAGCCGAGAGTAAACGAGCAAGTCGCCCTTCGCGACTTCAAGTACTACATCTTCGACTGGGACGACAACATCCTCCACATGCCGACGCGCATCCACCTGGAGAAGCGCCAGCCAGACGGCACCTGGAAGCACCCCAGCGTCTCCCCCTCAGTCTTCCGCATCGTCCGACAGGCCCCCGCCAA
>JAEEGJ010021952.1_pt1 | contig 13621 bp, 6 predicted proteins | sample 8958761 | NCBI WGS metagenome assembly JAEEGJ01 (sample SAMN16246546, study PRJNA631951) | gut metagenome | biome: gut microbiome; feature: rumen; material: RS-attached | host: Bos | place: Iran: Karaj | collected 2018-10 | reverse complement strand
CGCCTGGTGAAGGGGGCTCGCGGTACTTACAAACTGCTGTACGACCGCCGTCCGCATGGAGTGAGCCATTTTATCGGGGAGCAAATCCACGAAGGGGATCCGGGGAGCCGTTCGCTCACGACGGTGCTCGAACCGGGCATGATGATTTCGTGCGAACCGGGACTTTACGGGACGTTCTCGGCGACCATCGGGGGCAAGCGGTATCGCGAAAAAATCGGTATCCGCATCGAGGACGACTTGCTGATTACCGGGACTGGGCATGTCAACCTTTCTAGGCATATTCCCAGGACTGTTGCCGAAATAGAGTCGCTAATGGGGTGTGGGAAGTCCTGAAATATTATTTAAAACATCCAGTCCCCCTTTTTTAGAGCATGGATTTATATCTTTATTCCCAATATTCATCAAGGACTCGAATATGTGGAAAATTAAGGGTTCGGTAAGATTTTTCTTATCCATTCTCGCAATGACCTTTGTGCAGATGGGCGTATTTATCTATGCACAGAAAATCCTGTCGGGGTCGTTCACAGCTGGGGAAAGTGGCCAGATTTGGCAGAGCTTCATGCTTCAGATATTCTTTATCGCCCCCTACGTACTGATGTTCTTCCCAGCCGGGTTCTTGGCCAACAAGTTCTCGAAGAACAAGGTCTTGGCTTGGTCTGCCTTGTTCATGACGGCTTTTGTTATTGCAATGTCTGTCCTTGTGACTTGCGGGTGCCCGAGAGTTGCCTTCTGGCTTTCCATTGGTCTTTCGTCTGGTTTTGCCGTTCACAGCGTGGCCAAGTACACGATCCTCAAGGAGATGTTTGGCGTCCGCAACTTGAGCTACTCGAACGCTTTTCTCCAGATTTTCTCGCTGATAAGCATTATCTTCGCTTCGGGCCTTGTTATTGTTGCCGTGAACCTCGTTGAACTCAATGAAAGTGCGTCCTACGAGGCGGTCGGGGTGATTATTTCGCGGTCGGTGGTTATCCCGTGGGTCTTGACGGGAATCAGTGTTCTAGGTACGGTCGCAAGTTTCCTTGTGCCCAAGGTCCGCTACGAGAACCTGAACCTGAATTTCTACAAGTCCCGCCGTAAGTTCGGCATCGGTTGGCGTCATTCCACGCTCAGGGCTTCGATTATCGCCCTCGCGATGTTCTGGGCTATGGCTCAGGTGTTCGTACTCATGTTCCAGGACCTTTCCGGTTCGAACGACATCAACATGATCCAGAACATGCTGCCGTTCGCGATGGTGGGTCTCATGCTGGGCTCCATCTTTGCGGCGCAGAAATCCAAGGACTTCATTGAGACCGGGTTCATTCCTCTGGGCATGATTTTTGTCTCTGTCTGCATGTTCCTCGTCCCGTTCCTCGTGCATCCGGTTGCACTCGCTATCTTGTACACGCTTATCGGTTTCTGCGGTGGCATGTTCCTTGTGCCGGTGAACGCCTTGCTCCAGTACAATACGCGTCCGAACAATTCGGGCTGGGTCCTTGCGCTTGCTAATTTAATCCAGGCGGTCGTGCTGGTCGCGTTCCTGTTCCTGTTCTCCTGGATGCGCCACTATACGGCGATTCCTCCGCAGCTTTACTTTATCGGTCTGGCCATTATTTCGATAGGCGTGTTTGTTTGGGCTATTTCCAATTTGCCCCAAGCTTTGATTCGCTCTATCTTGCGCCTTGTTTTCAACAAGTACCAGATTCGTGTCCTCGGTGTGCAAAACATCCCGAACGATGGCCCGATTCTCCTGGTCGGCAACCACCACAGCTTTATCGACTGGGCCATGGTCCAGATGGCGTCCCCGCGTTCGCTCACTATTGCGACGAGTAAGGACCACTTCGAAAAATGGTACTTGCGCGCCCTGCTCAAGCGCATGGGTGTCATCCGTTACGACTCTCGCCATCAGGAATCGGCTATGGACCGCATTCACCAGGCTTTGCTGGAAGGCCGCGCGGTTGTATTTTTCCCCACCGGCGAAGTGTCCAAGTCCCCGCACGTTGAACCGTTTACCATTGACTACTCGAAGGTTGTCGAGGGGACGGATGCCCAGGTGTTGCCCTTCTACATCCAGGGGCTTTGGGGCAGTAACTACAGCTATAGCGATTCCGACATGTACGGCGCCTCTTCTGAACGCGTCGTGACGGTTGCCTTCGGTGAACCGATCCCGGCCTCCACTCCGCCCAACGAGGTCCGCGCCATTGTCCGTAAGGTTTCGATTGATGCTTGGAGCTATGCCGTTTCGTTTGTTCATCCGATTGCCGATAGCTGGATCCGTACGTACAAGCGCCATATCAAGAATGGCCCTGCTATTTACAATCCCGATGGAGGGCACTTCTCCGGTTACAAACTGATGGGTGCGGTTGTCGCGTTCAGCAGGCACCTGAAGAAGATTCTCGGTTCCGACGAAAATAACGTGGGCATCATGCTCCCGCCGAGCCCTGCAGGAGTCATTGTGAACCTCGCTCTTTGGCTCTTGGGCAAGACGAACGTGAACCTGAACTACACCTCGTCGGTCGACAACGTGAAATTCTGTGCCGAACGTGCCGATGTGAAGTCCGTGATTACGAGCCGCCAGTTCATCGAGAAACTGAAAGGCCGCGGGAACGATTACTCCAAGATTGCGAGCGATAAACTTCGTTTGTTCTACGCTGAAGATTTCATGAAGGAAATCCCGAAGGCGAAGATAGCCTTCTTCCTCGTGTTCTGCATGTTCGCCCCGAGCTGGCTTATCAAGTTCTGCTTCCGCAAGCGCGTGTCGCTCGACAGCATTGCGGCCATCATGTTCAGTTCCGGTTCCGAAGGAACTCCGAAGGGTGTCATGCTGAGCCACAGGAACCTCATGGGCAATATCCAGCAGCTCGCCTGTATTTTCAACGTGACGCGCGCCGATGTGATGCTCTCGGAACTCCCGCTGTTCCATAGCTTTGGCCTTACGGTGACGACGCTTTTGAACCTTACGGAAGGGTGCCCCATCGTGACGGTGGCCGACCCGACCGACGTGAAGACGATGGCGCGAGTTTGTGCGGAATTCCGCGTGTCTGCGTTTGTTGCGACTCCGACATTCCTGCGTGCGTTTACGATTAGCCGTTACGTACACCCGATGGCGCTCAAGTACGTGCGCCTCATTATCGCTGGCGCCGAAGCCTTGCGCCCGGAATTGGTGACCGCGTTCCGTCTCAAGTTCGGCAAGGAAATTTACGAAGGGTACGGCTGTACCGAGACGGCCCCGGTGGCATCCATCAACACCGAGAACAACCTCCGCAGCGACTACATGACCATGCAGGTGAACAACAAGCCGGGCACGGTGGGCATGGCGCTCCCTGGTTCCCAGTTCCTGATCGTGGACCCCGAGACGAACAAGCCGTTGCCGACAGGCGAGGCGGGCATGGTCTTGATTGGCGGCTGCCAGGTGATGGTGGGCTACCTCAAGGACCCCGAACGCACCCAAAGCGTGATGGTGCAAATCGATGGCAAGCGTTATTACCGCACGGGCGACAAGGGCTTTTTGGACGAGGACGGCTTCCTCACGATTGTGGACCGCTACAGCCGCTTTGCGAAGCTCGGCGGCGAGATGGTGAGCCTCGGTGCCGTCGAGAAGAAGATTCAGGATACGCCGGTGCTCGAAGGTTGCGACTACGTGGTGACGGCTATCCCCGATTCGGCCAAGGGCGAAAAGATTGTGCTCCTTTACCAGGGGGACAAGGACCCGAAGGACGTGCTTTCGGAACTGCGTGCAAGCGGGTTCCCGCCGATTATGCTCCCTGCTGCGGCGTTTGCCGTCGACAAGGTGCCCAAGCTCGGTACAGGCAAGGCTGACTTTACGTCGGCTAAAAAGCTGGCCAAGGAACTGATGGAGAAAAAATGAACGGATTGACACCCATACGCACGGTCCGCCTTGTCGGAGCGATGATTGCCATTATCGGCATGATTTTCGTACTTGTGTCGAGGGTGCTTACGGCTGTTCTGGCTATAGCCACCGATGCGATTCACCTTGCGCTCGCGCGTTATTCCAACTTTACGGGCAGGATTGCGTCGAGGAATTTTGCCGAAGACAAGCAACTCCTGGCGATGGTTAAGGACGTCAATGCCTTGTTGCCTACGGCCGAAACGGCCCTGACGATCATTCTCGTTATTGGCATCTTGATTTTGCTTGTGGCCGTGGTGTGTATCGCTTTTCCCAAGCAGGCGGTACATGTCTTGGTGGCTATGCGCCTGCTCAAGTGGGATACGGTTGAACCGATGGAGGGCTTGCTTGATGATGAAGCCGCTCCCGAAGTTCATCCGTTGTCCCGTCGGGCTAAAATTATTATTGCCAGTTCGGCTGGGGGAGTGGTTGCTTTAATTGTGCTCATTGTCGCTCTTTCCGGTTTTTCCGAAAGGCAGCAGGTTGCCAATGTGGAATCCGCCCTCAAGGACATGCAGGACTGGGCTGCGGGCTACGTGGACGCGCAGAAGACGTACTTTGCTCGGAACAACGATATCGGTGGGCCGAAATCCCTGCAGCTCCCCGATACGGCGCAGACGGATTATTTCAAGTACAAGGTGACGGGCTCGCGCTTTGTCGCCGAGAACAAGGTACAGCTCGGTGGCTGCGCTGCTGGCAACAAATGGACTGTTAGTTCCTCGACCAAGGGGTTCTTTACGAAGGAACTCGTGCTGTACCGCTCCTTGCCGAAGGATTCGGCTTGCGCTAAACTGACTCCGGATTTCAAGAATATTGGCCGCCATAAGAAAAATGCGGAAAATCCGGCGCCGGACGCCACGAAATAAAAAGCTAGCCTTATAAAATTTCGAACCGGTTTTGCGTAGATATTGACGTAGCCGTTTTACGAGTATATTTTTCCTATGGGTTGTGCAAGGAGTTCCTATGAAGATTTTTATTCCGTTCCTGTTGGCGATTTTGCCATGCCTGTGTTTTGCCATAACATGGGAAAACCAGTGCGCTGGTAACGGATTTTCGTTAATCGATGAATCAGAACATTTCGAAGTCTGCAAAAAACCGAAAACAGACGATGGAATTACAAACACTGTCTCAATTCCTGCAGCGGATGCCCAGGGCGTTTTGCAATCACTGGAGAAGGTTTTCTCGTTCTATACGGATTCCCTCGGCTGGATGTTGCCTTTCCCGAAAAGCCCGGATAAGAAACTCAAGAGCAATATCTACGTTTTTGAAAATGCAGTGATGAGTTCGCTGTATGGCGGTACGGATTACGTGAAGGCGCTCAACGGCGAGTACGGGCCCGGCATGTGGATTGGTGTGGGCTCCTTGAAGGATTATTGGGGCACGTCGCATGAATTTGCGCACGGCTTGCAAGGTGTTGCGGGTTGGATGGGCAACAACAGCCATGCGGGCTGGTTCGCTGAGTCGCACGCCAACTGGATGGCGCACCAGTACAACCCGAAGGATGCCCATTGCTCCGAATACCTCATCAACTTTCCTTATCTGTATTACGGTTCCACGCGTGACCGCTATTGCAACTGGCAGTTTCTGGAACACCTCAAGGAAAAGTTCGGTGGTGGCAATGATGGAGCGAAGGAAGTGAACCGCCTTTGGATGGAATCGATTCACGATGGTGAGGACGGTCGCATGGAGCAGACCCCCTTTACCGCGATGATGATGGTGTACGATTGGTCTCTGGAAGATTTGAACCGCGAGTTCGGGCAATTTGCAATGAAGAATGCGACGTTCGAGTATGCTCCCGAAAAGAAAAAACTCTACAGCAAGTCTTGGGGGAATTACGAGTTCTCGACGCGCCGGAACACATCCAATACGGCACGGCACATGCGCGTGACGATGCTGAATAGGATGGATTCTGCCTCGGGTGGCCCGGACCGTTACATTGTGCCGAGCTACTGGGCTCCGCAGCGCTGGGGTTACAACATCGTGCGCATTTACCCTGATTCGGCAGGGAAGGTGACTGTCAGGTTCCGCGGGATTGTCCAGCACAAGAAAGGGGAAGGCTACAAGTGCTTTGGCGACAACGAAGATACGTACAAGGGGAAACATTACAAGTGGTGCAACTATGCACCGGATGCTTTGCCCGATCCGGCGAGCCAGTGGGCCGTGGGGTTGGTGGCCGAAGGTTCCGACGGCATACCGCGCTACAGCGAACTGATGCTGGATACGGCGGGTAATGTCTCCATCGAAACGAAGGCCTCCGACAAGGCCCTCTGGCTCGCCGTGACCGCCGCCCCGTCCGAGATGCAGACAATTCTTTGGGACCAGTTCTACTACAGCGTCTACCGTTACCCGTACATGATAGAGGTGGTGAACGGGAAACCCGAAGGCTACAACGACAATTTTTGGAAACCGGCCGGCTATGCCGGCGGGAGCGCTCAAGGGTATGCGAAACATGCGAACGGCGGCGGCTGGGTCAGCAGCAAGGCCAAGGTGGACGCTTCGGTTTATGTTGGCCCGGATGCTGTCGTGAACGGCGGCACTGTTTCGGGCGATGCCCGGATTGAGGACTTTGCCGTCGTGAACGGCGGCACGGTTGGCGGGAAGGCTGTGGTCCGGGGCCGTGCGCTTGTGAGTGGTGGCAACATGGCCGATAACGCTATCCTCGAAGAAGATGCTTGGCTTGTGAGCGGGACTCTCAAGGACGATGTGCGTGTTGGTGCTCTCAGTGTTGTTGTGAATAGTACTGTGTCGGGGAAGGCGCAGGTCCACGGCGTCATGTGGCCTGTGGACGGGAAAAAACTGAGCGGGACGGCCCAGCTCCGTGGCGACCTCGAAAACAATTTCACATCCGAAATTTCCAAGGGTGTTTTCTACGGCATGGTGAACACCGATATGCTGAACAATGCCAATTTCGGGGCCAACCTCACAGAACCTCCGACCGATGCAACGGCCGATTTCGCTGGCGCTATTTGGTATGCTTTGGCAGAGGATTCACTTGTGGAGGACTCTTCGCATACGGTTTCCTGGAGGGCTCCGGCATTGGCCTCTGCAAAGGATGAAGTTGTTTTAGACGTGTTCGATTTGAACGGGAAATGGCTTGGCCGTATCCGGTCTTTAGGGTGCTCAACCCCCTCTGATTGCCGTTTTTTACTTAAAAAAGCCAATTTTCCGGCTGGAATGTATTTTGTACGGGATGCGGGGACGCATAGGGCGACCCGGGTTAATTTGGGCAAATTTTAGACAAACCTCCCCAGTTGACGCATTTTTTTTTGTGTATTATATTTGATGTTACAAAAGACTTGCGATTCAGGAAGGGGAATCATGAACCAGCGACAAGGGCTTGTTGAAAAGCCCAATTATAGCACGGACCGATCTGCACTCCAGGCTATCGAAAGAGCCTGGAAAAGTGGGGATTCTGCTTACTTTTTAAAGGTCCTTCGGGAGGCGGCAGACAAGCGCGGTGCTGCATAAAATAATCTGCCGGAGGGAGGATGGGCGTGTTTTTCGGTGTTTTGTATGAAATTTTTTGAAAAAATGCTCCACGGCTGTTGAAATGACTTTGCTTGGCTTTTTTATTTGTTATTTTATATAGGACTAAAAAACCGAAAATCCAGAAGGAGTTTTAAGGTGCGTTTAATTAACAAAGTATTGGGCTGTGCGCTGCTGGCGTCCGGCTTATCGTTTGCCCATTCCGGCATTGTAGCCGGGGGATCTGATGGTTTACATCAGATTAACGCGAAAACCCTTGGCCAGTGGAATACCGTAGTCGGTACTGGCGGAACCATAGCCACTGATGCTTGGGCCTTTACTCGTGGCGGTGGCTACGAAATGAATGGTCAACGCCATGCCTTCTTGGATTGGGCCGCGACTATGTCCGGTGATTTCTTCATCGGGATAGGTCTGTTGGATTTCTTAGACCTCGGTGTTAGCATGCCTCTCTACTACGACCATGCTCCGGACAGCCCGGGCGGGGCCTCGAACATGTGGGCTATCGGTCGTGGTGACTTGGACATCTTTGCCAAGATTCGCGCCCCCTTCGACACGAACAGGATTTGGAGCGTCGCTCTCTTGTTAGATGCTTACGCCCCGACGGGTGAAACTCAGGCCGGTGTCCGTCCGAGACACGCCTGGTACTTGAATGGTGAAGGCTATACGCAACCGCTGACGGCCGATAGTTGGGCCTTCGGTGCCGGTTTGGCTCTCACGATGGACTTCTCCAAGAGGAATTTCCCCTTGCGTTGGAACGGTTCTGCTGGTGTTGTTGTGCCTACGGGGGATGGCGAGGCCACCACGCTCGTGTATAGCACTGGTTTGAACCTCGTCCCGATTCAGTTTGTGGATTTCTTCGTTGAATTCAGCGGTGAAATGCGCTTGCAAGAAAAGGGTGATTACTATGTTGACCCGTTCTACGACCCGATGCTTGTAACTCCGGGTATGCGCTTCCACATTACCAAGAATGTTGATTTTGCCATCGGTATGGATATTGCCGCACGTACCTTCAAGAACCTCGACTTCGATTACGATGAAGAAATGAAAGGTTGCAAGGGCAAGACGATTCACTTCTCGGGTGAACGCGGCCACGAAGGCTCGTACTGTTATGCTCCTACGCCGCTTTGGGCCGGTGCAGCCTTGTTGACCATCCGCTTCGGTGGCACGGAAGAGAAGGCTCCTGAACGTCCGCTCCGTGATACAATCGTCATCAAGCATGAACCGCAACGCGATACGATTGTCATTATCATGAAGGATACCACGAAGAAGGAAGAACCCAAGGTGGGTGATTTCGATAACGATGGTGTGCCGGATAACGTGGACAAGTGCCCCAATACCAAACCGGGCATTGAAGTCGGCGAAGACGGCTGCCCGCCTGATCATGATAAGGATGGCGTGCCCGACTACAAGGACAAGTGCCCCAATACCGAGGCTGGAGCCGAGGTGGACAGCAACGGTTGTATCCCTGACTTTGACAAGGATGGCGTGCCCGACAACAAGGACAAGTGCCCCAACACGCTCCCCGGTGTGGTGATTGACTCCAATGGTTGCCCGCTGAATAAGAAGGAAGACCTTGACGAACTCAAGAAGGGCATCCGTTTCCATACAAATTCCGCCAAGCTCACCCAGAGAAGTTTTGGTACGCTTAACGATGTCGCTCGCTTGATGAAAAAGTTCCCTACTGCAAGCCTTGAAGTACAAGGTCATACCGACAATACCGGTACTGACGAATACAACATGAACCTCTCGCAGAGGCGCGCCCAGACGGTTGTGGACTACCTCGTGAAGAGGGGAGTGGAAGAATCTCGTTTGCGTGCTGTTGGCTATGGCAACACGATGCCCATCGCCAGCAACAACAGCAAGGAAGGTCGCCAGATTAACCGTCGCGTAGAGATGGTCCCGACCAGCAACGAGTAAAGACAGAAGTTATATCTTTAAGGATAACGTCGAAGAACGAGCACATTGTTCCTCGGCGTTTTTTTTATTTTTATAACAAACTGAATAGGAATTTTTATGGCTGAAAACGAGAAGAGTACGACGATTAGTTTGGCTCAATTGCAGATTCCCACACCAACGGAATCGATTACGCTGCTTGAAGCATTCGGCATTCTTTGGAGCCGCAAACTGTTCTTGTTGGCATGCATGATTTTGGGCGCTTTGATTGGTCTTGGAGTGGGCATGTGGATCCGCCCGCAGTTTACGAGTGACGCCCTGTTGCAGGTGAACGTCAAGGGCGGAAACAAGGCCACGAAGGCTATGGGCGAAATGGGTGCCTTGCTTGACGTGTCAAGCCCTGCCGATGCCGAAATAGAGTTGATCAAGAGCCGCATGGTTCTGGACTATGTGGTGGATGCGGAACGTTTGGCTTATAGCGCGACTCCTATTAGCAAGTTGAATCGCCTCCTCCATCGCGAAGGGCGCATGGATATCGAGGAACTCAACATACCGGCTTTGGCACGTATGGAACGCTGGATTGCCGAAGTACTCAGCGAGAATACCTATGCCGTCTATACTCCCGAAGGCAACAAATTGCTCGAAGGCAAGGTTGGCGACCGCCTGCGCGCGCCGTATGCTGGTGATACGCTTGTGATTTGCGTTAAGCTGATGCGCGCCTCGGAAGGGGAACAGTTCGCTCTCCGCCAGACCAATCCGCTGATGGCGGTTCGGAAACTTGCGCGTTCTCTTTCTGTTTCGGAGAGGGGCAAGCAGACGGGAATTATCGGGGTGAGCCTGAGCCACCGCTATCCGGACCGAGCCGCATCTATCTTGAATACTATTGCAAAAACTTACCTGCGGCAGAACGTAGAAATGCGTAGCGCCGAGGCGCAGAAGACCTTGGAATTCCTGGAGGCTCAGTTGCCTGGAGTCAAGGCAAAGCTGGACAGCGCCGAAAAAATTCTTGCCGACTACCGCTACAAGATAGGCTCTGTCGATATGACCGGTGAAACCAGAGCGCACCTCGAAAAGGAAGTCGATTTGCAGCGCCAGATTCTTGAACTGGAACAGCAGCGTCAGGCCCTAATGCGCCTGTTCAAGGAAGAACATCCGAACGTGCGCACGATTGTCAAGCAACAGGATCGCCTGCGTGCCGAACTTTCCAAATTGAAGAAAACCGCCGAGACCATGCCGCTTACGCAGCAAGAAGTCTTGCGCTTGCAAGAAGAAGTTGCGGTCAACAACGAAGTTTATACGAACATGCTCAACAACATCCAGCAACTCCGAGTGGTGCGTGCGGGTGAAGTCGGGAACGTGCGCGTCGTCGACTATGCGCAAATCGAACCCATCCAGAGCAAGCCGAAAAAGTTCAACATCTTTGTCTGCTCCATTGCGGCCTGCCTTATGCTGGGCATTCTCGCCGTGTTCGTCAGGCGTATCCTCAAGAACGGTGTGCGCAGCAGCCTCGAAGTGGAACGCGCGACAGAGCTGAGCGTGCTCGCCAAGATTCCGCAGTCCAGCAGCCGCGCCCTGAAGGGCCACAGCCACTTGAGGCACGGGAATCCGTTCGTCATCACCAAGCCCGAAGACCCAGTCAGCGAATCGTTCCGCTCTCTGCAGACGGCGTTGGAATTTTCTATGGCTTCGATGGAACACAAGGTCGTGATGATTACCGGTTTGATTCCGGGAGTCGGAAAGAGCTTTGTGTCGCTGAATCTCGCGTCGCTATTTGCCGAAAGTGGCAAGAAGGTGTTGCTGATCGATGCCGACATGCGTCTAGGTATGCTGCGTGGCAAGTCTGATTTTGGCCTGGCCGAAATTCTCGGTGGCAAGGCGACACTCGACACGGCCGTGGCTCCGCATTCTGCAGTGAAGGGCCTGTACATGGTTGGTGCAGGCAAGGCTCTCTCGGCTGCGTGCGAACTGCTCCGTGGCGACAACATGGCGAAACTCGTTGATGAGGCTCGTTCAAAATTTGATATGGTGTTCATCGATACTCCGCCGCTCAATTTGGTGACCGATGCGGAGCTGATTTACCCGCTCGTCGACTTTGGCCTGTATGTGCTGCATTATGGAAAGCACAGCATTAACGAAATTAAGGAAGCCGTTCAGAAACTGCACCGCTATGCGCAGAAACCGGGCGCCTTCGTGATGAACCACTGCGAACACGAACCCGGCCACTACGGCTATGGCTATTACCGCTACGGCTATGGCTACGGGTATGGGCATAAGAAGAGTAGGAAGTAGGAGCGATGAGGTCGCTTCGCTTTGAGCGGTGAGCTCGGTCTCTAACGCTCCCTTTGAGGTAAGTAGACAGTAGGAAGTGGTTGGTGGTTAGGAGAATAGACGAGAGACGAGAGAAAAAATTGTCATTCGCAGGGCGAATAGCCCTGAAGCAATCTCCGTTAGAGAATCTAGAGGCTAGGGCCTAGTGAGAAATATCACGGCTTCGCCGTCTTATATTGACGCACGAAGTGCGTGATCCTTATTCACTAGCCTCGAACCTCATCGCTCACTGCTCGCACATAAGAAAACCCCGCGTTTTTTCCGCGGGGCGTTTCTTTCGTTAGTAGTTAGCGGTGGCAAATTTTCCTAACCACTAATCACTGCTTACTTTGTCTTCGGCATCTGCACGGAGATATGGATGTCCTGCAGCTGCTGGAGGTCGACTTCGCTCGGGCACTGGTCCATCGGGCTAGAAGCGCTCGTGTTCTTCGGGAACGCGATGAAGTCACGGATGGATTCTTCACCTTCCATGGTAGCAACGACGCGGTCGAGACCGAAGGCCAAGCCACCGTGCGGAGGAGCGCCGTACTTGAAGGCGTCGACGAAGAAACCGAACTTTTCCTTCACCTGTTCTTCGGAGAGGCCGAGCAGGCGGAACACCTTCTCCTGGACTTCCGGGTTATGAATACGGATAGAACCGCCACCGATTTCCACACCGTTCAGAACAAGGTCATAAGCTTCGGCGTTGCAATCCTTGAGGTTGCCACCGAGCATCATGTCCAGGTGTTCCGGGAGCGGGTTGGTGAACGGGTGGTGCATGGCCATGTAGCGGCCTTCGGTGTCGCTGTATTCGAACATCGGGAATTCGGTAATCCACACAAATTCACGCTTCTTCGGATCGCGGAGACCCTTGATACGGGCGACTTCCAGGCGGAGCTGACCCATGGCGGTTGCAGCAACCTTTTCGGGACCGGCGATGAAGAACATCATGTCGCCGCACTTCGCGCCAACGGCGTCGCGGAGTTCGTTGAGCTGTTCGGTCTTGAAGAACTTGCCGACCTGCGTTTCCACTTCGTCGTTTTCCTTGACGCGCATCCACACGAGGCCCTTGGAACCGTACTTGCCCACGTAGGCGGTGAGTTCGTCAATCTGCTTGCGGGTGAAGTCCACGCAGCCCTTGGCGGCGATACCGCGGATCTTGCCACCGGCGGCAACGCAGTTCTTGAACACGCCAAAGTTGGACTTGGCACCGATTTCAGACACGTCGTGGATTTCGAGGTCGAAGCGGAGGTCCGGCTTGTCGGAACCGTACTTGAGCATGGCTTCGTGCCACTTCATGCGGCGGATCTTCTTGGGCGGTTCAAAATCCCAAACCTTGCCGAGCACTTCGGTCACGAACTTGTCGAACATGGCCATCACGTCGTCCTGGTCTACGAAGGACATTTCGACGTCAATCTGCGTAAATTCAGGCTGACGGTCGGCGCGGAGGTCTTCGTCGCGGAAGCACTTGGCAATCTGGAAGTAGCGGTCCATGCCGGCAATCATCAAGAGCTGCTTGTACTGCTGCGGAGATTGCGGGAGGGCGTAGAACTTGCCCGGGTTCACGCGGCTGGGCACCAGGTAGTCACGGGCACCTTCCGGAGTGGACTTGCAGAGCACCGGTGTTTCAATGTTTTCAAAACCGTTAGCGTAGAAGAAGTCGTACACGGCCTTGAGGAAGCGGCTCTTGAGCAACAGCTTCTTCTGGATCCACGGACGGCGCAGGTCGAGGTAACGGTACTGCAGGCGCAGGTCGTCGTTTTCCTTGCACTCTTCGTTCGGGTCGTTGATGGCCAAGGGGGAGGTGAGGGCCGCGTTCAGGATTTCGATCTGGTCGATCTTGACTTCGATTTCGCCCGTGGCGAGCTTCTCGTTGGTGTTGCCCTCTTCGCGGGCGTAGACCTTACCGGTCACCGTAATCACGTATTCGTTGCGGAGCTGTTCGGCGGTCTTCATCACGTCGGCGTTGTAGTCCGGGTTGAAGACGATCTGGGTCTTGCCATACTTGTCGCGGAGGTCCACAAAAATCACACCACCATGGTCGCGGCGGCG
>JAEEGJ010021948.1_pt1 | contig 13623 bp, 5 predicted proteins | sample 8958761 | NCBI WGS metagenome assembly JAEEGJ01 (sample SAMN16246546, study PRJNA631951) | gut metagenome | biome: gut microbiome; feature: rumen; material: RS-attached | host: Bos | place: Iran: Karaj | collected 2018-10 | reverse complement strand
CATAAGATCTTCAACTGCCAGCGGATGTTCTACGAGAACCTGAACATCGGCCTCAACCGCTACAAGAGCGCGGTGCTGCCCGTCTACGGCGGCGTCCTCTCTCCCGCCCAGCAGCCGGTGGCCGTCAGCTACTACCTGGAGAAAGGCGACTACCTGAAGCTGGACAACCTCAACCTCGGATACACCTTCAACACCGCGAAGGCCAAGTATCTGGAGAAGGCCCGTATCTTCTTCTCCGGCGAGAACGTGTTCTGCCTCACCGCCTACAAGGGCATCGACCCGGAAATGTCCACCAGCGACCGCTTCGGCTTCGGCGTGGACTACCGCAACAAGTATCCGACCATCCGCACCTGGACCGTCGGCGTGAACATCACCTTCGGCGGCGGAAAGGCCAAGTCCGACCTGGCCCCGTCCGGCTACGTCCCTGAAAGGATCGTCGAGAAGATTGTCGAAAAGATCGTTGAGAAGGAAGTCGTCAAGGAAGTTCCCGTCGAGGTCGTCAAGGAAGTCACCGTTCCCGGGAAGTCTTCCCTGGTCGGCAACTATGCCGATGACCTGTACTTCGTGATCGGAAAGGCTGAAATCCGTCCCGAGGAAGCGCTCAAGCTCGGCCGGATCGTCCAGGTCCTGGACGAGAACCCCGACGCCGTCATCACCGTCACCGGCTATGCCGATTCCGCGACGGGCAACACCGACATCAACAACGAGCTGTCCCAGAAACGCGCCGAAATGGTCGTCGACATGCTCAAGAAGGCCGGCGTCGCCGCCAGCCGGATCTCCTACTCCTCCGTCGGATCCGACCGCGATGCTTCCGCCACTCCGGAGAGCAACCGCGTTGCTGTCTGTATCGTTAACCAATAAGCGCCTTTAGAGATGAAAAAACATACTATACTTGCCGCTTTCACAGCGTTCGCACTCATCTTCTGCGCAGCTCCGGCCTGCACCAATCTGGACGAGCACATCTACTCCTCCCTGTCGCCGGACAACCTGTCCGGAACCGATGACGAGGTCCAGGACATGCTGGGCAACCTCTACGTCCAGCTCCGCTTCATGTACTGGTCCTGGGAGGGCTACTTCGACATCAACGAGGAAAGTTCCGACCTGATCATGACCCCGTACCGCACCTACGGCGGCTGGGGTGCCCAGTACATCAACCTGCACCAGAACGACCCGTACGCGGGCATTCCGCACCTCTGGCAGGAATGGAACTACTGCTACAACGGCATCATGAAGGCCAACCAGCTCCTGGAGACCGAATCCATCATCGAGAACAAGCAGGCCTTCGCCGAGATCCGCGCCATCCGCGCCCTCTACTACTTCGTGCTCTTCGACCTGTGGCGCAACATCCCGCTGGAAATCAGCTACGCCGACACCCTGGAGCCCGGCTACCTGCCGGAGCAGAGCGCGCCCGAGCACGTCTGGGATTTCCTGGCCAAGGAAATCGAGGAATGCATTCCTGACATGCCCACCGACAAGAAGTACGGCCGGATGAACAAGTACGCCGCCTGCATGCTGGCGGCCAAGATCTTCCTGAACCACGACGCCTGGCTGCGCGGATTCGAGAAGAACGCTTCCACCAACCTGGTGATCAGCCAGTATGCGAACGACAACCGCAACTGGGACAGCGAGTTCTTCGTGACCAACGAGCAGAACGGCAACAAGTGGTACAAGAAGGCCTACGAGTACGCCAAGACCGTCGTGGACGAGGGCGGCTACACCCTTGCCGAGAACTACCTGGACAACAGCAAGTGCAACCTGAACACCGCCCAGGAGGTCATCTTCGTCCTCCCGCTGGACGGCGCCAAGGCCAGCCACAACTATCTGGTTAACAAGTGCTTCGTGGGCCGTGGCGGTGCCGCCTTCGGCTACAGCGGAACGCCGTGGAACGGCTCCTGCGCCGTGCCGCAGTTCATCCACTCCTACGATCCGGACGACACCCGTCTCACCGACACCTGGGCCATCGGCCAGCAGTACTACTACAGCGACGGCTTCCCGATCTACGAGCAGGAGCAGAAGCGTTCCGACGACGGCCCCGACATGCTCACCGACGCGATGATCGCCGCCGAACCCAAGCACAAGGAGCACAGCCACGCCGCCGGCAACTATCCGCTGGTGTACACCGTGGAGGTCCACTCCATCAACAATCCCGGAGCCTTCGACTTCGAGGGCGCCCGCTTCAAGAAGCAGGAGATCGTGCCCGGCAACCGCGGCACCTATGGTGACGACGTGTGCTTCTACCGTCTGTCCGACGCCTACTTCATCATGGCCGAGACCGTGCTCCGCGCCGGCGGCATCGACGGCAAGACCGATGCCGACGCCGCCGCCTGGGTGACCCTGGTCCGCCAGCGCGCGTTCAAGAACAACCCCGCCAAGGCCGTCCGCACCGCCGCCCAGCTCAAGGGCGACAGCGTGTATGACTACGGCGTGCGCGAGTGCTCCACCTCCAATTCCGCGAACCCGTACGCCGACTTCCAGTTCGACGCCGACGGAAATCCGCTCCCGTCCTCCTTCACGGACTACACCAAGGACAACGCCTCCGCCATCGAACTCGGCGGCCTCCTGGATGATCTCGCCTGGGAGTTCGTGGGCGAGCATCACCGCCGCCAGGACCTGATCCGCTTCATGGTGGCCGACGGCCGCAACGTCTACAACGGAAAGACCTGGTTCTGCCGCAAGAACAAGATGGCGGTCGGCGACTGGCACAACAACGTGTTCCCGATCTATACGGAATTCGTCCAGTCCAACGTCAAGCTCGTCCAGAACTACGGCTTCTCCGACGAGGAGACCTCCGAAGAATAACTGACAACCAACCAACAACACAAAAACCAATACGATGAAAAGAATCTTTTGGCTGCTTGCGGCCGCCGCGATCACCATCACGGCCTGCAACAAACCCCAGTACATCATCCCCATCGACGATGATGAGGAAGAGGAGACTCCGGGAGAAGAGGAAGGCTTCAAGGAGAAGACCTTCGTGGTGAACATCTCCCTCAAGGAAGGGGTCAACAACACCTATGAAGGCACCGTGGGCACCATGCCCGGAAAGGACATCCTGGATTTCCTGGAGCTGACCCAGGAAGAGTTCTACAAGGGGATGGGCACCTGCACGACGGGTTCCATGTCCTCTTCGCAGTCTGACAACACCGTCCTGTTCGGCGTGGCCAACAAGAACAGCGCGGACGACCTCAAGTGGATCCCCTCCACGTCCAACAATTTCGGCCACTGGTTCGGAAAGGACGGCACGGTGATCACGTGGGGTGACGAGGCCTATTTCTTCACGGAGAGCCAGTGCGAATGGGGCGCTTCCGCCCCGGACGCCGACACCTATGCCGACATGTGGAACTACACCGTAGGCTGCTTCCCGGGCCGCACCGCCGCCGGCGAAACCTACAAGGCCACGGAAGTGTTCTTCGTCACCAGCGATGACGACGTGGAGCTTTACGCCTATGTCGAGTGGAACGTCACCATCGAAGCCGCCGAAGAGGTGAAGCTGAACGTGGTGGGCACGCAGGAAGTCTCCTTCGACACCCCGTTCAACAACTACGGAGACTATCCGCACACCCCGCTCGTGCCTGAGATCGACCAGGCCGCCCTCCAGAGCGCCATCGGCATTTCCCTGGCCGAGGCCGACGTGTACGGTGTCAATCCGGACGGCAGCTTCAGCCTCGCTCCCGGCAAGAACTTCTGGTTCATGACGGACGGTTCGATCGGCGGCTGGGGCACCGGCGCCGGCATCTGCATCAACGATGACGCCGGCACCAACGAATGGGCCTGGTGCATGTTCCCGGATGAATCCCTGGGCGGCCAGTCCCTCAAGGGCGCCATCGCCTTCGTCAACCCGACCACCCTCAACGCCTATGTCGTGAAGGTCACGGTCAATGTGGAAGGCATCGACTTCCTGAACATCGACGTGCTCGTGTCCTACGAGGACGGAGAGTCTGTCTATACCCTTAACGAGAACAACCTGGCAGCCCTGGCCGCCGCCCTCGGCGTGGAGAGCGTGGCCGCTGAAGAGATCGGCACCACCTACCCGCTCAAGGGCATCAACGCCGACGGCAGCGTCTATGAAGGCGGCTTCACCGCCAACAACGGCTACTGGTACACCCTGGAAGGCAATGTCACCGACTGGGCCGGTGTCGAGGCCGCCGGTTACGTGGGCGCCTACATCGAATACCGCAACGACTTCAACTTCGGCTGCGGCATGTGGGAGGAGAGTGGCGAGCAGTCGACCGTCAAGTTCGGTGTCGGCGACGCCATCCTCACCTTCAACCTCACCGTGGACCAGCCCAAGGCCTATGAGACGGAGGAAGTGGGGGCCATGGCGGCTTCCGCCACCCAGGCGACCGCCGCCGGTTATGGCGGACAGACCATCGTTCTCGACTATGACGCCGTCTGCAGCACCCTCGGCCTGACCGATGAAGACTTCGAGGCGAAGTTCAAGATCACCTCGACCGAAGGCTCCGTCAACTATACCGCCGAACTGCCCGGAGGCTTCTGGTTCAATGCGGACAACCAGATCTGCGAATGGGGCGATGTGAACAGCGCCTATTACCTGAACTTCAAGTATGGCGAGGCGCTCGAAGACGCTTCCGCCGGCAAGCTCCAGGTGTTCACGGGCATCCGGAACGACAATGCCACCGATGCGGACGGCAATGTCACCCATGCCTGCCCCGCCCCCGGTGAATACATCGCCGTTGTCCGGATGGCCAACATCGAAACGATGAAGCACATCACGCTCACCGTCCATCTCACCATTACCGAATAAACCTTTTGTTTCCCGGAGGCTGGCTGACCGTATGGCCAGCCTCCGTTTTTACTGACTATGAGAACCCGCCCGCTTCTGCTCCTGCCGGCTTTGCTGGCATCTGTTTTCGCCTGCTCGAAGCCGGAACCCGTCGTGGTGGAACCCGAACCGAAGGAAGACACCTACGAGGCCACCATCACCTTTGCGGCCGACAACACCGTCACGCTGGGCTCCGAAGAGGGGGCCAAGGGGACGCTCGTCTTCTCCTGCGACCACGAATGGACGCTGGAGATCCCCGAGGAGGCGCAGGAGTGGCTTTCCGCCAGCAAGACTTCCGGCAAGTCCACCAAGACGACCAGCATCACCTTCACCGCCAAGGCCAACGAAGGCGCACGCCGGAGCGTCACCTGCCGGATCATCTCCGGGTCCACGAAGAAGAAATTCACCGTCGCCCAGGACATGGCGGTGCTCATCCTGTCCGCCTCGGACGTCCCGGACCTGGACAAGTATTACAAGCCCCGGGAGTTCAACTACGACATGTTCCGCTCCGACGTCCAGTGGTCCTGGTGCCGCAGCAAGCAGAGCGAGCACTTCTTCCTGTTCTGGGAGAAGGGCTACGGCCCCTACGGCCTGTACGGCGCCAAGGCGGGAACGGAGGACACCTCCCCCAAGACCCTTGCGGAGAGCGACGCGATGTACGTGGACATCGACGACCTGCTGGAAAAGGCCGAAGAGTTCTACCGCGTGAACATCGACGTCCTGAAGTTCGCCGAGACGGGGAAGGGCAAGTCCAACCTGGACAAGTACAAGATGCAGATCTACCTCCACCACACGACCGAATGGATGGCCTACGGCGGAGGATATGACGACACCATCGGCGGTCTCTGGATCAATCCGGCCACCTGCAAGCCCGTGGGCAGCACCATCGCCCATGAGATCGGCCACAGCTTCCAGTATCAGGTCTATGCCGATGCGATCGCGAACGGCGCCCCGCGTGACTATTCCACCGGCTGGCGCTACGAGATCGGCCAGGGCTGCGGATTCTGGGAGCAGAGCGCCCAGTGGCAGTCCTACCAGAGCTATGCGGAACAGGCTTTCACGACGGTGAACTTCAGCGAGTTCGTGAACAACAGCCACCGCCACTTCACCCACGAACACCAGCGCTACGCCTCCTATTTCCTGATGTGGCACTGGGCTTCCAAGCACGGTGTGGAGGAGATCGGCCGGCTCTGGCGTGAGTCCCATAAACCCGAAGACCCGATCCAGACCTATCAGCGTCTGCACGGCCTCTCGATGGACGAACTGAACGCCGACCTGTACGACTACGCCGCCCGCTGCGTCACCTGGGATTTCTCCGTGGAGGCGACCAACCTCTTCGAGGGCAAGCTGACTGGCGTCACGCAGCCGGTCCGGGAATTCGGAAAGCCGTATATCGGCAAGATCGGATGGGCCGGGAACCTGGACAAGGCGACCGGATTCTATACGGTCGATCCCGCCCGCGCACCTGAAGCGACCGGTTTCAACCACATCCGGCTGAACAAGCCGCTGCCCGGGACGGAGATTTCCGTCCGCTTCGAGGGCCTTCCGAACGCCGCCGGCTTCAACCGGGTGGCCGACGCGTCCGTCGCCGGCTGGAACGTGGGATTCGTCTGTCTGATGAACGACGGCAGCCGCTCCTACTCCCCTTCCACCCGGGTACGGACTTCCGCCGACATCTCCTGGAAAGTTCCGGACGGCTGCGCCAAACTCTGGCTGGTCGTCGCCGCCACGCCGGAAAAGTATCTCCAGCACCTGTGGGACGAGGACAACACCAACGACGAAGTCTGGCCGTTCCGCGTGAAATTCAGCGGGACCGACCTCTTCGGCACCCTGAACTTCGACGGGACCGAGACGCCGCAGAGCATCACGGAAACCATCGAACTGACCACTTCCGCGGCCGCTGGATACGGCGGTACGGCGCTCGCCCTGGACGATGACGTCATTCTGGACATCGCCCGGGCCTTCGTCCTGCAGCCGGCCGACATCCTGGCCAAGCTGACGACGGACTTCAACAACGTCCGCACCAGCGCCGTCAAATTCCTGGCCGTCAAGCCCGACGGCACCCTGGACGACTCCTACCAGGGCAAGGACGCCGACAGCTATTATTCCGCCAACGGATTCGGCTTCTGGTTCGACAAGGCCGGGGCCAACAACGGATGGAGCGGCGGCTATTCCTACCTGGAGTTCGATCCGGCCTCCTGGACGTGCCAGTTCGGCGTCCATCCCGACCGGGTGAAGGAAGGGGCCCTCAAGCCGGGCGACGTCCTGCCCGTCGCCGTGGCCTTCGTGTACGGCAAGTATACGGCCACTTTGAAATTCAACTTAACGATCACTGAATGATGAAGAAAAACTTCCTGTGGGCGGCCCTGGCTGCACTTCCGCTTCTTTTCGCCTGCCAGAAACCGGATCCGGTCCCCCAGCCCGAACCCGAGCCGGAGGTGGACAATTACGAGGCCACGATCACCCTGAACGAGTCCACCGTCCTTCTGGACGCCGACGAGGGGTCGACCGCGAACCTGGTCTTCGCCTGCGACCACCAGTGGACCCTGGAAATCCCGGAGGATGCCGCCGGATGGCTGTCCGCGGACAAGATGTCCGGCAAGAGCGGCAAGACCATCCGGGTTCCGCTCGTCGCCAAGGCCAATGACGGCCCGCAGCGCAGTGCCACCTGCCGCATCATTTCCGGCAGCAAGAAGAAGAAGTTCACCGTCACGCAGGCGGCGGCCGTCTTCGCCCTGAAGGCGTCCGAGGTCCAGGACCTGGACAAGTACTACAAGCCGCGGGAGTTCGATTTCGACATGCTCCGGTCCGACAGCAAATGGTCCTGGTGCCGCAGCAAGCAGAGCGAGCATTTCGTCGTGTTCTGGGACATCAAGTACGGGCAGTACGGCCTGTATGCCGACCGGATGGGCGAAGAGATGACCTGGCCGTCCAACTGCAAGAGCGCCGCCATGAAGGTGGACATCGACGACCTTCTGAAAAAGGCCGAGGAATTCTATGAGCTGAACGTCAACAAGCTGAAGTTCGCCGAGACCGGCAAGGGCCTTTCCGTGCTGGACAAGTACAAGATGGAAATCTACCTGATCTGGCAGAACGAGTGGCTCGCCACCGGTTCCGGCTATGACAACACCATCGGCGCCCTGTGGGTGAATCCTTCCACCTGCCAGCCGGTGGGCTCCACCATCGGCCATGAAATCGGACACTGCTTCCAGTACATGACCTTCTGCGACTATCTGGTCCGCGAGGGCAAGGGCGGCAGCGCGGCTCCTTCGGCCTCCGGCCTGCAGGGTCCGGGCTGGCGCTACGGCTACGGTGCCAACGGCGACGGCGGCAACGCCTTCTGGGAGCAGACCGCCCAGTGGCAGTCCTTCCAGATTCAGAAATACCGCGCCGAGGCCTTCACGGGCTGGTACGGAGATTTCCCGAGGTCCATCCACCTGCACGTTCTCCACGAGCGTCCCCGCTACTCCAACTACTTCCTCCATTGGTGGTGGGTCCAGCAGAACGACATCACTTTCATCGGCAAAATGTGGAACGAAGCCAAGTATCCCGAGGATCCGGTGGAGACCTACATGCGCCTGATGGGCTACGATGTGGCCGCGATGAACGATTCCATGTGGGAGTACGCCGCCCATATGGTCACCTACGACACGGACGAAATCCGTTCCTACGGGAAGTCCCACATCGGCGATGTGGCCACCGCGGCCGTCTCGAAGGACGCGGACGGCGCCTGGTATGTCACCGCCTCCTGGGCCCCCGAGGCTACGGGCTCGAACATCATCCAGATGGATGTTCCCGCCGGCAAGGACGTCACCGTCACGCTGTCCTCCAACCTGGGCCTCGACGGCTGCGTGTCCGGCCCCGTCACCAAGGCCGGCTGGCGCTTCGGCTTCGTCTCCTACAACAAGGACGGCTCCACGACCTACAGCTCCGTCTATAAGAAAACGGACGAGGCCTGCACCTGGACCGTTCCCGCCAACTCCTCCAAGCTCTGGTTCGTCGTGACCGGCGCCCCCACCAAGTACGAGCGCCACCCCTGGGGTTCCGGCGGTTCCGACCATGACGGCGAAGGCGACTCCCAGGACAACAAATGGCCCTGGAAAGCCGTTTTCGAAGGAACGAAACCTTACGGAAAATGATGAAACTCTGGAAAGACTTGATGTTGGCGGCGTTTATCGCCGCTCTTTTCTCCTGCGCCAAGAACGAGCCCGAACCCGAGCCCGTGGACATCTGGACGGAGAATACCGGTGAAATCACCTACAAGATTGCGCCGTCGGCCACCTTTACGGCCGAGGGCGGAGAAAAGACCGTCCGCTTCTACTGCACGGAGTCGTGGCATATCGAAAGTGACGCCTCGTGGCTGCACTTCGAACCCGAACGCGGCGAAGGCACCGGTGAGAAAAAGTCGTTCAAGACCGTCATCACCGCCGATGAGAACACGGGGGACAAACCCCGGGAAGCCGACGTCTCCATCGTCAGTGGCGAAACGGAACTCACCTTCACGGTTACCCAGAAAGCCCCGGTCATCGTCCTGACGGACGCCGAGATCAAGGCTCGGGGCATCGACCTTTCCCGCGTCTATACCGGCGTCGCCGGAAGCCTGGAGAAGCTGAAGAGTTCCGACAGCGAATTCTTTCTCGGCCGTGCCCGCACCAGCGAGCATTTCATCGTTCTGTGGGACAAAGGATATGACGAGAGCGGAGCCATCGACCCGAACGACGCCCGGACGCCCGAAAACATCCGGGTGGACGTGGACGACCTCCTCCGGAAGGCCGAAATCTACTATGACACGTATGTGAACAAGTTCGGCATGCGCGGTCCGGCGGGAAAATCCTACCTGGACAAGTACTATCTGACCATCTGCCTGTACGGATCCACCAATTGGAAAGCCGAGGGCGGCGGAAGCGGCGACATGGGCGCCCTGTGGGTGAGCGCGACGGCGTGCCAGCCCACGGGAAGCACCGTGGCCCACGAGATTGGACACGCCTTCCAGTATCAGGTGTATTCCGATTTCGGCCAACGCGACGCCGGGTTCATGCAGAGCGGGGGCGTCTTCTGGGAGGCCTGTGCCAACTGGCAGAGCTATAACCTGTACGCCGAACAGGCCTTCAATTCCGACAACTTCCGCGTGTTTGCCGAGAACAGCCACAAGCACTTCCACTACTTCGACATGCGCTATGCCTCGTACTGGTTCCAGTTCCTGTGGACCGACAAGTACGGGTTCGATGCGTACGGACGCATCTGGAAAGAATCCAAGCGCTCCGAGGATGCCTGCCAGGCCTATATGCGGCTCTACTGCGGCGGCGATCTCGCCACCTTCAACCGCGACCTGTACGACTACGCCGCCCGCTGCGCCACCTGGGATTTCTCCACGGAAGTGGTGAACCTGGACGAACAGGGGAACGTGGCCCGCACGGCTCCCTTGCGCGAGTTTGGAAAGGACTACATCGGCAACATCGGCTGGGTGGGTTCGGACGACGGAAACGGCTGGAACAAGGTCGGCGACGCCCGGGCCCCGGAAGCGACCGGCTTCAACATCATCCGTCTCAAGCCCGCGGCCGGAAAGACCGTCTCGGTCGAGTTCGAAGGCCTCGCCCAGAAAGCGAATGCCGGATGGACCTACGGGTTTGTGGCCCTGCGCTCAGACGGCTCCCGCGCCTACAGCGATGCCACGCTCACCGGAAGCGCGTCCAGCGCCACTTGGACCGTTCCCGACGATACGGACAAACTGTGGCTGGTGGTTTCCTGCACGCCGTCGAAGTATTTCGCGAGCGAACAGGGTGGAACCTGGCCCTACCGTGTGCGGTTCACCGGAACGGACCTCATCACCAAGATCGATTTTACCGGCGACGAAACGCCGCACGATACGGAAATCGTCAAGGAGGTCGATGTTCCTGCCGTTGACGGTTATGCAGGACCTTCCTTCTCCTTCGATGCAGAGGATTACGAGAAGATCGGGCACGCCTTCGTGATGCAACCGGCGGAAATCGCCGCCGCCATCGCCGAGCAGCGGGAGAATTATGCGCGCGGAAAGGTGAAGTTCGGATCCCTCCAGCCGGACGGTTCGGTCAGCTACGAATACACGGCCAACGGGTATGGCTTCTGGTATGACGCCACCGGCACGGTCACGCCTTGGGGCGGGACACCCACCGTCTATACCCAGTACGACCGCACCAGTTGGACCTTCCAGGTTGGGTCGAAACCCGGCGTCGTGTCACCCGGCGAGGACTACACCATCCGTCCCGTCTTCGTGTACGGGGACTACAAGGCGGTCGTCACCATCCACATGCACATCAAGTAAACGCGCAGTTTACAGCGACTTCAGGGCTTCCTGAAGGTTGTTTCGGGCACGATCGATCAAATCCTTCGTGCCCGATCCGTCGTTGACATACTGGATCACCATGTCGGCAAAGTCGATGGCCTCGCGGAGCTTGGTGCTCTTGTTCGGGATTTCCTTGGACTCCACGACGAGACGGAGGAGGGCGTCCAGATCCTCGGGCTCGGCCAGGTTACCGGGACGCATGGTGTTGATGGCGGCGTTCAGGGCCGACGTGGCCTTGGTGACAGCCTCCTGCGTCAGCGCACGGGAGTCGTCCGCATTCACGGCTTCGGCCGCCGCCAGCTGCTCCAGCATGCGGGCGTAGCCGTTCGGAGCCCAGGGAGCGAAGGCGGGAACCTTGGTTTCCAGGGCGTTCCAGGCATCCTGCGCCTCCACGCGGGAACGGGCGATGCGGATGGCCTGGTCCAGATAGGTCTTGTCCACGCCGCGGCTGTTCTTCGCCTTCTTGCTTTCATTCAGCACATTCAGGCGCAGATAGTGCGTGCTGTGGTCCGTCATGTAATAGTCGGGATAGAAGGTCTTGTCGCCAAGGGTGAGGGTATAGACGTTGCCGTCCGTGCCGGCATCGGCGGTGTGACCCTTCAGGACGATGTCACTCAGGTCGGGGTTCAGGTCGAACTCCGCCTGCTCCCAGACCGTGATGTCCGGGGTGGCCATCACCAGCGGGCCGTACATCAGCACGCCTTCCCACATCGGATCGAACGGGGTGCGGGCCTCGTTCACGCCCGTGGCGGCGAGGTCCATCTTGTCCGGGCCGAAGTTCAGGTGCTTGCCGAACGGCATCGTCACCTCCACCCGGTCGCCGGCTTTCCACTCCCGCTCGGGAATCTCCACATAGGAGCAAGGCTGGTAACCGGCCTTGAACTTCTTGCCGTTGACCTTCACGCCGAACCCTTCCGTGGCCCAGTACGGGACACGAAGCTTCAGGGCGAAGCTGCCGCCTTTTTCAATGGTGATTACGGAGGATTCCGCCGGCCAGGCGCACTCCTGGCGCAGGGAGACTCCCTTCTCGTCCCAATTCGCCACCGTCGGCAGGTACAGGCCCACCCAAAGGGTGTTGTCCGACACGAAATAGGCGGCTTCCTGGTATTTGACATGGTTCTCAGCGCCCGTGCCGCCGCAGCAGGTGGACTGGGGCGTCTCGCTGCCGAAAGGCTTCGTGGCGTTCATGCCCACCGCATACTGGTAGCATACTCCGTACTCATGCGGATGCACCGAGCCCACGAGCTGGTTGTACAGCACCCGCTCGTAATAGTCCATGTAGCGGGCGTCGTCCGGATTGTATCCGTTCAAGTCTTTGGTGAGCTTGGCGAGATTGTAGGCGCAGCAGGTCTCGTTGATGTCCGGGTTCGGGAAGAGGTTCCGCTGGCGGTCGGACTGGACGCTGGTGTTCATGGACAGCATCTGGGAATAGGGCTGACGGAACATTTCTCCGTTCCCCACGCCGCCCATCGCATAGGCGTACCGGCCCTGGACCAGGTTCCAGAAGTTGCTGGCGATCTGGTAATAATAGGGATTGCCGCCCGCCTTGTACAGGTTCAGGGCGCCCACGATCATGGGAATGTGCTGGTTCGCGTGCCGGGTGCGGATGTCGTCAATGTTCTTGGAAAGCGGGTCGTAGAACGCGGGCGAGTCGAAGCAGCCGGCGGCCTCCACAAGATGCGCCTTCTCCTCGGGGTCGGAAACCATGCCGGCCAGCCGGGAAAGCACTTCCTGCATGCCGCCCACCTCTCCGGCAATGTACATGTTCCACATTTCATACCGGTTTCCGGGCTTGGCCTGGCGCTCCGCCTTGTCCCCGTCCATCTTCACGTACGTGCGGTAATGCAACCGGTTCCAAACCCACAGGCCCATGTCCTTGGCGATGAGAAGGGCTTTCGCGGCGATCTCCCGGTCGTCGACGTTCGTGGCGATGTCCACGAGACCGGCCAGCTGCTTGTGGATGGAATAGTACGGGGCCCAAACCCCCTTCTCATTGTTATAAGGGGCGTATTTTTCAATGAGGACCGGATGCTGCGCAGGGATGGCGTTGATGTAACCGTACCCGTAGCTCCGGCAGTCTTTTTTGTACTTGTCGAAGGCCGCCCAGGTGCCTTCCAGCCTGGCGAACTCCGCCTCCGGGACAAGGTCCCGCGCCTCGCGGTAACGGCCAAGTCTGCTGTCCCACACGAAGGTCATTTCCTGGCAGGCGCGCAGTTCGTCCACCATCCGGCGGATGCGGCTGCGGAGCTCATCCCGGAGGGCCGGATCGTCCGTGCCGGCGAAGGCGAAGGCGAGGGCGGACATGTAGTGGCCGGAACCGTGGCCCTTCAGTTTCGTGGTCGGGGAATCCCAGCCGTCGGAACGGGTATAGCCGTCCGTGGGCAGGCCGTAAGTGTCACGGTAATTATAAAGCTGCTGGGTGATGTCCAGCGAAAGGAGGTTCTTCACGTCCATGTCGCGGTTGGCGGTGAGGCGGTTGTCGCCGATGAGCCGGACGCTCCCGAGCGGCAGCGGCCGG
>JAEEGJ010021946.1_pt1 | contig 13624 bp, 13 predicted proteins | sample 8958761 | NCBI WGS metagenome assembly JAEEGJ01 (sample SAMN16246546, study PRJNA631951) | gut metagenome | biome: gut microbiome; feature: rumen; material: RS-attached | host: Bos | place: Iran: Karaj | collected 2018-10 | reverse complement strand
AGGAACTTGTTTATATAAAAACATACCCCTTTGGGATGATTAAGCTGATTCAGCAGATTTATGGGATTTATCTAAATCCCCACACAGGGTTTTACTGGTGAACCGGAAAGTCGAGCCATATTCCCTAAAAATACATCTGAATAGAAAAAAACTGTCAACTGTCAACTGTCAACTGTCAACTTTTTCGTATCTTTGCAGTATGAAAAGGTTTTTTGCATTGCTTAAAGACAAGCCGCGCCTCTACAATATCGTGTTCAATTCTGACACGAAAGCTGGCAAGGCATTCGATCTTGCTGTCATGGTGGCGATTGTGCTCAGTCTCATCGTGGCTTTCATCGAGACGAAACCCGCTGTGATGGGACGTTTCAAGGATGTGCTCACCATCATGGAGTATGTCCTCACCTTCTTCTTCACCATCGAATACATTCTCCGGCTCTATTGTTCGCCACGTCCTAAAGATTATGCCCTCAGTTTCTTTGGCATCATAGACCTCTTGGCAACCTTGCCGCTCTATCTTTCTTTCATTCCTTATCTATCTTCCGCACGCTACTTCTTCATCTTGCGAGTGTTCCGTCTCCTGCGCATTTTCCGTGTGCTTAAGCTCTTTTCCTTCATCAACGAAGGGCATCTGCTTCTTCAGAGTATTCGTCTGAGTTTCCGCAAGATACTTGTCTATTTTCTCTTTGTGCTCATACTCGTCACCATCATCGGAACTCTGATGTTCATGGTTGAAGGAGGGCAGCCAGGCACACAATTCACCGATATAGGTACCAGCATCTACTGGGCGATAGTCACCCTCACCACGGTGGGCTATGGCGACATCACTCCTGTCACCCTCGTAGGGCGTCTCCTCTCCAGTGTGGTTATGATACTTGGTTACACCATCATCGCTGTCCCCACCGGCATTGTGTCAGCCACTATGATAGACGAGACCAAAAAGAAGGGCAAGAACGGAAGATGCCCCCGCTGCAACGAGAAAACAGACCTCAAAGCTAACTACTGCCAACATTGTGGAGAAAGACTTTAAAACAGAAGACCCTCTCTGTCCTGCGGACATCTCCCCCGTAATGGGGAGAGCCATCCGGCTTGCCCGCCTATTGGAAACATCCCGCATGGTCTTCCTCCCCATTACGGGGGAGGGTCGGGGAGAGGGTCTTTTCATTTTAGACAATCTCGATGCCATCACCTCGGAAGAATTGGAAGCAGCCATTGCCTCCCTTCCTCAATGGAGGCGTGAGAAGACGCTCCGTTTCAAGTTCGAGCAGGGGCGCAAAGAGTGTGCCTTCTCCTACTTGCTCCTCTGCCCTGCCATCCGCGAGGTCTATGGCATCACCGAACAACCCTCCTTCTCCTTCGGTGAACACGGCAAACCCGAACTCTCGTTCAACTCTCAACTCTCAACTCTCAACTCTCAACTTTTCTTCAACATATCCCACTGCAAACAAGCCATAGCGTGTGTTGTCTCAGATCAACCCGTTGGTGTTGATGTCGAGCGGATAGGACGTTACAACGAATCCCTTGCCCGTCATGTCCTCAACGACAGCGAGTTCACCCTCGTTTCCCAATCTCCCGACCCTCAAATCTCCTTCACCCGCTTTTGGACACAAAAAGAAGCTATTGTCAAACTCACTGGTCGTGGCATCGACGATGACCTCCCCAACCTCCTTTTAAAATATAATAATGTGTCCCTTCACACCGAAGAACACCTCGACAAAGGCTATATCCTCACCGTCGCAAATTATAGGGTTTAGAGCTTAATCCGTGTTCAAGAAAATTATTTCTGTGATTATCTCACACGGAAAGCACTGAAAGCACAGAAAAGAACGCCTTGCGCGGCGTGAGGAAAGGAGTGCCCTCTGTGGACAGAAATCCTATAAATCTATTCAAAGTCTCTCAAAATCTCAGTCATGTTTGTAAGATATGGGACGATTTGCATGATTTCTCGCGCAGCGACTCCTTATATCGAACTGACATTAATCCATATATCCCATAAATCCGTTGAATCAGCTGAATCATCCCGAAGGGATATGTCTTTTTATAAACAAGTTCCTGTGGAACGATTGAGCGGATTGAGCGGATAAGGCGTTTTTTTTACCAGCAATACAAAAAACTATTGGTTTTACCAAAAAAGTCCAGAAAAAAATGAAATGTTTGGAATATTCCACGATTTGCAACTCGTTTGTGGGCAAGACTTACGTTCGTTTGTTAGCAAGACTTACGTTCGCGTGTGGGGAACACTTGCATGCGCGAGTGAGGGTGACGACAGCGCACGCTTAAAAAGTTAAAGTTAAATGGGTAAAAGGTTAAATCTCATTTTTTCATTCCCTCATTCTTTCATTTCAGCGCAGCGCTCCCGTTTTTTCATTCCAGCGAAGCGCTATTTGTCATTTCAGTGCAGCGCCAGCGCCTTCTTTTTAATCAAGATTTAGGAGTGAAGAGTGAAGATTGGGGAACGTTTAGCAAAGAAGGGAGGAATTATTTGGTGGGGTGAAATAAAAGACGTACCTTCGCACGATAATTGACAAAACCTAAAATCAAAAGAAAAAAATGAAGAAAATAACATTGGTATTTGCTTGCTTACTGGCTGGTGGCATGGCATGGGCTCAGAGTCACTGGGTTGGTACATGGGGTACAGCCCCACAATTGGTTGAGAACAATAACAATCCCCCATCACCTGGATTGGGCAACAATTCGTTGCGCCAGATTGTGCAGGTGTCTATCGGAGGTGAACGTGTGCGCCTGAAACTGACCAATGAATTCAGTACGGGTTCCACCCAAATCAAGGCTGTGGAACTGGCAATTGCCAAGACAGCTGGAAGCAGCAGCGAGATTGACGAAAGTTCAACAGTGAGCCTGACCTTCAACGGACAGGCTGGTGTGACCATGCCTGCAAAAGGCAAGGCAGTATCTGACCCCGTGGATTTCAAGATTGGACCACGAGAGAATGTCGCCATCACCATCCACTACGGTTCAGCATCTTCGACCAGTGTGAGCGGACATCCCGGTTCACGTACGACATCATATCTGAAGTCGGGCAACACCACGAATTTCAGCAATGCCACGAAGACAGACCATTGGTACAGCATCTTGGCGCTCGAAGTGGAGGCTCCTGAAGAAGCGGGTGCTGTAGCCATTCTAGGCAACTCCATCACCGACGGGCGTGGTTCGACCACCAACCAGCAGAACCGCTGGGCAGACGTGCTCTCACGCCGACTGCTGGCAAACGAGCCAACCAGTCAGGTGGGTGTGCTCAATATGGGTATCGGAGGCAACTGCGTGTTAGGTGGAGGCTTAGGTCCCACTGGTTCGAGCCGCTATCAGCGTGACCTGCTGGGACAGGAAGGTGTGAAATGGATTATCCTTTTCGAAGCTGTCAACGACTTGGGTGGCGCACAGAACGGTGTGCAGACAGCCAAGCGCATCATTGATGTCTATAAGCAGATTATCCGTGAAGCACACGAGAAGGGCATCTATGTCTTTGGTGCCACCATCACCCCGTTCAAGGGAAGTGGCTACTACTCTACCGACCACGAGAAGGGACGTTCAACCATCAACCAGTGGATTCGCTCCACAAAGATGCTGGATGGTGTGATAGACTTCGACGAGGCTGTGCGCAATCCACAGGACCTCGAAGCCATGCAGTCGAAGTTCCTCTTCGAGAACGACTGGCTGCACCTCAATGCACAGGGCTATGAGACCATGGGTGGGTGCATCGACTTGAACCTGTTCACTAAGACAGACCCCGTTTCTGATGCGGAAGATGAGGAGGAGCCCTACGATAACAATGCCTTGTGGATAGAGGCAGAAAACCTGCCCACTGAGAAGTCAGGAACTGCATTCCAAGTGGTAGAGGATGCAATGGCATCGAAGGGAAAGTATCTGGAGACTGTAGAACAAACCATCCCTGCACCCACTGACAGCACCCATATCCTTGCAGCCCATTTCACGGCATCGAAAGCAGACACCTATTATATTTATGCACGTGTGCTGTGCCCCACATGGGATGATGACAGTTACTTTGTGAGTGTGGACGGTGCTCTGAACAGCAATTTTGTCAATGGTCTGCAAACTGCATCATGGGAATGGAAGGAAATCTATCATGGCAACTTGCAGGCAGGTCAGCACACGCTCTATATTGGAGGACGTGAAGACGGAGCTTGTCTCGACAAACTCTGCATCACCACCAATCCTGAGGCACCATCGGGTATGGGTGGTAATCCCACACCGACTGCCATCACCGAACTGTCTGCCCACAACTCGTCAACAGTGTCCATTGAGCACTACTCCCTCAGTGGCATACGACTGACCACCCCGCCAACAACAGGCATGTACATCGAAGTGCGCCGCGCTGATGATGGCAGTATAAGCAGGAAGGTGGTGAGAGGAAAATAAAAAAGAGTGGTTCCCTAAACAAGGGCACCACTCTTTTTTTGTGCTATTTGTATTCTGTGTTATAGTCCAAAGAGTATCTTCAAGCCACCATCAACACCACTGAAGCCCATGAATGCCATGGCGAGGAGTCCTGCGGTGACCAATGCGATGGGCACACCACGGAATGCCTTGGGCACATCAGCGAGGTCAAGCTGTTCGCGAAGTCCTGCAAAGAGCACCATGGCGAGAAGGAAACCAATACCTGTGGAGAGTGCATAAACAACACCTTCGAGGAGGTCGTAGTCCTTCTGGATGACAAGGATGGCAACACCAAGGATGCAGCAGTTGGTGGTGATGAGGGGAAGGAACACGCCAAGTGCCTGATAGAGGGCTGGCATGGTCTTCTTGAGGATGATCTCAATCATCTGCACCAAGGCAGCAATGACAAGGATGAAAGCAATGGTCTGAAGGTATTCCAAACCAAAGGCATTGAGCACGTACACCTGAATGAGGTAGGTCACAATGGTGGCAACCACCAAGACTGCAGTCACAGCCATACCCATACCAGAGGCTGTATCCACTTTCTTCGACACACCAAGGAAAGGACAGATGCCGAGGAATTGTGCCAAAACGACGTTGTTGACGAAGATGGCAACGATGATAATCAATATCAGATTCAATACATAATCCATAGTCAGTTCTCCTTATGCTTTCTTGGTGATTTTGTTGAACAATACGATGAGGTAGCCCAAGGCGAGGAAGGCACCGGGTGCCAACACGAACATGAGCATGCCGTAATTCTCGCCCCAGAGGGTGACACCGAAAATGGCACCAGTGCCGAGAAGTTCACGAACTGCACCCAAACAAGTGAGTGCGATGGTGAAGCCAAGTCCAATGCCGATACCATCGAAGATGGAGGCAACAGGTCCGTTCTTGGCTGCAAATGCCTCTGCACGCCCCAAGATGATGCAATTCACCACGATGAGGGGAATGAAGAGTCCGAGGCTCTTGTCGATATCTGGAGCATACGCCTTGATGACCATCTGAAGCACCGTCACGAGACTGGCAATGACCACGATGTAGGACGGGATGCGCACAGCATCGGGGATGAGCTTCTTGATGGATGCGATAATCAAGTTAGAGAGGATGAGCACGCACATGGTGGCGAGACCCATCGACATGCCATTGATGGCAGATGAGGTGGTACCGAGGGTTGGACACATACCCAAAAGAAGGACGAATGTAGGATTCTCCTTGATGATACCATTCACCAATACTTTGAAGTTATTCATAATGTTGTTCCTTTCTTTTGGGGGTTATTCAATGACTTCGGGAGTTCCCATGTCAGCTGCAGATGCCTGCTGAGTGGCTCCTGACTCGCCATCCACTGCGGATGCCTGCTGAGTGGCACCTGATTCGCCATCCACTGCAGATGCCTGCTGAGTGGCACCCGACACGACGTCTCCACCTGCAATGACTTTCGTGTAGGCATTCTTGATGGCACGGAGGAATGCGCGGCTGGTGATGGTGGAAGCTGTGATGGCATCCACTTCACCTCCATCTTTGCTGACAGAGAATTTGTCGTTGCTGGGGTTCATGCCGATGATGTTGCCCTTGCCGTCTTTCTGGAACCACTCCCCTGCTTTGGCTCCAAGACCAGGAGTTTCCTGATGTTCAAGCACGGTGTAGCCAAGAATGTCGCCATTGATGTTAAAGCCCACCAAGACTTTCAGAGGACCACCAAACCCGTTCTCGGTAGTAACCACTGCCTTGCCGAGCTGATTGCCCTGATTGTCACTGATGTCATAAACTGTATAATCACCCACATGCACGGGCTCTGACACGGTGATATCATCACTGCCCATCACAGCCTTGATGCCGGCAGCAAGGTTCTCTGCATTGATTTTCTCTATCTGAGGAGCTGTGACAGCGTTGACTGAAGCAAGCACACCTGCAGCCACAATGGTGATGACTGTGAGCACCACCAACATGTTGGTTAATGAAGATTTCAACTTTTTCATACGCTATCCTCCTTTATTTCTTTGCTGGCACTTCGCCAAAACGCTTGGGTTTGAACTTGTTGTTGATGAGCGGCACGAAGGCGTTCATGATGAGGATGGCAAACGACATGCCTTCCGGATAAGCACCATAAGCACGGATGATGACCGTGAGGACACCAATTGCCACACCATAGACCAACTGCCCGTTCTTGCTCATAGGCGAGGTGACATAGTCAGTTGCCATGAAGATGGCACCGAGCAACAGACCACCACTCATGAGTTCTGCCAACGGATTGGCATAGACAGGATTGGCAAGGTTGAGAAGTCCTGAGAACACTGCCACGGTGAGAAGGATGCTCACTGGAATGTGCCATGTGATGACCTTCTTGACCAACAGGATGATGAAGCCAAGAATGAGGGCTGCTGCACACACCTCGCCAAGACAGCCACCCGTGTTGCCGAGCAACATGTCCTGAAAAGAGGGGAGCTCGTTCAGCATCTCTGGATTACCAGTCTTGAAGGCTGCCTTCATGATGGAAAGCGGTGTAGCCCCTGTCTCGGCATCAAGATAAGTGCCAAAACCCTGTCCGGGCACTGGCCATGTGGTCATCTGCACGGGGAAGGATATGAGCAGGAATGCACGACCAGCCAAAGCTGGATTGAACAGGTTGCATCCTAAACCACCAAAGGTCATCTTGACCACGCCAATGGCGAAGAAGGCCCCCACGATGATAATCCAGGGCTGGATGTTGCTGGGCATGTTGAACGCCAGCAGAATACCCGTAAGGATGGCTGAGCCATCACAGATGGTACATTTGGGGTTCTTCAGCATGAACTTGTTGATAGCCCACTCGAAGGACACACACGCAGCCACTGAAATGGCTGTGGTTATGATAGCACCCACGCCAAAGCTGACGAACGAACAGAGCAGAGCAGGCACAAGGGCAATGCACACCCAGTACATGTTCTTCTGCACAGAGTCGCCACTGTGAACGTGAGGTGAAAGTGATACTATTAATTTACTCATTGTTTCTTATTTTTTAGCCGCCATCTGACGAGCTCGAATATTTGTCATTACAGTTGTTTTACCCATGCGAATGAGGTCGAGCAAAGGACGCTTGGAAGGACAGGTGAACTGACACGAGCCACACTCGATGCAGCTGGTGATGTCTTCTGCCTCCACCTTGTCCCACATCTTCTTGCCTGAACATGTGGCGAGGAGATAAGGTTCAAGTCCCATAGGACAAGCACTGACGCACTTGCCACAACGGATGCAGGGTTCTGCTTCAGCACGACGTGCCTCAGCACCGCTCATGATGAGCACACCTGAGGAGCCTTTGCAAATGGGCACATCGGTATTGACCAATGCCTTACCCATCATCGGGCCACCACCAATCACCTTCACGTCACCCTCTGGCAAACCACCACAAGCCTCTATCAGTTGGCTCATCGGTGTACCCATGCGAGTGAGGAAGTTGCTGGGTTGCTTAAGCTGCTTGCCTGTCACAGTCACGATGCGCTCAAAGAGAGGCTTGTTCTTCATCACTGCCTCATAGACAGCGAAGGCAGTACCTACGTTTTGAATGATGGCACCCACAGAAACTGGCAATGCAGGAGGTGCAGGAACCTGACGGCGCACCACAGCGTCGATGAGCTGCTTTTCACCACCCTGCGGGTATTTTGTCTTCAAAGGCACCACCTCAATGTTGGGATGCTGAGTTGCACATTTCTCAGTCATCAGTTTGATGGCATCAGGCTTATTCTCCTCAATGCCTATAAAGCCCTTGTTCACCTTGGCTGCCTTCATGAGCAGTTCCACACCCACCAGCACTTCGTCAGCCTTTTCAAGCATGAGACGATGGTCTGCTGTCAGATATGGCTCACACTCCACCGCATTGATAATCACCCATTCGGGCTTGAACTGTGGAGGAGGCATAAGTTTCACATGCGTCGGGAAACAAGCACCACCCATACCAACGATGCCGGCATTCTTCACTTTCTCAATAATTGCTTCGGGAGTCAGTTCGGGTTTGTCTGCCAATGTGACGAGTTTGTCGCTGCGGTCAATACCCTCTTCCCATTCATCACCCTCAACTGTGATATAGACGGCTGGTTTTTTGTAACCACTGGCATCCACCACCATGTCCACCTTCAGCACTGTGCCACTGACAGAGGAGAAGATAGATGTGGAGAGCGCCTTCTCCATTGGCGTGCCAATCTGCGTTCCAACCTTCACCTTGTCACCTTTCTGCACACAAGGAATGGCTGGTGCACCAATGTGCTGCCCCATAGGAAAGACTGCCACCTTGGGCAGCTCTGCCACCTTGATTGGTTCAGCAGCAGAGAGTTTGTTCTCTGCTGGATGAACACCACCTATTCTAAATGTCTTCATAAATTCATTACTATTTAAGGCCAAGCAGAATCAACTGGCTTGGTGGAAGTGGAGCGTCTGTGCGCTTATCTTCAAATTTAACTTCTTTGGCTGCCGGAGCAGGATTGCTGATGTCTTTAGGACCAGCAAGGAGTATCTGCTGGCTCGGCATGAGCGGAGCGTCATACTTCACCTCGATGGGTTTCCATTCCTTGGCTGGCTTAGCAGGAGCAGCTGGAGCACCCGTCTCTCCCTGAGAGGCTGGAGCTGTCGACTTGGCTGCTGCAGGTTTGGCTGCACCAGGAAGCACATTGTGGGTGTCTCTGCGCTCTACACCTTTGATGCTCACCGAAACAATGGTTCCACGAGGACAAGCCTCGAAGCATGCACCACAAAGTACACAAGCGTCGGGGTTGATGTATGCCACGTTATTGCCCACATGCACGGCATCGCTGCCACATGCATTCTGGCACTTCTTGCAGGCAATGCAGGAACTGGCACAAATCTTCATGGCCTCAGCACCCTTGTCCATGTTCATGCAAGACACCACGAAGGCATCCTTGTTCTCACCACTGACAGTGCGCACCTCCATGATGCCACGTGGACAAGCTTTCTGACATGCACCACAAGCTGTACACTTCGTAGCATCCACTTCGGGCAGACCAGTCTCGGCATTCATGTGGAGTGCGTCGAACTGACAGGCTGCAACACAATCGCCACAACCCAGACAGCCATAAGAGCACTGAGTCTCACCCATGCAGGTGGAGTTGGCGACACGGCAACTTGTCACACCATCGTAAAGGCGCACATGAGGACGTCTCTCACATGTTCCGTTGCATCGAACAACTGCCAACTTGGGAGCTGACGCTGCAACTTCCATACCCAAGATTCCCGCTACCTGCTGCATGCATTCCGCACCACCAACAGGACAGTTAAGTCCTTCCAACGAACCAGCATCAGCAGCTTTCACACATGCAGCAGCCATACCGCCACATCCAGGGAAGCCGCATCCACCACAGTTCGCACCAGGCAATGCTTCAAGCACTTGACCGATTCGGGGATCTTCCTTCACTGCAAACCGCTTTGACACCACAAACAGCAACAACGCAAGCACGAAGCCCAATATTGCCAAAGCTGCCACAGCAATTAGAATTACTTGAAAATCCATAAAATGTTATTTTGTATTATTGATTGTTATCTATCCAGAAAGCAAAACGCTTTGAGATTTTGTCCTTATTTATATATAAGATGTAAAAGTACGCCACAAGCATGACAGCAAGAATGCCCACAGCGAGCAGTTCGCCCAGTTTGAGCCATGCCATCGCCACAAGCATCCAGACAACTATCAGCACCACAGGAAAACCAAACGCCAAACGCACAGCCAGCTTGGCCATGCTTAAGGCGCCACACACCTTGACGGACTCCCCTGTCTTGTATTTCATCGCTGCACCATCCTCGTACACGTCAATGATTTTCTCCTTGCTCTCGCTGGATGCACACAATGAACGAGCCTTGCATTCACCACACGCTGCCACCTGAAGAATATTCACCCTCACATGACTCCCTTCCACGGATTCAATCACGCCTTGATGCTCTATCGTTTGGATTTGCCTTTCTCTCATTTTTTTTCGCATTACTACAATTTTGACATGAACCTGCCAATTATAGTAACAAATTGCAAAGTACAGATTACAACTTAACATGGCAAAAGTACTAATTTTAATCCTACCATAAAAAGAAAAACAGAAAAAACACGAGAAAAAGTGAAAAGTTTTCGATTTTTAGCGGAAATTGAAAGAAAAAGCTGTAACTTTGCACCGTCATTACGAGTTAGTGACAGAGTTCACGTCGTCACGAGCTGGCGACATAATCATTAATAATTAAACATTTTTATTGCAAAATGGCAACAAGAATTCGTTTGCAGCGTCACGGTCGTAAGAACTACGCTTTCTACAGCATTGTGATTGCAAATGCTCAGGCACCACGTGATGGTCGCTTCATCGAGAAGATTGGTACTTACAACCCTAACACCAATCCTGCAACAATTGATTTGAACTTTGAACGTGCACTCCACTGGGTGCTCGTTGGTGCTCAGCCTACTGACACCGTTCGCAACATCCTCTCTCAGGAAGGCGTTTACCTGAAGAAGCACCTCCTCGGTGGTGTAAAGAAGGGCGCATTCGACGAGGCTGCTGCAGAAAGCAAGTTTGAAGCTTGGAAGAAAGAAAAGGATGCCAAGGAACAGAAGGCTGCTGACAAGGAAGCTGCTGACAAGGCTGCTGAGAAGAAGGCACGTCTCGCTGCTGAGAAGAAAGCCAATGAAGCTCTCGCTGCAAAGATTGCAGAGAAGAAGGCTGCCGCTCTCGCTGCTCAGGCTGAAGCTGAAGCTCCTGCTGAGGTGGAAGCACCTGCTGAAGAGGCAACTGAAGCACCTGCTGAGGCATAATCTTCGGGCATCTGATGTGGCAACACATCGAATCAACCAAAAGAGCACGGATAACTTCCGTGCTCTCTTTTTTTGCCTTGACGAAACTGCACCCTATTGATGCATGTGCCTTATTTCTTGTGCTTCTTCAGTCGCCAATGTCCTGCATGGATGCCGACTTTCACCTCCATATCGTAAGCCTTACCCAAGTTCGCTTTCACATTATACCCAATATAGAAGGGCTTGAAGAACTTTGGGTAATACCGTATTCCCACTGTCTCCATGACGGCTGGCTCATATAAGTCGCCCACCCATCCATGCTGACGGAACAGGTAAGTGCCTATCGACATCGCCAAAGACAACTGCTTGTAAAACACTTCGTGATGTGCAGAGATGTAAAGCGTGTGCTTGCTGTGCCTATAGTTCTTCTCCACCCCGCACATCTCTTCAATCAACGGTGAACGAGCCAAGTAACCGGCAAAAGCATATTCCAGACCTATACCCGAAGCATGCACCTGGTTATATCGCACCATAGGGGTGAAATTCGTGCTCCACACGGTATGCAATCCCAACTGTGAGTTAGCCTGCTCCCTCTCTTCGTATGTCATGTGATCACGACGCAGAAGCCATTCCTCATACATTGTTCGGAATCCCACCGTTGCATCTATATCCAAATACATATAAGGCTCAAAGTGGGGCTTCTTATACTGTCGCAGCTTGCTTAACCTTTCATGGTACGTCAGTCCTTTATCCCCTTCCGGACGATTCAGGTCACAACGTCCACGCACAGTCAACCCGTAGGCATTCAAGCCCTTGTTAGGTCGGGCTGTCGCACCATTCGAGTTGTGCTTATACTCAAGACCCACGCTCAATTCCAATTGAGGTGTCACCCGATAGCCTGCATACATTCCAAAACCGAAATAAAGGGACAGATGCTGCCCCAACAAGTCATTGTCCACATTGGTGGAAGGATGATAAGGGCGTGAGCACAGACTCAACCCATTCTCGAGAGCATAGCCAAAAGACCACTTGCGGTTTCTGTATATGTCACGACGAAAAGCGATATACGCAGCCCAGACGTAACCGGGACGTGACATGTATGGCACATCTTCCGTATGCAGTCTCATGTGACTATAGTCGAGCAAATGAACACCAGCCTCCAGCGTGGGAAAGCCAAACACACGATCATAGACGCTGATTGTCGAATCCAGAGGATTGGCCTGCGAAGTCATAAAGAGTGAATAGTTGGCTCCCCACGTGCGTTTGCCCAGCTTTTCACCACGAAGTTCAATATTCATCATGTGGTTGATGCCTGCTGTTCCACCCAAGGAATAGATGAACTTGGGCGTTGTGCCCACCACAACAGAATCAACGTCTTCTGCACGTGCACATACAAAAGACGTCAACAGGCTTATCCACACAAGGATTATCAAGCGGAAAGCATTCATTCACTCACATTTACTCTGCCGAGAACTCCTTTATACGCTGCTCCTCTTTCAATTTGCAAATCAGCAACGTATCATTCTTCTCCGCCACAATATACCCATCCAGGCCCTGGATGACCACACGCTTTTCTTCGGTCACATGCACCACGCAATCCTTGGTCTCATACAACTTCACATTCTTCCCCACAACATTGTTGCCATCCTTGTCAGTCGGTGCCAATGTGTGCAGAGAGCCCCATGTCCCCACATCACTCCAACCAAAGTCTGCTGGGAACACAAAGATTTCGTCAGCACGCTCCATCACCGCATAGTCAATGGAGATGCTTGGACATTTCGGGAACTGCTGGTCTATCATCTCCTGCTCCTTCTCCGTGCCATAATAAGGGAGCAAGTCCTCAAATATCTCTGATATCTCAGGTTCATAGATACGAAGTGAATTCACAATCGTGCTTACGTTCCAGATGAATATGCCCGAGTTCCAGAAGAAGTCACGCTTCTTCAGATACTGCACAGCTGTCTTGTAGTCGGGCTTCTCCTTGAAGGAATCCACACGGAATATCTCCTTGTTTCTCAGCGAAGGCTCCTGCAAGTCTGCCTGAATGTAACCATAGCCCGTCTCTGGACGAGTGGGCGCCATGCCCAACGTCACAATGGCATCTGTCTCAGCAGTGAAGTTCAACGCAGAACCAATCACCCGCTGAAACTCCACCACATCTGTCACAAGATGGTCTGCAGGGGTGATGACCAGATTCGCCTGAGGGTTCTTTGCCTTAATTCGCCAACTCACATAGGCGATGCAGGGAGCCGTATTGCGACGACATGGCTCCAACAAAATATTTCCTTTTGGTATATCTGGAAGTTGCTCCGCAACAATACCCGCATATTTCTGTGACGTCACCACCCACACGTTCTCAGGAGCAATCATGCCCTTGAAACGGTCATAAGTCATCTGGATAAAGGTGCGTCCTGTCCCAAAAACATCTATAAACTGCTTGGGGTATTCAGTTGTGCT
>JAEEGJ010021944.1_pt1 | contig 13624 bp, 10 predicted proteins | sample 8958761 | NCBI WGS metagenome assembly JAEEGJ01 (sample SAMN16246546, study PRJNA631951) | gut metagenome | biome: gut microbiome; feature: rumen; material: RS-attached | host: Bos | place: Iran: Karaj | collected 2018-10 | reverse complement strand
GCTACGGTGCGCCGTGAATGGCGCGGCATAAAGGATACCGCCTATGATTTCTGGGAGTGGGCCCGCATGTGGGGAATGCTCCTCGGCACCTTCTCCAAGGATCTGGTCCCGGCAATGAACAGCGCACTCTGGTACCGCTGGATGATCTCCTATTTTTGCTGCCACGGCTTCATGGACAAGAACATCCTCGGCCTCCGCGGGTCCAATCTCCGCATGAGCCATGAGGTGACCTACCAGATCTTCCGCTATGTGGCGGAGAACCTGGTGCTCCTGTCCAAAGCGGACCGTAAGAACGGCAACAGCACCGAACTCAACCGCATGATGATCACTTTTGACGAGATGACCATGGGTCAGATCGCTGCCGGTTTCCCGGATCTGTGCGCCATCCCGCACCAGCTGCTGCCTATGTTCCTCGTCTCCGAGATCGACCAGCTGGTCTGCATCCCCTATATCGATGCGGTCGAAAGCTACGGACTTCCTGCCGATACCTGCCCGGTCCCGTCCTCCGAGTGCGGCGCGCTGGTCATCGACGCGCTGCCTGACATGGGCTCGCTGTTCATCTCCAGCTCCATGCCGTGTGACGGTTCCACCATGGCTTCGTCCTATTTCGCCCGCCGCTTCCCGAACATCCCGGTGTTCCATCTCTGCTTCCCGGTAAGATATCTTGATGAAGAAACCGTCCAGTGCGGCGCGGAAGATATCAAGGCCTGCATCAAGGCTATCGAAGAGCATACCGGCGCCAAGTGGAACTGGGACGCCTATTTCGCAGCCATGAAGCGCTTCAACGAAGAGACGGATCTGGAGCTCCAGAAGTGGGAAATCAACAAGTCCTCCCGCCCGCAGTTCATCGGACCGAGTTACGAGCTGTTCCGCAAGTGGAATTACGAGATGGACGGCGGCATCGACCCGCGTGTCCTGCCCTCGATGAAGAAGGTCAACGCCATGCTGATGGCGGCCTACGAAAACAAGGAGACGGCCTGGCCCGAGCGGAAGATGCGCTACCGCGCCATGGTCTGGTCCTGCCCGGCGCACTATTATGCCAACTTCTCCAACTGGCTGGCTAACTGCTGGGGCATCGACATCCTGGTAGAGATGGAGTCCCTGAACTTCACCAAACCTCTGGAGACCGAGAACAAGGACGAAGCACTTAAGGATCTTGCAAGACTCTACGAGAGAATGGTAATGAGAAGGCATACCAACGGTGGATATGACCACGTTGTTACAGAGCTCTGGAGACAATGCGAAGCATGGAATGTTGATTTCGTTCTTATGTATCAGCATGTATCCTGCAAGAACATGGCTACAGTTCAGGGATTGTTTGAAGATCAGGCAAGGGAGAGAGGCATAAAGCTTTTGTGGTGCAGCCACGACCTTATGGATCCGAGAACCGTATCCCGTAAGGATATGAGATCTGAATTTAACGAATTCATGAGAACTGTTATGAAAGCAGAACCGGTTGATCCGTCACTGCTGGATTTCGAAGATGACACAACATGGTGAGAGCACAGCGGAGCCATGCGTATATCACCAATAAATAAATACTTTTTAGGAGGGATTTTTTAAAATGAAATATTTCGGTGGATGTGACGTAGGATCAACATATACAAAGGCTGTAATTGTTGATGAGACAGGCAAGATGGTTGCAGGAACAACTGTAAAGAGCAAGATCATTGCTCAGGAGTCTGCAGAGATTGCCATGAAGGAAGTAATCGATCAGGTTGAGGGACTTAATAGTTCCAAGGATCTTGAGTACCTCATCGGTACAGGATACGGACGTAACAAGGTTCCTTTTGCTGACGAGAACATTTCTGAGATCTCATGTCACGCTATGGGCGTACATGTAACAAACCCTTCAGTTAAGGCTATCATCGATATCGGTGGACAGGACGTTAAGGGTATTTCAATCGATACAGACGGAACAGTTAAGAACTTCGCCATGAACGATAAGTGCGCAGCAGGAACAGGACGTTTCTTCGAGGCTATGGCTCGTTCCTTCGAGATGAGTCTTGAGCAGTTCTCAAACCTCTCACTCTCAGCTAAGAACGTTATTCCTATCACAGCTCAGTGCACAGTTTTCGCTGAGTCTGAGGTTATCACCCTTGTTGGTGAAGGAAAGCCTATGGACGAGATCGCTGCAGGTATCGAGATGGCTGTTGCCAAGAGATGTTTCGTAATGTCCAAGAAGGCAGGCGCTACAGATTCAATCACACTTACAGGTGGATGCGCTAAGAATGCCGGACTTAAGGCTGCCATCGAGCAGGTACTTAAACTCAAGGTTGTTGATCTTTCTATCGATCCTCAGCTTATGGGAGCACTTGGAGCTGCTGAGTATGCAAGACAGAAGGGCCTTGCTAAGTAATAAGTGAAAGGACTTATTAAGGATGAGTAAGACTATAAAGATCATTCTGAAAATAATTAAAATTCTTACCATTGTCACAGGAATACTCTTTGTCATTTATTTCTGGAACCTCGATCAGAAGCTCATGGCCTGGGCATATACACAGGTAAACAAGATTTTTGACCGCAAGAAAGCGGACATTAAGTTCTGATTGGAGAAGGTTTATGAAGTTATATGATAATTTGATCGATGTGACAACAAGGGAACTTGAGAAGGCACAGGGAAAGGTCTTTTCCTATGAAAAGACGTCTGCCTGGAAATGTCTTGATAACACTGAGTTCATCATGCAGAGAGATGCTGCGCTTGAGCTTGGATCAGCAGGACTTCCTTCGGTTAACTACACCTGTGTCACCACATCGGGGAAGGTCCTTGATGACGAGATAGTCGTTTATGGAAAAGACATCTCGGAGATAAGCGGCCCTACAGCCTTTGCCAGGATTGTGATCCTTGAGACAGGTGATCTTGGAGAAGATGAGGACCAGGAGAAGGCTTTCCAGGCCATCAGAAATCTTGAGTTCGTAAGATACCATGTTTTCCCTGAAGGCTACATGGTAAGAGTATCTTCCCAGAGCAATCAGGAGCAGGTTCGTATTGCAAAGAGTGCCCTGAATAAGGGAATAAACTTTGCCGGCGTGGGAGCAGCCTATATTGCCAAGTACAAGGAGCTCGATCTGGTAAAGAAAGTCAGGGTTATTTTCATCACAGAAAAAGAGCTGGTAGAAGCTCTTATGCCAAATGCAGACAAGGTGGATGCCATCACCAAGACTCTTACTCACATTCTCGACGGATTGCCAACGGACTGCGGTCACTGCAGCATGAAGCCGGTTTGTGATGAGGTCGAGGGCATGCGCGAGCTGCATCTTGGAAAGAATAAAAAATAAACGAAAGGAATTGCCTAAATGAAACAGGAATATGAATCACTGTTCACCCCATGGAAGATCGGCAATCTTGAGATCAAGAACAGGATTGTACTGGCGCCCATGGGTGGCACATGTATCTTCGGCTGGATGGAACCCGGCGGAAGTCATTTCGACAAAGAGGCAGCAAGGCTTCTTTTAAAGATTGCCAAGCACGACTGCGGACTTGTTATTCCGGGTATCGCTCCGGTAAAAGACATGCTGGGCGGAAAGTGGCTGTATCAGAACAAGCGCAAATTCAGTGAGCTGGCCGACTTCATGGATGAACTCCATGCTACGGGAGCCAAGATGTTTGTGCAGATGACTGCCGGATTCGGTAGGTCTTTTGCCCTTACAGCGCCGCTTGCACTTCTTGCTAAGAATAAGGCTCTTAACACACTTGCTAAACCTTATATCGATGCAGAGTATCTTACAGCAGCGCCTTCAGTTCTTCCCAACCGTTGGGCTGACGATGTAACAACACGTGCCATCACAGAAAAAGAGATCAAGGACATCATCTATGCTTTCGGAGAGACAGCAAGACTGTGTAAGGAAGCAGGAGTTGACGGTGTTGAAGTGCATGCTGTTCACGAGGGATACCTCCTTGACCAGTTCACACTTAAGTACACCAACAAGCGTACTGACGACTACGGCGGATCTTTTGAGAACCGCTATCGTTTCGCAGTAGAGATTGTAAAAGAGATAAAGAAGAAATGTGGGGATGACTTCCCAGTTTCTCTTAGATATTCCGTAAGGTCCATGACCAAGGCATTCCAGTATGGAGCTATGCCCGGTGAGGACTTTGAAGAAATCGGAAGAGATATGGAAGAGTCTGAGAAGGCTGCTAAGTACCTTCAGGATGCAGGCTACGATATGCTCAACTGTGACAACGGAACCTATGATGCATGGTACTGGGCACATCCACCGCAGTACATGCCTCAGAACTGTAACCTCGCGGATGTTGAGCACATCAAGAAGTTCGTTGATATTCCTGTTGTATGTGCAGGTAAGATGGAACCCGATGTTGGAGCAGCAGCCATCAGAGAGGGCGGCATCGATGCCATGGCTGTCGGAAGACAGTTCCTTGCTGATCCCAAGTGGGTATCCAAGCTTAAGAGAGGCATGGAGGAGGAAATCCGTCCATGTATCTGCTGTCATTCAGCATGCTTTAACCTTACAAAGCACAACGGTACAGCCAATGATCAGGATCTTTCAGAGTCTGCAGGAATGTGTAAGTGCGCGGTTAACCCTCGCAGCATGCAGTCCAAGAAATACAGAGTTAAACCTACCGATTCACCTAAGAAGGTTGCCATCATCGGCGGCGGTGTAGGTGGTATGGAAGCAGCAAGAATCCTTGCTCTTCGCGGACATGAGCCTGAGATCTATGAGAAGAGCAGTGAGCTTGGCGGTGTATTCATCGCAGCTGCAGCTCCTGAGTTCAAGGAGAAGGATAAACAGCTCATTGCATGGCAGAAGCATCAGCTCAAAAAGCTCGGTGTTAAGATCCACTTTAACTATGAAGTAAGACCTGATTCACTGCCATCAGCTGACGAGTACATCATCGCAACAGGTGCTGAGGCCAACAAGATTCCGATTCCCGGAGCAGCAGAGTATGCTATGGATGCTACAGATTACCTCCTTGGTAAGAAGAGCGTAGGAAACGATGTTGTTATCATTGGCGGAGGTCTTACAGGCTGTGAGATCGCTCTTGACCTCTTTAGAAAGGGCAAGAACCCTCAGATCGTTGAGATGAAGGATGACCTTATTGCAGTTAAGAACATGTGTCTTGCTAACACAAGTTACCTTCGTGACTGCTTCAAGACCAACAATGTTCCTGTATATCTCAATGCAGGTGTTAAGCAGATTAACGAAAAGAGTGTTGATGTTAACCTCAAGGATGGAAGAACAATTACTCTTCCGGCTGACAATGTTATCATGTCAGTTGGATATCATCCTATTCCACTCCTTCAGGCAGCTAAGAACGTACATCTCCTCGGCGATTGCCAGAAGGTTGGAAATATCCGTTCAGCTATCTGGGGTGCATGGGACATCGCAATGAAGATTTAAATAATGACAGATTAAAAGCTCCGCTGTTTTGTGACAGCGGAGCTTTTTTATAGCCATTTTCAAAGTCTGTTGTGTATTCCGAGTTCTTCATGCATCTTGCGCTTTAGCTCGTACATTCTCTGATCTGCAAGCAGATATACTTCATGAGATGTGGCATTTTCTGCACATTCATGCCTGAAGGCGTGGCCTGTTGCAACGCTCCTGTGATACTCGGAGTATAGGGCATTCATTACGTTTAAGGCGCTGTTCATTCTTCCCAGCAGTGCATCGACGTCTTTTTCCGTAGAATCTTCCAGGATGACCAGGAATTCATCTCCACCGATCCTTGCGCAGAACCCGGTATCGTCAAAGGTTGTAATAAGAACCTTGGCAAAGTCTGTTATGTACTTATCTCCGGAAGGATGTCCGAACTTGTCGTTGACGTACTTAAGGCCGTTAAGGTCAACGGAGATAATACAGTAATCAAGATTTGTCTTATCAAGATCCTCCATCTTCTTGTCTGCCTTTGCTCTGTTGGGCAGATTGGTAAGACCGTCTGCATAAGCCAGGTGCGAAAGTGAAGCATGTTCCTGCCTCTGGGCATAAGCACCTGTGATAAACACAAGATAATTAGCAAGCTGGCAGACAACAAACACAAGACATCCGGCATCAATGGTTGCAATGCTAAGAGTGCTGGCATTTGGTATGTAGTGGTAATTTGACATGTAATAAATAATCAGATGTATCAGCTGTGCCAGTGCGAAGATAAACATTCCAAGCATCTGTATCATATCGGATTCGGAGATATCTCTTTTGCGGATATTCCTGATGAGATAATAGGTTATCACTCCAAATCCGAATGCGCCTGCAGCGTGATAGACCGGCAGTGTGACCTTCATATGGATTCCGAAGATATAGTGAAGGACATACTGGGCAATGGTTACACCTGTGGTCAAAAGAGCTGCTGTAAGGTAGAGCTTTTTATTCTCTATTTTCTGTATCAGATACAGGAAAAGATAGCAATAAGGCACAATAAGGTACATGGTGAAAAACTCAACCTCTGTCTCAAATCTGGTGTAAACAAAGGGCGAGAGTATACTGTAGTAGGACATGATCCATGCTGACAGGTTCATACAAAAGATGGAACCTATTAGGAAGGATCTGATGTCCGGTACTGAGCTTACAAAAAACATTGTGATGCAAAGGAAGGAAAGACCAAATACCATCAGGAACATGCCGGTTGCGATTATGGGCAGATGCCTGTGGATGAAATTTCCCTCGACATCAGGCTGGCTTCCGAGCATAGGTGGATTCAGGTCCTTAAAGGCGCCCTGTTCACTTACTTTCATGATGAATTTAAGCTCTTTTCCCGCATAATCATTGGGAAGCGTGATGAAATGGTAGGTCTTGCCAAGGAATTTGTTTTCTTTGTAAATATCAGATCCGAAATCGAAGATTTCCCTGCTGTCGAGATAGGCGGTAAGGGTCGTGTATCTGCTCTTAAACAGTACTACTGGGAATGGGATATCACCCAGATCCGGTAGTGTCGTGTACATTACGATGTTATCGCCTCTTTCAAGATGGCCGTTGGTGATGGACATAAAGCGGGTGAGAGGAATGTCTTTATTTTCAATACCGTTTACTGTAATGACCCAGCCCTCGTCAAGCTCGGCCATGGGGTATTCTGCAGTAAACTTCATGCAGGTACTGATGAAAATATTTACGAGCCCGGCTAATATCAGAGCACAGATAATGGGGAGGATGTGTTTTTTACTCATCGCTGTCACCTCCCTTTTTAAGTATCTTGCCGAGAAGATCGTCATAGAGTCTTCCGAGGGTCTGCCTGTGATGCTGATTTTTCATGGCATACATGCGCTGATCGGCAAGAAGATATACCTTCTGTGCCGGTGAGCCGGACTTTAATTCTTTATCCCTGCTGGAAGCATAGCCCCAGGAAGCAGAGAATCTAAGGGTTGAGCTGCCTGAATTTCTGTGTTCCATCTGATCAGAAAAGCACGCCAGATCTCTCTGTGTTCTTTCTTCGTCTACAAACGGGAGGATGACGATAAACTCGTCACCGCCCATTCTTCCGATGAGTGAAGCATCGGTGAAGCTGTTCTGCAGTATTTCCGAAAAGCCGCTAAGGAGCTTGTCTCCCATGTCGTGGCCATAATTGTCATTGGTGTATTTAAGGTAATCGAGGTCCATGCTTATTATGGTGTAGTCGCCGGACAGCTCTGCCAGAGTCTGTTCACAGCGGGATCTGTTGGCGATACCTGTTAAGGCATCACTGTAAGCAAGGCCTTCAAGCTGCGTCTTTATAGTGGATTCGTTGATGAATTCTATGCAGTGGAAGAAGAAGTTAAGAAGAAGGCTCATGATGAAAACCAGGGCACCAACTGTGGTGAAGGTGATCTCAACCTTGGCCTGGCCTATGGAGACGAACTTCAAAACGTTATAAGCAACAATATCTATCAGGGCACAGAATACGAATAGAATAAGACCTATGATAAGGATCTGAGTAGAGACTATTCTTACGCGAACAATATCGACATCATTATCATTGGAGGCTTTGATTACTGTATGTATGAGTGAGAATATCAAAAATATGCCTTCTGTCAGAGCAAGAATGTGAAGCGTGGTCACAAAATTACAAATGTGCACCAGATTAGTAAAGTGAAGGACGGCTGTCATTATTCCAAATAAGACATTTATGATAAACAAAGCCTTGGCAGTGCGCTTAAAGCTTGACTGACCTGTCACAACAACAAAGCCCATGATGGCGGCAGGAATAAGATATAAAGTGATGTATTCAGCAAAGGTATAAAATGGCGGATTATCCGCTAGATACCAGAAAACATCGTTAAAGCTGAGTATATATATTCCGATGAGCAGCGATGTTAAGCCGCTGAATATAATACTCAGGTCATGATATCTGGAGAACGCCAAAAAAGGAGCCATGATTATGAGCAAGAATCCCAGATGGCAAAGGTATACACCAATAACCATGGGAAGACGGTTGCCCTGTACCATGGTGTTTTTTATGTCGTTATAAATGCCAATCCTTATTGGGGATAAGCCGGAGAAGGCGTCTTTGTCACTGGTTGTAAGGATGATCGTCAGCTCTTTTCCCTGATAATCATCCGGGAGCTGTACGAAGTTCTCGTTCTTGGGGGCCATTTTACCCTTGGGGATATAATCTGTTCCGAAAGAATAGATGGGCTCGCCATCTAAAAACACTTCAACTGAAGAGAGGATTGATCTGAATGAAAGTGCTGCAGGAGAAATCTGTTCATCCGGAAGAGTGGTAGTAAGCTTAAGGACGTCGCCTGCATTTAGCGTTCCTAGGCTGGTCTTGGTTATGTTGTCAGGCTGCCAGACCTCATCTCCACGAGAAATAGTCCAGCCGGAATCCAGCTGAACTATTTTATTCTGTAATGGAGTATCGTACTTGTGTGTGCCAAGAAACAGCAGAAAAACAGTAACCAGAAGTACTGCCATTACTGACAACAAAGCTGTGCGGATCTTCACAGTCATTGCCACCGGGTAATCCTCCTGCTTTAGAAGTGTCCGTGACTTCCTCCGTGAGTGTGTCCGGAACTGGATGTGTGGACTGAACTTCCGCCTCCAAAAGAGCTGCCACGGCCTGAAGAGTTGTTGTCGTGGGAGATTGGAGTTCTGTGAAGGGTCTTATTAATGAATCTGTCCTCGCAAACTCTGAGAGTTGGTGAGCCTGCCTGATAACCACCGGCACCGGGTTTCATCTTGACGGTCTTTAAGTCTGATTTCATCTTAAGGATCGGGGCAAGACCCAGTAAAAGTCCAATGATCACACTGTATAGGCCAAAGCTCATATAGTCAGAAGCTGTGCGAATGGGTTTGGAATACACATCATAAGGTGTACCCTTGGAAGCCTCTTCGAGGAGCTTGTCACATTCCTTGACATAAGTTGTAAATGCACCGTTGTAGTCGCCATTTTTAAGGTCATCCATCATGGCGTTTACCATGTAGGCCTGACCGTAGTCCGTGAAGGTGTTTATCGCACTGCCGCTGGTACTGATGGCCCATTCTCTGTCGTACATGCTGAGCATAAAGAGAATACCGCTTTCATTGTAATCAGCGCCGAAACCGTTGTAATCGAAATAGTCATCTGCGTAAGCCTGGATGTCTCCATCGTGGGCATCAACCGTCAGCAAAACGATGTTGCAGCGCCATTTCTGACTGGTCTCGTCAAGCCTTGCAAGCAGCGCCTGCTCCTGTGAATCCGTAAGGAGATCTGCGTTGTCAACAAGTCTTGGCTTTTGGCGACTTGAAGGTATTGTATTGCTATCCCAGAGTTTATCGGCAGCCAGAACCTTAACCGGTATCAGCAGTGTAAGGAGGAGCAAAGCCAATATTATTCTGGATAGATAGATTTTTAAATGTGTCTTTTTATTCATGGTTTGTCCTGAAGGTTACATTATGCAAACATGCAGAAAAGGCCGAAGGCTATAGCTGCAATCACGCCGGCAATAGGGAAGTAGTACATGAGTGCTCTCGATAAAGAAAATGGGAGATTTCCCACAAACTTACCGCTCTGTCCGTTCATGGCAAAGAGGTAATTGCCTCCGTTCCAGGAAGTATTGAGGATATAAACCGGATAAAGAGCATACTTGCTGGACTCGTTGGAAGGAGTGCACTGTTCGCTTCTTGCCCGAAGCGTCGAGTAACCGGAAATGGTATTTCTGAAGTCGGTAATGGCGGAGGAGTGCATCCTGCTCAGCGCCCTACCCTGGTCTTCATCGGCGTTGACGTTGTATTTGTTGGCGAGAAATCCTGCTAGATAACCCATGTTGAAGGGAACCATCTTGGACTGGTCGAAGGGTTCAAGTGATTCCATAAGGTCATCGGGCATCTCTTTGGAGCCGTCAACAGGAACTTTTTCAAAGCGCTCGGATCCAACCCTTGTAATATCGTAGTGGCTGGTCTCTGTGTAGTGATAGTTATGATCGCTCCAGGTCCTGACCTTGGTGGCATCAAAGGAAGCGCTGTAGTTCTGGGTTGCGTCAAAGAGCCAGAAGGGCACATAGATACCCTTGATCTCATCGATGTGATTCTGATCAAAGAATACCTTTGGCAGGAGCTTCTTGGATTTTACGTAACCTTTATAAGCCTCGATGGCATCTTCCTTTGTCTTTTCAAAAGGAATGATGTAGTCGGGGGTGAACTTTCCTGTGAATTTCTCTTTTACAACGACGTTGTTACTGCAGAAAGGACATTTCATGGAGCCAAGCGACTCTGTTGCCAGGATCTCGCCGCTACAGGATCCGCAGCGGTAGATGAACATCGGCTGGGATGTGTCTGCCTCACCTTCGGCAGGGTTTGTAACATAATCGTCTGCTGATTCGCCGGCAGAGTCTGAGTTGTGATTGGCTATATAGTCCTTTACATCAAATTCCGAATCACAGAAGGGACATTTGATCTTCTGGGTCTTCGGATTAAATTCCATTGCCCCGCCACAGGCGGGGCACTCATATTCGTGTAAAGCCATGATTTCCTCTAAATAATAAAATTAGTTAGGTCTTGGTGAGCCACACTGTGTGCAGAAGTTGCCAGAGTTTACAGTGCCACATGAGCATGTCCATCCGGCATCGGGCTTCTTAGCACCACAGTTAGGGCAGAAGTTACCTGTATTTACGTTTCCGCAAGAACATGTCCATGAACCTGCAGAAGGAGCTGCCATCTGAGGAGCAGCCTGAGGCTGAGCCTGCTGAGCACCCATAGCATAGAGTGACTGTGCGTTCATTCCGCCTGCCTGCTGAGCCATGTTCATTCCTGCAAATGCCATCATAGGACCTGTTGCAGTGTTCTTAGCTGCATCCTGCATAGCCTGTGCCTGAGCACTTGCAAGAGTAGCAGCAGCCATATTAGGATTCTTAAGAGCGCCGGCTCTCTGGAGCTCTTTTATTGTCTTTTCATCTTCCTCAGAAGCATTAACAGAGCTGATACCGAAGGAAGAAATCTTGATACCATAGGTCTCTGTCCACTTCTTTGAAAGAACTGTGTTGAGAACGTCAGCGATCTCTGTTGTGTGTCCGGGAAGTGCGCTGTAACGGATACCCATCTCAGAGATCTTTGCAAATGTAGGCTGAAGAGCTGTAAGGAGCTCACTCTTGAGCTGTGACTCGATCTTGTCTCTTCTGAACTCATCAGTTACATTGCCGACGATGTTCTTGTAGAAAAGAACAGGATCAACGATCTTATAGCTGTACTCACCGTGGCAGCGGATATCGATATCCATATCAAGTCCTACGTTAGTGTCAACTACGCGGAAAGGAACGGGATTTACTGTTCCGTACTTGTTGCCGATGATGTCTTTTGTATTGATGTAATAAACTCTCTGATCCTTAGCTGTGCCACCTGCAAAGCTGAGTCTCTTATAGAATTCTTTAAAGGAGTTAACGATGTTCTCTCCAAGATCGCCATAGAAAATAGATGGCTCAGTTGAAGTGTCATATACAAATTCACCTGCCTCAGCGCAGATTTCAGTAATCTGTCCCTGGTCAACTAAGATCATGCACTGACCTTCGTTAACAGCAACGATTGATCCGTTAGAGATGATGTTCTCATTGCCCTTGCCCTGTTTCTTCTTACCTTTTGTTAGAAGCACATCAGAAGTGAGTGAATCACAATAGAAATAATCTCTCCAGGAATCAGAGAGTACGCTTCCGCCTGCTGAGAGTGCTGCTGAAATAAGCCCCATAACTATCTCCTTTCATACTAAAAAGCCATTTTTTATTTCCGAATTAATCTACTCGGTTACCTTATATTTTCTCACATTTAAGCTGAAAATGCCATTGTTTTGTGACAATTTCGCCCCTTAAATGAGCCCCCGGGACGGAGTCAGTGGCTCATTTTTGATCCCTAGGGACGGAGTCAAGGGCTCATTTTTGACCCCCGGGGACGGAGGTAAGGGATCATTTTTTGGGGAGCTGCTTCCGCCTGAGGGCCTGGAGCGCTGGTAAAAGACTACTAAGAAGCATCACATCAGGTCAATTTTATAAGTCTTGGTTGGAAACTGTATATCGATCACCCCACAACTATCTTCTATGCAAAAAATAGTTGGAAATTTCAAAAAGGGATTTTTTGCCTCACTGAGGAATTACATCACACGACATCCGTAGGCCGGTAGTTGTGATGCAGGAAAAACCTTAGGCATCAAATTTTCTTTCCCCCGACCCTCGAAAATCTTTTGTGATTTCCAACTAGTTTGTCATATAAAAATTTTTGTGATGCTTTTAAAAAATCGGTTCCAATCAATAGGGTGATATATCCTATTTTGTGATGCATATTTCTGTGTTCCAGATGAAAATGAGCCCCTGACTCCCGTCCCCAGGGACCAAAAATGAGCCCCTGACTCCGTCCCTAGGGATCAAAAATGAGCCCCTGACTCCGTCCCGGGGGCTCAAAAGGAGTCAAAGAGAACCGTCCCCATTGACTCTAAAAGCCACAGTTACTACACTTAGTGTATATGAAGGCAAAAGAGATTACGGTTACCATAAATGAATATGGAAAAGTGCAAACCGTCGCTGCCACAAAGGGTGAGAGACTAAAAGCTATACTGGAGAGAGCTGGCATAAAGTACTCACTTCCTTGCGGAGGTGCAGGAAGGTGTGGAAGATGCAGGATCAAATTCCTAAACGGCGCACCGATTCCCGGTAGCTTTGAGGAGAAGTTCCTGACGGATGAGGAGACAGAAGATGGAATCAGAATCCTTTGTAGAACCGTGGTCTATGAAGACTGCGAGGTGGAGCTTCTTGAAAGTGCCAAGGAACATGACATATCTGCGCTGACTTTAGACGATGAGCCGGTAAATTCTCCCGGTAACTCGGACAGGACAAGTAACCAGGACAGGATAGCCGGCCCTGACGGAGAAATGACCGGATCTTACGGAATCGCCATCGACCTTGGCACCACCACCATAGCCGCAGCCCTGATATCAACCGCTCCGGACAATCCCGGCTACAAGGTCCTTAAGACCGCCAGCTGCATCAATTCCCAGCGCCGCTACGGAGGTGACGTCATATCAAGAATTTCAGCTGCGGAAAATGAGGAGACACGAGAGGCCCTTCGCAGAACCGTAGTCACAGATATAGAGAATCTGATAAAAGAGCTTGCAACAGCCGGAAACATCACCTATACCGGCCAAAATCCCGACCTCAAGGCCATAACCATCGCTGGCAACACAACCATGCTTTACCTCCTTGCCGGCAATGATCCGAAAAGCCTTGGCAGTTACCCGTAC
>JAEEGJ010021940.1_pt1 | contig 13628 bp, 7 predicted proteins | sample 8958761 | NCBI WGS metagenome assembly JAEEGJ01 (sample SAMN16246546, study PRJNA631951) | gut metagenome | biome: gut microbiome; feature: rumen; material: RS-attached | host: Bos | place: Iran: Karaj | collected 2018-10 | reverse complement strand
AATGAACATAAAAATAACATACAGAAGGACAAGCCGGCTCTCGATGCGGGTGGTGAGCAACGGGGATTTGCATGTCTCTGCGCCATACTTTACGCCGAAACTGGTTATAAACCAGTTTGTTAGCGACAATGAAGCCTGGGTTCGGAGGGCGATGCAGCGGCAGTTGGATTCGAACAAGAAGCGGTTGGGCTTTTACGGTCAGCTGCCATTGGAGACGAAAGAGCAGGCGCGGGCCGCCGTGGAACGTTTGGATGCGATGATCAGGCCTATGATGCTGAAATATACAGGGTTGATGGGTGTTTCACCTCGGAAAGTCACCTATAAGCCGACTATCTCACGCTGGGGCGCTTGCAACAAGAAAACGGGTGCGATCTGTTTTAGCACATATCTGTTGCTGCTGCCCGAATGGTGCGTGGAACATGTTGTGGTTCATGAACTTGCGCATCTCATTGAAGCCAACCATGGCCCGAGATTCCACGCGCTGATGGATCAGTACTATCCTCGCTGGAAGGAAGCGCGGAAAGCGACGCGGTCAATCATTCATAATTTTAATTAGAGGCGGAATTTTTTTCCCTTGATGAAAAGAAATTTGTATTTTTGCAGATTGTATCGTAATCTGAAAATATAGGACAATATGGATAATTTTATCGTTTCAGCTCGTAAATACAGACCCTCGACTTTTAACTCTGTGGTGGGGCAGGAAACCATCACGGCGACGCTCAAGAACGCCATCCGCAACAACCAGGTGGCGCAGGCTTTCCTCTTTTGCGGACCGCGTGGTGTGGGCAAGACCACCTGCGCCCGTATCTTCGCGAAAGCCTTGAACTGCCAGCATCTCACCGACGATTTCGAGCCCTGCAACGAGTGCGAGTCGTGCCAGGCCTTCAACAACTCGGCCTCCTTCAACGTTTTCGAGCTCGACGCCGCCTCCAACAACTCCGTGGAGGGCATCCGCGACCTGGTGGATCAGGTGCGCATTCCGCCGCAAGGAGCTAAATACAAGGTATATATCATCGACGAGGTGCACATGCTCACGGGTGCGGCCTTCAACGCTTTCCTGAAAACGTTGGAGGAACCGCCCGCCTATGCCAAGTTCATCATGGCCACGACGGAGAAGCACAAGATTCTGCCGACCATCATGAGCCGATGCCAGATCTACGACTTCAAGCGCATGGCGGTGAACGACATCGTGGGTCATCTGAAGCATGTGGCGGAACAGGAAGGCATCAAGGTGGAGGAGGCAGCGCTGAACATCATCGCTCAGAAGGCCGACGGCGGTATGCGAGACGCGCTGAGCATCTTCGACCAGGTGGCGTCGTTCTGCAGCGGCAACATCACCTATCAGCAGACCATCGAGAACCTGAACGTGCTTGACTACGACTACTACTTCCGCCTGACGGACTACTTCCTGGAAGGGAAAATCACGGAGTGCATGCTGACGCTGAACGAGATTCTGTCGAAGGGGTTCGAGGGGCAGTACTTCATCACGGGTCTGTCGAGCCACTTCCGCAACCTGCTCGTCAGTCAGGACGCTCAGACGGCAGAACTCATCGAGGCGAGCGACGAGGTGCGGAACCGCTACAAGGAGCAGGCGCAGAAGTGCAAGCCGAAGTTCCTCTTCCGCGCCATGAAGCTGGCGAACGACTGCGACCTCAACTATAAGCAGAGCCAGAACAAGCGGCTGCTGGTGGAAATCACCCTCATCGAGATGGCGCAACTCTCCTCCGATGACGGGGAGGCTTCCGGGCTTTGCCCTACGAAGATACTAAAACCCATATTTCAAGCGCTCCGCCCAAAGACGGAGGTTTTTCAGAATGTGCAGCCGGCGTCTCCAGCAAAAACGGAATCGCCAGCCAGAACTGCAGCACCATCAGTCATCACCCCTCAGTCTTCACCCATCACCCCTCGAAGACCAGGCGCCTTCTCCATCCGACGTCAGCAGAACAGCCAGAGTCAGCAGAGCACGACGGTGCAAGAGACCGTGGTCGTTTCCACCTTTGAGAATCAGCCCGTCAATCCGACAGATTTGACGGTGGCATGGCGAGAGTTTGCCAAGAACCTGCCTCAGGAAGACAGGGCATTGTCGTTCCAGCTGGACAATATGGAACCACAGTTGCAGGAGGATGGACAAACGATTCTGGTCATTGTGGACAACCCGTCCCTGCAGGGCGAACTCCACAAGATACAGCCACGCATCGAGGGGTATCTGCATCAGCGACTGCAAAACAATGCGCTGAAACTGACCACACGATTGCGTGAAGCGACGGACAAACGCCGTGCCCTCAGCCGTATGGAGATCTTCAACGAAATGCTGGAACAGAGCGAGGCACTGCGGAAACTGAAAGAAGAATTTGAACTGGAACTGGCATGAGAGGTAAGAGGTTAGAGGTAAGAAGTAAGAGGTAAGATATTAGAAATAAGATGGGAAAAGGAAAGTTAGCGAAATTTGCGGAGATGGCGGAAAACCCGCTGGTGGTGGAGTGTCCCTTCTGGATGTTGCAGAAGGAGGGATTCCCACTGAAGGGAAAGTGGCATGAGGAGTTCTTCAAGAACCAGAACCCCATCGTGCTGGAACTGGGTTGTGGACGTGGAGAATACACCATCGGACTGGCGCGCCGATTCCCCGACAAGAACTTCATCGGCATCGACATCAAGGGAGCCCGCATGTGGCACGGTGCCAAGACCGCCCTGGAGGAAGGCATGCAGAACGTGGCGTTCCTGCGCACCAACATCGAGTGCATCGCCGGCTTCTTTGCCCCCAACGAGGTGGCAGAACTCTGGCTCACCTTCTCCGACCCTCAGATGAAGAAGGCGACGAAACGACTCACCTCGACCTATTTCATGGAGCGCTACAGAAAGTTCCTCGTGGACGGCGGACTCATCCATGTGAAGACCGACTCGAACTTCCTTGCCACCTATACGAAATATATGGTGGAGAAGAACGGACTGCCAATGAAACAATGTACGTTCGACCTCTATGCCGAGCAGGACGTGGACGCGTCACTCACCGACATCCGCACCTACTACGAAGGCATGTGGCTGGAACGAGGCATCCCCATCAAATACCTGCAGTTCCAATTGCCTCAGCAGGGCATCCTCGAGGAACCTGATATCGAAATCCCTGTGGATGGGTATCGCTCGTACAATCATCAAGTGGTGAGCACTAAGAAGACGGGGAAATAATCAATCGTAAATAGTAAATCGTCAAATCGTAAATCAATAGATGACAATATATCCCAAACTCATACACGATGCCCTCGCTACCGTTCGCTATCCAGGCAACGGCAAGAGCATCATGGAAAACGAGATGCTGGAGGATGACCTCCGCATCGACGGCATGAAGGTCAGCTTCTCACTGATTTTCGAGAAGGAGACCGACCCGTTCAAGAAATCAGTGGTGAAGGCGGCAGAAGCTGCCATCAAGACGTTTGTGCATCCCGATGTGGAAGTGACCATCGGCACGAAAGCCAAGACTTCCCTCCCCCCTGAACCCGACAAATTGTTGTCTGGCGTGAAGAACATCATCGCCGTCAGCAGCGGCAAAGGCGGTGTGGGTAAATCGACCGTCACTGCCAACCTCGCCATCGGACTGGCAAAGCTCGGTTATCGTGTCGGACTGCTCGACACCGACATCTTCGGTCCCTCGATGCCCAAGATGTTTGGCGTGGAAGAAGAACGTCCGTATGCCACCAAGGTGGATGGCAGAGACCTCATCGTACCCATTGAAAAGTATGGTGTAAAACTCCTCTCCATCGGCTTTTTCGTCAATCCCGACGATGCCATCTTGTGGCGCGGTGGCATGGCATCGAATGCCCTCAAGCAACTCATCACCGAAGCGCAATGGGGCGACCTCGACTACTTCATTCTCGACACTCCTCCCGGCACCAGCGACATCCACCTGACCCTGCTGCAGACCCTCGGCATCACGGGTGCCATCATTGTATCCACACCTCAACAAGTGGCATTGGCAGACGCGAGAAAAGGCATCAACATGTATATGAACGACAAGGTGAATGTGCCCATCCTCGGATTGGTGGAGAACATGGCGTGGTTCACGCCTGCCGAACTGCCCGAGAACAAATATTTCATCTTCGGCAAAGACGGTTGCAAGCATCTGGCTGAAGAACTCCAAGTTCCACTCCTGGCACAGATTCCACTCATTCAATCCGTCTGTGAGGACGGCGACAAGGGCGAACCCGCCGTACTCAATCCAGCCTCGCCCGAAGGCATCGCCTTCATGAGTCTGGCGGCCAAAGTAGTGACACAAGTGGACAAGAGGAATCTGGAAATGGCACCGACCCATCGCATCGAAACCCATAACTCTTAACGCTAAACCAACATTGCTTCACCCCCTCCCTCCTGAAGCTGCAGGCATTCCGTCGCCTCAGCAATTCACCTACCCATTCTGCTATCAGCCCCACCCTTTGTGTCAGCTGGCAGCCAAGGAGGTAATTGCGCATTGCTACAAGACACCCGCCCTGTATCCTCACGAAGGAAAGATGTTTGGGGTGCTCATTGTGGAGCATGAAAATCAGCGGTACTATCTCTGCGCATTCTCCGGCATTTACAACGGCAGCTATCATCACGAAGGTTTTGTGCCCCCTATCTGCGACCTGCAACATGGGTATTTCAGTGAAGAGGAACAACGCATCGTCGCCTTGACGCACCAAATCAACGAGACCACTCAGGAGGAAGAGAAGACGAAACTGAAAGCCTTGCGGAAGGAGAAGTCTAATGCTTTGCAGATGTGGACATTCCATCAGTTCAGGATGAGAAATGCCCGACAAGAAGTGAAAGACCTCATCGAAATCTTCGCAGCAGTGAAATCGCCTTTCTCCGAAGAAGAATTCATCGACTACAAAGAAGGGCGCAGCCCCACCAAACCCCAACCGAAGATGGGCATTCCCCCAGGAGGTACAGGCGAGTGCTGTGCCCCTAAACTCCTGCAATATGCATACTTGAACCATTTGAAGCCCATCTGTATGGCTGAATTTTGGGTGGGGCCATCGAAGCAAAACGAGATGCGCATCGAAGGCAATTTCTACCCTTCATGCCAGCACAAGTGCCATCCGCTACTCAACTACATGATGCAGGGACTGGATGTAGAAGAGAATCCACTTTTGGCACGAGGAAAGGAGAAGCTGAAACAGGTACGCTTCATCTACGAGGACGAGGACATCATGGTGGTTTACAAACCCTCGGGACTGCTGTCCGTGCCCAATCGTGACCTCAAGGGAGAGTCGCTCAGTGCCTATCTGCTCACTCTCAATCCCAACTACCGACTGATGCACCGTCTTGACATGGACACCTCGGGACTTATGCTCGTAGCCAAAAACAATATGGCTTCCAAATCCCTGCAAGACCAATTCCTCAGACACGACATCAAGAAGAAGTACGTCGCCATTCTCGACGATGCCACTTCCGACACATGCATCAGAGAGGGACAAGGAACCATCTCCCTACCCCTCTCGCGCAATCCGTTCGACTCTCCCCGTCAGGTGGTCAATCACCGTGTGGGCAAGACCGCCATCACACATTATATATTTAAAGGAGAGAATCGCGTGGAACTCTATCCAGAAACAGGTCGCACCCACCAACTACGCATCCATTGCGCTCATCCCGATGGTTTGGGACGTCCCATCAAAGGTGATATCCTCTATGGCACTCGTGCCGACCGTCTCTATCTCCATGCGGAAGAAATAAAATTCAGCCATCCGTCCACTGGCGAATGGCTGACATTTACAGAACCAGAGTTCTAAACGTTTACAGTCCCAAGTCTGCCTTGATGGCATCTACCTTAGCCTTTGCGTCGGCAGTAGCAGATGGATAGCACTTCGGACATTCCATCTCGCCCTTCACCTCCACATAGAACTTGATCTTAGGCTCAGTACCTGATGGGCGCACAGAAATCTTGGTACCATCGGCGGTGAACCACTGGAGCACATTGCTCGTAGCCGGCATGTCGATAGCAGACTCTTTGCCGTTTTCCACTTGCTTCAAAGTCTTGTAGTCCTTCACACAAACTACAGGGCTGCCACCGAGTGATGTTGGAGGAGTCTTGCGGAAGTCTTCCATCATCTGCTTGATCTCGTCAGCACCCGACTTGCCTGGCTTGGTCACAGAAATAGCATTCTGATATGCGAAGCCATAGTCGAGGTAAATCTTCATCAAGAGGTCATAGAGTGTCATGCCGTTGTCTTTTGCCCAAGCAGCAATCTCACAGAGCAGACAGATAGAAGCTGGACTATCCTTATCGCGCACCTTGTCGAATGGCAGGTAACCGAAGGATTCCTCACCACCACCAATATACTTCTTCACGCCCTCTGAGAGCTTGATTTCACGTGCAATCCACTTGAAGCCTGTATAAACATCACGGATTTCCACATTGTTGCGCTTAGCAATCTCAGCGATGGTCTCCGTGGTCACGATGGTCTTCACCATGAACTCGTTACCCTTCAACTGACCCAGCTTCTTCTTGTTCTCAATGATGTAGTAAGAGAGCATCAATGCGGTCTGGTTACCATTCAGGATGCACCACTCGCCCTTCGGATCGCGACAAACGACTGCCAGACGGTCTGCATCAGGGTCAGAAGCCAACACAAGGTCGGCATTCAGTTTCGTACCGAGCTGCATACCCAAGGTCATGGCCTCGGAGTTCTCAGGGTTAGGAGAAACCACCGTTGGGAAGTTGCCATCGATGACCATCTGCTCCTTCACCACGTTAATGTTTTGGAAGCCCCAAGTACGCAGGGCTGCAGGAATAATCACACGACCTGTTCCGTGCAGTGGAGAATAAACGATGCAGAGATCTTTCTGACGGTTGATCACCTCCTGATCCACCAATGCCTCATGCACAGCGTTCAGGTAGTCAATATCCATCTCACCACCGATAATCTGGATGAGGTCGTTGTTAGGCGTAAACTTCACCTGGTCAATCGTCACCTTGTTCACCTCGTCGATAATGCCCGTGTCATGAGGAGCCAACACCTGTGCACCATCATCCCAGTAAGCCTTGTAACCGTTATACTCACGTGGGTTGTGGCTGGCAGTGATGTTCACACCTGCCTGAGCACCCAGTTGACGGATGGCGAAAGAAATCTCTGGCGTAGGACGCAAGCTCTCAAAAAGATATGCCTTGATACCATTGGCAGAGAAGATGTCAGCCACCGTCTCAGCAAACAGACGAGAGTTGTTGCGGCAGTCATGACCCACCACCACGCTGATGTCCTTCTTACCAGCAAATGCCTTGTTGATGTAGTTGGCGAAACCCTGAGTGGCCATACCCACGATGTACTTGTTCATGCGGTTCGTACCTGCACCCATGATACCACGCAGACCGCCAGTACCAAATTCCAAATTCTGATAGAATGCATCGATGAGGGCAGTCTTGTCCTCATTCTCGAGCATCGCCTTCACTTCTGCCTGTGTCGCGGCATCAAACGCTGGCGAGAGCCACTTCTGGGCCTCCGCCGTACACTGCTTAATCAATTCTTGATCCATAATATTGAGTTTTAAGTTATGATTGTTTAAGTTAGAATATCACACAGCACGAGGGCTGGAGTTGCAAAGGTAATAAAAAGTTTGGAGTTATGAGTGAGAAGTGAGGATTTTTTTCACTTCATCAGATATTTTTCGCCTTTTTCCTCCACAATCTTCTTGCTGAACGCCTCTGGATAGCCAGGACGGTCGGGCGATTCAGCCAGTCCGTGCTCTGTCTTGTTGAAACGGTTGAGCAGGGGATCATCCTCGGCAGTCTTCTTCACGGCCATGTCGAGATGCTTCACCATCAGATACTCGAAGAGATGGGTCCAAGCTGCCATCATCATGTTCGACTTGATGAGTGCGGTATCGGTGAGGTACTTGATCAGTTCATCCCGTCCCTTCTCTTTGAGCAGTTGCAGCGGATACTCATATTCCTCCATTCCCCCGAGATCAATCCCCGTCTCCATCTGCTCACGCTGTTTCAGCACGTCGGGAAACATCTTCTCATAATAAGGATAGACCATGTTCGCCACCGCGTTCTGCACCCAGAAAGCACTCTCCCACGAGAACGTCACATCGTCCTGCACGCCGGGAATCTTCCTGAAGCATTTCGGCACCTCGGTGATGCAGCAGTTCAAAGGGATGAAGGGTGCCATATTCGGATCGTCGTTGGTCACCCAAACGATACCGCCGATGGCATCAGGAAGTTTCGCCTGCATCTGACCGACGAAACAGAATCCCGTCTGCTGCGTAGAGACAGGGCGTTCGTTGAAGTATGTCTTGCCCTCACTCTCCCACTCCAACGGTGTCGGGCGGTAAGGCATATTGTAAGGACCTGCACCCCATTCATTCCGGATGTCGAAGGGTGTGTCCTCGAAGTGGTCACGCATCGCCGCCATCACATCCGACAGCTTCACAGGACACTTGGGTTTCATATAGAGCGGCATCTCCCCTTTCAAGTCGTTCCCCATAGCATAATCCACATACCGATCCATCCCATCACAAAACCTGTTGAAGATGCTCCACACCCTTGCCTCACAATAACGCACAGCACCGAAATCATTCGGAGCATAGGCATCGCGGAAGGAAAACTCTTGATCTTTTCCGCTGAAATATCCCTTCTTCCTGGCAAAAGCAATCACATCCTTCGAACACAGCAACTGCTTCTTCCCATACTGACTCAACCTCGTGATTCTGCTCTGGTTGGCATGAGCTGACACACAGTCGTCGGGGATGCGGACAGCCGCCCAGACCGCCCCCTTCTCGCCAGCACCCTTGCCAATCAAGTCCAGAATCCACGCCTCGTTCTTGTCGGCAATCGAGAAACTCTCACCCTCCGAACAATACCCATAAGTCTCCGCCAGCGACGTCATGATGTCAATGGCATTCCGAGCCGATGTGGCACGTTCCAAAGCGATGTAAATCATCGAGCCATAATCAATGCCCGTCGGCAATTCAGGAGAGCCCAACTGCTTTCCTTCCGTCTCATAGAGTTCCGTACGTCCGCCGAACGTCGTCTCCGTGATGCTCACCTGGAGCTCGTTCATCTGCCCCACCACCGTATAGGTCCTCTCCGCCTGCGGAATCTCACCCAGATACTTGTTCGTGTCCCATTCATACACCTTGCGCATCTCCCCCTTCGCATGCACCCCACCCACATGGTGATAGATGTTGCCATACATGCCATACGAGTCAGCATTATAGCTCACAAACACGCTGCCATCTGCACTGGCACCCTTACCCACAATGATGTTGGTGCAGGCCATCGCCGTCATCACAAATGCCGAAACGACCCACACCATCAATACAATAAATATCCTTGTTTTCATAAATGATTTCTTTTGTGGGGACAAAGGTACGAACTTTTTTTCAGACGAGCATGAAGTATTTGAAAATTCGTTTTGTCACGTAGCAAAGTCCTTTTTCATTTGAAATCTCGTTTTGTCACATAGCACAAGTTTGTAAAAGAATAAAAGAAAACAAAATTACAAAAACACTTTCTTTTTTACACGCTTTTCAAATATTTTTGATACAAATTGAAAGTTTTTTGAAATTATTTGCAATAAAATGAAACAAAAGTCGTACCTTTGCAGCCGAAATCGTAAAATTATCAATAAATCAAACACAGACTACAATGGTAAAACGTAATTTAGGATTGTACAGCAAGGCCTACGAGCATGACGCTTGTGGTGTGGGCATGGTGGTCAACATTCATGGTGGCAAGAGCCATGAGTTGGTGGACAACGCATTGAAGGTGCTGGAGAACATGGAGCACCGAGGAGCCGAAACACGCGACAAGACAGGTGATGGTGCGGGCATCATGGTGCAGATTCCGCACGAGTTCATCCTTTTACAGGGTATTCCCGTGCCGGAAAAGGGAAAGTACGGCACAGGACTGGTGTTCCTGCCGAAGGACGCCAAGGCTCAGGAAGAGATTCTCAGTGTGATGATTGAGGAAATCGAGCGTGAGGGACTGACACTGATGCACATGCGTGCAGTGCCGACTTGTCCGGAGGTGCTGGGTGTGGGTGCACGTGAAGTGGAGCCTGACATCAAGCAGATTTTCGTGACGGGTGTGGAAGAAGACAAGGTAGAGACATTCGACCGTATATTATATAAGGTAAGGAAGAGGATAGAGAATAGAGTGGCGAAGATGGCGGGGGGTAGTTGCGACACAGTCGCAACGAACGGGACGTATGAAGACTTTTATGTCTGCTCGCTCAATAGCAAGAACATCATCTACAAGGGTATGCTGACGAGTGGACAGTTGAGGAGATACTTCCCAGATTTGTCAAGCCCGTACTTCACGAGCGGACTGGCACTGGTGCACTCACGCTTCAGTACCAACACATTCCCAACATGGAGTCTGGCACAGCCTTTCCGTCTCTTGGCGCACAATGGTGAGATCAACACCATCCGTGGAAACCGCGGTTGGATGAAGGCGCGTGAAAGCGTGCTGAGCAGCGAGGCATTGGGTGACATCAAGGATATCCGTCCGATTGTGCAGGAGGGCATGAGTGACTCTGCCAGCCTCGACAACGTGTTTGAGTTCCTGATCATGAGCGGACTGAGTCTGCCCCAGGCGATGGCGATTCTCGTGCCAGAGAGCTTCAACGACAAAAACCCGATCAGCGAGGATTTGAAGGCGTTCTATGAGTACCATTCTATCCTGATGGAGCCTTGGGACGGTCCTGCCGCACTGCTGTTCTCGGATGGTCGTTATGCAGGTGGTATGCTCGACAGAAACGGTCTGCGTCCCAGCCGCTACACGATTACGAAGGGCGGCATGATGGTCGTGGCATCCGAGGTCGGTGTGATGGACTTTGAACCCAATGACGTGGTGAGCAAGGGCCGTCTTCAGCCCGGTAAGATTCTGCTCATCGACACGCAGGAGGGCAAGATATATTATGATGGAGAGATCAAGGAGAAGCTCGCGAAGGCTCATCCATACCGCGAATGGCTCTCGACGAACCGCATCCAGTTGGAGAAGCTGAAGAGCGGTCGCCACGTGGAGAACTCGGTTGAGAATTATGAAAGGAAGCTCATCAACTTCGGTTTCGGTCAGGAGGACATCGACAAGACGGTTGTGCCGATGGCGACAGCAGGTCAGGAACCTGTGGCAGCGATGGGTAACGACACGCCATTGGCAGTGATCAGTGACCGTCCGCAGATTTTCTTCAACTACTTCCGACAGCAGTTTGCGCAGGTGACGAACCCTGCCATCGACCCGATACGTGAGGAACTGGTGATGTCGCTGACCGAGTACATCGGTGCAGTGGGCACGAACATCCTGACCCCCGACGCCAGCAACTGCAAGATGGTGCGTCTGCCACAGCCAGTGCTGACGAACACGCAGTTGGACATCCTCTGCAACATCCGCTACAAGGGCTTCAAGACCAAGAAGCTCGCCATGCTGTTCGACATCGAGAAGGGCGCCAGCGGATTGCGTCAGGCCATCGAAGACCTCTGCAAGGAGGCTGAGGCATCGGTCGATGAGGGCGTGAACTACATCATCCTTTCCGATAGAGACATCGACGAGAAGCGTGCTGCCATCCCGAGCCTGTTGGCGGTGAGTGCGGTGCATCATTACCTCATCAGTGTGCAGAAGCGTGTGCAGACCGCTTTGATTGTGGAAAGCGGTGAGATTCGTGAGGTGATGCACGCAGCCCTGTTGCTCGGCTATGGTGCCAGCGCGATATGTCCGTACATGACATTCGCCGTGCTGGACGACCTCGTGAAGAAGCACAAGATCCAGGAGGACTACGCGACGGCGGAGGCACATTACATCAAGGCTGTCGATAAGGGCTTGAAGAAGATCATGTCGAAGATGGGTATCTCGACCATCCGCTCGTACCGTGGCGCGAAGATCTTCGAGAGCATCGGCCTGAGCGAAGACCTGCTCCGTCGCTACTTCGGCACCGAAGTCAGCACCATCGGCGGCATCGGTCTGAAGGACATTGCCCGCGATGCCATCCGTCTGCACGACGAAGCCTTCAAGCCTGCCGAGATCAACGAATTCCTGCCCAACAACGGTCAGTTCTCATACCGCAAGGACGGCATCCTCCACGCTTGGAATCCCGACACGATTGCGAACCTCCAGATTGCCACGCGCCTGGGTTCGTACAAGAAGTTCCAGGAGTGGGAGAAGATGGTGGACGCGAAGGAGAAGCCGATCTTCATCCGCGACTTCTTCGGATGGAAGAAGGCAGCGAAGCCTACCCCCATCGACGAGGTCGAGCCTGTGGAGAGCATCGTGAAGCACTTCGTCACGGGCGCCATGTCGTTCGGTGCGCTGAGTATCGAGGCGCACGAGGCTTTGGCATTGGCCATGAACAAGCTGGGCGCTCGAAGCAACACGGGTGAAGGCGGTGAGGACAACGTGCGCTACCACACCGACGTGGATGGCGTGAGCCTCAGCTCGAAGACCAAGCAGATTGCGTCAGGCCGTTTCGGCGTGACCGCTGAATACCTCGTGAATGCCGAGGAGATTCAGATCAAGGTCGCTCAGGGCGCCAAGCCCGGTGAGGGCGGTCAGTTGCCTGGCTTCAAGGTCAACAAGATCATCGCCAAGACGCGTAATGCCATCCCCGGCATCTCGCTCATCTCTCCCCCACCTCATCATGACATCTACAGTATCGAAGACCTGGCTCAGCTCATCTTCGATCTCAAGAATATCAATCCGACTGCAGCAGTCAGCGTGAAGCTCGTGGCCGAAAGCGGCGTGGGCACCATCGCTGCCGGTGTTGCCAAGGCCAAGGCCGACCTCATCGTCATCAGCGGCTCTGAAGGCGGTACGGGTGCCAGCCCTGCCAGCTCCATGCGCTTTGCCGGCATCTCGCCCGAGATCGGTCTCGCTGAGACACAGCAGACGCTCGTGCTCAACGGTCTGCGTAATCAGGTGCGTCTCCAGACCGACGGTCAGTTGAAGACCGCCAAGGACGTGGTGCTGATGGCTATGCTCGGCGCCGACGAGTTCTCCTTCGGCACGTTGCCGCTCATCGTGCTCGGCTGTGTGATGATGCGCAAGTGCAACACCAACACCTGCCCTGTGGGTGTGGCTACGCAGGACGAGACCTTGCGTGCCCGCTTCCGTGGAAAGTCTGACTATGTGGTGAACTTCTTCACCTTCCTCGCTCAGCAGGTGCGCGAATACCTGGCTGAGATTGGCGTGCACGGATTGAAGGACATCATCGGTCACACCGAGCTCATCGAGGTGAACACCGACCATGCCACCGACAAGCAGAAGACCATCGACTTCGCCCGTCTGCTCCACAAGCCCGAGACCGACAAGCCTCTGTATTGGGACCGCGGCCAGTTCACGAAGGTGAGCGGCGTGAAGGACGAGGACATCATTGCCGCCGCGCAGAAGGCCATCGACGACAAGGAAGAGGTGACGCTCGACTACACCATCAAGAATACCGACCGCACCGTGGGCACGATGCTCTCGGGCGCCATCGCCAAGAAGTACGGCGAGGAAGGTCTGCCGGAGGGCACGATCAAGATCAAGTTCAAGGGTTCGGCAGGCCAGTCGTTCGGCGCCTTCGCCGTGAAGGGTCTGGACATCCGTCTCGAGGGCGAGGCCAACGACTACTTCGGCAAGGGACTCAGCGGCGGTCGCATCAGCATCCTGCCACCTGTGCGCCGCA
>JAEEGJ010021938.1_pt1 | contig 13630 bp, 5 predicted proteins | sample 8958761 | NCBI WGS metagenome assembly JAEEGJ01 (sample SAMN16246546, study PRJNA631951) | gut metagenome | biome: gut microbiome; feature: rumen; material: RS-attached | host: Bos | place: Iran: Karaj | collected 2018-10 | reverse complement strand
TATCACCCTTACTCTTTACCCCAAGCTTACCTCTACGCTACCTCCACGCTACCCCCACGCTAGGGTACGCATAGCCCACGCATAGAATAAGCATCAGTATCTCAGGAGTTTTTCAAAAAAATACATCCGCCCCATTTCTCCCTCGACATCTTATCCGCTACCAGCGAAGAGTATATGAAATCTAAATAATCCATAGGTTGAAAGTTGAAAATTAGTTTTTCATTATTCGTCTTTCGTCCTTCGTTACTTAAAATTTTTCTTTTCGATAGTCCAGGAGTCGTAGCCGGTGAGGTCGCCCTGGAGGAAGAGACGGTCGTAGTCTTTGTTGCCCTTCAACTGCCAGTCGAGCCAACTGCGAACCATACGTGAGTTGGCTCCGAGTCTCAATTATGTATGTTTCTGTTGCTGTCAGTCGTAACTGATAAGTTTAATCTTCGCTTACATCGCCGACGGTGGTAGGACCCACGCGGTCATATTGGCTCACGCTATAGTTGAGCATGTGCTCACGGCTCTGAAGGAGGACGGTGTGAGTATTGGGTTTTTCGTATTTCTTTTTCATCATCTGATTGTTGATGTGCCAAGTTTGATGTTAATAGTGTATTGTTTGCCTGCCTGCCAATCTACGGCGAGGGGGATGGTAGCCGTTGACTGGGTCTGCCCTGAGAAGGTGTAGTTTATTTCCAGATAGGTGCCTGTAGTGCCGTTAGCATCACGGCTCTGCGGAATCACGAAGAGGTATTTGCTACTGAGAGCCTGAGATTCGGTAGTAATGTTCATGTCGCTATTTGCCAGCGTGTAATATGCCGAGCCGCTTACATCGTTCCAGGAAGAGGATTCGAAATAGTATTTGCCTGTGTTGCTGACATTGCGCAGTATGATTCTGCTGACGGTCAGCGTTTTCCCGGCAAGCCAAGTGCTCAGCTTATTCGTCATATACACATTGAATTCCAAAGCGGCGCAGGCATGGTTGAAGGTGAGGGGTACTTTGCCGCTATGGTCGCTGTATGCCACATTGTTCTTAGCCACAAGCAGGTCGTGCTGGGTAGAGGCATTCTCAGCGATGGTGAAACTGATGTAAGGAGTGCCGCTGTTGTCGTAAAATGTACCGTCGGTGAAAGCATAGAATGGTGTGGGGTCATCATTGTCTGAGCCACCAGGCCATGTATTAGGAGTTACTGTCCAAGTATCATCGGACTTTGAAACAGTGTATTCTGATGTGAGATTGCTATAAATACCTCGCATATAGAATATACTCAGCGTCTCCGTAGTGGTAACAGCGCTACGGGTTGTCATGCTGCGAGCTGACGGATCGTCAGGGGTCAGAGGGGTTTGGGTTACTTCAACGCTGATGGGGCGCACGTTGTCAGCAGATGGTTGTCCGTCGTTTGAGGGGCTGACTGGTGCGGTGCGTTCGTCGTCTGACGAGCAGGCTGCTATCAGACCTGCCGTCAGGAATAGTGCTATAAGAATCTTTTGTTTGTTCATCTTTTTATAAATGTTTACAATTCAAAGTCTATTGTCTGGTAGCCGGCATCAAGCGTCAGCGGCTCCTTGCCGGTATAGATGCCGCGCTGGCTGCTGCTGTAGTAGCGTAGCTCTGCCTGGGTCTCGTCCTGCCGGTGGAATACGTTGAAGGCTATACCAGGCTTCCCTACTCCACGGCATTCACCGTTTACGAATACTCCCACGCGGTCGGCATCGGCATCAATGGCTACTCCTTCTTTAACCTTGGGGGTTACCACGAATACTGTCTGACGCTCATATTTCGTAGTACCTGTCATGAGGTCGAGCACGAAGTCGCTCTCTGTGCCTATGTTCATCTCGTTGAGGAATCCGTTCTCGCCCCTGCGCCAGAATTCCTGTCGGAGTCCTCCGCTGTAGTAGCAGAGGGCAAACTGCTCGGGGTCTGTGCCGGTGTTGCCATAGATGTTGAGCACGTAGTATATTGCTTCGCCGTTGCCGGAGCGATGGGACAGTGCACGGCATTCGTCGCCTACGAAGACTGCCATCAGGTCGTCGGCGGTGGAGAAGGGTACGAGTTCTTCCTGCAAGCGCAGTACCATTATCATTTTGTCTTCATAGAGTGAGGGGTCAGGCGACTGCCACTGCGGCTGAGCCTGATTGCTGTACATGTTGACTGACCACTGCGGAGCCTCAGCTGCCTCAAAGGTTGCAGCGCTTTCGGTACTACTGTTATCGGTAGCGAGGTTGCTGTCTTTCTCGTCGTCGCCTGATGAGCAGCCCCACACAAGGGTGAGGGCTGCAAATAGCATCAGGCTGTTGATTATCGTTTTCATTTCACTATCTGTTTTTTACCGTTATGAATGTAGATTCCTTTCTGTGCAGGCTTGCCGTTTAGCTTGATGCCCTGTATTGAGTACCAGCTGTCGTCGCTGACGTCTATCTTGACGAAGTTGATGACGGTCGGCTCTGTGAGTGTACCGCTAATGGCGTTGCTTTCGTAGCTCATCACTTCGGCTGTGGTGGCTATAAGCTGGTCGTCGCGCTCTATGGCGAAGCTGAGCGGAACTTTCCTGTCGCCTGCTATGGTAAGGAAGAATCCAGTCGAGAGTTGAGAGTCGAGAGTTGAGAGTTGGGCTTCGCCTACTATTTCTCCTCCTGCAAGGGCGATGAGTTTGTCGCCTGCCTGTACCTCGACTCCTTCGACAGTTGCCACTACTGACATGTTACATCTGTATTTAGCCATTGAGGTGAGGCTCTGGGCGGTGCGCTCGAAGAAGTTGCTGCCAGGTTCGTAGAACGGGTAGCGGAATTGTGCTTCGTCGTCGCTGCTGCGATAGAGCATGTAGCCTTCGCCTGGCTTCAGATATTGCAGTGAACCTGACCAGTAGCCGCCGCCCACTGAGTTTTCGGTAAAGATGGCGAATTCTTCGCGGCTCTTCACCACGTCGCCGTTATGTGCCGAGCCGGTGTAGTCGGCAAGGGCTGTCGCAACAGGTAGGTTGACCATTGGGGTGTAGCCGATGTTGTTCCAGCCGTGCTTTACTCTGAGCGTACGCTGGCTCTCATCGCGAAGCGGGAATCCCTTAATCTCGATGTTCACTTTGTTCTTCACATAGATGCGGTAGCTGCGCTTTGGCGATACTGTGTAGTTGGTCTTCTGGCTGTTGTTGGCAAGCCATGTGCCCAGACCTGTCTTATATACCAGTGTGAAGTCTTCGGTGTCGTCAGTCACGATGTCGCCGTCCTCCCACTCATACTTGTTCAGCATGCCGATTACGTTGCGGTATTCGTTATTGTCAACGTTCAGCGAAATCCAGTTCCAGCCTGGCTGCAGGTTCAGTTCCTGATAGTAAACGGAGCCGCCTGTCAAAATCACGGGGGCATCGACTGTACCGACCACCGTGCTGTGGTTGAACGTGACTGTGCGGTCTGGCTCCAGTACCATGATCTGTCCGGTCTGATGATGCCACAGTTTGAAGGTCAGTTCGACATTACCTGAGTTGGCCTGGTCGCTGAAGAGTGTCATGAAGAGTTGGCTCTTGCCTGTCGTTGCGCTGTAGTTGACGTTGGCTATGCCAAGGCAGCGGTTCATGCTGTCGAAGGCAGCCACCTTGTCATTGCTGTCAGTAACGACGGCATTGCCTATCTTCACCTGTCCTACGAGGTTCATCGAGAAGTGCTTCAGCTCGTCAGCTACGTACCAGTCGGGCTCCACGCCTTCCTTGCGGATGGTCAGTGCCAGAGGTTCGCTGAGGTTGTTCTCGTCAGTCAGGTAGATGACCTCGTCGTAGGTGCCCACGTTCAGGTCCTTGGCGATGGTGAATACGAGCAGCTGTTCGTTCTGCGGTCCGATGATGTCAGTCTGACGGTCAACTGTCATCCATCTTGGCATGTTGTCGATGGTGTACGTGTGGTTGGCACCGCTGGTGTTGCTGATGCTCACCGTGAAGATGTCGTCCTGGTCAGTATAACTGTTGTGGGTGAACTCATGCGTCAGACGCTTCGCCTGCCAGCGCAGCGGGTTGCGGTCCACAAAGAATTCCATCGTGGCTGGTGAGGACATATAGTTGCCGTTCAGGTCAGGAACGTCGGTGACGGTGACGTAGAGGTTGCGTTTGTTGATGCGGCTGTCCAGTTCGTCGATGTTCACCAGCAACTGGTTGTTGCGGCCCACGAAGCTGAATTTCAGGTTGTGCAGTTCCTGACTGAACTGGATGGGCGCTCCGACGTGCTGGTCGATACGTGCCATGATATCTGCCACAGGCTCTACGAACACGCTGTCGTGCTGGTCAGTCGGGTTGCCGTCCATGTCGAGTTTGATTGCCTGATTGAGTGCGTACGGACGAAGCTCCAGATTGTTGTTTGCCAGTCGCTCATACTGGCCGAAGCCCATGCGTACCAGCAATCCCTTCTCACTTCCTGCAGGGCATTTGCTGCTATAGTGCTTCAGCAGTGTGTGAGGCAGTGCCTGCGAGAAGAGGCAGAGTTCATCGATATGTCCTGTGAGGGCGTTCTCCTGGTGCAGGGTCTGCACGTTGGCTCCTGCCTCGTGCCATACCATGTTACCTACGTAGAAGTCCTGTCCCATCATACCGCCCAGTGTGTCAGTGCCGATTGACTGCGTCAGTACGCGATCAACATAGAGGTTGGCTACCTGATGCGAACGGTCAACGGTGATGGCGAAGTGGTGCCACTGGTCGTCAGCCAGTCCCTTGCCCAGAGACAGTGTGCGACCGTTGGTACGGTAGATGAGCTGGTTGTTCTCGAAGCCCAGGAAGAATTTGTTGCGTGCGTCGTCGTCAGTGACTTCACCCTTACCGTTACTTATGAGGGCTCCCTGACCTTCCTGATTGGTCTTGAACCACAGCATCAGGGTGTAGTCCTGCTCGGCACTGCGCAACATCTTCGTGTAGTCCAACTTCAGACCCTTCACCGGCTTCTGCTCTGCCCAGTCGAGCTTCAGCGACATGCCTCGCGGCAGTGCCCATGCGGCTCCGTGCAGTTCGGCGTTGGCGCCCTGTGCCTTATCTACGGCATAGTTGCCTTCGCCGTCGTTCATCGGATAGTAGTCTATAAGTCCCATCTCGTAGCCTGAAAGCTGGCGTTTGCCGTAGCTGGTCAGCAGACTGCTGCTCATGGTGCGGTTCCAGAGTCGTGCCTCCAGCATGCGTCCGCTGTAGTGCTTACGGTCGCTGGTGACCACCTCGTTGGAGGCGCCGAAGATGAGCGGACCATAGCCGCTGTAAGTAATGTCCTTCTGAGTGCCTATGATGGAGTCGTTCCAGAGCAGGGCTTGCTTATTGTCGTTGTCCAAGACGAGTGCCACCTGTTTCAGGGCACCTGAATCGATGGTATAACGGCTCTCGAACTGAACACTGTCGATGACGGCACGCAGTTTCCAGTCCTTCGTCAGCCAGAGTTGCAGTGTGCTGCCGTCCTGACCGTGCGAGAAGAGCGGCATATCCTTGCCTGTCTGGTCTGGTCTAATCATCAGGTCGATGGTCATGTTCTTGTCAGCAAAGTTGCGGCGTGCATCAGTCTGCACATAGCCGTTGCCTTCGAAGAAGAGTGCTGGTTCCTCCGTCAGCGCCGTCTCGTTGGTTTCACCCATCACCTCGAAGTTGGTGGCCTTCTGCAGGTAGTTGTGCTCGATGGCTTCAGAGAAGTTGAATACGATGTTATCGCCGGCACCGATGATGCCGTCCTTAGGGTCTGGCTGTCCGAAGATCTGCGGACGGCGGGTGTCCTTCACGCCGGTGAGCACCTTCGAGTCGTTGGTAAGGAAGGCATTTCCGTTGCGGCAGAAGAGACGTGCCCTGAGGTCGTATGCTTTCTCCATGACTGTACCTTCGCCGTAGAACTCGGTGCTGATATTGCCGTTGGTAGGTATCATAGCCTTTGTACCTGAGGCGGCAGCATAGAGGGTGGAGTCGGCATAGTAGCCGCAGAGGTTGGTCCAGTAGTCGTCGCCACGGTTGGTCTCCTTGTACTGGAACTCGATATGGTCGAAGTTATGCTGGTTCTTGTCAAAGCCGCTTATGACCACAGGCAGATACCAGCCTTGCTTTGAATCGGAAGGTGCGTCAGTGTTCAGCACCCATTTGTCGCTTGGCGAACTGATGGTGATGTCGCCAGGAGTCTGCAGGTAGTGTACGTCGAACGACACCTCTGAAAAGACATTCAAGTCGCCCTGCGATATAAGTCCTATCTGCAAGCCCTCGTAGTCGTATCCCTCGCCGGGGTACACCTCCAGTATCTTCTCCGTCACCTGTCCGGGGCGCACTTCAATAGTTCGACCATTACCTGTCAGCGGCATGCCGTCAATCATCAGTCGAGCACCGTTGGGGTTCTTCTTGTCAACCTGATAAAGGTCGAAGTAGTTGTAAACAGCTTCCGGCTGCTCACTCTCGTTGGTGAGATAGAGCTTGAAGCGGGCTGCCTTGTCGAACGGTACACCGCTCACACTCTGCTTATCCATAGTGATTACGGGGTTCTCAATCTTCTTGGTGCGCTCGTCGAGGATGGTACCCGGACGGTTGAACAGCGACTTGCGCTCAGACTCCCACGGACGGCAGGTAGCACCGCCACGGGTGCGATAGACGAAGCTGCGGCTGTAGGAGAAGTTCTTACGATTCTTCTCCATGTGGTCGTAGTTGTAATCCACCAGGTCGTTGTAGTTCTTGTTGTAGAACACGTCCAGTTCGCTCAGACCGCTCTCCGTAGGATTATCAGTCTGTGTCTTTACGCGCAGCACATCGAAGTTCAGGTGGCTTCGCTTATTCATGCTGATGGTGAAACTCTCCGTACGGCTGTAAGTCTTCGACTTGGTGTCCTTTGGCGTCACATCGTAACTGATCACAGGGGTCAGACTGAACTTGAAGTCGAAGCCGATGGTCTTCACGTTCACCTCGTTCTTCTTTTCATCCGAGCTGGTACTGCTGCTCTTGTTGCCTTCCTTGCCCTTGGCGAGGTTCTCGAGAATCTTTCCTACCACCGGACCCGCGATGCTGACGATGCCAAAGAACGTGTCCGATCCTTCTTTGTCGAAGTAGGGGGTGTTGGCTGTAGTGATGGGCGAGATAAATGAGTTCATTACCGAGTAGTCGCTCTGGAACGTCTCGCTGTAGCTCAGCGAACTGCCGCCGTCCACGTCGAAGTTCTTCACCAGTTCGGTGGCATCGAGTTTCTCCTTCTCGTTCTGTCCTATCATCTCCATCCATTTCTTCATACTCTCTATATATCCTTTCACCTCATCGACGGTGTTGGCAGATGCATCTTTCGGAGATATCATCTCATACTCCGTGCCGAAGTCAGGACTGTCAACGTCAACCTTCGAGCGGTAAACAGGTTTCTTATCGGCATCAGCCTTCATCTGTGCCTCTTCTACGCTGCCTATGAACATCAGCGAATGTATGTGCTCAGTCAGTTCAGGCAGCAGCTGACGTATGATGTAGTCCTGCGAGTGTACGAAGGTAGAGGTAATCTCTGGTTTGCATGTCACTACTTCCTCGCGTACCAGGTGCAGCAGACTGTCGTTCTTGTCGCGACCCTGTGCTATCTCCACCATTCGTCCTGCCTCTACGGCTCCGCCCATGCGACGGAAGATGCTGTCAGGGATGGCGCGTATGGCTGTGGCAGGAGCCACTACCATATTGTGAACCACACCCATATAGAGGTCGCCATCGGCACCTATCAGTTTCGCATCCGTACTGGTTGAGATGTCTTCCTTGGCAGACATAGTGTAGTTGAAGGCACGCTGTCCGCTACCCGACCATATCAGGTCGATGGCTACGCCGAAGTAGCTCTCCGTGCTATTGTTGAATCCGCCTACGGCACCTCCTCCCATTGGTGCTGCCACGACGCCCGTGAACGAGTTGACGCCTGTGCCCACACCGAGGTTGATAGTCACGCCGGCAGCCCACTTCAAATCCATCGTGTAGGAGTATTTCAGGGTTGAGCCCTTCGACAGGGTGGCCTTCGACGCTCCTCCTGGCGGGTCGCGCAGGATATCGACGAGCACTGGTGCCGAACAGCTGAGTATGTCCTTGGCTCCTGTCTTCTGACTTACTTTAAATATGTATGCACGCAGAGGAGTTGCCTCGTAGTATGTGCCGTCCATCAGCAGTGTCATGGTCATCGTGTGCAGAGCCTTTTCGCCTGTCAGCAGGTAGGGTGTCTGTGCAGCCCTCAGCACGTATGTGGCCTCGCCCACGCTGTCGAGTGCCAGCGTGTCGCGGTGCAGGGCATCAATCATGCCGTTGTGTATGGTCACCACACCTCCGCTCAGCCGTACCACTTCCTTACGGTCGCTGTTGTGGTCGTTGTTGTAGTAGTAGTGCTCGGTAGCAGAAATATTCAGCGGATATTGCTTGTCGGTGCTGAATACGGGGTATCCGAAGGTATAGTGAGCCTCAAGCGAGTCGCGCTTATTCTCCGGCCAGTTCTGCTTCCTCACGCCATAGACGATGGGCAGCTGCTCTTTGGCTCCGGCAAGGTTCTGATAGCCGTAATAGCGGTCGCCGAAGTACTCGAACTCGGCAAAGCCCTGCTGCTTGTAGTCAATGATGACCGGCGAGTGGTAGATGCGGTTGTACTTGGCATGATACTCCTCCACGGGGTCGGTAACTTTAAGTCCGTAGCCGCTTGTTTTCCACGTGCCTTTTATAGTGTCGCGGTGCAGCGTCAGCGAGTCGCTCAGGTCGAGCACATCGCCCATCTGTCCGTCCTGGAACAGGGTTGAATAGCCTTCTGCACTGATCTGCTGTATCTTCCACTTGACAGGTGGCAGCAGCACTTCGTATTCACCGGTATTCTCGTCGGGGTAGATTTCCATGCGGTTCAGCGTGGTGTGTACACGGGTCTGACAGGTGAACTTTGGGTCTTTGGCTTTGGCATGTGTAAAGATTTCGTCGCGAGTCTTCTTCGTGCGGTCCTGTACGTCCCAAACCAGTCGCGAGGCATTGTCGCCCTCCAGGGTGATGACCATCTTCAGCGAGTCGCCAAGGTTATTGTTCGACAGCGCATAGCCAAGGGGCTTCTCTCCCTGGTCCTTACCGCCAACGACGCGACCTATGAGTTTGATGCGCGTCTCGTCGTAGAAGTAGTAGCCGTCTTTGTCAGTCTGGAAATCTACTGTCGAGTCGTTGTTCTCTATGTAAAAGCCCTTGTCAGTGAAGTCATGGTTCTTCTTGACAGCCTTCACCTTGTGCTTGCCGCGCAGAATGCGGAAGTCGAACTTACCCTCGAAGTCGGTCTTCACCTCTCCGCTGGCGGTATGCACCTCGCGGCCGTCCACTTCGAAGCGTACTCCCTGCACGGGGATACTGGTACCTTTATACATGACCAGACCTGTGAAGCGCACTCCGCTGGTGACGGTAAACGTGCGTCCCTTCTGGTAGTTCGACTGGGCATCAAAGGTTACATACAGACCGCCCTTGCACTCTTCGGCAAGGTCGTCGTCAGACACTTCGCTCACCGTCAGCTGGTAGGCACCCTGCTGGTTGCCCCAGTAGGGCAGTTTCTCTATGACGTAGAATCCGGACTCGTCAGTCACGCAGCTGCCGCCCTTGGTGGGGTCGGAGCCGTCGCCGTATTGCGATGCCGTAACGCGGACGCCTGCCACACCAGTACCGTCAGCAAAGCGCACGTAGCCCTCCACCTTACCTGTCTTAATGCAGTGGCCTGTAACGATGTTGGTCAGTGTGGTGTGCAGACCCTCGCAGTCGTTGACTGACTGCACGCGGTATTCGTAGTCGAAGACTGGCGACACCGTCTGGTCCTCATACTCCGAGGTCGAGATTTGCGATGCTATGGTTTCCCAGTTGGCTCCCGTAGTGGTGTTGCGGCGCATCACCTCGAAGTAGTCAACGGTCTCCTCTGTCTTGTCCCACGACAGCAGTACTGAGCTCTGTAGCGTCTCGCTGCGCAGCGAGTTCTCCAGCACATGCCCCAGGCTCTCAAAGTAGTAATCGCCTACAGGTACGTCAGGACCGAGCGATACGGTACGTGGCGTGGGATTGCCGTCAGCATCTTTCGTCCAGCCCCGTTGTAACAGCAAGACGATGATTTCGTCGGCAGACATTCCATCAACGTCGCCAGAGGCTAAATCGATGTCAATATCCTGTATGGACTGAGTAGTCAGGACGGGGACAGCCTTGCCGCCTACCACCTGCCAGTTGCTGCCTAAACGCGGAACAAGTTCTTCGCTGGACAACGAACCAACCACATTGCTGTTCGCTGCGCTCCAGTCTTGGTAACTCCAGTTGTTAGTCAGGTTGCTTCCATTGTTATTATATTCTGTGCCTATGTCTCTTGTAACCATGCCGTTCCCCCTGCGAGTGTTATAAGCGCCTTCCTCCAAACAGTTACGGACCTCGATGGCGTTTATGCCATTGGGGCAATAGCCTATGATTGCACCTCCTGTCACTCCCGTCAGTGTACCGTCGAAACGACAGTTGGTCACAGATACATTGTCCTTTGTTTGAGCCCAGCCGATAATGCCTCCCACTATCGGCAAGTCAGAATCATTACTTTTCACCGTAGTGGATACCCAACAGTTACTGATTACATTCTGTCTTCCATCAAGATTGTATGAGTTGCCTACTAATCCGGAAATGAACCTTCCACCTTCTACTGTTCCCGTCACGTGCAGGTTCTTAATGGTGTAGCCCTTGCCAGAACGGAACGGAGCGTTATAGTCTCTTCTGGGACTACTGGTAATGTCCACGTTGATGGTATGGCCGTTGCCGTCGAATACGCCACGATAATTTTCTACCATCTCCGTGATGGTAATGTCGGCATTCAGTATGGCATTCACGTCGCTGTTGCCGAGAGCATCAGACGTTTTTTTGCAGAAATAGCTCCAGTCGGCATCACTGTTGATGACAAGAAGGTCGGGAGCATACTCTTTGGTGCTGTGGCAGTTTTTATAGGTCACGTTGCCAGAATTGTCATGACGCACCCATGTGTTGCAGTCATCCATTCCTGTGTTGATGGCTTTGGGCGCAAAGAGACAGTTCTCTAATTTCACATTCTTGAAATTATCAGCCCAAGCCACGAAACCTCCGTTTCGTTTATTGCCAGCTCCATCAAAAATTCCATCGAACACACAATCGGTGATTATCAGTTCGTTGATATTCATGGCTGCACCCACGAAACCGCCGACGCATGAGTCATCGTTTACATTATTAATCAGCTTGACCGATGAATGACAACTTTCTACATTGACAGTGGAACCACTGACGATGGAACCGATGAGACCGCCTTGATACTTCTGAGTAGAGCTGACATTACCCACCGTACGCAAACCGCGGATGGTGGCATTGCTGACGAAGCGGAAAGGACCGGTATGCTGTTGTGTCGAGTTGATGTTGCAGGTCAGCCTATGGCCGTTGCCCAGGAAGGTTCCACGGTAAGGTGCAGAAGCATCACCCACCTGTTCAGCGATGGAGATGTCTGCCATCAGTCTGACGTTGATGTCGTATTGTCCCTTGGCCGCCTTCACCATCTCGGCGAACTGGTTCCATTCGGTTGTGGAGCGGATGGCGACATTCTTACTGCTTGCTTCTGCCGCCAACTGCTTCGGGCTCATATAGACACTGGTGGTGCCATCAAACTCGACAACGAAGTCTATATTATAGTACACGCACGAACGGGGCAGCTGTACCACCTTGGTGCGGGCCTCCATCTCCTCGGCAGTGAGCACGTGGGTGATGGTATCTACTGCGAAACCGTCGCGGTTGACCATCTTGAGGCGCAGCTTCATCTGGGCACGGCTGTCCCACACGGCACCATCCTCGTTGACGTAGTCCCACGTGACGCGGACGGTGTGGGCGGCCTCGTCCTCCCATTTGGTGGTATAGTCGGTGCTTACCCTCATCAGGTGGACGTTATACAACATCGTTGTCACCCTTGTCGAGGCAGGGTTGTCCGTGATGCCCCACAACTCGCGGGCAGCACCACGGATGATAAGATACTGAGGCGACACGTTACGCCCCTTCAGCTGGTCGTTGTCAAGGGCACTGATCAGCGTAGAATCCTTAAAGGTATAGTCAGTAGTTTTTTCGTCGTACTGCACGATGCCGATGGACTGTAGGTCTGCGTCCTTGCCTGTCAGCGAGCGCATCACTATGAACTGGTCGCCAGGTATAATATCTTTGTACGCCGCATCGTTCACCTTCCACTTCAGCTCCACGGCACCGGCATCGGTCAACACCCCGTGGGTATCGTAGCGCAGCACGGTGGCTGTAGGGGGCTCGGGCTTGTGTATTATAGCATCGGCATCAGCCTTGCAATCCACCCTGTATTCGCCTACCTTCAGCTTGGCAATGATGACCAGCTCCCTGTGCCGGATTGTGGCGGGCAAAAGGATGAATTCGGCATAGGTATCTTGTTTAAAGGTGATGGGGATCTGAACCAGATTGTCATTCTCGTTAACATAATAGACTGTCATCGACTTGACGGCCTGGTCGCACGAGAACGGTATCTTCAGCATACCTTCCTCTCCTTCCTCCGTGCCTGGCACCATGTCGTATATCTCGAACGTCACGTCGCCAGCGGCCGGCCAGACGTCCATAGCGGGATTGCCATCGTCCGTCCATGAACCGGACTCTTCCTGATTGAATATGTCTTTCGCATCTATATCACCAATTTCAGCACATCCATCTCTTATTTCCCCCCATTTATGCGACGAAATACAATTTGTACTCTTGTCATTATAGCCCCAGGCTGTGTAACCGCTATGATAACAGAATCCCTTGTGGGTAACAGAGGTAAAATTACAGTTTTCATAAACACGGTGGAATGTCCATTTATCCCAGCTGCTAGCCCAGCCGATGATGGTACCGGCGTATGAGTCATTACCCTTGGCCGTGAGCAAGCCTATTGACTTCACGTCAGTCATCTTGACTTTTGCCTTCTCTGAGTGTCCGACAATTCCTCCAATATAGCTACTGTTGGAAGTCACGCCGACGGCTGAAACCACATTCTCTATGGTAATGGACTGAGTGGAACCGTATGCATGACCGATGAGTCCTGCTGAGAGTTCGCCTCCTTCAACTCTTCCGGTTACCTTCAGGTTCTTGATGGTGACGTCGCCGACACTGGGGAATAGCGCAGCATAATAGTTGCTTCCCCAGTCAATATCGATACTCAGTTCGTGACCATTGCCGTTGAACGTACCGTTATACGGATAGGCATCCATGCCGACAGGTTTGGAAACGCTGAAACTATTATCCAAGATGGCATTGACCTCAGACTTACCCTCGGCATCTTCTACCAATTGTGCAAACTTCTCCCAGTCCTCAGTGCTGCGTAGCACATAATAACTCTTGTCACCAATGAACGCTGTCTCCAACTTGTCGTCAGCCCATGCCCCCTGGGGCACAAGCATCCCCACGAGCATCAGGACCATTGCAGCCGCCAAGTGCAGCCGCTGCCGCCATGAGGAAATTACCTCCCCCACTGGCGACACTCGTCTCGTTTTTGTGTTCGTAATCATAACTTTTCTATATTTATATTTTGATTGTTTATTCTACTCTTTCATTCTTTATTTCGGTTTCTATGGCTGCAAAGATACGACTATTTTCCCAAATATCCAAGGATTCGCGAGATTATTTATCCCTTTGTGTCAGTAAGTTACAAAACAGACAGTGGGCGAAAACCGATG
>JAEEGJ010021935.1_pt1 | contig 13632 bp, 8 predicted proteins | sample 8958761 | NCBI WGS metagenome assembly JAEEGJ01 (sample SAMN16246546, study PRJNA631951) | gut metagenome | biome: gut microbiome; feature: rumen; material: RS-attached | host: Bos | place: Iran: Karaj | collected 2018-10 | reverse complement strand
AGAGTTGATAAAATGATTAGAAAACTTCCCGTCAAAAGAATAGCAATGTCACTTTTCGGAGTAATCATCTGTGCAATCAGTGTAGGTATCTTTAAGATAGCCGCACTGGGCGTTGATCCCTTCCAGTCATTTATGGCGGGGCTTGATGCATTTGTTCCGATAAAATTCGGAACTCTTTATGTGATTGCAAATGCAGTGCTTCTCGTATTTGCACTTGTATTCGACAGACATTACATCGGAATAGCAACATTTATCAATCTTTTCCTTCTGGGATACATCACTCAGTTTACTTATGATTTCCTGCAGACCGTGATCGTGAATCCTTCCATGCCGGTAAGGATTATCTGTCTTGTTGTCGGAGTCGTCATCATCTGTTTCGGTTCCGCATTTTACATGACCGCAGACCTTGGTGTATCAACCTATGATGCCATCGCGCTTATCATCTGCAATACCTGGAAAAAAGGAAAATTCCAGTATGTCAGGATCATCACCGATGTGGTATGCGTCATTTTGGGATGTATTCTTTTCCTCATGGCGGGAGGACAGCTGTCAATGATCCCCACCATCGCAGGAGTAGGAACCATCATCACCGCATTTTTCATGGGACCTTTGATCGAGTTTTTCAATGTACATGTAGCAAGACCTGTTCTCGCATCAGGAAAAAAAGAAAATGACTGAATCACTTCCTCTTATAAGAATAAATCAGACAGGCTATGCCGAGTCGCTCCCCGTACAGGTAGCGGTTCTTTCCGCTGACCCTGTCAGCGTAGAAGACGCAAAAGGCAATGTTATCAAAACCGTTGAAACAGATGACCTTCCCTTTGACGAAGCATCCGCTGACAACGTTAAGGTAGTAAACCTTGGCGCACTTCCCGCCGGCGAATACAAAATTTCCTGCGGAAAAGAAACCAGACAGATCCTTGTAAAAAAGAACCCCTGGCAGGAAGTTACCAACGCACTTATCAAAGGACTTTATTTCCAGAGATGCGGATGTGAACTTGAAGAAAAATATGCGGGAAAGTTTAAACATCCCGCTTGTCATACAGCTCCCGCCCTTGAGTGGGACAATAACAATATCACTAAAACCGTAATCGGCGGATGGCATGATGCCGGAGATTACGGCAAATATGTGGGACCCGGTGCAGTAACCGTAGCCCACATGCTCTATGCATATCTTCTGTGCGGCGAGGGATGCATCGATGTACTTAACATTCCCGAATCGGGAAACGGTGTACCCGATATTTTAAATGAAGCACGCTATGAACTTGAATGGCTTCTTAAGATGCAAAGAGAGGACGGGGCTTTTTATCACAAGCTGACCAAGTCCCACTTCGCACCTTTTATCATGCCTCAGGATGATAAGGACACGGAATATCTTATGCCTGTATCCCACACCGCAACCGGTGCAGCCTGTGCATGCCTTGCTCTGGCGTCAAGAGTTTACAAAGAGTTTGACGAAGCCTTCTCTAATAAAATGCTCGAAACTGCGCTTAAGGCTTACGACTGGCTTGATAAGAATCCCGAGTTTATTCCCTTCGTTAATCCCGAGGGAGTCAGAACCGGAATGTACGGCGATAAGAATGTTACTGATGAACTCTTTTGGGCTTCCTGCGAACTCTATGCCGCAACCGGCAAAGCAGAGTATTTAACAAGGGCAGAGAGTCTTTATTCCGACGACATGAATCTTTACTCTTACGGATGGGCCGATGTTACGGGTCTTGCCGTAATCTGTATTCTTTTTGAAATAAGATCCGCTGCCGGAGACTTCTATTCGAAGATAAAGGGCAGATTCATAGAAATGTGCCATAAGATTGCAGAGCTTTCGGATGCATCGGGTTACGGAACCGCCCTTCCCGCAGACCGATATATCTGGGGAAGCATCCTTCCGATAATGGGAAATGCCATGAGCCTTATCATGTACGAACTTCTTACGGGGGACGAATCCCTCAGGCCCGCGGCGCTCCTTCAGTGGGATTACGCTCTGGGATTGAATGCTCTTGATATATGTTTTGTTACCGGATTCGGCGAAAGAAGGGTAATGAATATCCATCACAGACCCTCAGGATCCGACAGCATTGAAGAGCCGGTTCCCGGGCTTATCTCCGGCGGTCCCAACAAGGGCATGAATTTCCCTCAGACCAAGGAAAGGCTCGGGGATACTCCCTCAGCCAAGTATTTCATTGATGAGCTTCCTTCCGCGGATACCAATGAGATAGCCATTTATTGGAACTCACCCGCGATATTTGTAGGAGCATTTTTCAGCTCCTTATGTTCATAACGATCTTATTCTACCTATAACGGGTTTTTGATAAGATAATCCTCCCTACACGCAGGCAGATTTACAGACCGTAATTTCTGCCTGCGAGTTCTTTTTTACCCTTTACAGTTTGACAAAAAAGTAGCAAAATTTACGGGTAAGGGTGGAAATGCAAATCGTGTCGGGGGACATTGAATGAGTCTGTTAAGCCTTATAAATAAGGATGTGGCATATGAGAACGAAAGCCGCGAAGGGATAGTAACCCTTCGTATTCTTTATATTATTCAGGCATTTGTCCTTCTTCTGGACGCATTCTTCGCCGGGCTGCCTTCCTTTATCCATTCGAAATTTATAATAATCGGAGCACTTGTTGTCATAACCGTACTCTTTTTACTGACGTACAAGATGAAAACAAGACCCGCGATCATAGCATATCTTATCTTCATGTTCGCCTTCATAACCGGTATGATCCCGTACTTTGGCTGGAACGGCGGTATGCAGGATTATTTCCTGATAGTCCTGATGCTTATCTTCTTTGCAAATCTCGGAAGCAATTCATTTAAGTTCGCGCTTGCGGGCATTGTCTTCTTCGCAAGATCTTTCGTAATCGTCGTCTACGGTTCCATGTCTTCCGTAATGTATATTGACGATATTTCCAATAAGATAATTCACGTAACAAACAACGCTGCGGTGTTCCTGTCCGTAATTGCAATATCCTATATCTTCAGTCATCGCGAGAACGAGGCTGAGAGCAAGCTTATGAAGTACAATGACAAGCTTGTTAAGGAAGCAAACACCGATCAGCTCACCGGACTTCATAACAGAAGAAGAGCACTTGAACTTCTCGATGAGATCAAGGCGTCCTCATATCTCGGGGCTGTTACCGTTGTAATGGGAGACATAGATTTCTTTAAGAAGGTTAACGATACTTACGGCCATGATGTGGGAGACGAAGTTCTTAAGGCCATAGCGGATTCCATGCGTGATATCTGCGGAACCAAATCCTTCCTGACCAGATGGGGCGGAGAGGAGTTCCTGCTTATCTTCATCGGTAAAAACGGAGATGAGGCACTTGCGGATGTCGAAGCTCTCAGAATACACATCATGGAGAATCCTATAGAGGTCGGTGAAAATAAGATAAGCATCACCATGACATTCGGTCTTGCCGAGTATGATTTCAGCGGCGATGTTAACAAAACCATCAAGGAAGCGGACGACAAACTCTATATGGGTAAGGAAGCCGGAAGAAACCGAGTTGTGTATTAACGTTTTCGGAAACGCAGCAAAAATTGAGCAATTCACTAAAGCGCTTACACACTGAAAAAATGTGAAAACACATTTGTCGAATGATATAATTACACTTTAAGAATAATTCGAGGAGGGTCTCATATGGACAGTGTAAATCTCGGTTGGATACCGTATTATCAGGAGATGGCAAGATCCCTTGCCAGATATAAAAATGACAGAAGGGAACTGGTAGACAGACTTAAGAAGGCCTATGCAAAGGCCAATGTCACAATGCCTATCCTGGAGCTCTATAACGAGCTTTTCGATCTGGATCCCTTTACCGTATTCGGTCTTTTCAACCGTCTTCATATGGACAATGACACCAGAATGAAGATCATGGGCCAGCTTGCAATGAGTATCGGTTTTACTCAGGATGCAGAGGTTCCCACCGACTTCACTGCGATACCTGTCCTTAATGAGCTCGATACCACTTTCTACAGATTCAATGACCAGAGAGATATGAACGATATCGATCGTCTCTGGACTCTTTATGAGAATGCGATGAACTATTCCGCATCTCTTACTCCTCTTAACCGCCAGCAGCTGGGAGATTCCTTCGATACCTGCCTTAAGGTTAAGGGTAACGGTAATATCAAGGTCACCAAGGGTCTCTACTGGATCGCTCCCAGCGTATTCATGCCCCTTGATTATTCCATCATCTGGTATCTCCTTAAGTCCGGCGTAGTTCCAGATGAGTATGTTGCACAGTTCCCCGAGATCGTAGACGACATTCCTTCCGGAAGTTATTTCAAGATCCTCGATATCGTATATACGGTTATCAATGAAGGTAAGGTTCCTTTCCATAACATCCCCGAGCTTGTTTTCCAGGCTTATCAGGCTTCTCAGAACCAGTCCAGACAGAGCCGGGTGGGTGAGAAGTATTCAAAGGGAACCGGTCTTCCTGATGACGACGTAAAGACAGTTAAATACTGGATGTTCGCACCCGGCCAGTTCTCCGAAAGATGGGATATGTTCTACAAGAAGGGCATAATGGCCATCAGATGGGGAGCTCTCGGAGACCTCAGAGCATATGATTCCCAGGAAGAGGTCAGACAGGCCATGATGGCTAAGATCGACCCCAACAAGCCTTTCAAGCATTCATCATACTCTGCTTGGCAGTTTGTTAACGGTATCAAGCCCGGAGACGTTATCTTCGTAAGAAAGGGTGACAACACCATTCTCGGTCGAGGCGTCGTAACATCCGACTATATCTATGATGATTCACCCGATGACGATTATAAACACTTCAGACTCGTTGACTGGGGCCAGAACGGAGCATGGGATGTTCCTCTTCAGTCTGCGATCAAAGTACTTCAGGACATCACTCCTTATACCGACTATGTCGTAAAACTCAACTCCCTCTTCGGATTTGAGAAGGAAGGAAATGAGGACGGAAGCGCTCTCACCTATCCCAAGTACGGCAAGGAAGAGTTCTTAAACGACGTTTATATGCAGCCCGAGCAGTATGACAGACTTGTAAGACTCGTTAAGAACAAGATGAACATCATCATCCAGGGTGCTCCCGGTGTAGGTAAAACCTTCACCGCTAAGCGTCTTGCCTACTCCATCATCGGCGAGAAGGATCCCGAGAGAGTAGAGATGATCCAGTTCCACCAGAGCTATAACTACGAGGATTTCATCGAAGGATTCAGACCTTCCGAGAAAGGTACCGGATTCGACATCAAGCGCGGAGCTTTCTATAAGTTCTGCCGTATGGCTCAGGAAGATCCTGATAACAAGTACTTCTTCATCATCGACGAGATCAACCGTGGTAACGTATCCAGAATCTTCGGTGAGCTCTTCATGCTGATCGAGCCCGATAAGAGAGGTAATGAACTCCAGCTCCTGTATTCAGGCGAGAAGTTCAACGTGCCCAGAAATATCTACATCATCGGTCTTATGAATACCGCCGACAGAAGTATCGCGATGATCGACTACGCTTTGAGAAGAAGATTCGTATTCTTCGACATGAAGCCCGGATTCGAGTCCGACGGATTCATTAATTACATGAGATCTTTCGGAAGCCCCGCTTTCGAGAGCCTCATAAATTGCGTAAAGCAGCTTAATCAGGCTATTACCGAAGATCCTTCACTCGGAGGAGGCTTCTGCGTAGGACATTCATATTTCTCGAATCTTAAGTCCGCAGATGACGAGACACTTAAGAATATCGTTGAGTATGAGATGGTACCTCTCCTTCAGGAGTATTGGTTTGATTCACCCGAAACCGTTGCTTTGTGGAGCGATAAGCTGAGGAATTCAATCGTATGACCCTTGATGACTGCGCAAAAACACTGGCCGACGGCCTGACACTTCAGGTCAAAAGAGGACTGGTCAAGGATTACGTTACGAGCGTTGATACGGAGACTGCCATTAAAGGCAGAATGGACGTGTCTGCTTCACTGCGCGACAGATCCATATATAAGAGGCAGATGGTATGCATCTACGAGGAGTATACCGAAAACTGCCTCCTCAACAGGATCGTCAAAGCAGGTTCCAAGCTCCTTATATCCTGCCCTGATATATCCGAAGACAACAGGAAGCGTTTGCAGGATCTGATGTTTTATTTCGGTACGGTTCAGGATATCAGCCTTCGAAGAATGGACTGGAGAATCAATTACGGCAAAAATGTTGCATATAAACCGATGATTGAAGCCAGCCGTTATGCGGCAAAAGTTATACTTAAGAAGAAAGATTGACCAATTTTTGCTATTTAGTGGAAAAATTGCTCAATACAAGTCGATATTTGCTTACACCGTTTATTGATATTGAACAAATAGTCCAAAAACGGTATTATCATCCCCAGGAGTACTAAGTTTTATGATCAGATCCGGGGTAATGAAAATAAGTAAGAAATTTAAAAGAGTACGCGTTTTTGGCGTACTCTTTTTTGGGTTGATACCTGTAATGGCAACCAATCTGTACGGATGCACAAGCGCTGCGGATGACAGCGATCCCGTGCTGCTCGTCGGAGAGGAGGAAGAAGAGGATGTTGCGGGCAATCTTCCCGTAGAATACGCCGATGTCGTATCGACCATATCATTTAACGTAAAATACCGTACTGCGGCTACGCAGGATCTTTCCTTTGATGTAGAAAGAGCCAAGATAGATTCTGTTCTTGTAACGCCCGGCGAAACCGTAAGGGCAGGACAGCTCCTTATCACTCTTGTAACCGATACCGATGCCGAGGCGGAGCGCGAAGATCTTCTGTATCAGATTCAGAGACTCGAGTATCTCAAGCTTCAGGTTGAGCACCAGATCGCATATGAAAAAGAGCTTCTGGAGTTCAATGCGGCAATGGATACTCCCATCACCGACGAGAAGAAGAAAAAGCTTGAAGAAGCTCTTCAGGCCGTTGATGATAAATATTATTTCACTCTTCAGGATTATGACGATAAGATAGCCATCTGTAATCTTAAACTCTACAATCTTGAAAACAACAATAACGATCACAATATCTATGCCGGAATGGACGGCATTGTCGAATATGTCAGAGAAGGTCTTGAAGGTTCCCAGACCGTGATCGGAAGAACGGTCATTACCATCAAAGATCCCGATGACATGTATTTCTATGCTTCTGACAGAAACGCTATCCAATACCTTGAAGGTCTGGATTCCGTTATCATCACGGTTTCGGGTTCCTCCGCAGCCGAGTATGAAGCAATCCCCGAGCTTACCGAAGACGGAACCGGTCTGAGATTTATCCTCACCGGAGATTCGGCTTCAACCATGATCGCAGAAAATACAAGCGGAAACATTGTCCTTGAACTCGGAAGAAGGGACAACGTATTAAGCGTACCCAAAACTGCGGTTCACAGAGCGGGGGACAAAGTATATGTCTATGTCGTTGACGAAGACGGCTACAGAAGGTACAGAGAAGTTACGATCGGCCTTGAAGGCGATAGCAGAACAGAAATATTATCCGGACTTGAAGCCGGAGAGATAGTGGCGGTTAATTATTGATGCATATCGGAAGTTTTAAATTGAAGAATGCAAAGAGAGCACTTGCACTGGTGCTTTCTTCAGTCATGCTTCTTTCGGGCTGTGGCAAAAACGGTGCACCGGAGGATGAGATCGTTCTTATCGATCCCGTATCTTCCGCCAATGTAACAGAGACCGTAGCCAGAAGAACTATTTATGATTATGAAGTTTTGGACGGAGGAGTCTTCCCCGTTATCACGGAGTATTCCGCGGCTACCGGAATGAAGGCGGCCGACATCGGAGCTTTCCCGGGCCAGAACGTATTTGCCGGAAATGTTCTCTTTTACGGGGACATGAAAGATTATTACGATCAGCAGAAGAGCATACAGAATACTCTTGATGAACTGATCATTTCTTATGCGGAGAGCAGAAGAGTTAACGAGATCAAGTTAAGAGAACTCGGATACTGGATCGATGCCAGGGACGATAATCTCGAGAACAATCCCTACATGCAGGTTGTTGTTCAGAAGGCTCTTTTTGAAAAAGAGATGCTGGAATATACGATTAATGATAACGATCTGATCTATAACCTCGATGTTCAGCATTACAATTATCTGCTCACAAGCCTTGCTGAGAAGCAGGCTGACAGACTGGTTACATCTCACATGAACGGTACAATGGTCGCGGTGGCAAATGTTTCACCCGGAGCTCTCGTATCCGAAGGAACCAATGTTGCGGCTGTAACCGACGGACACAGTCTTAATATCCTCGCAGAATACCGTTCGACACGTGAGATTGAAAATGCCGTTGAGTATTATGCAATCATCGACGGTAAGAGATATGAACTCACATATGTTCCTTATTCTGCCACTGAGCTCAGTGCACTTAAGGCATCCGGAACCGAAGTTTATTCGGTATTCCGCTTTGCTGATCCGGAGGGAACTGTCAAAGTCGGACAGAAGGTGAACATCGTTGTTATCAAGGATAAAAAAGAAAACCTTCTTTCCGTATCCAATTCCGCTATTCACAGAGATGACGGCGGATTTTACGTAAGCCTCGCTTCAGGTGATAAGGCATACATTACCAAGGGCATGACGGACGGGGTGTTTACCGAGATCCTTTCCGGCGTAAATGAAGGAGATGTGCTTCTTCTCGACAGCTATAACGAAGCTCCTGAGAATGTCGCTACTCTTACAAGGGGCGATTTCTATATCAAGTATGAAGGCACCGGATATCTGTATTATCCCGATATCTCAAACATCACCAATAATGTTAAATACGGAACCGTAACTCTTACTCTCAAGAATGTCACCAAGGGACAGAGAGTCAAGCGCGGAGATGTCATCGCTTATGTATCCGTTGAACCTAATTCGGTACTGCTTGAAGAACTTACTCTGAAACTTACAAGACTCGGTGAGAAAAGAGATAAGGCTCAGAAAGATTACGACGATCCTCTTACCGAATATCTGGATAAGGATGTTCAGGAGAAGATGAAGAACGCTATTTCTTCTTATGACAGACAAATCCAGTCGGTATCCGATCAGATCATTGAGATTCAAGAAGCATATAATGTTACCGCATTCTATGCACCCTGCGACGGAGTTGTGGGATATATAACCGAGCTATCCGACGGTGCGGTACTTAAGACAAATGAACTTATCGCTACGGTAGCATCCGATTCTTCGGAATATCTGTATGCGACGAATGAATCCAAGATCCTTCTCTACGGAATGGAGCTTACAGGTGAGTATACCAATCCCAATACCGGGGAGACCGTTACATTCCCTGCGACCGTATCAAGTGTTTCATACGGTCCCATCAGTAAGGATCTTACCTCCGACAGAGTTTACATCATGCCTACGGGCGTGACTCTTCCGGGGGGTGCGCACGATCCCACGGCTGAGATTGCAGCCGAGATTCCTTCGGGAGTTGCGGTCGTTGCGACTAATCCTTATGAGGAGTGGCTGCTTCAGCAGGAAGCTGCAAATGCTCCGGCCCAGCAGTCTTATACACTTACCGGTTATCTGGAATATGAGACCGATGTTGTGCTTGTTCCCGCCAAGGCCGTTACTTTCTCGGGAGATCAGGCATACGTTACCGTTTTCGACGGTGAGAAATACATTAAGATCGGATTTATAGCAGGAGGTGCAAATCCCACCAAGAGCGTTATGATCGATAATGTTGCATACATCTGGGCTGCAGAGGGCCTGGAAGAAGGAATGGTTGTAGTTTACTGATGCTGCTTTTGGAATTACAAAAAATCAGGAATAAGAAGTGGATGTTTGCATGCCTCCTTCTCGGAGCAGTGCTTTTATTTGCATCCGCTGTCAGTTTCCCTATGTACAGGACCGCTGTCCTTGACAGAATGCTGGATGACCAGTTTGAGGAGTATATGACGACCACCGGCAACTGGCCCATGCAGATGAAGTTTTCTTTTCAGGTAGGTAAGAGCGGAAATATGGATTCGCTCGACAGTAAACTTGTTGGTGTAAAAACCGTTTATTCCGAACTGGGAGTTCCCGAATACAATACTATCTATTACTACTCATCCATCAATAATGCAGCAATCCCCGATCTTTCCAGAGGGGATGATGTAGAGTTTTCTCTTAAGGCTGCCGCAATGTCTCAGATTGAAGATCACATTACGATGATCGACGGAACGCTTTGGGAGGATACCGATTCTTCCGACGGAACGCTCGATGTTATCGTAAGCGAGCAGACATTTCTGTCTTCATCCATGGTGATCGGAGATGTGTTCAGCATTAAGGGGATTTCTGCCAAGGGTACATCCCCCATAAGACTCAAGGTTGTAGGCGTATTTGATATCACAGATCCTTCCGAGGTTTACTGGCAGGAAGGATCCAAATTCTTCACCAGTGCGCTTTTTGTTCAGTACGATACGTTTCTGGATTATTTCGTGTATAATCCCGACCGTTCCAAGTTTGCAATAAATGTAGAGATCTACGATCAGTTTGACTACACAACCGTAGACGCCGCAGAGGTAGGTGAGATCACTGCAGCCGCTAACGCTTTTTTGAACGGTTATTACGGTCCTCTTACCAAGCGTCCCGATTTCCTCGATGTTCTTGAGACTCATGAGAGCATGAGAAGAAGAATTTCCGTTTCACTGCTTCTTCTTGAAATTCCTCTTTTGCTGCTCCTTGCGGCATTCATACTTATGATCTCCGGCCAGCTCTATTCCATGGAGGAAAATGAAATCTCCATGTATAAGAGCAGAGGCGCATCAAGCATGCAGATCTTCCTGCTGTATCTGCTCCAGAGCATCATGATATCCGCTCTTGCGGCAGTTATCGGTGTGCCTATCGGAATGGCTGTTACAAGAGGACTCGGAAGCGCAAGCTCCTTCCTTGAGTTCGGCATCAGACGCGAACTTAATATCGCATTTACCTCCGAAGCATTTGTCTATACTCTTGCTTCGGGAGTTATCTGTATTCTTATCATGACTCTTCCTTCAATACCCGCATCAAGACTTTCGATCGTCGGTGCCAAGAGAGGCGGAGCCAAGAAGAAAAAGTCTCTTTGGGAGAGATTCTATCTGGATGTTCTTTTCCTACTTATCTCTCTTTACGGTTTTTATAATTTCTCGCATCATACCGAGGACCTTCTTGAGAGTGCTCTTAAGGGCGAAGCTCTCGATCCCTTGCTTTATTTTTCATCATCGCTTTTCATTCTGGGTGCCGGAATGCTCCTTATCCGTCTCAGACCGTTTATCGTAAAGCTTGTTTTCTTCCTCGGAAAGAAGCATTTCAAACCCGCATCATACGCGGCAATGCTTGAGAGTATCAGAAGTGCAAGATCACAGCAGTACATTTCACTCTTCGTTATCTTAACCGTTGCACTCGGAATGTTTGATGCCGTATCTGCAAGAACCATTCTGGAGAATTCACTTCAGAACACTTCATACATTGACGGAACGGATATCAGATTTCGTGAAGTGTGGTATGACAACAGCGCCACCAGACGTTTTGATCCTTCCATCGAACTTACATACTTCGAGCCCGATTATACGGACTATGCAGAATTTACCAAGTTCTCGGACGGTTACACGAGAGTTTATCTCGAAGACGGCTACGTAAAGGCGGGCGGCGGTGCGAGAGATTCCGTCAGCATAATGGGTATTCATACCAAGGAGTTCGGAACCATTACAAACATTGACAGTTCACTCCTTGCAGAGCCTTACAGAAAACTTTTGAACGATCTTGCCATTGCTCCCACCGGCGTACTCCTTTCATCTAATTTCAGAGATCTCAAGGGAGTTGCCGTCGGCGACAAGATATCATTCAATGACAAAAACAATTCATCTGCGGAAGCTACCGTGATCGGATTCTTCGAATACTGGCCCGGTTATAGGCCTGTAACAAGAGAACTCAGCAGTGCAGGTGAGATTTCATCCAAAGACAACTACATGATAGTTGCCAACTATTCATTCATCAGAAAGAAGTTCGGACTTCAGCCCTACTATGTATGGATGGGCGTAGGAGAAGACAGCGACAGCGAGTTCTTCTATGAATGGCTTGAAAAGAGCGGAACACCGCTGACTTACCTGTCAGACAGAAGTCAGGATCTTGAGAAAACAATTGAGGATCCTTTGCTTCAGGGAATGAACGGAATCCTGACGATGAGCTTCATCGTAATGCTGATATTGTGTGCCGCAGGATATCTGATCTACTGGGTGCTTTCCATCAAATCCAGAGAAATGATGCTCGGCGTACTCAGAGCGATGGGTCTCCATTCAACGGAGATGATAAGTATGCTTTCCATCGAGCAGGCTATATGCGGTCTTTACTCGGTGGCAGCAGGCGCAGTTGTCGGTGTTATAGCCTACACACTTTACGTGCCCATGCTTCAGACGGCATATTCATCATCCGCACAGATCCTTCCTCTCGTAATGATCAGAGACAGCTCGGATATGATCAAGCTTTTTGCGTCCATCGGACTTATGCTGGTTGTCAGTATCGTAGTCCTGACAATGATCATCAGAAAACAGAACATGATAAGAGCTTTGAAACTGGGGGAGGAGTGATATGGGATCTATTATTGAGATCAAAAACGTCACAAGGGATTTCCAGACTCCCGGCGGAAAAGTATCGGTACTTAAAGGCATCAACGCGACCATTCAGGCAGATACCATGTGTATTCTGAGAGGTAAGTCGGGATCGGGTAAAACGACGCTTCTTAATATCATCGGAGCTTTGGATGACCCCACATCGGGTCAGATACTCATAGACGGTGCTTCATCACACGGAATGAGCAGCAGAGCCAGAGAGACGATGAGAAGGAGCAGGATGGGATTCGTATTCCAGTCCGTAAGCCTTATCCCTTCGATGAATGCGATTCAGAATGTGGAATTCGCAATGCGAATGGCCGGAATTAAAGATAATCTGGATAAGAGAGCTTCGGAGTGTCTCTCAATCGTGGGACTTTCAAACAGAATGACCCACATGCCTCAGGAGATGTCCGGAGGTGAACAGCAGAGAGTCGCGATAGCAAGAGCGATCGCGCATCACCCCAAAATCATCCTTGCGGATGAACCCACCGCCGAACTTGATTCCGGAATGGCTGTCGAGGTTACCAAACTCTTCAAGAGGATTTCGGAAGAAGAGAAGGTTACCATCATAATGACGACGCACGATGTCGGACTTATGGGTGCGGGTGACCAGCTGATAGAACTGAAAAACGGACGTATAGAAGGGAGCGAAGCAGATGGCTGATGAAGTAGTTAAAACTCCCGAATATATGATAGATGCCGAAGGACTGGTCAAGATATACAAGACCAAAGAAACCGAAGTTCTTGCTCTTTCCGGACTCGATTTGAAAGTCGAGAAAGGAGAGTTCACCGCACTGATAGGAAATTCCGGTTCGGGTAAATCAACATTCCTGAACATGATCGGAGGACTCGATATTCCGAGCGCGGGTAAACTCTTTGTCGGCGGAAAGAACCTCTTCAGGATGTCGGAGAGCGAAAGGGTTGCTTACAAACGCGAGACCGTAGGATTTGTCTGGCAGAACAACGCGAGAAACCTCTTCCCGTATCTGACTGCCATCGACAATATCTGTATCCCGATGCGGTTCAGCGGGGTCAAGAGGAAGAAGCAGAAAGCTGAAGAGCTTCTTGAGACAGTAGGAATGCAGGACCACCGCTACAGCAG
>JAEEGJ010021934.1_pt1 | contig 13633 bp, 16 predicted proteins | sample 8958761 | NCBI WGS metagenome assembly JAEEGJ01 (sample SAMN16246546, study PRJNA631951) | gut metagenome | biome: gut microbiome; feature: rumen; material: RS-attached | host: Bos | place: Iran: Karaj | collected 2018-10 | reverse complement strand
AAGATAGTTGTAGTCAGGGATTATCTAAAACCTTGGCAGGATGAAAACGGGATCACATATGTTGGTATAGAACAATTCCTTCTGGATGAAGATCTTTTGAGATGAGGCATCAGCGCTTTTTTGAAAGAAAGAGGATCAAACTGTTGGGCAAATAACTCAGGTTTCACAGTGCCTGTCAGTGCGTCCATGAAGGACGCTTTAGATAGTGGGTGGAAACCCCACATGGTAAGGAGTTAACCACTCTACCATTAGCGAGTCTTGGAGCCGAAACGGTAACGTCAGGCTTAAGCGTAGACAGCTAGGTAATAGGGATGGCTATTGAGCGCCGAAATACTCAATTCGCAGGGCGATGCTGTTGACAGAGCAGAAGCCAACATATGCGTGTGCGCTATGGTGAGTGCACGAATACTACGGCGGCGTCGGTGAGAACCATTCATGTTACACAATTATTCAGCGTCGAATGGAGAGAGCCTGTATATTCCATATCAGCCCAATAATAGTGTGTGAGGGCAATAATGTATAAGTGGTATGCCAAGGTGAGGAGAAAAGCGAACGAGGCAAATGATATGCAGGCAGTCGGATGGCCGAATAGTACCGATGAAGTCGGGAAATCCGCTAAGGTATAACCGATGGAGGGAAGTCGAGAACGTGGGAAGGCCTCTTCCTACAGCCATGCGGAACAAACTCGAAAGAGAAACATTAGCTACACACAGAAGGTAGATAACTGATGGAAACGAAACTGGAGAGAATAACACAGCTATCTAAAGAGAACCCAGACATGGTGTTCACTTCCATTGGGCATTTAATCAACATGGATATGTTGAAAGACTGCCATGCAAAGATGGATAAGTACAAGGCTGTAGGAATTGATGGGATCACCAAAGATGAGTACAGTCAAAAGCTGGAAGAGAATCTTACAGACCTGTTGGATAGGATGAAACGCAAGGCATATCATCCGAAACCTGCAAGGCGAGTGGAGATACCCAAGGATAACGGGAAGACCAGACCTCTTAGTATTTACTGTTACGAGGATAAAATCGTACAGGAAGCACTCAGAAGGATAATAGAGGCAGTGTTTGAACCTTGCTTCTATGACGAGATGATGGGCTTCCGCCCGAATAGAGGTTGCCATGAGGCTCTAAGAGTGTTAGGTGACCAGATTGGCGGGCAGAAAACGGGATGGGTACTGGACGCTGATATAAAGTCCTTCTTCGACAACATAGACCATGAATGGATGCTGAAGTTCGTAGGAGCAAGAATCAAGGACCCGCGGATATTGAGATTGGTCAGGGTAATGTTAAAGGCTGGAATAGTCAAAGATTTGGGTGGAGTTGAACCCACAGAGCAAGGCAGTGGACAAGGGTCGGTGTGCTCACCGATACTTGCGAATGTATACATGCACTATGTGTTGCTTTGGTGGTTTCATGAAATCGTACGGCCAACTCTTAAAGGATATGCAGGCATTGTTAACTATGCCGATGACTTTGTGGTATGTTTTCAATACAAGTGGGAAGCGGAGCAATTCTACGAGCGACTGAAACATAGGATGGCGCACTTTGGACTTGGTCTGGCAGAAGAGAAATGCAGGTTGATAGAGTTCGGACGGTTTGCGGAGAAAAACCGTAAACAAAAGGGCGAAGGTAAGCCTGAGACATTTGACTTCCTCGGATTCACACACATATGTTCAGAAACAAGGAACGGAAAGTTCAAACTGCGGAGGCAAACCAGCCGTAAGAAATTTGTGAAGAAGTGCAAGGAAATGCACAAGAGAATCGGCACAATGAGAACCTTGAAAACAGAGGATATTGTGCGATGGATAAACCAAGTGCTTACAGGCTACTACCATTACTATGGAGTCAACGGTAATTACTTCAATGTTATGGCGTTCAGATGGAACGTATTGAACAGCCTCTATTATTGGCTGAACAGAAGAAGTCAAAAGAAGAGTTACACGAGGGCGGGGTTCTATAACATGATAGACAGGGGTCACCCTGTTGTGAGACCGAAAACGTTTTACGTATGTTTAGATGGCTGGGTCAAGTAATTCCGTAGGGAGCCGGATGCGGGAAATTCGCATGTCCGGATCTGCGAGGGGCTTGGGAGAGTAATCTCCCTTGTCTACTCACCCCTCGAACAATGTGTGAACAATCTCGCTAGCGACTTGACAAATCGAAATGTTGAGTTATTACCAGCCTAAAGTGTTGACGAGAAAGCTCTGATGTGTGTATAAGCGTTAAAAGGGGTTTGAGATTATGACTGAATGAAAAACGTGCCTGTCACCTCGAACGGAAGCATAGAGATAAAAGTCGATATTTATATATTTTGAGCGGTTTTCAGGGTCTCGTTACAGGAGTGTAATGAGGCCTTTTTACTTCGCAAATTTAAATATTGTTCAATTTTGCGAAATGATGTATACTTGTTGAGAGGTGAATTGGAATGAAATTAATAAAACGAGATTTCTATTTGAATAGATTATTGGCGGTTAAAGATGTTCCGGATATTAAGGTTATTACCGGAGTCAGACGAAGCGGCAAATCTAAATTGATGGATGCTTTTATTGAGACATTCGCTCAGGATGAAAATGCAAATGTTGTTCGCATAAAGCTTAATCTCAAAAAATATGAAAAACTGTTATCGGCGGATAGGCTCTATGATTACATAGAGGAGCACTATGTGCCTGATAAATCAAACTATTTATTTGTGGACGAGATACAACTTTGCAACGGATTTGAGCGAGTAATCAACAGTATCCATGAAGAAGAAATATATGATATTTACCTTACAGGATCAAATGCTTTTCTTTTATCAAGTGATCTGGCGACTTTATTTGGAGGCAGAGTGTACGAGATTAGCCTGTACCCATTTTCTTTTAAAGAGTATCTTGATTATTATCCTTCCGACAAGATTGATGACTCATTTGACTACTTCGTAAAGACTGGGGGAATGGCCGGTTCCTATCTGTATAAGACCGAAGAGGATGCGCGGAAGTATGTTAATGGCATATACAGAACAACTATTACAAAAGACATCGTAACAAAGTTCAAGATAGAGAATGAAGATTTATTGATCATGATAGGTAACTTTCTCATGGATAATGTAGGCAACCAAACATCCATAAGAAATGTTGCTGCAAAGCTCTCTTCCGGTTCTTATAAAACAAATGATAAGACGGTAGGTGCATATATAACATATTTATGCAGATCATTTCTTTTCTATCCGATTCAGCGGTATGACATAAAAGGAAAGAAATATCTTGAATCAGACAAGAAGTATTATCTTTCGGATCTGTCTTTCAGGTTTGCTGAGATAGGAACGAAGAATGCCGATTATGGCCATTTGTACGAGAATATTGTAGCGATCGAACTTCTCAGGCGTGGGTATGAGGTATATGTCGGAAAATTATATGATAAAGAAGTAGATTTTGTGGCGATCAAAGAAGGCGAAAAACTGTATATTCAAGTTGCTGATGACATTTCCAGAGAGGACACCTTTAAACGAGAGGTTTCATCTCTTCTCAGCATTAATGATGCATATCCTAAAATGCTTTTAGCACGTACTAAACATGACGAGTCTCAGCATGAAGGTATTAGGATCATTGATATTGCCAGATGGCTGATTGATTCGCAATAGTAATGGTTTTTTATTTTTGCGAAATGAGAAATAGGGGGACCGAAATAGGGGGACCGTGTACCTTTAAGGAAATGTTAGAATATGTTGATCAGTTGGAGAAGGAGGGCAAGATAAATGGATAAATGGGAAATAAAACCGCTGATTTCAGTAGGACCAATAGAGTTTGGAATGTCCAGAAAGGATTTACACGATCTTTTTGAAGAAAAATGTAAAGAGTTCAAGAAAACAAAATATAGTAAAAATACTACTGACGATTATGGAAGGTTTCATGTATATTATACTCCGGACGATTTAGTTGATGCAGTAGAGATTTTTGAGGGTATTGAACTTACTATGAATGGGAATGTAATATTTCCAATAAAAGTAAGCGAAATAGAAAAGAAAATAACTGGTATTGAAAAAGATGGAAACAGTTATACTCATATAGAAAAATCTATTGGTATTGAAACTGGTGCGGACGCGATTGATAGTATCTTGATAGGAGCAAAAGGATATTACGGTTAATCACTACCACCTGTTTTTTCATTAGGATAAGACGTGCATGGATAAAAAAATAGCTGACTTTATGAATCTTTGGGTCGGAAAACGGCTTGAAGGACTTAACTGTATATGTGAAATGTTAGATTTCTGTTTCAGCGACAATCTCGTATTACATGGGCTGGATCTGACCAGAGTCTTTATTAATGATGACCTGGTAATAACAACGCTGGATTACAGTATCTGGGACGAAAACGAAACCACACATAATGATGAATGGTTCAACGCAAATAGGTACAAGGATCAGGTGATCGGAGGAACTGTCAGGAACATATCCATTAATAAGACCAACGATCTTTTTGTTGAACTGGATAATGGTGTGAGAATTGAATGCTATATCGCCCACGCTTACCCGCATTATGACGAAGAATCCGAGCACTGGGTTTTGTTTGAGCATACAAAGGACCATTCGGGGCGCTTTTTGACCGCATATAATAAAAGACTATTGCTTCATTAAAAATCCCACGTAAAAGTACCAGGTACCTTTACGGAACAAATCCTGATTTATGTATTGACTTTACAGTTAACTGTAATGATAGAGTCATCTTGCAAGGAGGAAGTAGATATGACGATCAAAGAGTTTTCAAAGCTTTGTGACTGTAACACACAAACGCTTAGATACTATGACAGTATCGATCTGCTCAAGCCGGCAAGAGTGGACAGCTTCACGGGTTACAGATACTACGACGAGGACCAGGCTTTAGATTACATTAAGATCAAGAATCTTCAGAACGCAATGTTCTCGATCGAGGAGATAAAAGATCTCCTTAAGCTTAGCGATGACGCGATCGTTAAGGCCTTTGACAAGAAGATCGACGAACAGAAGGCAAAGCTTGAGACGATTATTCAGATTCAACAGTCATATCGAAACGAATACATGAAGATGAAAGATATGATTGAAAAGACAAAGAGTAAACTAAACGAATGTATCGGAAAATATGATGCTGCCAAAGAGTACGGAATATCGGACGATTATTACAGATCGATCGTCGAAGATATGAATGAAAGATTTGACAACGCCATGGAAGAAATGGGCGATGCGGAGTGCGGCGGCAAGGACAAGGTCGAGATAAAAGACGGCCCCGCAGCCGATCCCACAAAAGACCCGGCCAACAAGACCGTTCTGGAAATGCACGGTTGGGACTTCATCGCAGAAGTTTTGGAAAAGCTTCCCACGCTTGACGGCGATTACATCCTCTACTTTGAACTTGACGACGAAAAATGGACTTACAACGATTTTTGCTTTGTGGTCTTAAAGATCGTTCAGGACAAAAACAAGGACAACGCCTATAACTTCAATTGTATCAGAAACAAGAGCGAAGATGGCATAAACCACTTCAGCCTTCTTAAAAAATAGCATTATCCCCCACAGGCGCTTACTTGACCCTAGGGGACGGTGGTGTTGGTTCAATAAGGCAATCTTCAGGAATTATTAATACGACACTCATTGAGTAAGTGAGCAGATTACTGTATCATTTATTCAATGGGTGTTTTTTCTGTTTACCCAGTTATCTTAATAGCAGGAACTATGGGCAGTTATGGAGGAAGAAAAAAATGACAAAAGATGAAATGATGAACCTGGTAAACCGTTCACTTTTCGCAACCATCGGCTACACCGACGAAGAGGGCAGACAGAATATGAGAAGAGTGTTCTGCACCTGGCACAAGGGTCTTGGCAGGCATCTTATCTCGACAAATACGAGCTCGGCCCATGTTAAGAGTCTTCAAAAGGACGGCAACGCCTGCCTTTATTTCTCGGACGATGAGGCCTTTGAGGGACTTTGCCTGTTTGGAACGCTTAATGTACATTTTGAGAAGGAGTACAGAGAGCGACTTTGGACCGAGGGTGATGAGCAGTACTATCCAAACGGTGTCGAGGACGAAGATTACTGCATACTCGAGTTTGTTGCAGAAAGCGGACGCTTCTATCGCTACGATGGAAAAGGTGATCTGTCGGCTTCTGAGATCGCGGCCTACGACGCGGGCAAAGAATATGAGAACAGATACGATGACTTAATCGCAAAAGAGTGACGGCTTGGGATGTGAATAGCCTAAAAACGCTGAAGGGGGGCGAGAATGATTTTGACAAATGAGTTTACGATACGTGAAGTTCGGTTGGAAGATGCTGCAAGATTGGCAGAGATTTATTCCTTTTATGTGTTAAAAACAGCGGTATCATTCGAATGCTCTGCTCCGACGGTTGAGGAATTTGAAGACAGGATACGTCAAACCGTTGAAAAGTATCCATATCTCGTATGCGAAGCGGATAATAAGATTGTCGGTTTTGCTTATGCAGGTGAATACAATGCTTGCGACTCATATGAATCGACTGCCACAGTATCGATTTATCTTGACAGATTTTACAGGAGACTTGGGATAGGCACAGCTCTTTATGACACATTGGAAAAGAGACTTCATGATATTGGGATTGTGAATATCATGGCAGGCGTGGCATATCGTAAAAGAGAGGATATATATCTGGCTCATGAAAGTTACAAGTTTCATTTGAAGATGGGGTATTCGCCGGTGACGCGCATGAAATCTGTCGGGAAGAAATTTGACAGATGTTATGATCTTTTGTGGATGCAGAAGAAGACAAACGGAGCCAGATTAAAAGATAAAAATCCATTCAGGGGTCTTCTTCTGATACCAATCATGATATTGGTTACAGTTGTTGTGTTTAAGATAGCAATATGGCTGGATACAAATTGGATTCAGTGGAATACAGAGAGTTTAGGACATCCCTTTCCCGTGTTTACCGGATTTGCATTTATGGTAATGCCAGGCGCTGATATCGCAGTTTGTATTATTACCATTATATTTTCAACAATAAGAGTAAAAAGAGCAATAATGAAAAAACGATCTGTTTGGCATATAACGAGTTGAACGTAAAGCGGAGACCGAACAATGGAAAGAGTATTGTTGAAATAACCGAACTGCAAACATTGCTCGATAAATTTGTGGAGTAAAGGCGTTTATGAGAATAGAACACATTGCAATGTACGTTGCTGACATGGAAAAAGCAAGAGATTTCTTTGTTAAATACTTGGGAGCCGTATCAAATGAGGGCTATCATAATCCCAACACCGGCTTCAAATCGTACTTTCTGTCATTTGACGACGGAGCAAGACTTGAGATCATGAATAAACCGACAATGACAGATATGGATAAACCGCTTGATCGCTCGGGATATGCGCATATTGCTTTTTCAGTGGGGAACAAAGAAAAAGTTGACGAACTCACCAAATTGATGAAAGAAGACGGGTTTGAGGTAATAAGCGGTCCACGCACGACCGGCGATGGCTATTACGAAAGCTGTATTGTTGGAATTGAAGGAAATCAGATAGAGATAACGATTTAGAAATTGTTGTCCTAACAAACGCCGGACTAATCAAGCGATAAGTGAAAAGGGTAAAGTTAAGAATTATCTTGAAGTCGGGGCAGGCACGGGGCGCTACAGCGGTAACAAAGCAAAGCAGACAAAGCAGGGGCTTCAATCTTTACATCGCAGCATAATTATGATACATTTATGTCACAAAGGAGATGACAAATATGCCGATGATAATGCCAATAAGAGATTTAAGAAAAACAAGTGAGATATCGGAGTTAGCTCATAAGAATAAAGAACCTATATTCATTACTAAAAACGGATATAGCGATTTGGTTATTATGAGCGCTGAAATGTACGAGCAGTTTGCTCAGGTAAACAGAATCGATAACGCTATAGAAGAAGCTGAAAGAGAAGTGGAGCATGGGGCAAAACCAATCTCAGCAAAAGAAGCTAAAAAGAGTTTGGATAAGAAGTATTATGGCTAAAAAGTATGAAATATTGCTATATCCGAAAGCATATCGAGATATAGAAGATATATTTGCGTATATAGCTCTGGAGAAGTTATCTCCGGAAAATGCAAAAGGGCAGACCGATAGAATTTGGGATGCCATTTTTTCTCTGGACGAATATCCGGAATCTCATCAGGATAGGTTAGTCGGAAGATATGCAGGGAAGGGGTATAAGCAACTGATAATAGACAATTATATTGTCATTTTTAAGATAGACGATTCTGAAAAGAAGGTTTATGTCGTTACTGTTCAGTATCAGGGAAGAAATATTTGATTAGTGTTTATATTGAGAAAGTATTGGAGGTACAATCATGAGACCGGATGTTAACAAACCAGTAGAAAATCCCAAGTTAAGTGCATTGTTTCAGGAATTGAAAAGTGCAGACGACGCTCGCAAGCCAAATATCAGAGAGGCGATTGCGGAAGAGATCGCGCTCAACGCATATCTTCTCGCTATAATCCATATGGATGAAGAGAATTCCGTGCATAAAGAAGACGGCACGTTTGAGTTAAAGAAAGGCGCAACCATTGAATTTGAAATGCTCAAAGCCGGTGATACATTCTTTATGCCTGTATTCACAGACTGGAATGAGCTGCTTAAGTGCGAAGAATATCAGAAACGTTACAAAGAATACAGCCTGCAAACGCTCATCGTTTCGTTTGATGATATGGTGGCCGTGACCGCCGGGCAAAAAGGGATTGCAGTAAATCCTTACAGTGACAATTTTGTCATAGGTCCGAAAGATTTAGTGCATATGAAGGAACATAAGGATATGGTCACAAAAGGTTCCACAGAGATGACGATTACCGAAGATACGGAGGTACTGATCGGTGAACCCGCAAACTATCCTACGGAAATGGTTGAAGCGATCAAAAAATATGCCAAGAAAAATAAGGCAATCAAAGCAATATGGCTTAAACTCATGACAAGAGGCGACGAGCAGAGCCACCTGGCCATCGTCGATTTTGTGGGAGATCGTAAAGCAGTCTTCGGAGGAATAGCAGGCGCGGCAAGACCGTACTTCAATGGAATGTATCTTGATATGGTGCCCTATGCGGACAGCTTCGGACAGCAAGCCGCCAATGGCGAACCTTTCTATAGACGCAAGAAGGGGTTGTTTGGGTAAGAGTGGACTTCTTATGCGTAGCCGCCAAGTTTACTAACAAGATCCGCTCTGACGCTTTCCACATCGCGGATGGCGTAGCGGCACTGGTCCATGGCGTCGCGGATCTTGGACTGCACCAAGATGTCGGCGATAAGGCCGTCGAAGAAGAAGTCCGCAAAAGTAAGGAAACTGTCGATGTGTACGCTGCTGTATCCGGCAACATCCCTGAGTTCTTTGTCAAATCTGGCGAGAGCGTCTTTGGCGCAACCGATCTCGTATTCGGCATTGCGCATCTTTCCGTGCTTGATAAGGTCGGTGATAAGACCGCCACCGATTATGTCCCAGATTCCCCAGCCACGGGCTTTATCCAGTTCTCTGCTTGCATTTCTTAAATGAAAAAGGGCTTCGTCAGCCGCATTTATAGCTTCTTTTATTTCTTTAACCTGATATTCGTCCATGTTATTTCCTCCGTGTTATCTGGATTTTACAACAAAAAAGTATGTATAATAAATGACAAAAATTGCGAAATAACAGGCGGTAATGCGCCAATCATTTGCGTAGGGGCTTTTAAGGGAAAAACTTGCATCTCACCGCCGGAAAATGCATCTCACCCCCGAACCCATTGAAACCGCCCCAATTAAACGATATATTCGCCTTACAGAGCCGGGGCACCCGGCGCCAACCAAGAAAGGCGGATAAAAATGGCACTTTTACTACTTATCATATTCATCATTACAGAGGTTGTCTTCGGCGCGATGGGCCTCAGCCGCACCGTTCAAAAAAGAGAATGGACCGGCATGCGCTTTGTCGTAAACGCCATTGAAGCAGCACTCTATCTCATCATGCTCCTGCTGCCGGGCATCGACTTCAGCTTCAGATTCAAGGGACTTTTCCTGATGCTCATGATAAGGCTCGCGATCGGGCTGCTGATCGCCTTCCTTAACCGCAAAAACAGCGGTACAAAGAAAAAACTCCCCATCATCCTAAGCTCCGTCCTGAGCGTCATGATCCTGGCGTCAGCCCTTATCCCCGCATTCGTTTTCGCGGATTACAAGGGCAGACCCACAACCGGCGAGTTTGCCACAAAAGAGGCAGAAGCGATACTCATCGACAAAACCCGTATAGAAACATTTGAGCAGGACGGTTCGTTTAGAGAAGTCCCCGTACATTTCTATTATCCCGAGGGAATCGAGCAAATAACGCCCCACACACTTCCCCTCGTGATCTTCAGCCACGGCGCATTCGGATATTATGAGAGCAACACTTCGACATACATGGAGCTTGCAAGCCACGGCTACGTTGTAGTGAGCCTCGACCACCCGTATCATGCATTCTTCACCAAAGATTCAAGCGGCAAAACTGTCACCGTAAATCCGAGTTTCATAAGCACGGCGCTCACTGTTGGCAACAACGACGACGCCATGAGCGAAGAAGATTTGTTTGAGATCACATCAAAGTGGATGGAGCTTCGGGAAGCTGACATGAACTTCGTGATCGACACACTCAAAGCAAGCGAGATTAACGACGCCTGGTTTTTGGGCAAGTCATCAAAGGACGAAATAACCAAGATCCTCAACGCCACGGACACCACCAAGATTGGTCTCATGGGCCACTCCCTTGGCGGCGCGACTGCGGTCAGCGTGGGAAGACGAGAGGACATCTCGGCGGTCATCGACCTTGACGGCACCATGCTCGGCGAGCAGACAGGCGTAGAAAACGGCAATCCCGTGATCAATGAAGAGCCCTATCCGACGCCCCTTCTTTCCGTAAACAAGGAAGAACATTATTTGGACTGTCTTAAGGCGCGGGAATTGGGTTATAATTATGCCAACAACATAATCCTCGACAACGCCGTGACCGGCTACACCACATACTTTAAAGGCACGGAGCACATGAATTTCACCGACCTGCCTCTGTTCTCCCCCTTCCTGGCGAATCTGCTGGGAAACGGAACGGTGGACCCCGCGGACTGCATCGACCGCATCAACGCGATAGTAGTGGATTTCATGGACTGTTATCTGAAAGGCGAGGGCACCTTCACGGTAAACGAAAGCTATTAGGGAGCGAAATGAAACTCGAGATAAAGACAATAAGTGAGAAAGAAACCGAATACATTGAGATAGGCTGCCATAAGATTGACGATCGCGTCAACGAGATAGTGCAGTTTGTCAAACAGCGCCAGGGAAGCATCGACGCCTTCAAAGACGAGAAGATGTACAAGATACTCATCGCTGACATACTGTATGTCGAATCGGTGGACGATCGAACTTTTATCTATCTCGCGGAGGAATGCTACGAGTCGCGAAAGAGGCTCTATGAGTTTGAATCGGTGCTTCCCACGCGCCAGTTCGCCCGCATTTCCAAAACCGTGATCGTAAATCTCATGAAGATCTCATACATCAAACCTGCGCTCAACGGCCGTTTCCTATGCCGGTTGAAGAACGGCGAACAGGTAATAATCTCGCGCAGATACGTCCCCGATATCAAGGAGAAACTTAAAAGATGAAAGAACGCATTAAAACTTTGGCAGGAAACTTTTTCATAAGCGTTACACTGATCAACCTGGCCATGCTGATACTCGGCAAACTCTTAAGACCCGACCAGCAATTCGGCTACGAAGTGTTCGTATATCCGCTGATCTACGGCATCATAGGCATGATCCCCGCACTGTTCGTAAACGGCAACAAGGAACTTTCACTAAAACAGGCCGTCATCAAAGAGATCGCACAGATGACCATGACCGTCGTTGTGATCGTTGCGTTTATGTTCGCAGGACAGCCTTTAACCCGCGAAGTCGTGATCTCCGCCGCCGGCGTAGCACTAAGCGTCGTGATCGTTTATTGCCTCGTAGTCCTGATCGGATGGCTCATCGATCTTAAGACCGCCGTAGTCTTGACCGAAGACCTTAAGCACTTCCAAGAAGAGAGCGGGGAATAGGAATATATGTAGAAAGAAAAAGAACCCTCCTTGCCGTGATCACGGTAAGGAGGGTTTTGCAAATAGTCAATATGCAGATACTTGCGATGCTATTTTCTTAAAGATATCTTTTCATCGTTCGTTATAGGGATAAAATAGTCGTACAAATCTTTAAGATCAACAGAACCATCATCTTTTATATGTATAAGAAGTTCACCGGAATCAATAACGATCTTACCATAAACATCGTCTATCATACAAAGTATAGTAACAGTGAAGTTTTTAAGCCTCTTCATTTTGTAATTAATCTCTTGATCCCTAATTGCTTTTACAACTGAAGAATCAATACTATTGCTGTTAAAGCAGGCTATGGTAATGTTGCCACTATTTTTCGGCCCGGCATCTATAAACCCGATCGCATCTTGGACTTCTTCGCGTCTTCTAAACTCTGCATTAGAGATAGGTTTTGAGCATAAAGCATTAAAATATACGCCACCACCGCGCTTTACTTCAAAGACGTAGTTGCCGCTTGAGTCTTTTGTGAGAACCCATTTTTTTCCAAGATCACCATATGCTTCATTAATAACATAATCAGGCTCCAGATCTGTTTTTAGCAAAAGTACGGTACCTTCTTTAGCTACAATATTTCCATTTTTCTCCGTCAAAGAATTGCCGTTTTCATCGGTAACGTAAAAATAACCGCCTTTAATGTGCTGCTCAACCTTGATGATGTAGTAGATATTGTTTTTAACAAAATCTTCGTCGTTTTCGATTTCAGGTTCATCCAGATTGTATGTCATTTTTTGGGCTATAGCAGCATTTTTATCGGTATTGATCTTCCATACATAAAGATTAAGATCGGATTTCTTAGATTCATCATTGGAACTACCGGAGTTTGATTTATAATCTTTAAGAAGTACCGCTCCCTTAGTGGCATCAAGAGTGCCTTCGATGATAACATCTGCTTGGGATTGATCGGCAGTACCCGCAGAAACAACGCCATATCCTTCAACATTGAGATCTCCTTGGATAGCGACAAGGCTTTTAGCGTTCTGCTCGGTAGTAGATGAGCCGACTATTATTACGCCTCCTGCATCGTTTGTTTCAGATTTAACGTTTACGCTTCCTCCTACTTCAACATCTGCTGTAGAAGTGAAGTTTTTAATAATTATGCCGTCTGCCTCACCATAATTCTTATCTTTAGAGTCAACTGTAACATCTCCCCCTACGTATACTTTAACGGAAGATTCTTCTGTATAAACAGACACGCCGGTTGCGCAACCTTCGTCTGCGGTTGCCGTAACGTTTTTGCGTACCGATACCGATGCATCACCATTATCTCCGGCTCTGACATGAATAGCTGTAGCTTCGCCGTTATCGGTAAGGGCATCAACAGATCCATTTACGAAAATATCAGTGCCTTCGGTATAGGCAGACGAATCGAGTGCTGTCGCTTCGTCGGTATTCGTCAGACTTACATTACCCAAAATATCTGCAGATGTGGGGTCACCCTCACTCTGTCCCTCATTAACAACGCGTACAGCATAATCTTTTCCAACCACTTTTACATCACTATTAACTGTGACGGCGGTTTCATCTTTTTC
>JAEEGJ010021933.1_pt1 | contig 13633 bp, 10 predicted proteins | sample 8958761 | NCBI WGS metagenome assembly JAEEGJ01 (sample SAMN16246546, study PRJNA631951) | gut metagenome | biome: gut microbiome; feature: rumen; material: RS-attached | host: Bos | place: Iran: Karaj | collected 2018-10 | reverse complement strand
TGAGTTCTGTGAGTTCCGTGTGCAATTATCTCTTGCTCCCGAAGAACCCCTCGAACAGATCCATCTGCTGCTGGTTCTGCACCGGTCCAAGGTGGAAGCCCTCCTTGATGATCATCACCGTAGGCTTGCCCTCCGCATATTCCGTCCAGTAAGGCAAGCAGTCACCATTCGGGTTACCCGTCTTCGTGAAATTGATCCAGTACTTCGACATGATGCTGAGCATATGGTTCTCCGTCTCGGTCATCTTGCCGCTGCCGAACTTGTACCCGTAGATGAAGGGCATCTCGGCCACGTGGCTCGCGCCACCACGCCGACTGGGCACGATGGTGTTCTCCGAATTCTGGTCGAAGTAGTACATATACACGTTGCCCTTGCCCGTCTTGCTCTGCAGGTTGCCCCAGGCATAGGTGCCCCATGCAAACGAACCGTCGCGGAAGATGTCCGAAGCCGCAAAGTAAACCTCCATCTCGTTGGTGGCAGGATAAGCCTCCAGCACCTTGTCGGCCCATTCGCCATAAGCCGCCTTCACCTGCTGCTGGAACACCTCCACGGGCATCGGTCCAGCGAACATCGAACCCTCGTCCGAATTCGTGCCGATGATCACATTCACGTCGTTGTACTCGCCCTTCTGATAGAGCTTGTACTGGTCGTCGGTGATCACATATCCATCCACCACTGGCCAGAACAGACCCTGCGTGCTGTCCACGATAGCCTGGAAGGGAACCTTGCGCAGTTTCTTCATATTCTTCGCCTTCAGTTTCTTCTGGAAGGCCACGCCCTCGGGTTCCGAAGCCTTCACGGTGCAGATGCCCGTGTTGCCTCCACGTGTCTCAGCAACGGGCCAGAACGAGCCACCGCTCTCGCTGATGGCACCCCGGAACAGGCCCTTACAGAGTGGCGAAGCACAGAGGATGCTCACCGAGATGCCTCCAGCCGATTCGCCCGCTATCGTCACCTTGTCCGGATCGCCACCGAAAGCAGCGATGTTGTCGTGTATCCATTGTAGCGCCAAGATCTGGTCCATCAGACCATAATTACCCGAAATGCCCCGCTCGCTCTCCTTGCTCAGGTCGGGATGCACCATGAAGCCCAGCGCACCCAGTCGGTATTCGATGCTGACATATACGATGCCCTCATTCACGAAGCTCTCCTGCGTGCCGGCATACGAACCGCTCGAAAAGGCTCCTCCGTGGATCATCACAAACACCGGCAGATGTTCGTCCTTGCTCTTGGCAGGCGTCTCGACGCTCAGGTAGAGGCAGTCCTCGCTCATTCCCTCGGTATTGCCGCCCTGGGCAGCCTGAGGTGGACGTGCGCCCCATTCATCAGCCTTATATACGCCCTCCCAAGGGCTTTTGCTCACCGGTGCCTTCCAGCGCAGGTCCCCCACAGGAGCCTCGGCATAAGGAATCCTTTTGTACAGGGCGTGTCCTTCGTGCAGCACGCCTTCGATTTCTCCCTGCGCCACCGTTGTGCGCAGCAACTGTGCCTCTGCAGCAAGTGCAAACGACATAGCAACGATCGCAGTAAACAATGTTTTCTTCATAATTATTCTTTTTTAAAGGTAATGATATTGACGCGACAAATATACGAATTATATTCGAAACTTGTGCCTCTCCATCGTCAAAAACCTATATTTTCTCCTTATTTTTCAGGTCAAATGTTCCGCATCACCTATAAAAACATTGAAATATTCATGAAAATTCGTGGATAACATGTGGTAATGGATGAAGAATCCTAAATTACAAACGTTTTTCAGAATAGAGACAAGACTCCAGTCCGATAATGTAATTCCTCATTCCCAATCGTTGCATGTCCCCCAAGGTACCGAAGAGGACATGCTTTGATGTCTGCATGTCCCGGAACGTTCGTCGGAGGACATGCTCCAATATCTGCATGTCCCCTTTCGTTCGTTGGAGGACATGCTCCAATGTCGGTATGTCCCCTATCGTTCGTTGAAGGACATGCTCTGATGTCTGCATGTCCCCTATCGTTCGTTGAAGGACATGCTCCGATGTCGGCATGTCCCCGAACGTTCGTCGAAGGATATGCTCCGATGTCGGCATGTCCCCGAACGTTCGTCGAAGGACATGCTCCAATGTCGGCATGTCCCCGAACGTTCGTCGAAGGATATGCTCCGATGTCGGCATGTCCCCGAACGTTCGTCGAAGGACATGCTCCGATGTCGGCATGTCCCCGAACGTTCGTCGAAGGATATGCTGCAATTTTGGGAAAGTTACAAAAAAGCAGTAAAGCTTCCAGAACTGCCGAGAATGGCCTTACGACCATTGGATTGTATCGTTATTTTTTGCAGAATCAGGAATCGAATCTTTTGACAAGATAAACAACAATTACCAGGCATATTGCCGCAATAATATAATTAGTCATTGGGCTTGTATCTTCTTTTGAGGTGATGAGTTTAAGAAAGAAGATAAGACACCCGATTGCCGCTAAAATGATGTAATCAAATTTAGTAAACTTTTTCGGTTCTTTGTTCTGATCGTTTTTCTGTTCTTCCATAATAGTTATTTTCATATTTATTTCAGGCTGCAAAGATAACCCTATTTTCCGACATAGCCAAAAAAATGGCTAAAAAAGTTGTTCGTTCAGAAAAGGTCACACAAAGCATTGAACACAAAGAAAGAGTTGGCATGTTGCAGCGACCTCTGGGACAGATTTGAGATGGGACATGCACTGCAGGATCTCGCCTTGAAACATCGTGAACATGCATCGGAAAAGGACCGGCAAAGCAGACCTGAACCTTCTTCTCGAAGCATCGGAGGAATGCTCAATCTGCAAGAATGATACCATGGCTGATGACCTCGGCAGATAAGGGCCGGGAATAATGACTTGGTGCAATCGGTTGTCTTGGAAAAAGAGGAGAAAATGAAGGGGATTATTGATGAAAAATAGGGAAAATTTTGAATATGTGAGGAAAAATAGGGAAATTTGGCGCGGATTTCCTATCGGTCCTTGAGGATAACTGAACCCAAAAACAATTAATATCATCTACTCATGAAAATCTATCATCTACTATTCGCAGCTGCGGCGATGCTTTTCGCTGCATGCACTTCCAAACAGGCTGAAGAACAGACTTCGTCGATGAGCCGCATCAGCGTCAGTGGCAACCACTTTGTGAATGCGCAGGGCGACTCGATCGTCTTTCGTGGACTGTGCTGCTCGGACCCTGTCAAACTTTACAACGACAGCATGTGGAACGAGCGCTACTTCGACGAGATGGCCCAATGGGGCGCCAACATCGTCCGCTTTGCCATCCATCCCTCCTGGCTCAACGAGATGGGCTGGGAACGTGCCTTTGAACTCTATGACCAGGGCATCGAATGGGCTCGTGAGCGCGAATTGTACGTCATCATCGACTGGCATTCGATCGGCAACCTTCGTGAAGAAAAGTTCCAGAACGAGATGTACAACACTACCTTTGACGAGACCATCCGCTTCTGGCAGACCGTTGCCCGCCGCTACAAGGATGAACCCACGGTGGCCCTCTACGAGATCTTCAATGAGCCTACCTGCCAGCAGCCCGGCCTGGGAGAGACCACGTGGAGCCAATGGCGCGACCTGCAGGAGCAGATCATCGACTCGATCCGTGTGATCCAGCCCAATGCGGTGTGCCTTTGCGCGGGCTTCAACTGGGCCTACGACCTCACTCCTGTCGCTGCCGAGCCGATACGACGTCCGAACGTCGCCTACGTGGCACACCCCTACCCGATGAAGCGTGAGAGCAACTGGGAGGAGAACTGGCAGAAGGACTACGGCTACGTGGCCGAGACGTATCCGGTAGTCTGCACCGAACTCGGATATTGCTATGCCGAGGACCACGGAGCGCACATCCCTGTCATCTCGACCGACGAGTATGGCCCGGCCATCACTTCGTTTCTCGACGCGCGAGGCATCTCATTCACGGTATGGTGCTTTGACCCGCACTGGGCTCCGACGCTCATCGATGACTGGGACTTCACACCTTCGACGCAGGGCAAGTTCTTCAAGCCGTATCTGATGGGGAAGAAAGACTGAAGTACAATCTTTCGAGAATGAGGGATGCCGGGCAATCGATGTGAAAAAAGCAGATTCTTGGTCAAAAATTTGGCGGTATGAAAAATTATGCATACCTTTGCAACCTCAATACTAACCCTTCTGTTATGAAAAAGATTCTGAGCATATTGATAGGCCTGCTGTGTGCCTTCAACTGTTGGGCGGTCAAGAGCTACCCCTTTCCCGTTGAAGTGCGCCAGACTGACGGTGCAACCCTCACCATCGTCCAGCACGGCGACGAAAACTTCCACTATTACACCACCCTCGACGGCATTCTTCTGGTGCAACGCGAAGGTGGCTACTACATCGGTGCGGTGGATGAACGGGGCACGTTGACTGCTACTTCGTTGCTGGCGCATGATGCAGCCGAACGCAGCGCCGAGGAAATTCGCCAGGCATCGCTGCAGAACCGTGCGGCCTTCTTTGCTGCCGGCGAGAAGCTCCGCAGCATGCGCAGGGCCAAGCAGGAACCGATAAGCGATTCCGACCTGAGGAATTTCCCGCACGTCGGTTCACCTCGTGCCATTGTCATCCTGGCTGAGTTCAGCGACTCTGTCCGTTACACAATCGAGAACCCCAGGCGCTCGTTCGACGAGTATTTCAATGGCACAAGCCCCCTGGAGGACCACGGGCGAGGCGAAGCACGCAACTTCACCAGCGTGGGCGAATACTTCAAGAAGGTCAGCTTTGGTCAGTTCACCCCCCATTTCGACGTCTATGGACCTGTGACACTCCCCAACAGCCTGGCTACCTACGGCGCGGACCATGGTGGCGACGGGGATGGCGAGCACATTAGCCTTCTTGTCCAGGATGCCTGCAGATTGATGAACGACAGCCTCGATTTTGCGAACTACGACTGCAACGACGATGACTATGTCGATCTGGTCATCATCGTTTATGCCGGCTATTCCCAAGCCATTTCAAACAACTCGGCAGACTGCATCTGGCCCAAATCGGGTTTCCTCTTTGGTGGCACTTACGATGGAAAGAACGTGGAACGTTATGCTGCTGTCTCCGAGCTGAACGGATTCCCTGGCTGCTGGTCCGCAGCTCCCTGGGAGCGCATCAATGGCATCGGCATCATGTGTCATGAGTTCAGCCACACATTGGGTCTTCCCGACTTCTACCCCACCGGCGAGGCCTGGCAGGGAGACAACCAATCCATGGAATATTGGAGCCTGATGGACAGCGGCTGCTACCTGAACAACGGCTACAAGCCCTGTGCCTTCACGGCTTGGGAGCGCGAGGCGCTGGGTTGGACCGAAATCACCCCCCTCGACGTCAACGGCAAGCAGGAAGCCCGACCGCTGGACGAAGGCGGCACAGCCTATCGCATCTCCAATCCAGCTGCCCCCAATGAATACTTTGTGCTGGAAAATGTCCAGACTGACGGGTTGAATGTTTACCAGAAAGGCCACGGCCTGCTGGTGACGCATGTGGAATACGACCCGACCAGCTTCCGCTACAACACCGTCAACAACGTCAAGGGGCATCCTCGCATGACCGTTGTACCAGCTGACGGATTGTTGTTCGCCGGAGTCAATGTAGGCAAGACCATCGACGGAAAGTTCATTGGGAACGCCGATTTCTACGAAGAACTTGCCGGCGACCCATTCCCCGGCACGAAGGGCGTGACGGCCTTGAACGACACTTTGGGCATCGTGAACTACAAGTTCTACACCGAAGGCGACAAGACGAACAAGGCCCTGGCGAACATCTCCGAGAGCGAGGATGGCGTGATAACCTTCGACTACATCGACGATTTTGAGAAATACCTGCTCGACATCCCTACCCTCACTGCTCCCGAGAATGATTCGGATGCGTTCTACACCATCGACGGACGCCGGGTGGTCGGCAAATTCAATGAGCTTCCTCACGGGTTCTATATTCGACAAGGGAAGAAGTTGGTGAAATAGCTTCTGGACACTTCTGAAAAAGGCGAAAAAACACCGCTGCAAGGAATGAGTTTGCAGCGGTGTATTTTTTTAGATGTTAAACCGTCGAAAGGATTGCAGACTACTTGATGATGACCTTCCGGCCATTGGAAATGTAGAGGCCAGAGGTGGTAGGCTTGCCGCTGAGACGACGACCGTCGAGGGTGTACCAATCTGAGGTCGTGAGGCCGTGAGGCTGTGAGACCGTGAGGCTTCGGATGCCGGTCTCCTCGTCGCCGAAGTTGAGCTGGAATGTCCGTGCTTGCTGATCCTCGGGAAGATGAAGCACGAAGTAGCCGCGGAAAGCTCCGATGGTAACTGATTCGTCCGCCTCAGGACTGGGATAGAAGAGCTTGTTATCGGCTCCCATATAGAGGATGTCCTTCCGTTCCTCGTCAAACGTCAAATTATCGAAAGTACCAATGAAATCGGCAAATCGGGACTTGAAGGGGTCATACGGGCTTACTTCTTCGATTTTGACGTTGCTGAAAACTGGATCGGTGATATCACTTTTCTTATCAACCCACTTCACGAAAAGAGGACAGCCTGCTGCGATTACTTCAAAATCTTTATCGAAATTGAGTGTCAGTTCGCCTGTCGAGAAGTCGAAGTCGGAGTCTTGGAAGTACATCACCGTTGCACCTTCGAAAATAGTGCCCTCGAAGCTAACAAGTTCGAACGGCAGGCAGATTGTGTTCCACGTGCCATCTCGGTAAAGGGTGCGGCCTTTAAGTTGGATGCTTATCGGGCCACCGCTGGGCACATTCTGGAGAAAGTCCCGGAGAATTTCAGTGTTCGTTTTCTCGTATTCGTCTTGCCATGAATCGTAGAGGACGAGTTTGTCTTGGGTATTATTGGTGAGATTGGTGTTGTCGTTGACCTCGAAGTTATTTAAGGAGGCCAGGGCGGGCGCCACTCCTGCTGCGAACAGCAGAGAGGCTACAAGGATTTTCGCTTGTTTTTCATTTTATATATTAAATAGGTATTTTTGTTAGCTAATCGCGGCACAAAGGTATAGCTTTTTCCTGAAAAACCAAAAGGATAATCGAATAAAATTGAAAAAAGAGCAATTATCGTCAATTTAAGGAGGGAAATGACCTGAATCTCGCGTACTTTTTGGCATCTTAAGCCTTTGGGAGGTAGGGGTGTAACCCTTGGTGATTTCAGAAATAAGCAGTTCTGAGACGACAATTTTAGAGAGGAGTAGTCGTTTTTGTCGTGGTTTGGGCACTTTGTCGCGATATGAGATGAAGAAAATGGGCAAAAAGTTTGGAACATGAGAAAAAACCCCATACCTTTGCAGCGTCAAAAACAAAAAATCAACTAAAAAACGTTCAAAAAATAACAAATTAAAAATCAAACTAAAAAATTAAAAACAGTATGAAAAAGATAGTTTTAGCAGCCGCCATCATGATGGCATCCGTTTCGGCTTTCGCACAGCACAGTGCAGGTGATATCACTCTTCAGGCACGTCTTGGCATCTGTGCTGCCGACTTCAACAACACCTCAGATACCAAGGCTCGCGTGGAGATGGTAGTAGGTCCCGAGATGGAGTATTTCATGACCGACCGTTTCAGTCTGGGTGCAGGCATCAACTATGCACAACAGGGTGCTGAACTAAAAGATACAGAGGTTACCTATAAGATTGACTATGTCAACATGCCTATTACGGCAAACTTCTATGTAGTGAAGGGTCTGGCCCTGAGGGCAGGCTTGCAGCCAGGAATCAATGTCAACGCCAAGATCGAGGCCGGTGATGTCGAGAAGGATTTGGACGACGCCGTGAAGGGCTTTGATCTGGCCATCCCCGTCGGACTTTCGTACGAGTACAGGCACTTCGTGGTTGATGCCCGCTACACCTTCGGCCTCACCAAGATCTTCGACACGAAAGAGGTCGATCTCGACAGCAAGAACCTCACCTTCCAGTTGTCGCTCGCTTATAAGTTCAACCTCAAGCATTAACCTGTTTCATATATCCATGATCTGCAGACTCATCCGCAAGGATGAGCCTGTTTTTTGCTTCACATATAATGACTCAAATAGAAGGAAAATGAACGAATTCAGAGAAATGAGGCGGAAACGCCAGCAGCTTCCGGAAGCTGAGAGTATTGCCATCCTGCAGAAGGCGACGTCGGGAACCCTGGCCCTGCTGGGCGACAACGGTTACCCGTATGCCGTGCCCATCAGCTATGTCTATGCCGAGGGGCACCTGTATTTTCACAGCGCATTGAGCGGCCACAAGGTGGATGCCATCCGCAGTTGCGACAAGGCTTCGTTCTGTGTCATCGAACAGGACAATGTTCATCCGGAAGAGTACACCACCTATTATCGAAGCGTGATAGCGTTCGGGCGCATCCACATCATTGAGGATGAGGACGAAAAGCTGAAAACGGCCCGACTGCTGGGCGACCGATATAATCCGAACCACGAAGAAAGCCTTCTAAAAGAACTGGAGAACGGCTTGCGCCGGATGCTGATGATCCGTCTGGACATCGAGCACTTGACAGGAAAAGCAGCGAAGGAGCTGGTATAATAGAATCCCGTGTGGCCGAAATAACCACACGGGATTGATTTTGGATTGATATGATCTAAATAGCAGCGTTAGCGATTATAACTCCATATCTGGCTTGCAAACGTCGTGACCAAGGAAGGACTGGGGCTTGGCCTGGGTGAAGGGAGCAGTGGCGCGGATATCCTCGACACTGGCGCCGAACTTCACGGTGTAGCGACCAGAAGCGGTCTCCCAGGCTTGGGTGGCCTCGTTGTAGGAAGCGAGGTCGTAAGCCGAAACGGTCATCGTAAGGGTCTGGCTCTCACCGGGCTGGAGTTCGCGGGTCTTGGCAAAAGCCTTGAGTTCGTTGGCAGGTTTCTCGAGACCACCGCCTGGAGCGCTAACGTAAAGCTGGACAGCTTCCTTACCGGCTACGCTACCCGTATTGGTGACGGTAATAGTGGCTGTAAAACCATCCTTGCCAGCCTTGACAACGGGCTTGCTGTAGGAGAAGGTGGTGTAGCTCAGACCGAAGCCGAAGGGATAGGAAACGGCAACATCGTTAGTGTTGAAGTAACGATAGCCTACGTAGATGCCTTCCTGATGCAGGGTGTAGTCGGTGTTCTTGACGGGGCCACGGCTACGCCAGCCACGTACCTCGGGAATGCCTACGTTGGGATAGTTGGCGAGGGCGGGGATGTCGGCAGCAGTGATGGGGAAGGTCATGGTGAGCTTGCCCGAAGGATTGGCCTTGCCGGTGAGCACATCGACTACGGAGTTGCCTCCCTCCTGCCCTGGCTGCCAAGCCATGAGGATGGCATCGGGCATGCCCTTCCAGGATGCAGTCTCGATGACGTTGCCCATGTTGAGGATCACGACGACCTTCTTGCCTGCCTGATGGAAATAGAGGCAGACATCGTTGAGGAGGTTACGCTCCACCTCGGTGAGGTTGAAGTCGTTCTCGATGTGACGATCGGAGCCTTCGCCAGCCTGACGGCCCAGGCAAACCAGTGCGATGTCGGCCTTCTTGGCCTGGTTGGAGACGATGCGAGAAGCGACCTCCAGTTCGGGAAGCACGGGCTTGCCCCAACGGAATGTGTTGGCAAATTCGGCAGCATCCTTGCTCTCCTGGAACTTCTTGTAGTCGTAGTAAAGGTTCTTCAAGTCTTCGGTAACGGTCAGGCCGGCATTGGTGATGCCTTGCATCAGGTCGATGGTGTAAGCCTTGTTGACGTCGCCCGAACCTGTTCCTCCTGCGATGAAGTCATAGGCGGTGATGCCGAAGACGGCCACGTTCTTCACGTCCTTCATAGGAAGGGTGCCCCCGTCGTTCTTGAGCAATACCATACCTTCGGTAGCCGTCTGACGGGTGACTTCGGCATGTGCCTTGAGGTCGGGCTTGTTACTGTACTTGTAGCCTTTGAAGCGAGGAGTGCGAACGATGTACTGGAGGATGCGACGGGCGTTGCGGTCGAGGTCGGCCATCGGGATGGTGCCATTGTTGACGCCTTCGATGATGCGGTTGATCTCGGTCTGGTTGCCAGGTTCCATGAGGTCGTTGCCGGCAATGACAGCCTTCATCGTGCCTTCCTTGGCGCCCCAGTCGGTCATCACGATGCCCTTGTAGCCCCACTCGTCACGCAGGATGGTGGTGAGCAGTCCGTGGCTCTGCTGGGCAAATTCGCCGTTGACCTGGTTGTAGGACGACATCACGGTCCAGGGATCGGACTCCTTGACGGCAATCTCGAAGCCCTTGAGGTAGATTTCGCGCAAAGCACGCTGGCTGACCACTTCGTTGACGAAGGTGCGGTTGGTTTCCTGCGAGTTCACAGCGAAGTGCTTGATGCTGGTGCCGACGCCCTGGCTCTGGATGCCACGCACGTAAGCAGCAGCGATCTTGCCAGCTACCAGAGGATCCTCGGAATAGTACTCGAAATTACGTCCGCAAAGGGGCGAACGATGGATGTTCATGCCTGGAGCGAGAAGGACGTCGCAACCGTATTCGAGCACCTCGTTGCCGATGCTATGACCTACGCTCTCGACAAGTTCCTGGTTCCATGTGCAGGCCAAAGCGGTGCCTACGGGGAAACCTGTGGCATAATAGGTGTTGGGATCGCCTTCGCGTGTGGGACGGATACGCACACCGGCAGGACCATCGGCAAGGACGGTGGACGGGATGCCGAGGCGAGGGATGGCACGGGTGGCACCGGCAGCACCTGGGACGAGGTCGGCATGAGCGCCGATGACGCCATTGAGTTGCTCGGTGGCCTGAGCAATGCTGTAACCTACGCAAAGGGTGGCTTTCTCCTCGAGGGTCATTGCCTTGAGGACTTCATCTACGTTGTCGGCACTGAGCGTGAGCTGCTGTGCCGTCAGGGATTGGGAACAGATGAGCAGCATGGATGCTGCGAGGAATTGAATCTTCATGGTGAAATGGTTTTTAGAAATGGTTGCTGCAAATATATGGAATTTTATCGAATTGTCCAACAAATCCACATCATAATATCACTTTTGCACGAAAAAAAATGCAGAATTTGCCGATTTCTACATTATTTTCGTGCAAAGTCGTTATATATAATTTGGTGAAGTCGCAAAAAGGACGTATCTTTGCACACGGAAAATGGCAATGACATCACCGAAAAACCAACTAATCAGCGAACGATGAAAAAAGGAACGAGCATCATCAAATATGTGAAGGACAAACATCTGCGGACCGTCGGCAAAAGGGCCTTCCACCTGTGGCAGATAAGGCCTCACGAAGTGGCACCTCTTGCCGACACGCAATGCAAATGTGCGTGCTGCGGCACGGAATTCGTAGGCAACTTCTGTCCGCGCTGCGGTCAGTCGGCTTCGGTGAACCGCTTCTCGCTGAAACAGGCCATCGACCTTTTCCTCGACGTTTGGGACGTGAACAACCGCAGTGTCTTCCGTACGATGCGCGACATGCTGTTGCGCCCGGGCTACATGATACGCGACTACCTGAACGGCATGCAGGCGGGCTACTTCTCCCCTTTCAAGATGTTCTTCCTGCTCGCTACCCTCTCGCTGCTCGTCGAACATGGCTTTTTCTACTCGCCCGAAGCAGCAAGTGACAACACAGACATTGTGTCGGAGATGGAGGCTGCGGCCAAGGGAGTGAAAGAGTTGAGGGAGGAAAAGGACAGCCTCGCTCTTACATCAGACAAAGTCGAAACAGTTTCGACCACGGATGAAGTCGCAACTGCTTCGACTACGGATGAGGAAGAGGTAAATGCTGCCTCGAAAACAGAAAACGATAGTATTTCGGAAACAGAAAAAATTCACAAGAGACTGGATAGCAGTTCGAAAGACCCCAAAGTCCAAATGATCCATAAAGTGGGCAGGATGATCAGCAAGTTCGCCGATGATAATCCTGCACTCTTCACGCTGATCCTGCTGGTGCTGTTTTCGCTGTCCTTGTTCGTATTTTTCCGCCATTGTCCTCGCTACCCGAATCTGAGGTTCTCAGAGTTTATAGCGGTGCTGATTTGCGCCTATAACACCTACACGCTCTTTATGATCATCGCTACCCTGCTCGACTCCACAATCATCAAGATCATTGCCATATTGATGCTGCTGGTGTCGCTGCACCAGTTCTCGGGCTACTCCAAGCGCCGCATCTTTGGATATCTGGCAGTGGCGTCTATCTTCTGGTTCATCCTGGCAGTCGCCATCATCGCCTCAGGCATCTACTTCCTGGCATATTAGTAACAGGTCGTCTTTGAAGATAATCACTTATAGGTGATCTTCTGCACAATCTGACCGGGATCGACGATGGAGAGTGTGAGGGTGTGTTCGCGCTGACGTGCCAAGGGGAAGGTGAGAACGTACTCCTTGCTGTTGGCAAGCACCTGGATGCTCCATGAAGTACCCCATTCCTTGAACTTATTTTCGCAAACCACTGTTTCGGCGCCATCCACACTGACGCCGATGCGATTGCTGACGTCATAGGAAACGGGCCACATCGGGAGTACCGAGATGCACACGGTGACCGAATCGGCAGAGCCAGCAGGCAGGGGGATGTCGATGGAGCCACGAGCGTCGGCATCAAGAGGCTGCCCCATCTGGAGTGCCACCCAGTCGGTGCCCAGTCCTTCGAGCAGACGGAAGGTGTCCTGGCCTTCGAGTTGCGAAGCCAAAGAGCGCAGATCGACCTTGTGGGTGAGAGATGGATGCCACTGGTCGGCAGGCAGACGATAGGCCTCGGTGGGCACATCGGAGAGTTCGGGCATCTCCTGGTACCTGGCACAGAATCCCGGGGGAATCTCCGACATCATCTGGTCCCACTTGCCATCGAGCAGCGTGTTGTACCACTGACGCAGGTTGTTGAGCTGGTAGTAGGCATCGGTGGCCTGCTGGGCATAGTGAGCCATGCCCGTCTCGTGGTTGGCCTGGGCATAGAGGAACTTGCGGTTCATCTGATAGGCCGAATGGACGGCATAGCCAAGCATCTCGAAGAGGGCGGGACGCTGCTCCTCCTTCACGCTCTGGTCGATGCGATCGACGACATAACAGATGTCCTGGTATTCGACGAGGCGACGTTGTGCCGAACCGTCGGCAAACGAGAAGTCGCTGTCGTGCAGACGTTCACGTTCGGGGGTGTTCCACTCCCATTCGTAGCCCATGAATTCGGGTTTGCGGTCCCAAGCCAGGCGATAATAATGGTCGAGGATGAACTGGAAATCGTCGAGGTGCTGCTCGCCAAAGACGCTGGCAAGCCACTGTGCCTGATAGCGATTGGCATTGTCGTAACTGAAACGAGTGAAGTCGTAGGCCATGTCGAAGAACATCTGCGTCTCGATCTCCATGGGCTTGATGTCGCCCACATTAAGGAGCCAATAGCGGTCGGCACCAGCCTCGTAGGCCTTGAGGAGTTCCTCGTACATCAGCATCGGAGCCGTGGAGGGAAGCCAAAGGTAGTCGTGGGGCGTGCCGAGATAACTGAGGTGATAATAGACGCCGCTTCCTCCACGACGAAGACGTTCGTTGGCATTGCTCACACGCTTCATGTAGCCGTAGTTGTCGTCGGGCCAGATGAGGGTGATGTCGTCGGGCACACGAAGGCCGGCATCGTAGATGTCGAGGGTCTCCTTGTAAGGTACGAAGATTTGTGGAATGGTTGCAGCCTTCTTGCCTT
>JAEEGJ010021932.1_pt1 | contig 13633 bp, 7 predicted proteins | sample 8958761 | NCBI WGS metagenome assembly JAEEGJ01 (sample SAMN16246546, study PRJNA631951) | gut metagenome | biome: gut microbiome; feature: rumen; material: RS-attached | host: Bos | place: Iran: Karaj | collected 2018-10 | reverse complement strand
ATCACAGTCCTCGGGCGAATCGAGTAAGCCGAATAATAACCATAAATCCCTGAATAATAAGAATAAACGAAACTCTCCGTATCAAGAATATTGTTCACATCCAAGCTGAGCTTGACTTTGCGGAAAGTATAGCCCAAACTAAAGTCCAAGAGCACGAAATTGTCGGTTCGGCCTTCGGAACGGGTGTGATAGAACTCCACCGAGGGCGTGACGGACAAGCCGAAAGGCAAAACCACACTCAGATTGGCGTTGTCGATGAGACTCACAATCGGTTGACTATCATCATTAAAGCCCTCCAACGAGGAAGTCATCCGGCTAAAACTGCCTTTGTTGTTGAAAAAGATGTAGTCTGTTATTGCGATGCTGGCGGTCAGGTTGGCGTTCCAGCCTTGGTTGTAATAAGTGGCCACTTGGTTTTGCACCAAATACGGCGAGCGCCCCAACCCATAGGAGCATTTCGCGTTGATGTTCAACCGTTTCCAACTGAAGCCTTTGCCCGCATACAGCGAGACTGACAAATAATCGCCCCAACTCGGCAACTCCACGGCATTGATAACCATTGTGTTGCCCTCAAAAGATTGCGCATACATCACCTCGTTACGGTAGCGGTTGTAGTTCACTGAAAAGTCACCAAAAGCATATTTCATCACATTCTTATACGAAAAAGTCAGCGAACCATTGGCTCCGTAAGTGTCGGCCAAGGGGCAGTCGTAGTGCGACAAGGTCCTGTAATTCTGCAAGATGTAACCCGAATAAAGCGTCCGCAAACTTGGGGTGTTGTTGTAGGTGGCCATTTTGGAGCTCACTTTCCAGTTGTGGTTGAAATCGTAATGGAACGAGAGCGAAGGCTGGGTCAGAACCTTGATTTGAGGGTCGGAACCATTGCCGAGATGGTCGTCCACATGCAGGTAGCGCAGCTGCACAGGCACGACGAGCGTCACATTCACGCGCCGACGCTCGTAGGTGAAATAAGCACCTGCGGCAGGTTGGTATTTGTGCCAGCGGATGTCGTTCGTAAACTGATTTCCAGCAAATTGAATGGCAAGGCCGTCGGCTTCCTGACCCGTGAGGCTCGAATTAAGTGCCTGCTCCTCCATGTTGAAACTGAAATAAGGCATGATACGGAGGCGTTTCCAAACCATACTGGTGAGAAACCGAAGGGAGTTCTCGCTCTTAAAGGATTGAAAGCCTATGTTTTGCATTGTCAGCGCATAATCTTCACCTCCGTTGAGGGTTTCGGGGAAACAGCCTGGCGCGATGTGCAGGCCGTAAGGCAAGCTACCGTAACTTGTGGTAGAGTTGATTTCCACGCCGCTTTCAGGGTCGCGTCGGTTCTTGCGAATCCAATGGATGTTGGCTTTGGCGCACAGCGACTGGTAGTTTTCCTCCTGCCGAATCAGGTCGCCGTTGTCCACCAAGCCCTCGCCCTGGTTGCGATGCCCCGATGCGGTGAGGCTGATTTTCAGATAGTCCAAGTCCTTGTTGAGGTTGTAGTTGACGCTGCCTTCGAGCATCCTGGCCGTTTCCAACGACTGCATTCGCTCAACGAGGTTAAGCGTGTCGTCGGGAAGGAGATAAAGCGTATGCGACTCGCTCGACTTGCGGTTGCGGTCTCCGCCAACAAGTAGGTTGAACGAGAGATCCGCATCGTTTTTCAGTTTGTGCAGACTATTGAGGGTGATGCCTTGCGAGCAGTTCAGCGTGTGCCGCACTCCCGAGATGCCAGGTGCGCTTGGCTTGACCATTGAGGCCATCGGATAAACCGTAACATTCTCGTTGTCAACAAGGTTAATGCCTGCATTGTTGGCTTTCAAGGTGCCAAGAAACTGGTTGCGTTTCGCGAAATACATTCCCGTGAGGCTGCCTTCGTATTGCAAACTGTCTGCCCAGCCCGCGCCAAGGTCGACCATCAAGGCGAAAGTGCCTTTGGCATTTTCCTTCAATTTGATATTGAGGGCCACATTGTCCGAAAACTGGATGTTTTGCAATGCTCTCACTTCCTGATGGTTCTCCATCACCTGCACCGAGGCCACATCGGAAGCGGCGATGCTGGTGGTGGCGAGGTTGTAGCGGCCTTGCAGCATGTCCATGTTCTCGATGTAAAACTTGGAGATGGGCTTGCCCTTGTATTCCACTTTGCCGTCGTCTTTCACCTCAATGCCGGGCATCTTTTTCAGCACGTCGGCGATGACCATATCGGTGGTGTCGCGGAAGGCATCCACCACATAGTTCACCGTGTCGTTGCCGCCCCAAATCTTCTCCGACTTCACGCTCACCTCTTTCAGTTGCAAAGCTTCCTCCACCACCGTGAAATTGACCGTTTGCGTCTTGTTTTCCACCTCCTTGAATTGCCGTTTCAGGTTGAAGCCATAGACCGCCAACAGCAGTTTCGCTTCCTCGCTTTGCGTAACCAACTGATAATGACCTTTTTCATCCGTGAAGGTATAGGCCATGGGCAAGCTGTCCGTCACGCGCAAAAGCATCACCGAGGCGTTGAAGACGGGCTGTTTCTTCTCGTTGACTACCTCGCCGGAAATGGTCGTTTGAGCGAAGGCAGGAACGGCAAAGAAAAATACCATTAAAAAAAACGCAAACTGTTTCATATTAACAAGTTATTTGAGTTCCAAGGGATTATACGGCCAAACCAATTTGTAGGGCCCGCCTCGGGTAATCTCCACTTCCACCGTTTGCCCCGAAGCATCCACCACATCTGCCAGCAGTTGGGCGTTAGGATCAAGACGCAAAGCATAGTCGTACAAATCGCTGTAACACTCTTGGTCGAACCTCCAAGTCTCTTCCCTTGTCGCCTCCTTGTAATCGTAATTCCACATCGCAATCGGCTTGGCCTCGTTCCGAATGGCGATACAGGAAAAGGCGTACTGCCCGCGGTCGTCCTCCACTTTCAAAATCAGTCCCGGTAATCCCGCAAACTTCCACGGACCATCGGAAATGGGTATCTCTGGCGCAAACCAGGCCGTCCAAGTTCGTCCCCGAAACGTGCAAATCGCCTTTTGGCAACGGTAGCCCAATATCGTGCAAACCTCGTCGGAAAACGCCCAATCCATAAGCACATCGGACGGCTCTTGATACTTGAAAACCGGTCCAATGTCGTATGCCCGATGCGTGACCGTCATCTCGTGGTTCCTTCGGTCTTTAAAGACCTCCATAAAAAGCCGTGTATCAGCGCCGCCCAACACCTCCTGGCCTTTCCGTACCCGCTCCGTGCAAATGGAATCGTGGCGGAACAAGGCATAACTATACGATTTCGACCACTTTTCCCCAATGTCAAGACGAAACACATCACGTTCTTTTTCAGCGGGTTTCGTTGAATCGGGCACATAAAGCACTTCGTAGGAAACCGAACAAATGCCCTCATCCAAAAGTGTGAAATCATCCGTGTGCATAAACCTTTGCGCCGACAGCGGAAGCACCGCCATAGATAGTATCGTAAAAAACAACCAAAATGAATACAAACATTCTCTCATCATATTTTCTATTTGAACATCGAAAGACACGGAAAACACGAAAAATTCCGTTTCTTTCGTGTTTTTCGATGTTAGTTTACTCCAATTCCACAGGGTTATAAGGCAACGCTTTCTTATAGCTTTCGGGAGCTTCCTCTGAACCAGCGTATTTGCCAGAAGCGTCCGTTTTGGCGATATGTATCTGGATACCGGGATGCACCATCCGAATATAGCCAATTAAATCGGCATGATAATCCTCCTCTTGCTTCATGACATCGGCACGGCTGCAACGCTGGTAGCCTACGAAAGCAGGCTCATCATACCAAACGATTGGCTTTACGACTGGCTTTTGCTGCATCTCAATGCCGATGCAGCGGAAAGCATAATGCCCCCGCGATTCTTCCATTTGTAGAATTAATCCGGGCAAGCCGCAGAACTTCCACGGACCATCCTGCACGGGAATCTGCATGGTGAACCACGCCGTCCAATGCCGTCCACGGAAGTCACATTCTGCCTTGAAGCACGGATAGCCAAGGATTTCCTTTGTCTCAAACGACATCTTCCAGTCCATCAAGTCCAAAGGCTCGTCATACAGGAAAATCGGCACTCGACCTTCCCCCATACGATGCACGACCGTCATCCGCTTTGAGCCGTAATACTTGTACACATCGGGTTTCCAAACGTCACCAGAGTCCCCAACGAAATGGCTCATGTTTTGGTAGGCATCTTTTCCCTTGTGTACACACCATTCCGTATAAGCGGAATCATAACGGTGCATGTGGTAACTGTAACAGCTTGAAATGGAATCGCCCACCATGAGGACAAGGCGGTCGTAGTTGTGTTTTGTGGGTTTTAGTGAGTCGTCGGTCATCATCGCTTCGTAGGTGATGATGAAACGGCTTTGGTCAATGACCTTGTACTCATCGATGTTGATGGGATTCTGCGAGAACGCCAAGCGCGGAATGGCGAGCGTCAGCAGCAAAAGGAAATACAGTTTTTTATTCATGGTGATTTGTTTTATGTAAGTGTTCAAAATTAAACTGCAATATCTTTTGACTTCGGGACACGGGACTACGGGACTTCGAGACAAGCCCATATCCCGTAGTCTCGAGTCTATGTAGACGGACGAGAACGCCGTTTTGTGACATGACGCAAAACTATCGCATTTGTCAAGTGTTTGAAAGACCGTTCCAAACTTTTCTAGGGTTGAAAAGTTGTAATATTTTGGGAATGAATAAGTTGGATCCCAATTCATTCCAAACTTTTTCAAGGAGAAGTCCTTCCTAAATTCTTCATGGAAAAATCGTTTCCTTTTTTAAAACACTAATTATCATTAATTTATCACGAATTGTTCATTAATTTCAATTTTTGAAAATTCGTGTTCATTTCATGGCAATTCGTGTAAAAACAAAGAACTATTCATGTCTTTCCATCTTCTTCCTTACCCGCCCACGCAGTTTGTCCACCATCCCAACGGTGGTACCAAGGTAATCTGCTTCCTCTTGTCGCGAGACCTTGAAATGAGAAAGGATGAAGGATTTCTTCTCGTCCTCATCTAAGTCGGGGTACTTTTGCCCGAGGGTCTCCCAAAGGCCAGGGTATTTCTCCTCCACCACAGCGAGCATGGTCTTCCAATGGTCTTTTTTGCCGAAAACGGAATGCTCCAAGTCATTGAGATGGTTAGCTTTCTTGCTGTTGTTCAAGTAGATGTCCAATAGCATCATTGTTTGTTGCTCCTTGTCCAAAGCCTCCGAGAGGCGGTCGGCATAGTCCTGCTGTATTTGCTCATGCTCAGCATCTTTTTGTGCCAAGGCTTTGTTCTGCTGCTTGAAGTGGAACAGTTCGGCGTTGATTTCAGCTTCCCGTTTGCGGTTGCGCGCCAATCGGATTTGAGAGATTAAGAAGGCCAACAAAACCAAAGCTGCTATTCCACTAATGAGGATGATAACACGCTGTTTGTGAATGATCTTCTCGTTCAACTCGTTTTGCATCACCTTTGCATCATATTTTTGGCTGATGAGTGCGAGGTTGTTTTTCTGCTGCTCTATGTCGTAATGCGCATCATGTTTTTCGTACCAATACATGTACTCGCATGCCTTCTCAAAATCGCCGCGCATCTCGGCAAAATTGGCAAGTGCGCCATAATACCATGCACTTTCGTTTTGTGCTGAACAATCTGGTTCTGAACTGGTTAAGATTTCCTCCAAGCGACCGTAGTAATAAGCCGTCGAATCCATGTTACCCATCTCATAATAGACATTCCCCATATTGTGGTAATAATACATCAACACGCTATCGCTTGGATCAGGAGGGTAGGTCTGAAAGTACTGCTGCAAGTAGTCGCCTGACTTTTTGTATTCCTTGGCATTGAAGCACTTCACATGAAAAGCAGACAAGGCACAGCGTTTCGCATTCACTGAACCACTTCTTTCCGCATAGTCCATCGCGCGATTCAAATAGACCTCCGCGCTGTCGAATTGCCTGTGGAATTGGTAATAATCGCCCCAAAAGGTCATCACCTTGGCGCGCTCGGCGTAATTGTCACCAAAGCCCTCGTCGGCAGCTTTTAATAGCGAAAAGAGCTCCTCTTCATTGGCATACTCACCCAAGCATCTCGCAATATTGAATCGCGCATGAGCCAAAGTCAGCGTGTCGTCTGCCAACAAGCCATAATATTCGGCATCTTTAAACAACTGCAAGGCATCAGCCTTGTTACCGGAATCCAATTGGATGCGAGCGTTTTCCAAGGCATCGCGAGCGACTTGCCGTGCATCGCGTGGTGTGGTGTGGCAACCGATGAAGACAATGGCTATAAAAGCGAAAAGTATGGTTTTCAGGAGGTTTCGCATAGTTTCAAGTAAGACATCCGAATAAACAAGGCAATGTTTTGCGCAGACAAAATTACTAAAACTATCCGATAAACGGCCTGATGATTTCAGCAAGGTCATCATTACCCGTTTTTTTCTTGATGGCGATGCGTGCTTTGCTTACTGTGTTTTCACGCAGGTCGAGGATGTAGGCGATTTCCTTCACGCGGAATGAGAAAAACGACAGCAAACAGATGGCACGTTCGGTGTCAGTCAATTCGGCATGGTTGACTTCAAAGTGACTTAAAGCATTGGGATACACCGCATTGAACTCAGTTATGAGACGGTCATAGAGATTGTCGTTGCGTTCTTTGTAAATCGTCTGCATAAGCAATCTCAGGGCCTCGATGGATAGCCGTTCTTTGTCGTCGTAGTTCTTTTGTAATTGCTGTTTCTCCTGACTCAGTTGCAGGTTTTTCACTTCGTTTTCCTTTTGGTGGCGGTAGGCGAAAAATACCACGGCCATCAGCACAATCATCAAGGCGGCGATGAGTAGGTAGAGTCGCATTCGTTTTAGTTGTTGTTCGCTTTGAAGTTGCTGGATTTCAATTTGTTTTTTGTGCACATCGGTCGCTTCGGCCACGTCTTTCCCGATGAATTCAAATTCCCAAGTTTTGTCGAAATAGAGGTCTGCATAACGTCGGGCGTTTTCGATGTCGGCCGTGGCCAAATAGGATAGCAGCAGATATTTGTAGGTTTGCGCCGCCACCAAGTCATCTTCTTCCAACCCAATGGCTTGTTGGCCGAAATACAGCGCGGAGTCGTATTGTTGCAGTTCATAATAGCCATCGCAGAGGCTTTGGCTGAGTTGTGCCTTGAAACTGACCGCCATAGGTGCGTCAATGGAGTCACTGAGGACTTCCAATCCCTTACGACAAGTCGCTACCGCCTTGCGAAGCAGTTGTCGCCGCTCTTCTTCCGAATCATATTGCTCGTAATCGATGAGGGTCATGTAGTAGAGGTTGGTGGCCACATAATAATAAGCACCTTCCGCCACATCGTTGACAGCCTCGGCAAAACACAACCCACGGTCGTAATACATCAGGCAAGTGTCGTATTCACCAAGTTCCAAGTAATTGTTTCCCAACGAGAAAGATGTTCTGATACGCTTGCGTTTCAGGTCGTGATCGGCGAAGAATTGGTCGGCCAATTTCGCGTAATGGATAGACTCTTCCACAAATCCTGTGCTGGCGTAAAGGCTACTCAGTCCCATTTGGATTTGGCTTCTCAGCGAACCGATTTTATACTGTTCGTCGGCCTCTTTTTCCGAGCATTGCAATAGGCGCGGGTCAAGGTGCTGGCAGTCTTCGATACGTTGCAAAGCTTTGAGCATCAGTTCTGTACATTCCTTCTCGTTTTGGGTTTCCAATCCCATGGTAACGCCCATTCGCCTGCTTTGGTTGAAATACGTGAGGGCCTCGAAATATTCGTCGTCATGACGCGAGAAATAAGCCGCTGCAACATTTAGTAGTGAATCAGCTTCTGCGTTGCTGAAATCCATCTGAAGGATGGTTTGCGCCTTCAGCAGGCAGAAATGCGCCTTTTCTTTTTCTGACAATTTTTCAACAACCAAAGTGTCAAGGATTTGCATTGCGCTATCAGGATGGTTGTAGTAAAAGCACTCAACTTGATAGAGCTGGTCTTCTTCGGGTGTTGGAATATGGTGCTGCTGGCAGGCGGAGAAACCCGATAGTAATGCAACAAGAATGCTTAATTTTTTGAAAATCCGTTTCATGGCGCAAATATAAGGAAATAATCCTTACTCCTTAATCCACTTCCCAGTCTCCACCACTTTCCTCTCTGTCATTACCTTCCAAACATAAACGCCCTCAGCCCACTCCTTAGCATCAATTGCCGTCACGTTCTCCGTGAGGGTTTGGCTGCGGATGAGCTTCCCATTCGTATCATATACCTCCACTTGCGCATCCTGTAATCCCGTCCTGATGTTCAGCACATCCTTCCCTGGATTGGGATAGGCGATGGCCACTTTCAGGCCATTGTCATGTGCCTCCTCGATACCTACAAAGGTTTCGGCGGGGAATTTGGTTATCGTCGTCCAACGTTGGTTGGTATTGTCAAGGTTCTTGGATTGGTACACAAGCAACAAACCACCGTCATTTGTTGCCAAAATGCTCGAGGCGGTACTATGGATGCGCTCCCCCTCATGGTCATAATACAACGTTGATATTGTGTCGAAACCGGGAGATAAATGTTCTATAATCATCCATGAATCGAGATTGCTCCAAAAGCCAATGTTCAATGTGTAGGCAAAGCAAAGACTGTTGTCATCAAACAATTCGATGCCACAAGGCCAATCCAAATCATCAGAAGTGCGAGTAATGTATTGCAACGAAGGAATGTAGGGCTCCGTTCCGTCAATATCGTCGTCCAACTCGTAAAGCCTCACATCATAATCTGTGGCTTTCGCGGGGTTGTTTGACGCTAATTCAACGGCAAAATAAGATGTATTGTGCCGACTCCTTTTCACCTTGATTCCTTGCATCAGGTCATCAAATTGTGAAAGCGGATCGATTTTCTTGTAAGGCCTCACCTTTAGCAGATTGAGGTTATTGTCAAGATAAACAACATGGTAATAGTTTCCATCATCGACAAAACGGAACGGACAATACAACATATAACCCGTTTCCGATTTGAACAGCAATTCCCTTCCCAAAAAATGAAGACAACTGCCACCGCTACCCATATAGGGAAGCTCAAATCCCTGTTGGCCAAGGATATTCCCTTCAAAATCCATACGAAATGCGAACAAGGAATCGGGGCCATGCGGGTCGGTTGGATACCTGCTGTATGTCTTCATATAGGCACCAACTATTATGTCATCATCAACGACAGGAGGAACCATCACCAATGCACCACATTGTTCGAGCGGAACGTCTTCCCATTGTTGGTCATGGTATTCCGAGGTGTCAATTTTGATATGGTGTTCGTATGCCTCCACAATGTTCAGTTGGTCGTCAAGTTTGTACAATCCATAAATACCTTCATCGGGCGGATTGTCATAGTTTAGAAAGTAATTGAACGAGGTGTAGTCGTGGTCAGGGGTGTAGGAGGCCATCATATACAATTCACCTTTTTTGTTTTCAATGATGTGCGGGTGTCCTCCATAGTAGGCAGGTTTGAAGTAAAGGTTTTCCGCCAACTCCGTTCCGTCAGCCGCAAACATTTTCAAAGCGGGATGTGGCGCATAAAAATCGCCCCAACCACACTTGTAATATTGATTTGTCGAAACAACGATGTTACCCGAGGAAGTTTCGTATGGTTTGACCAAATCAAATTCCTCGTCATCGGAAAAATGCCATTCGTAGGACTGCTCCCACTCCTGCCCAAAGGCATTGCCCCAGAAAAGCAGCGCGAGGGTGAATGTAACTATAAATCTGTTTTTTATTTTCATATTTTATTGATTTATAATTTGTTATTCTTTCATCCATTTTCCAGTCTCCGCTTCTTTTCCATTTTCAACCACTTTCCAAAGATATGTTCCCGAAGGCCAACTTTCAGCATTTATCGCGGTAATTTCGCCAGTAATCTCTTGCTTATAAATGAGTTTACCCGTCAAATCATAGATTTCAACATGGGCATCCTTCAACCCTGTGCGGATATTCAGCAGATCCTTCCCAGGATTAGGATAGGCGATGGCCACCTTCAGGCCGTTGTCGTGGGCTTCATCAATGCCCACAAAAGCCTCGGGAGGGAACTTGGTAACACAACTCCAGCGTTGGTTGGTTTGGTCGAGGTTCTTGGCTCCATAAACGATGATACAACCTCCGTCTCTCGTCGCTGTGATTGACGACATAAAACTGCGAACGCGCTCGCCCTCATGGTCATAATATAGCGTACGGATGGTGTCGAAGTGGGCATAAAGGTGCTCTATTATCATCCACGAATCGGTGGAATTGGTGACGGTGTTCAATGTGTAGCCATAATAGATTGTCCAGTCGATGGGACAAACATCGACACCCAAGGATGGCGTTCGATCCATGCGGTTGAATTGGTATCTCTGCAAATGATGCAACATGTTCAGGTAACCCGACTTGCTGTCTCTGCCATCGTCGTATTCATAGAGCGCGCAACTTGAGATGCCCGATGACGATTGGCTCGCATCATAGTATTCTGTTGAAACCAGATTGGTACCCCAGGGAGTCCGCACTACCGACATGTCATAAAAGCTGCTATGTGGCTGGTTATAGTGCCGAAAAGCCTTTACTTTGATGGGATTGAAGTTGTGGTCGAGATATAAGGCATAGCCTTCGCTTTCAAAATCTGTTTCTTCCTTGCCTGATAGGTATAAATTGTTTGACAAATCAAAAAAAATGAAACCATTGCCATTTCTGACCATGTGATGGGTACGAAGGAACAATGTCCTTGACAAACTGCTGCTTGTGCTTTTCATACGATAACCCACCTTATCGAGGACTTGACCTTGATAATCCATACGGAAAAAAAACATGCTGTCGTTTGCATAGTGTCCCATGCTGTACCGTTTCACATATGCACCTACAATGGCGTTGTCATCCTGCAAGGCTGAGAACAGGAATAAGCTTCCGCTGTAATCGTTGGGCATGGCCTGCCAATCGTGGTTATCGCGCAACTCAAAGGTGTCGATGGGCATTCTGGTCTCAAAACTATTCGTAATGTCAAGATGATTGTCCAATTTGTATAGACCTAAAATGGCATAATCGTGTTGTTCTTCATAGTTTCTGTGGTAGTTGAAATAGGTGAAGTCATGGTCGGGCGTATATGTTGCTAGAAGAAAGAGGGTGTCGTTTTTCTCAAATACATAGGGAATGTTGCTGGTATAAAAACCTGGTTTGAAGTAAGATTGTTGTTCGCAATACGGGATTTGGGCGGGTTTGATGATAGCCACTCCTGGTTGCAAGGAATAGAAATCACCCACGCCACTCTTATAGGCCATGGTGGAAGCGACAGCGATGTTGCCATTGTTCATTTCGCTGGCTTCACTATAAGAGAAGACACAAGTGTCGGAATAGGCATATTCGTGAGTATGCTCCCACTCCTGTCCATAGGTTTTTGCCCCTAAAATCAAGGCTAACATCAATAAAATTTGGACTTTTGTATTCATGGTGTTGAAGTTTTTGTTTGACACCAACAAAAGTATATAAAAAATCCGCCAAAAAACCAAGATTTCAGCCAAATCCATATTTTTGTCAAAAATATAGATTGAAAATCAGATGATTACAAAATTGAAATCCATATTTTTTTGGCATCAATTCCTCCAAAAACTTCGCGAAATCAGCATAATCAGCGAGAAGAGTTCCACCCTGCCGAGGAGCATGAAGAGCATGAGCAGCCATTTGGCGACTTGTGGGAAGAGGACATACGAGCCTCCTGGTCCCACCTGACCCAGACCCGTACCGACATTGCTCAGTGTGGCTACCGAAGCACCAAGGGCGGTCTCAATGTCGATGCCCAAGGCCAACAAAATGATGGCACCGATGAGGAAGACCAGGAAATAGACAAATATGAAAGTGATGTGCTTGTAGACACCGCTGGTGGAGATGGCTTTTCCGTTCACTTTCACGGGCAACACGGCATTGGGGTGGATGATGCGCTTTAGTTCGAGCACCGAGTTCTTGACGAAGATAAGGTGACGGAAAATCTTGACACCACCCGAAGTAGAACCCGAACAAGCACCGATGAACATCAGCAGGAAGAGAATGACCCAAAGGAAGATAGGCCAAGTCATATAGTCGCTGACAAAGAAGCCGGTAGTGGTGAAGGCCGAGATGACGCTGAAAAACGACTCGCGGAAAGAGGAGCCGAAGCTTTTGTGGCAACCAAAGAACAGCACTAAACCAATGGCTATGCCCAAAAACACGGTATAGAGCAAGAAAGTCCTAAACTCTTGGTTTTTCAGGATAGTGAACGAACGCCAACTCAAGGAGAGAAGCAGCAGGGAGAAGTTGCAGCCCGACAATACCATAAAGACGGTAATCACGACCTGCGAATAGTTAGAGAACGCTCCGATGTTGGCCGTTCGGGTGGAGAAGCCGCCCGAACTGATGGTGCTCAACGAGTGACAAAGGGCGTCATAGAAGTCCATGTCGCCTCGATAGAGCAAAAGTGTTTCCAATAGCGTGAAAAACAGATAGATAAACCAAATACGCCTCACGGTGTGCATGATGCGCGGGTGTAGTTTGTCGTAGGTGATGCCGTTGATTTCAGAGACGAAGAGTTGCATGCCGCTCATGCCGAGGTAGGGCAGGATGGCCAACGAAAAGACGATGATAGCCAGACCACCGATCCATTGCGTCATACTGCGCCAAAGGAGGATGTCTTTTGGGATGGCCTCGATGCGGGTGAAGATGGTGGCTCCAGTGGTCGTGAAGCCCGACAAAGCCTCAAAAAAGCCGTCGGTGAAGTTGGGCACACTCTTGCTTAACAAGAAAGGCATGGCTCCGAATAAGGACAACACAAGCCATGAGATGCAAACGATGAACACACCGTCGCGCGAGGTGGTCTTGTCGTCTTTGTGGCTGCTGGTGGCGATAAGAAGGATGAAACCAGTCAGCAAAGTGATAAGGGCCGAGAAAGGCATACTGAAGGCATAGAGCCCGTGGTGGAAATAGGTCACGGGGAGCACCGCCAGCATGAAGAGGCCTTCGATGAGCAGCAGTTGGCCTTCGATGCGGAGGACTAAAGGATGGTTTATTTTAGTTTTCCACTTCATCGGTTAATGGAACAGTCGTTCAACAGCTGGGATGCCGGCAGGCAAGGCCAGCACCACCACTTGGTCGTCGGTCTCAATTTGGAAATCGTCAGTGGCGATGAAACTCTCGCCGTCGCGTGTGATGCCACAAATGATGGCGTCAGTGGGCATGGCCAGTTGTCCGATGGGCTTGCGTGTGACCGCCGATCCAGCTCTCACCTCGAACTCCACGATGTCGGCATCGATGCCGCTGAGGCTCTTTAGTGTGGAGACCTTGGCGCCGAGGGTGTATTTCACCATGTAGCTGGCCGCGATGAGTTTCTTGTTGATGATGGAGTCGATGCCGATGTTCTGCGAGATGTCGATATAGTCGATGTTCTCGACGAGAGCGATGGTCTTTTTCACGCCGAACGACTTGGCCTGGAGGCAGGTCAGTATGTTGGTCTCGGTGTTGTCGCTGACGGCGATGAAGGCATCCATATCCTTGATGCCTTCGTCCTCAAGTAAGTCGAGGTTGCGGGCGTCGGCATTGACCACCAAGGCTTCTGAGAGGTAATTGGTCAGGTCCATGCAACGCTCTTTGTTGATTTCCACAATCTTGAGGTTCAAGTCTT
>JAEEGJ010021928.1_pt1 | contig 13636 bp, 9 predicted proteins | sample 8958761 | NCBI WGS metagenome assembly JAEEGJ01 (sample SAMN16246546, study PRJNA631951) | gut metagenome | biome: gut microbiome; feature: rumen; material: RS-attached | host: Bos | place: Iran: Karaj | collected 2018-10 | reverse complement strand
AGTCACCTCGAAAACGCCTTCAGCGTTTCCTCGGTAACAAAACGATGCTCCGCATCTCATTTCAGTCGGGGCTTGAACCCCGTCTGAAACGAAGATCTCCCCCCACCTTCGCTACGCTAAGAGGTGGGGGATATCTTCTGTTTTGTTATATTATCGTAAAGTTTTCATCTGTCAATTCGCCTTCTTTAAGACCGCCTTTAATGATGTCATATATCCTTCTCGGAATTGTGGCATTTGAAAGATTTATCACCACATGTTCCCTTCCTGTGAATATATCTTCGGGAATATCGACGTCATCGCACGCCTCTATGGTTGCGTTTGAAAGATCCACATTACTTGCGTCGCCTATCTTTATAAGGATTGCCGCAAGTGCCGTTTCATCTATTGTTGCATTTCCGAGGTCAATCCTTGCAGCATATGCGCGTCCCTTTAAGGACTCAAAGAATCCGGTGTGCGCTATCCTGCCTATTCTTACATTTCCGGCATCAACACAGCAGCCTACGTCAAGCTTCTTTAAAATGAGTGCAAATGCGTCTCCGGATAATGTTGAATTCCCAAGTTCAAACCTGCAGCCGGTAACCGGTACTCCGCATCCGGGTATCTCTCCCTGACACTCTCCCACAGTGGTATTTGCTACTTCAATATCCGTCCCGTTATACATCCCGCGCAATTGCTTTGCAAGGCTCTCGATATCCTTTACGGTATCGGAAGAATACGGGTTTTTGTTATGCTTCCGGTCACGGTTTCCGTTTTCGCAGAAGCCCTTCTGAAGATTTTCAAACTCCTTAAAAGCATCCCTTACAGCCTTGCCGATAGACGCGCTGATATTTCCCATAAATGCTTCGGCTTCCTTAAACCCTGCGGAATTCTCAGGTCTCCAGTTGAAACCTTTAAAGCCGTCGGGTCCGAATTTCCCCCCTTTGAAGCCTTTGTTTCCAAAAGGATGGTCTTTCCGGAAAAAGTCCTGTCCGGGAATATAATCCTCCATCTCGGAATATGCTTCGAAATTCTTTACGGGGTAGATCGTGAAAGGACGATTAAAAGCAACAAATACAAAACGGATCTTTTTTGCATCCCCTGTGTTAAAAGGTATGCGGTAGAAACGTATGCTTGAATCCTTCCAGCACTTCTCCATCGTAGGTCTGTACATACGCCTTATCAGATTGTACTGAAAGCGGTTTTCCCAGTCGTCATTAGCTGCCTCTTCCTGCTTTGATGCCTTCATCCAGTCCGGCGTATTCTCATTCTTCTTTAAATCCGGATTTTCATGAATCGGCATGACGATGAACCTGAAAACGGCATTTGAACTGTCCTTTGGATCGATATCGCCCGTTTCGGCGAACAGGAATTCGTAATCCTCATTCTCTTCAACGTCTATATCGCAGGATATCTGCGTCCAGGAATTCCACTGGTCTCCGATCTCATATGCTTCCACATTGTTACCGAGTGCATCTGTGACCATCATCCTCGATGCCACATTATTTCCCTTGCAGGTAGGATCGATCTTAAATCCTCTTGCATCAAAACCTATAACCTTACTCATATCTTTATCCTCCATAGTAATCTCTTTATCTACTACGGCCGGAACATGAGCATTCGGCATTCTTATACAAAAGTCGCTGACATACTCAGCCCGACCTTTTTTAACCAGCCCTTCCGCCCTTTTGGGGTAGGTAGAGCCCAGCTTTTTGCCTGTTTCGTCAATTATTGTCACGTTTTTTTCCATGGGTGTCTCCCCCTTATATTAAGTTGTATGGACATACCGTTTTTTATAATGGGTGTCATCCCCCGTCCACGTTTAAGCATAACAGTATATCTCTTTGTTGTCAAATAAAAAAAGAATAAAAATATTCACAAAATTATAAAAAAATGCTTGAGACATACTCGGGGCTTATAGTATAATCATAGTATAGCAAAATAATGCGGGACATTGTTTTGTGACCAAAGAAACGATTAAAGACGTTTTTGCGGTAACTTTAAAAATTTTACGGCCGGCCTTAAGACGGCGGCCGGCATTTTCGGAGGTAGATATGATAAAAATAGAAACATACCGTACCAATGGTTTTAATGGTTTTTCAATGGATTATTTCAGCTTCGGAAACGGCAAAAAGACTCTTGTCGTCATCCCCGGACTCAGCATCAAGAGCGTTATGGATAATGCGGAAGCCATAGCCGACGCTTACAAACTTATGCAGGACGACTTTACGATATATGTCTTTGACCGCAGAAGGGAGCTTCCCCGTTCTTATTCCATTTCCGAGATGGCAAAGGATACCTACCGCGTCATGAAGGAGCTGCGCTTAAACGACATCTATCTTTTCGGCGTTTCCCAGGGCGGCATGATCGCCATGTCCATCGCCATTGAACATCCCGGGTTCGTTAAGAAACTCGTGCTCGGATCAACCTCATCTCATATCACCAACAACCAGCTCACGGCTCTCAACAAATGGATAGATCTTGCAAAGAAAAGGGACGCCGAGGCGTTATGCTTATGCTTCGGAGAGCTTATCTATCCTCCTGAGGTCTTCGAGCAGTACAGGGATTACCTTTTAGACATGAGCAAAACCGTTACGGATGAAGATATAGACAGGTTCATCATTCTTGCGTCAGGCACGAAGGGCTTCCATCTGACCGAGATCTTAAAAGTTATCCGCTGTCCTGTCCTTGCGATAGGCGTGTATGAGGATCCCGTCCTTGATTCGGATGCGACCATGGAAATGGCCGAGCAGATGGATTGGAACGGCAATTTCAAACTCTATATGTATACCGGTTTCGGACATGCCGCATACGATACCGCACCCGATTACTGCAAACGTGTATACGACTTCTTCATGAACGACTGACAGAACGAAAAAAAGCCTTGAAAAATTAACGGATTTAAGCTAAAATATATCCGTTAAAATAGAAGTCAGGCATAGATAAAGATACTTGTAACTTCTTTATTATGCCTGACATCCGTATGTGAGGGACAAATACTTTTTATGGACAACGATTCAAGTAAGATTCTTACGAAAAAATACCGGCAGTATCTGCTGCCGTCAATACTGACCACACTGGCTCTGGCGCTTAACGAGTTTGTCGACTGTATGCTGGTTTCAAACCTTTTGGGCTCCGACGCGCTTGCCATCGCCAATCTCGGCTGTCCGGTCATTCTTCTGATAGCAGCGTGCTACGTGCTTTTGGGAAGCGGCGGATCCATCTTCTACGCACTTCAGCTGGGCAGATGGGACAATAAGAAAGCCGGAAAAGGGTTCGTCATCTCCATGGGACTTTCCGTAGTCTGCTGTGCCATCATGTGCAGCTTCGGAAGCATCTTTTCCGAACAGTTCTGCGGTCTGTTATGTCCCGATGAAAAGCTTTTAAATGATTTCTCAAACTATTATAACGTTCTTATCCTTACAGCTCCGATCCTTATCGTAATGATGACCTTTGTCTGCTTCCTGCCTCCGAGCGGAGCTCCCGGCGTTGCAACAATAGTTAACATCATAGCAAACGGTCTGAACCTGGTCATGGACGTCGTATACATCAAGGTTTTCGGAATGGGTGTCGAAGGCGCTGCATACGCAACGATCACAGGATATCTTGTAGGCGCCATAGTTATGGTCGTTTTATTAAAGGTTAAGCACGTAAAGATACATGTATCAAAGGTCAGTGCACCTGACTTTGAACTTGCGGGCGGTATACTGACTCTCGGAATGCCCACGGCGATACTTCAGATCTGCTTTGCGATCAAGTACGCAGTCAGCAACAGCCTTGCTTCATCATACGGCGGAACTCCCGGCGTTGTTGCTTTCTCTCTGTGTCTCCAGACATTTTCCCTTGCCTCGGTATTCCTGCTCGGCGTGGCAGATACCGCACAGCCTTTGATGGCACTGCTTTCGGGACAAAGGGATTACAAGAGCGAGAACGGAGTGCTGAAGCGCTCGCTCTCCCTGCAGCTTGTATTTGCCGCAGTCTTAGTACTTCTTCTTGAGATCGTTCCGGGCGTTGTTCCCGCCATGTACAATATTGAAGATAATGAAGTTTTGGACCTTGCACTGGACGGAATAAGGATTTTCTCGATAACATATATTTTCAGAGGCATCTGCATACAGTTCATGCGGTTCTTCCAGGTAGAGAAATATAAGAGATATGCTTTCTTCATCAGCCTCACGGACGGACTTCTGGTATTGCCTTTGGGCTTTATCCTCTGCTCCGGATATGACTTAAACGGTATCTTCATCGCATATCCGATGGCAGCCGCAATACTTTTTGTTTTCATTGTAATCTATAACACTTTCTTGTACAACAAAAAACGCGGTACCTTCATGAACCGCCTGCTGATAAAGAAAGAACCCGACAAAGTAAAGGTCATGAACCTTACGATCACCGACGACTCCGAAGAGATTTCCGGAGCAAGCGAGAAAATGATAGACTTCTGTACCTCAGTGGATGTAGGTATGAAGGAAGCCTATAAGGTAGGACTACTTTGTGAGGAAATGGCCGTATATACCAGCAATCACAGGAAGGATAAAGGCGATATCGACCTGATGCTCAGGATTACCGATGACGCTTTTACGATCAATTTCAGGAGCATCGGCCTGCCGTTTAACCCCACCGTAAGGACTGAGGAGGATTATGCGGAAAATATCGTAATGCTCCAGAAGGTCGCATCGGATATTTCTTACGACTATATCATGGGTATGAACAATACCCGGATAATTATAAACAGATAAAGAGAGGCACAAGAACAGACATGAAGATTGCAGTTTATTCATCCTGCGGTAACGGAGCCGAATCGGCGTTTCTCGCTGCTTACCGTTTTATACCTGACAGGGCTTCGTTATGGGATGAGATAAGTGAAATGTTTCCGGAACACGAGTTTAAGGTTTATGTAGGACTTCAGGGCGGAACAACAATTGATGAGGATGGTGTCACCATTCTTAAAAAAGCCAAGAATGTACCTTATACCCTTATCCCTTTAAACTACGGAGTTGAAGAGATCGCCGACTTTATAGCAAAGGATTCGCCGGATGTGGCTGTAGCCTTTTCCACACCAAGCCTTCCTTATGACTGGGGCCCCGTACGTGACTCGCTCGTAGCCGAAGCTTTAAGAGCAAAAGGGATCAGGACCATAGCTCACAGTCCCCGCCTTTCTGAAGAAGCCTTTGAGAAACATAAAATAAACGAAAGACTCAGAAATCTTGGATTCAAAGTACCGAACGGCGTTTATGTAAACAAAAAACTGTTTGACTCATGTTATGAAAATGCCGGGATAGTCCGCAATGCTTATCGTGATTATATCAGGTACAGCATTCTGAACCTAAAATTCCCGGTTGTCATAAAAAACAACTCCGGTGCAGGAACCGTAGGTCTTTTGGTAGCCAGAACCATAGACGAGGCCATCAGCATCCTTGACTCTGATAAATCGGGACAGGATAAGATTGTTGAAGAAAGAGTTCTTGGTATCAACTTCGGAGCAGAGGTTTACGGTGCTGACGGAGATTACAGCGTTAAAGGTCCCGTTATCTTCTCATCTGACGAAGACGGTATAACAGATTCCTTTGTCAGCGTAAAATTCGGACCGGTAAGAAATGAGAAGTTTAAGATAACGGAGCTTAAGGAAACTCTTTTCCGTATGGCTAAGGAGCTTGGAGTCTGCGGCTGTATACAGGTGGATCTTATCTTCTCTGAAGGAACCTGGTACATCATCGAGATCAACCCCAGATTTTCATTCATGTCAATGCTTATTGCCGCTTCTGACAAAAAGAATATGTTCCTTAATTTCATAGAGCCGGCTTTGGGAAAAATCAATGATGTCGATTCGTTGGAACAGGTATTTGCCATAGATTTTAAAACCAAAGTTTATGATGAAGCTCCCATTGCGGATGTCTGCAGGGATTTTGACAGCATTAATACAGCTTTGCGTTTCACTCTTTCTTCCACTGACGGGGAAGCCTGCAAGGATACCGAGATGACAATGGGCGGTTTCAGTAAGTCCTCCGAACTTATAGAAAATTTAAAAGAAATAAACAAGAAATACCCTCTTATAGCTACCGATGAAGTTGTTAAAAACATAGTCGCTCTTATCGAATATGCAGAAAGGGAAACTCTATGACAAAAAGAAAAACAATCCGTAACAAAATCCTTTCCATGGCACTCCTTATATCCATACTGTCCCTGCTCCTTACCGGAATAATGGGTATCGTTAACATGAGAAGGATCCAGGATGACAGTTCGGAAGCTCTTACCGACAGAATGAAAGCAAACCTGACCAGTATCGTAAACGATAAGGTTGCGCTGGCGGATCTTCAACTGAACGGTTACCTGTCCGATATTCATAATGTTTCGGAATTTATCCACAGACTCTATGTTAATCCCGATGGATACATAAAAAAAGAGGTCGGTTTCCCCGATGCAGTCAATAAAGACAAATTGGTTATGCAGAAATGTCTGCTTAACGAAACAATAACCTGGGATATGGTTAATGATGAAATGGGTCTCCTTGCAAATACCGAGGATATTCTCAATCCCATTATTTCGCTCAGCAATGGCTTCATAATCAACTTTTATATAAATACAGAATCCGGTGTTGTACTTGCATATGATACGCAGTCCGATATAAAAGCAGGCGTAAAATACTATGATTATATGGACACCGAATACTATAAGGGAGCAAAAGAGAAAAATAAACCGTTTTTCACCGACGTATATGAAGATGCCTTTGGACGAGGAACCGTAATCACTTGTGCAGCTCCGTTCTATGATGCAAATGATAAATTTGCTGGCGTTGTTGCTATGGATATCCTGATTGAAGATCTTTATAACAATGTAATAAGGATTGCTATGGATAAAGCAACCGCTATCCTTGTAGATCATTCGGGAAAAATTATCATGCCCGGAGGGAGATCATATCCCTTAAGTGAAAACCAGAATGTCAGCCCTGAAACCGCAGCAAATATCCTTGCGGGAAGAAAGTCCCTTGATTATTCCGGTTCGGGTTACTACTACGCATACGGACCGATATCCGATGTCGGCTGGGAATATTGTGTAATGATCCCCGATAGCGTTATCCTTAAGCCGGCGGAAGCCATAGAGAACAAGATTTGGACTTCACAGATAACCTTCATTATCATATTTGTGATCATCATGATCCTGGTATTCATACTGGTAAATCATTTTGCAAATAATATTACCAAGCCACTGACTTCACTTACACGAGATGTGGCATCGATAAGCGGCGGCCATCTGGATTATAGGGCAACGGTTTATGATAATGATGAGATAGGCGCGCTTGCCGAAAAATTCAATGATATGGCTCAATCGCTTAAGGAATACATAACCAACCTTACAGCGGTTACGGCCGAAAAGGAAAGAATCGGAGCAGAGCTTAATGTCGCAACACAGATCCAGGCAGATATGCTTCCGTCCATCTTCCCGCCCTTCCCTGACAGAAACGAGTTTGATATATATGCGACCATGACTCCCGCAAAGGAAGTCGGAGGAGACTTTTATGATTTCTTCCTTGTCGACAATGACCATCTCGCACTTGTCATGGCCGATGTATCAGGCAAGGGAGTTCCTGCAGCTCTGTTCATGGTCATTGCAAAGACACTTATCAAAAACCATGCACAGCTTGGAGAATATTCTCCCGCAAATGTTCTGATGCGTGCCAACGAGCAGTTATGTGAGGGAAATGAAGCCGAGCTTTTCGTAACTGTATGGCTTGCGATCATCGAAATCTCTACAGGCAAGGGCAAAGCCGCAAATGCGGGACATGAGCATCCTGTATTAAGAAGAAAAGATGGTAATTTCGAGCTGGTCGTATATCGTCATTCTCCTGCGGTTGCAACTATGGAAGGCATGAAATTCAAGGAGCATGATTTTGAGCTTCATCCCGGCGATACTCTGTTCGTATATACGGACGGCGTTCCCGAGGCTACCGATGCAAACGAAGAGCTTTTCGGAACAGACAGAATGTTGGAGGCTCTGAACAAGAATCCGAACGGATCTCCCAAAGAGCTGCTTACGGCAGTCAAGGCATCTGTTGATGCTTTCGTAGGAGAAGCGCCTCAGTTTGACGATCTTACCATGCTCGGTCTTAAATATTTCGGTTCAGAGAGAGGTACCGCCGATACGTAAAGCTTTGCGCAGTTTTACGATAAGTATATCCGCAAGGATCAGCTTAACAATATCAGGAATTATAAACGGGAGCACACAGAGGGAAAAGGCTTTGCCGAAACCGATGGCTCCCGTGTTTTTTGTATATACGACCATGAACCAAAACGTCCCGAATGCGTAGCATACAAGAAGCCCGATGACCATTGCTATGATATTTATCACGTTTTTCCCTTTTCCTATTATTTCTCCTATACGGTATATGATCCCCATAAATATAAAGCCGACCATATATCCGCCGGTCGCGCCCAAGATTGCCCCTATGCCTCCCTTAAATCCGGAGAATACGGGAAGTCCTATGGCTCCCAAAAAGAGAAATACCAATACCGAAGCCGTTCCCTTCTTTGCGCCCAAAAGTCCGAGGGCACAGAATACCGCAAAGGTCTGCAGGGTAAACGGAGGCTGTGTCGGTATCGATATCCAGGAGCATATGACGATCAGCGCCGCAAATATGGCTATATATGTAATGTCTATGGTTTTTATTTTTAAGGAACTGTTTTCCATTTTTACTTACCTGTCTTTCTTTTATTATAGCTTATTTTTTCACCCGGACACTGACTTCACCGGAGTTTAAGGCTTCCGTTGTTCCATTTTCGTATCTCACCAGAAGATGCAGCTCATCATCCAGATCATATACGGTGGCGGGTATCATCTCCCCATCCCTAATGACGTTTATGTCTTTACCTATCAAAAAGCATCTTTCTTTGTATTCTTTTGAAAAACCGGATCCCTTAAGGTCTTTGCATATGGCATGAAGCTGCGATAGAAACGTTGCCGCTATCCTGCTCCTTAAATCCCTTTCGCGTTCACTCGCAACAGCTCCGGCTATATCCTTTATCTCCTCCGGGAAACCGCCCTCGGGCATATACACGTTAAACCCAATACCAATAACTGCCCAGTCGAGGCCTCCGCCCTCAAGGTCTACCGAAGCTTCGGTGAGGATCCCGCAGGTCTTTTTCCCGTCGATGTAAATATCGTTTACCCACTTTATCTGAGGCTTGCTGTCCGTACATTCTTCTATCGCCCTGCAGGCTGCGACCGCTGCCGCCGTAGTCATACTGACCGCCTGCTGTGCTAAAAGCTGCGGCTTAAATAAGACGCTCAAGTATATCCCGCTTCCTGCCGGAGAACAGAAGCTCCTGCCCATGCGCCCCCTTCCCAGATCCTGCCGGTCCGCTATTACCGCATACCAGGGTGCGGTCTTCGGATCACCTGCCTGCGCAAGGTATTCGGGAGCTTTTTTCTTTAAATATGTATTGGTGGAATCTATCACGTCAAAAACTTCTATATTATAATAAGAAGCTTCCTCTCCGAGATATTTCAAGATCAGGCTCCTGCTTAAAGCATCGCTCTTATTTCCCAGCCGATATCCCTTTTTCGTGCTTTCTATCTCATAGCCTTCCGTTTCCAGCTGTTTTATGCATTTCCATACCGCAGCCCTGGTTATCCCGAGCTTTTCCGCGATAAAGCTTCCGGAAACGTACTCCGTCCCGCTGTTTTCAAGTATTTCTGCCGTCTGTTGTTTTGCGTTCATAATATTCCTTTAGTTTTTTAACTTAATAATATCGCAACGAAGGTGATTATAGCACGTAAAAAAAGGCTTGTCAACTTTTTTGTTATAGAAAAGTTGACAAGCCTAAATTCATTACAAAGAGGCTCGATTGCCTCAGTCAATAATATCGTTCTGGAACCTCGACAAATGCTCATATGGCAGGATCAAACGCCCCTTATAAAATCCGCAACCATCATTTACAAGCTGATTATTTACAGCTCCAAACATATTTACATCCACTTTCGCCAAATCTATTTTTTGCAAAAGCATACCTCTTTCGTATGCCTCATCAAAATATATATTTTCACCTTTCGGAATTTCATCTCTACGGGCATGTTCCTCTTTTTGTCGTTCTTCATATCCGGAATGATTTGCAAGACCAATCTCTGCATAGTCATCCATTTCCTTCGTCCGAAGTTGGACTTCCACATGGCATCTGGATATATTATCATAAAAAGAAATATGTAATGACCGATACCCATATGGACTCGGATTCATCACATAATCTCTATAATACGGCTGTACTGTCTCTTCCATCATGTCTGATATCTGCCATCCCTGCTTCCCGCTGTCTTCCGCACTGAAGCCTCTCTCTTCAAGGAATCCCGGCAAACAATTTGCAATCTCATATAGAAACCGTACTTCCTCTTCTGTCCGATTTTGTCCATCTTTTACGTGACATTGGGGAAGAGATATTACTAGCCGGTATGCAAGCAGATCCCTCACACGCCCAATCCTGTTTTTAATTTCAAACTCCGTCGGATAACAATGCCTTTCCTGATAATACTCATAGATATAATCTACAATGTTTCCGTTTATCTTTTCCTCCAGCCTGATCAGTGACTTTATCCTGCCCTTAAAAGTAAATGCAAGAAAAGGATATTTCTTTGCCATATATTTGTAAAACTCCCTGATCCGCTGAGACTGCGATGTCAAAAAGTCGTTGTGTTCTAACAATTCAATTTCCTGTAACAAAAGATTACTATGAACAAGATCCACCCCATTATGGCTGTTGATCGCGGAATTTTTCATATCCTCACAATAACTGTGCAAAATCTTCAGAACCGTATTCCCTTGATACAGGTAGTCGTTTAATGTGATCATACTTTACCCTCTTTCAATGCTCTAAAACTTCATACTGTTTACATCCGTCATAATGGCCATAACAGATGACTCGGGAGCTATTCTTTTAACGGCCTCCACTCTAACACGTAATAAGTAAATGTTCACCTGCTATATCGTTATAAACCTCACATTTCCTGCCTTTAACATCATATACATGGACTATATCTGCCAATATTTCACCGGGTTCAAATTCACTGACAATATCCGGGCATTCTTTCAGTTTTTCCGGTGAAAAATGAACTGTTTTCTCGTTATGGAAAATAGCCGTATAAAGAATCTCAGCTTCAACCAGATCCTGAAAAATATGACTTCCATAAGACAATTCAGGATTATAACCTGCTTCCCGCTCCTCAACTTCGCATATTATCTCATATGCGCTGATATCAGAAAACGCTGTGGGTACCCCCAGTTCGGAAGAGGTTGTACCAATACGTCCGGGAACAATGAGCATCATATGTTTGTTTCCATCCCTATAATGCCAATTTATTTTTCCGATGAGTTTTGCTACAAAATCCTTCAGCTTATAAGGCATGTTATAGTACTTTACCGGATCCACATACACGATCAGATCAAGTTCGGTGGCTTTTGATATCCCCATGGATGCTCCCTTACTTTCAAGCAGGATTCTCTCTTCCGGAATGTCGGTCGGAATCACCGTTCCCGGAATTCCTTTCTGAATCTGAAGAGGCCGGCATTGCAAAAGGTCTATCGAATATTCACCACTTTCCGATATGTTTATGGTGAATTCTGTGTCAATGGGATATTGATATTCATCCTGAATACAATGCAGCATTCTCTTCATTTGTTCCATCAATGTTTTATTTAATACAAGCCCTTTGCAGGAAATGAATTTAACATCACGGTTTCTCCCCATTTCATGCAGTCGGGATTCTGCATCATAGTCATGTTCTAATAGTATTTTGTCAAGATACTTCGGGATATCCGGCTCAATTTCATCAAGGGAAAGCTTCTTGATCGAATGGTCAGCCATGTCGATCACCTCCGCTTTTCCCTGTGAAAACTTATGCTTATCTGCAGAAGAAGAGTAAGATGATTTTTCCGGCATATCAAGATTAACTATCCTTGGATACGATCCTTCCGTCCTGTCTACGGCTGATGTTCCCAACCCCATAACCAACCTTAGCATACCTGCCTTTGGGTCAACATCTTTCATTACTTTGTATGGACTATAGGAGTAACCCACACCTGCAGCGCATGGCATATAATTGGATCCATAATAAGATCCTGACACTCGCTGAATCAAAAGTGCCATCTGTTCATCACGTTTATCAAGTCCGCGTCTCTTGCGATAATCCAGTGCAGACAGACTCATTGAGCTTGCATATACAATTTTTATCGCATGTTCAAATTCATTTAAACGCTCCTCAAGACTTCCCCGGTTCACACAAAATACGGATTCATATTTGCCTGCAAATGCACTGCCAAAACCATCTTCAAGTATACTGCTGGAACGGATAATATACGGATCCTGACCATAATATTCAACAATTCGGACAAATTGTTCCCGCATCGCAGCTGAAAAAATCCCGTTCATCAGTTTGTCTGCAAAATCTTCTGCAAGCGCAAAATATCCTTCATCTGTCCGCTGTTTTATCCTGGTATCCCATAAACTGTTATCAACAATATATGTGTAATACAGGTCTGAACCGATATAAAATGAATCATGCGGTTCAAGTACCTCACTAATATCCGGCTCCTTATTTCTGATTATTGCCCTTGCCAAAAGCATACCACAAGCCTTGCCGCCTATCATTCCGGTTCCGACCATGTGATCCCTGACGGCAAAATAATCCTCCGGCTTAAAATGCTTTTTCACCATCTCGCGCATCTTACTATCACGGGTCATCATAATGTCACACATTCTGGAACAGTCCTCTTTTATATCTATGCCATTTTGAGAAAGCATCTTTGCACGATTGAAAAACTGATCCCACGAATCGGAATACTGTTCTTCAGCGGATCGCTGTGCATGTCCCAGTGTCTGATAGAACCTGCTTGACTGAACACCGTCCAAAATTGGTCGAAAACTGTTTTTCTCTGGATCAAATATGTGTGGGAGAAACATAGTATCGGATGTTCTGTTCCACACCTTTTCCGGACGCACATATATATTCCTTTTATCTGAGTAGACGTCCAAAAAAAGCTGGGTTGTGTCAAAAATCTTATTGATTGCCTGCACAGAATGTTTCCCCCTTATGATCGGAAAGAAAGCTACCGTATCCAACACGAAAAGAAACGGACATGTAACCCTGAAAAAGTTTCCCATCATTAGATCTGTCGCCCATGCGGCCTGAAGTTCAGACAGACAGTCAAAGACATAGAATACATCTCTGCCTTCTCTTTCAATTATATTATGGATATCAACCGTGAAATTTTCAAACCTATGCGTTAATGGGACATTTATTGTCTTTATTTCAGGAATGTCATCTATTAACGCCTCATGACTTGCGAATCTGAAATAAACAATGCTTCTTTTATCCTCAATAGCCTGTCTGATATACGGCTCCATAAACAACTTAAACTCTAAAAGATCCGACACACGCCAAACCACATTATCTCCCAGCCTGATATTATCGAGTGCTGTGTCCATCTCAGGGATACCACTTTTCACTTTATCAAACGCCGCCATATTTACCACCTTCCTATTCTGTCAAGCTTTCGGCAAAGTCACCTCGAAAACGCCTTCAGCGTTTCCTCGGTAACAAAACGATGCTCCGCATCTCATTTCAGTCGGGGCTTGAACCCCGCCTGAAACGAAGATCTCTCCCCACCTTCGCTACG
>JAEEGJ010021926.1_pt1 | contig 13638 bp, 6 predicted proteins | sample 8958761 | NCBI WGS metagenome assembly JAEEGJ01 (sample SAMN16246546, study PRJNA631951) | gut metagenome | biome: gut microbiome; feature: rumen; material: RS-attached | host: Bos | place: Iran: Karaj | collected 2018-10 | reverse complement strand
ACGTGGATCCGTCGTGCTATCCCGGCTCTTCTTCTCCATTGCAGTATCGGTACTGTATACTGCTGGTCAATTTTCAGCCAGGAAATTGCAGACTACATCGGCTTTTCAAAAGGCGCTGTAGAATGGGCTTTCAGCTTTGCAATCTTCTTCCTCGGTATGTCAGCTGCCTTCCTTGGTGGCCTTGTAGAAAAAAATATCCACAAGTCTTCTTTGATTGCTTCAATCACTTTTGCTTTGGGAATGGCTGGAACAGGTTTCTTTATCTGGTACGGTGGAAATAATCCACACAGCGTTCTTTCTCTTGTAGGAATCTACATCAGCTACGGCTTTATTATGGGTATTGGTCTTGGAACAGGTTATCTTTCTCCTGTAAAGACTTTGATGCTCTGGTTCAAGGACAAGAAAGGTCTTGCAACTGGTCTCGCTGTAGCAGGTTTCGGTGCTGCTAAAGCTATCGCTTCTCCTATCATGAGCCGCATGCTTACAAGCCTTGGAGAAGGCGGTGTATACAAGATGTTCTACATTCTTGCATGTGTTTACTTTGTAATGATGTTCATTGGTCACCTTATTCTTGCTAAACCAGAAGGATGGGTTGAACCACAGAAAAAATCTAAGGAAGAAGGAATCATTGCAACTCTTAAGACAGAACCAATTGCTTCTTACATCGGCATCTGGCTTATGTTCTACATCAACATCACTTGTGGTCTTGCAATCATTTCTCAGGAAAAGATGATTGTTAAGTGTGTAGGTCTTGGAGCTTTCGCAGGAATTATTTCTACAATTTCTGCTCTCTTCAATGCCGGCGGACGTCTTGGTTTCTCTGCATGGGCAGACAAGCTTAAGGACCGCAACACAATCTATAAGTTGATTTTCACACTTTCAATTGTTTCAACTGTAATTGTTCTCTGCACAAAGGGTATTGCTAACGGTGCCGGAAATACACTCCTCATCATCTTCGTACTTGCTTTGATTTTCATTGTAAACGCAGGATATGGTGGAGGATTCTCTAACGTTCCTACCCTCCTTTCTGACCACTACGGAATGGGTAACATTTCTGCTATTCACGGAATTACACTTTCTGCATGGGCATTCGCAGGTCTTACAGGAAACCAGATGGCTTCTTACATTGTAAAGCACACAGGTGAGTTTATTGATGTACACGGAGTTCAGGCTAACCCGGCTGGTTACCAGAACGTACTCATCGTAACAACAATCCTTTATGCTGTTGCTATGTGTTTGAGCTGCTTCCTTGTTCGTCCTATGTCTAAGAAAAATGCATAGATAATATCAGGTCCCTTCGACTCCGCTTAGGAACCGTTAAATGAGAACACCAGCGATTAATCGCTGGTGTTTTTTTATATATCAAGAATGATATAGTTTGTAATTACCATAAACGATTTATCCGGCTGCTGAACTCCGGTAGCAATAATCCTTACCAATGCATAAGTTCCATCACTCTTTATAGCACGATAATCATAAGTAAACGCATTCTTAAACTTTCCAAGAAGTGCTTTAGCCATCTTAACCTTAAAGCCCAGAACATCATTTGGATGAATTACCGCAAGAGCTTCTTTTGACGTCCAGCCCAAAACCTCTTCTTCTGTAAAACCAGAAATTTCCAGGAAGGTTTTATTAACACGAAGCACATGAAGAGAAAGACCTGTAACAAGTCTCTTTAAATCAACATCAATATGCATAAGACACATACCGATCTGAGAATTCTCCATCATCATTCCAAGCTGGGTATTTGCAATTTCAAGCGTACTTTCAGTGAGCTTTTCATTGGTTATATCTTCAAGAAGCATATAGAAAGAATGCTTGTTCTCGTTAGCGCTGATTTCCCACATATGAATCTTTACCCAGACCGGGGTATTTGTTTCATAAGTGCGCATTTCAACATTGAAAATAACTTCCTGCTTATCTGAAATAGACTGCTCTATCTGTTTAAGCATATAACCGAAAGGTTCTTTTCCCAAAAGCTTTTTAAGATTTTTGCGAACCTCTGCAAAAGAAAGTGAGTCCATTTCAAAAAGAGAAAGGTATTTTCTATTTGCGCGAATAAGCTGGAAAGATTTTGATTTATCATCAAATTCATAAATTGCAGCAGGGCCGGTAAAATCTTCAAACATAAGGCTTTCTGGAGAATCCGGAGAAAGGAAGCGGCGAACGTCAATCTGACCAAAGGTTCTTGGACGTAAAATAGATGTGCGCTCTTTGCTCTTTTTAAGTATTTCAACAAATTCTTCTTCCGGCATTGGCTTTGCATAGAGGAAGCCCTGGAAAACATTTACACCAATACTTCGCAGGAAGTCTGCCTGTTCGGAAGTTTCAACACCTTCGGCAACGGTAATGTATTCAAGGCCCTGTGCCATGCGGACAACATAATTTAAGATTGTTCCGCCGCGGTTCAGGCTGTCATCACCGCGCATAAAGCCGATATCAAGTTTAAGGATATCAATTGGCATATCCTTAAGAGAGTTCAGTGAAGAATAACCGCTTCCAAAATCATCCATTGCGATTCTAAAACCAAGTTCACGGATCTTCTGAATGCGGCTGTTTAAAACTCCCTGAGTTGTAATAGACGCACTTTCGGTAATTTCAAAGTGAATGTATTTTTCAGGGATATTATATCTTTCTTTGAGGCGCTTAATAATATAATAAATCTTATCTGTCTCAAGGCTTACACGGGAAATGTTAACTGAAACTGGAACCGGATCAATTCCAATATCAAGCCAGGAACGAACTGCTGCAAAAACATTAGTCCAGATTTCTTCATCAAGAGTTCGGATAAAGCCGTTCTTTTCTGCAATTGGAATAAAGACTGTAGGAGAGATAACTGTACCGTCTTCTTTTATCCAGCGGCAGAGAACCTCGGCACCAACCAGTTCTCCATTTGCGGCAGTATACTGAGGCTGGAACCAGATTTTAAATTCACCGTCTTTGAGCGCCTGTTGCATAAGCGAAGTAATTTCTGCTTCAAGATGTGTATCTTCTACATTCTTTTCGGTAAAGGCAGTAAAGGTGTTTTGTACAGACGAAATATTGTTATCCATACAAAGAGAAGCCTGATCCAGGGCAACGGTAAGTCCAATATCTGCATTTGCAATTCTGATTCCAAAATGCATTGTGATTGGGAAAGACATGTGAACAGAACCGTTATCAAAAACCTTACATGACTGAAGCTTCTGCAGGTTGTCTACCGAGTTCTCCATACAAACCGCAAAAGAACCACCACCGAGTCTCGCAACGAGTCCCTGATCTCCGGCAATCTGCCGCAGTGTTGCAGCAATCTGCTTGAGCGCATCATTACCTGCCGCAAAGCCGTACAGGTCATTAATAACCTTAAGCTTATTAACGTCACCAACGGCAACAATAAAGGTCTTTTTAGGATTGTCTGCAAAAAGTTTATTTCCTGCCTGCAGGAAGGCAGCACGGCTCATTAAGCCTGTTTCAGCGTCTGTGTAATAACGCTTAATCAAAAGTTCCTGCATATACTGAATACAGTTTTCCTTACGGCTGTATCCATAAGCAATGGCACGAACCATATCCTTGCAGGAATTGTAACCACACGAACCACAGTTTATGTTCTGCTTCTGAACAGTGTCTTTAAGCATATCGGTAAAAATTTCTTCAAGAGCACTCTTTGGAATCTTAAATTGCTGGCGAGAGCTGTCTGTATACTCGCGCTTAAAGTCTTCCGGTCGTATATACTTAAACTGAGAAGAAACATGTTTCCAGAATTTATCCGGATTATCAATATCTGCAAAAGCCTCATAGGCATCTTTTCTGAGCTCTATGGCATTTGAATAAACGTCGCCGCTGTTATAATTAGTGCGGTCAATTCCAGGACCGCCGCTACAGCCATTTTTGCAGGCTGTAATTTCGGCAAACAAAGGCTGATTTTCCTTGAACTTGTCATCAAGCGACATGTACAAAGAATCAATATTATCCTTAGAAAATCCCTGCAAAGTAAGAACAGTTTCTGTATGAGAGAAGAAATAAGAGATGATATTTGAGAACTGTCCGCCAATAGAAACAAGCGAACCAAAGCCACTACCCTTTAAGTCTGGCTCACAGCCCTCGGTAAATTTCTCATTCTGATATTCCTTAAGATGATCCATTACATGGGCAAAGGTAAGATTATAGGAAATTACACCGTTTGTATTCTCGCTTTCTGCTTCTGTCTTATTGGCAACACAGGCGCTAAGATAAGCAATCTTATTATCATCACCAAGATATTTATGAGCATAAATTGCACCGCAGACTGGAGAAGGCTGAACAGGAATCATCTTTTTAAGAAGGAAAGGATGATATTTCTGAACAACCGCAATCATAGCAGGACAGGCATTACTGATAAATGCACGCTGATCTACCGGTAGATTTTTTGCTTCTTTAAGATATTTTACAGTCAGGTATGCGCAAAGCTCACGGCCATAGGCGCCATCATAGATTTTTTCAACACCAAGCTTTCTGAGACAGCCTACAATACAAGGCGCTTTTTTTCCGTAAATGGCGTAGAAGGTTGGATCAAGAATTAAAGAAATCTTTTGACCTTTTTGAAGGTCTGCAAAAAAGGCGTCGGTATCGTCACGGAAATCTCGCGCATGATGTACACAGATATTGATACAGCGTCCACAGTCATTACATTTTCGTGAGTCAATTTCCATATGGGCTTTTCCATTTTTAATAATGGAAACGTTAGCACCCATAAGAGAACAGTTACTTATACATCTGTTACAGCCGATACAGTTATCATTTGTAAAAATTACGCCGCTATTATATCCGCCCATGTATGCCTCACTCAAAAACCAGCAGTATCATTGTCTGATTTAAATGTACGAAATTTAACTGTTCGCCATATCCGGAAACGCCAATAAAAGTTCCATAATTTCGAAGAACGTTTACAAACTCACCAAAGCAGTTTTCGTTTTCAAAAAGTCTGGAACGGGAAAGACAGTTTATAGAAATTGTAAAAGCAGGCTCCTTAAAATCATTTTTTACACGCTCAACAGTTTCTTTCCATACTCGTTTGATATTGTCTGTTTCGAGCAGGAGCATTTTTGTATGATTATAAATAGTTGCGTAATAAGAAATTGAACCGTCTGCATAAACCTCATCTGCTTCGGTGATGTTTATTGCGCCGTCTACAATGCGGCCCATTGGATGTGATTCGAGTTCTTTAGGAAGCCGGTCTACAGGAACGTTCAGGGCACGCGCAAGTATTTCTGCGGCAGGCTCTTCGTTATATTCCATAACAACACGATCTTCGCAATCAGCGTAGGTAGCAGTAAATCTATATGAAGTTGGCTTAAAGATATTTTCTCTGTATAAGCCGATTTTACCTTTTAGATTATGAACCAAAACAAAGGCACAGGTATTTTTATAGATTGCACCATTGAGGGCAACAAAGGTTTCTTTGCGGTCTGTAGCAACTCCGGCAGAGCCGCCGGCAACTGTAATTCCGGTTCCGGCAAGCGCTTCTTCAAAGGTATCGAGTACGAGCTCTTCGCCCTTGCCGAACGCGGTCATAAATTCAAGACAACAGGTGTTTTCATAAGAGGAAAGCCCGCTCAGTGCATTAGTAATATGAGCCTTGTACATGCCGGGATGTCGGTCAATATCAAAAATAAGACCGGCAGCAACTTCAATATCAGAATTAACCGCAAGCACAGAAGCACCGCAATGGCTGTAGCCTTCAGAATTATAATTTACATAAGTTGATGAACCAATTACAACAGCGTCAGGATATCGTGACTGCAGCTTTTGTGAGAAAAACCACAGCATATCCACTTCGGAAAAGAAGATGATGAGTTTTGGAGATACTTCATGTGAATCAAGCTGAATCTGGATTTCTGAATAAGCTTCTTCGTTTACTGAACTGGATGTTAATGCTACTACACTTCTTTCCACAAAGCACCTCCTTTTATGAACGTTTATTTTCACGGAAGAAAAGCATGAGAACCTTAAGGAGCGACGGCATATCTACAGGTTTTACTAGATATGCGTTTATACCACAGTTAAAGGCACGTGTTTTTTCTTCCGGCAATGCATCAGCCGTAAGGGCAACAATCGGGATTCCGGAAACCTTTGGCTCCTGGAAACTTCTGATGATTTTGGCTGTTTCAAAACCATCCATAACAGGCATCTGAAGATCAAGGATAACAAGCTCATAAGTACCAGGTTCACTGTCGCGAAGTTTTTCAATGGCAAACGAACCATCAATTGCTTCATCAACTGTAAAGCCTTCTTCGCGCATTGCTTCAACAAGGATTTCGCGGTTAAGCTGATTATCATCAACAACAAGAATGCGGCGGCCTTTGAAATCGTAAATAACGATATCCTGTTCTTCTTCGATTTCTGTAAGCTGAGGAATAGAAAGCGGAATTGTTGCTGTAAACTCCGAACCTTTACCAAGTTCACTTACAACTTCAATTGTACCACCCATAATTTCTGTAAGAGATTTTGCGATTGTAAGACCAAGTCCTGTACCTTCTGCAGAAACAGGAGAAGACTTATCGCGGGCAAAAGGTTCAAAAACATGCTCAATGAATTCTGGTGTCATACCACAGCCTTCATCGCGCACATGGAACTCATTTACAATTCTACTCTCATCATCAGAAGAAAGCTGAATAACAGCAATTGTAATTGTTCCGCCCTCATAAGAATATTTTACGGCATTACTAACAAGATTCAAAAGAATCTGATTCAAACGGATTCTATCACAAGAAAGGACGTCTTCATCGAGCATGCTGTAATCTAATTCAATCTTAAGTTTTTTCTTTTCTACTTCGTGCTGCATCATCTGGCAGACTTCATCAATAATTTCATGAATGCTGCACATTTCATCTTCAACAACAGATTTACCGCTGTCGATTTTTGAAATATCAAGAACCTCATTAATAAGATTCATAAGATGGCCAGATGCAAGCGTAATTTTCTGAAGGCTGTCTAAAAGCTTTTCCGGATTATTGATATTCTTTTTGGCAAGCTCTGTAAAACCGATAATCGAATCCATTGGAGTTCGAATATCGTGAGAAACGTTTGAAATAAAGTCCTGTTTCTGTTTGATAGCAGAGTTTGCCTCGCGTACCGACTTAATAATTGCCTTCTGCTGTTTTTGATAGATATGTGCCTGATAAGCAAAAATAGAAGCGATGATAACAACAACTGCAATCATTGTTATAACCATATCAAAATACACCATTCTGATGCTTGGCATTTTCATGATGATTTCTGGATGGTAATAAGAATAGATAACAAGTGCAATAAACTCGCTTATGCTTATGACAAAAACAACTATGCTGGATTTTCCCTTAATCAAAAGGAATGGAAATACAAAACCTAAAAGACACCATAACGGCATACCGCCTTCAATACCACCAGAGGCAACATAAAGGCTCGGTAAAATAAAATTATCAAATATGATTGAAAAGACTATGATTGCAAGCTGAGACCGTTTAAGACTGTTGGCTATCCAGAAAATCAGAATAAAAAGGCCAAGACAGGTAAACGAAAGAATCTGTGTAAAGCTGTTCTGATGAATTACAATAGACATCAGACAAGCAAAAGATACACCAAGCATTCCCACAAGAATAATGATGTTGAGGAGTCTGTGCTGGATGTCAAATTGCTCTCCGAAAAGCCTTCTGATGATTCTATTGTTTTTCAGCATATCATTTAATTATATCACTAGTATAATAGATTTTCAAAATGTATTTTTAGATATATAATTACTTTATAAGGTGGAAAAATGCAGAATTCTTTTTATGATGTTCGGATAAGCCCGGAAAATCCTAAGTGGGAACAGGCAAACAAACGTGAAATTCCAATTTATGGCCGCAACAATGAAATAAGAACTGATTTTGAAAGAGATTATACCCGCATTTTGCACTCTCAGGCATACCGCCGCCTTAAGCATAAAACACAGGTCTTTTTTGCTCCACATAACGACCATATCTGTACACGAATGGAGCACGTAATGCACGTTGCCTCTGTTGCAACTACCATTGCTAAATACCTTGGATTAAACGAACACCTGGCAGAAGCAATTGCCATGGGTCACGATATTGGCCACGCACCTTTTGGTCATCACGGCGAAGACTGTCTGAACAAATTACTCGAACAGAAAGAAGGTCACAATGCTCCAAAGAAATTCTGGCATGAAAGAAACAGTCTTTTCTTTGCAGATTTTATTGAGACTCTGCCAGACCCGAACGGTTTTGAACAGCCGTTGAATCTTACTTACGCTGTACGCGACGGGCTTATCTGCCACTGTGGAGAAATTGACCAGCAGGCTATTAAGCCTCGTGAAGAAGCAATTGATTTGTATTCAATTAAACGCCCGGGCTTTATTCAGCCGTACACCTGGGAAGGCTGTGTCGTAAAAGTTGCTGATAAGATTGCGTATCTTGGTAGAGATATCGAGGATGCCCGCGCGTACCATATTTTGGACATGTCGGCGTATAGGGAACTCCGCGAAATTGTGGGAAGCACGCTCGGTTTTGAGAGAAAGGGAGCGCGGGCATTACGGAGCGGCAAAGCCGTAAACACGACAACGCTTATTAATGATCTGATTGTTGATCTTTGCGAACAGAGCAGCCCGGAAAAAGGACTGTGCTTTTCTGATGAATACTTCCGCTTTATTCTGGAACTCAAAAAATTTAACTTTGCGAGAATCTACAAACACTGGAGACTTGGCGAGTTTGCAATCTATGCAGAGAACATTATTGGAACTCTTTTCCGTACCCTGCAGAAAACAAAGATTTATGCAGAGACTGGCCGTGTAAGTCAGGCACTGCGCTTTTATCCAAAACTCTGTGCAACCTTTGAAGACTGGCTCATAAAATACACAACCTACAAACCATTTATTGCAGAGCGTCATACTTTTGTAGACCGCAAGCAGATTCTCAAATACAACACACAGCCGGTATTCGATCTGCACGACAACGAGTCTTATACAAAATGTGTAATTGAATTTATTTCAGGAATGACAGACCAGTTTGCAATCCAGGTCTATGAGGAAATAATTACATTTTAATTTGCTGTGTCGAGCGGCGAAGCAATTCAACGCACTCATGTGGTGGCAGCGGACGGCTATACAAGAAGCCCTGGATGTAATCTACCCCTGCCCGTTCAACAAGATAATTCTGATTATTAGTTTCAACACCTTCTACAAGAATCTTAAAGCCTACTCCCTTGAATGTACTTACAAGATCAAAGAAAAGGCTTACGCCCTTCTGCCCGTCTTCCATAGCAAGGACAAGAGAACGGTCCATCTTAATAGTAGAAAATGGCAGTGAAATTACATTTGTAAGATTTGAATAACCAGTACCAAAGTCATCAAGATAGAACTTTACACCTGCTTTAGCTAGCTCCATCATATGCTTCATAACCAGTTCGTAGTTATCAATAAAAATACTTTCTGTAATTTCCATTACAATGTTTGAAGGAGAAAGAGAGAAGCGTTCAATCGTAGAAAGGACATTTTCTACAACCTTAGGGTTCATCATTTGATATACAGAAAAGTTTATCGAAACTGCTTTTACAGTGTCTCGGTTATCAGAAATAAATTTACATACTTTTTCAAAGGCAACAAAGCCAAGCATTTCTATAAGACCACGGCTTTCTGCAACCTGAACAAATTCCTGCGGTGGAATATCACCAAGTTCTGTTCCACGCAAACGTGAAAGAGCTTCCATATATTCAAACTGTTTTCCTTCAATCGAATAGATAGGCTGAAACCAGACCTGAAACTGATCAGATTCCAGAGTAAGCTCTCTTTTGAGGATTCGGTAAATACAGCGCTTTCGTTCGCGGTCTGCAAAAACTGCATCATCACAAACCTGAAGCGCTTTTAACTGTGATGTCTTAGCGCGAACAAGCATGTTGTTAATCAAATCCATCATTGCATCATAATCATTATCATCCTTAGAAAATTCTATTGCGGCTGAATAAGATTCAATGCGGATAGGAATAATTGAATTTATATCTGAAGAAAGCTTTTTAATATCTTCAAGAACCAGGTCAGTTTTGAGCTGAACTTCCTGAACGCTCTTTCCAATTGCTGCAAGACGGTTCAACGAAAGTATGTAAGCATTACGAGGGAAATGAGTCATCATAATCTGGCCAAGCTGAAGATACATCTGATTCAACTCAGCAACATCAAGACTCGACTGAATCACATTAATATTATCAATGTTGATTACATAAAGTACACCAGCATGTCTGTGTGTTGCAATTCTTTTTCGGAGTCTGGCCTCTGTCATAAGACCTGTCTTCAGATTGATTTCCATCATGTAAGACTGAATGGTAAGATATGCAAATAGCAGCGACGTAAATGACGCAACTCCTGTAAGTATAACCTTTGGAAACAAAAACTGAATTGCAACAAAGTACAATGAAATAAAAGGATACAAGGCAAATACAATAAAGATGCGACGTGCAATCTTCTTAAACTGAACTATGACTGTAGAAAGAATTATTAATCCGTATCCAGCTGAATATAAATAGGTTAAATTTTTCAAGGGACCACGTACATAACCAACCGCATCATCATAATAAAAAATCCATCCGGTCTTCCAATTCAAAAGAACTATCAATAAAAAGGCAGTTTGAAAAGTTCCTATAATTGAACAGAAGACCTTTTTTGCCTTTGGACTTTGAATTGCAATATCACAGACATAAGTTGTCATAAAGAACGGACATATAAGCAAAGAAAAAAAGTAAAGTGTGGTAACGAGCGTTAATGCAAAATGCGAATGTTCTGTAAAATGCGCAATGTTATAAACGGAAATCATGTTGAACATTGACGCAAAGAATGTAGAAAGCGCGGCGTACAAAAAGAATCTTTGACGCCTGTCATAGAGCACGTAAGAGAGAATTGTATTAACACAAATGAGAAACGAGCCCCAGCAGGTGATGAGTTCGCCAATCACATAGTAGTCTGATAATCCGAATTCCATTTATTTAATTTTAACACGAAATATTACTGAGTGCAAAATAAATATATATGGGATGTTATTCTTCAATAAAATATGGATAGAATGTTCCATTACCTTCTGGAATATCTGTTTTCACTGTTCCATTCAGATAGTAATAATCTCCATCCCAACATGAGATAGTTCTTTTTATGTTTTCAAAATGATCAGGTTTATCTGTATAACTATCAAAAGAATTATCAAAGCTGTCAGAAACATTAGTAATCAAAGTTTTTCCCGAAGGTAAAGCATCTCCCATAGATAAATTTTCTAAATCTAATTCTACAACTCTTTTCACTTTTTTCTTTGAGACTGCATTATCTTCATTTGCATTTGTATAAAATGCATATCCCGTATCTGCTATAACAAGTTTTTTAGGTTTTAATGCAATAATTTTTTGAGGACCAACAAAATAGGTATCCTCATTCCCAAATGGAGCTTTTATCTTATATAATTGTTCATTAGAAAAAGTAAAAGTGGTAATAAGCCTAGAATTTGAAGAAGATTCATAGGCTTTATAATAATCCTCATCTCCTTCATATAAACAAGCAGCTTTTAAAGGTTTAGTAATAGAATAAGTAGTTACTTCAGATATATAGCCTATCTTTGAAATAGTTTGAGTTTCAATATCATATTTTACCACTGCACCACAAGAAGCTATTCGCGATGCATCAGAGCGTTTATAACATACAAGCAGATAAATCGCGTTATCCATATAAATCAAATCGTTTACATGTAAAGAAACATCATCATCAGCAATACCGAACATACTACCTTTTGTTACAAACTCCGGAGATGGATTATCTTCCTTTAAATCTATTTTATATAAAAAGCCCGTAGTCAAACTTGTACTAGAACCACCATAAGCATAAAGCACTCCATCATGAACTATAGCTAAATCATTTGAAAATCCAATACTGGCTGTTTCACTTAAGTCTGTAGAACTTTTTAAGCTATTAAATTTAGAGGCATCAAACTCATATTTTGTAACAGTGTTTTCTTCTACCGAACCATCAGAAATATAATTATTAAATTTATAAATACTACAAGTATCTGAATCTCCAAAAAATCCGTACATAATATTAGTAGCCGAATCAATTCTAATTTGAATCTCTCCATTATCAAAAGAAGTAACATCTACTTCTCCTCGATAAGATTTTATTTTTCCATAGCTATCGAGTACATGTAAATAACCGTAATTATCAAATGCAAAATCAACGATATTAGATATTGTAGAAGGGGAAGACTGTAGATTACGAGTAAGATGAATATCCCATACAGAATTTTGATGCAATCCATCGTAAAGCGCATACATAGTAGCTTGTGCAACTGATGCTGTTTTTAATACAGCGACATCACCTTCTTCAGGAGGAATTATAGCAGAAGCATTCAAAGTTTCTATTGTAAATGAATCAGAATAAGCAATATATGGAATACCATAAGGTGCAAGATTCTCATTAAAAGCTTTCATACTTGCAAAAGCTACAAAGACAAGTTCTTCGCCAGAAGTAAAATTAAAATCAGAAGAAAGAATTAATTTATTATCAGAAATTTTAAATGTATTATAGGTGTCTAGACCATCTGACCAATAAGAATAACCAGCACAATCTTCTGAATTGATTTTATTAGTGAAATAATCTATATCATCTGCGTTTCCTTTACCATCAGCAAAACGCTCAATAAACTGATCAACTAATTCTGAATTCTTTTTAAATGCCATTACATAAATAGAATAGAACTTTTGAAGTGAAAACGGTTTATCTGTATTAGAAAAATCAAGTGTAAAGGAAACAAGAGTTCTATCTTCCTCTACTCCAGTATCATATTTAAGTTTAATGTTAATTGTATTTTCACCATTTTTAACAATTATGGATTCAGAAGTACCTTTATAGATTTTTTCTTTTTCACTTTCTTCTTTACCAAAAGATATGGACATAGAAATATCTACTTCTACTTGTATTACACTACCAACTGGCACAGAATCAAAAGTAATTTTCTGTGATGTAATAAGGGTATCCTGTTCTGCTTCTGGATTTTTTTCATTATTCCAATCTGGTGTATATGAAAGAACAATTGAAGCAGAATCTGTATAATCCCCAGTAAGTTTTACATCAATATAAATATTCTTTTTCTCTTCATCTTCATCATCAGTATTACGTAAAATATTTTTAATCAGTCTGGCAGGAACTTCAAAAGACACGCTTGCAGTTTCGTCGTAGATATTTTTCTCGAACATACTACAGGAAATAAATACAAAGCTAATTGCAAGAATAATTGTTAAAAGGCTGATTTGTGTTTTCATTCTCTTCCCCGATTTATTACATATTATTTATCTATAATATAAACAAATTTTATTAAAATAATCAAATGGTATAACAAGCAGTTATTTTTAATCAGGCTGATTATTCTGGTTATCATGTTCATTTTTATCAATAATTTGTTCAATTGTTTTTACGTAGCTCTCGCCCCAGTATTCACAAAGGAGTTTATAGGCCTCATCTCTTAGCTCCGGCAAGACATGATACCGAAGCCGCAAAATTGCATTACGCATAAAAAGTCTGGACATTTTACGAACAGCTTCTTTTTCCTCTTCTGAAAGGTCGCCATTAAAAGTCAACAACAAAGAATAAACTGATGAAACTGTACATTGACGTCGCCAGGT